>Ga0073920_1000156_pt1 | contig 13396 bp, 16 predicted proteins | sample GWRWT4_2Sept14_2_FD_70953 | JGI IMG/M metagenome (GOLD analysis project Ga0073920, IMG submission 70953) | Sand microcosm microbial communities from a hyporheic zone in Columbia River, Washington, USA - GW-RW T4_23-Sept-14 | ecosystem: Engineered > Artificial ecosystem > Sand microcosm >...
TGGTGCCCAGAAGAGGACTCGAACCTCCACGCCCTTGCGAGCGCCAGCACCTGAAGCTGGTGCGTCTACCAATTCCGCCATCTGGGCACGGGTGGCACCGCGCAAAACGCATCGGTGCCGGGTAGGAGCGCGCCACTAGCCGGGCGGCGCGGGGGTGTCAACGCTCTGTGAGCAAAGCCGCGAAGATTGTTAGGCGTTCACGTCACCGTAGTGGCTGGGCGGCTGGATCACTTCCATCCGTTCGGCCAGCAAAGGGCGGAAACTGGGGCGGCTCTTGAACACGGCGTACCAGGCCGCGGCCTGTTCGTGGCCCGACCAGTCAAGCCCGCCAAGGTAGTCCGCGACCGAGATCTGCGCGGCGGCGGCGAGGTCGGCCAGGCTCATCGTTGCGCCGGCCAGCCACTGGCGGTGATCGACCAGGTGGTCGATGTAGTAGAGGTGCTCGTGGGCCAGCTTCATCGCCTCACGCAGCACCCGGCTGTCGGGCGAGACGCGGTAGACCAGCCGCTTCTTCATCCGCTCGTGCAGCAAGGGAGCGGTGACATCGCCGTAGAAATTCTCGTCAAACAGCGCGACCAGGCGGCGGATTTCGGCGCGGTTTGCCGAAGTGCCGTTGATCATCGGCTGCTTTTCAACCGTTTCCTCGAAATATTCGCAAATCGCCCGGCTGTCGATCAGGGTCAGGCCCTTGGCGGGATCGTGCAGCACCGGGGTGCGCCCGGCGGGATTGAGCGCGAGGAATTCGTCGCGCGCTTCCCACGGGTTCTCGCGCCACAATTCATAGGGCACGCCCTTCTCGCTCAACAGCAGGCGGACCTTGCGACTGAAAGGGCACAGGGGGAATTGGTAAAGCTGCCACATGTCATTCCCATGACTCATGCCGAATCGCGCTTCAACCCGCTGTGCGGCGCTGGGGTGACTTAATAAGGTGGATAACCTCAGGGCGGACCGGCAACGAGCCCTTCGCGCAGGCCTGCCCGGGTGATCGTGACGCTGGCCGGAGCCAGCTCTCCCACCAAGGCCGCCAGCAGTGCGGCGGCATGTTCCAGCTGGACCGAACGCGCCGCGCTGATCCCGGGTAGCGTGGCGAGCCATTCAGGCCCCATCCTGCGGGCATAGATCTTGAGCCGCCGCGCCTCGTCGGGAGCGAACGAGGCCGAGGGATCGTGCTTGCCCAGCCGTGCTTCGATCTTGGCCAAAGCCCGCCAGGCCCCGCCGACCAGATAGAGTTCCTGTCCGGCGACCTGCCGGGTCCAGTCGAGCGGAGCGAGCGCCTTCTTGACCGCCTTGCGCAGCCGCCCGCGCCCCTCGGCCCGGATTGCGGCGATGCGCAGCACGCCCAGCGGGAACGAGACGCATTCGTGCACCGCGTGGTCCGCAACGCGGGCCAGCTCGAGGCTGCCCCCGCCCAGATCGGCGACAACACCGCGCGCATCGGGGAAATGAGCCAGCACCCCCCAGGCCGAGCCGCGCGCCTCGTCCTCGCCCGAAAGCAGTTCGGCCGGCAGCCCCAACGCGCGCACCGCGGCGAGAAATTCCGCGCCGTTCTCCGCCTCGCGCACGGCGGCGGTCGCGACCACGCGGACCATTGGGGGATTGAGCAGCGCAAGCAACGCGGCGTACCGCTTGAGCGTCGAGAGCGCCAGGGCCCGCGCCTCGCGGTCGATCCGGCCAGCGGCGACCACGCCGCGGCCGAGGCCAGCCAGGACCTTGTCGTTGTAGAGCACTTCGCGGCCGGGTCCGAACACGACCAGGCGGATGGAGTTCGAGCCGATGTCGATGATGGCATGATGGGCAGGCGCGGTGGGCATGCCACCGCGCCTAGAGCTATTTCACCGGACTGGGAAGTGTCAGGAGCGTCAGTCGGCGCGGCCGAAATCGCGTTCCATCTGCTTACCGATGGCTTCGAGTTGCGGCATCATCTCGTCCAGCATCCCGGTCATCGATGCCATTGCGGTCATCATGCCTGGAACCCGGCGCTTGATCTCGCGCGGCATGGCGCGGGCTTCTGGGCCGGCCAGGTCGCCGATCGTCGCGCCCCTGGGAATACGGCGCGCGGCATCGCGCTCGCCCATGGCGTCCATCGCCTTGGCCAAGGGCGCGGCTTTCATGCCCAGCATCACCTCGAACAGCGCACCCATGGCATTGGCGGCGGCGCGCTGGTTGCGCGGGTCTTCCAGCTCGCGCGCCATTTCGGCGGTGTCGCTGGGGCGCTCGCGGGCCATGGCCGAAGCCGGGAGCAGTGCCAGAACGGTCAGCGGCAGCACGGCCGCGGCAACGAAACGCTTGGACATCGAATGAACCCTCCAACCCGAAGAGCGGGTGCGCGCGGGGAAATACAAGGGCCGCGCTTTCGCTTGGCTGAATGATCGGTGCAGCTTGGGTTAGACTGTGGCCGGCTGGCGGCCAAATAACGAGGCCGGCTGGCGGGGCGCAGGCCTGGTCTCGGCCAGCTTGACCTCGATCCCGCTGTAGAGCCCCTGTCGCACCGCGCGGTGTAGCGGCCGCCGACTGTTGCAGAGCGAAAGGACCGGCAGCAGCGGCGGGTGGCGATGGTGGTTCCGGGCCAGCTCGCCGCGCAGCATGTCGAGCGCCCGGGCCGAGAGCGGACTGGGTGGCAGCGGCACGATCAAGAGGTCGGCCGCGCCGATCACCTGGTCCGACACCTCGTTCATCCCGGCCGGGCAATCGAGCACGATCCGTTCGTGATCGCTTTTGAGGAGAGCCGCCATCTGGGCCAGGCGGCGGCGCTGGCCCAGCCGGGCGAGCTGTCCGGGCAACTGGCGCAGGCTTTCGTCGGCGGGCAGCAACGACAGGTGCTGGTAGGGGGTCGGCTCGATCAACTGACGCGGTTTGCCGTCGCGCTGAAAGATCGCCGCAGCCCGCGCGCCGGGCGCCGGATTCTGACCGAGCAGGAACCCAGCCCCGCCCTGCGGATCGAGATCCCACAGCAAGGTCTCGCGCCCGCCCAGCGCGGCAAAGCGCCAGGCCAGGTCAACCGCCAGCGTGGTTTTGCCCACGCCGCCTTTCATGCTGTAGATGGCAATAACCGCCATATGTGCGACCCCAGTCCCCAAGCTCTTTTGCTGTTGGCGCGCAGCATGCAGCATTCCGGGCGATTCGCGATCCGGGCTTATGCGCTTCCCCCAGACCAGAATTGGGACAGGTTCGGGCCGCTCACCTGGCCGGGGCGGGAGGCACTTCGGACAGGTAGTGCTGGCACGAGCGGAAAGCGGCATCGAAATGCGCCTTGGGGTCTTTGGCCGCGACAACTTCGCCTTGAAACTTGTCGACTTCGCTTTGGAAAAAGGTGCGGACCGTGCCCGCATCCACCTTGCGTTCGGCAAACAGGCGCATGCCGGTATCCATGAAAAACGCCTTGCCCTTGTCTTCCATCGGCGGATAGGCAGCGGCTTCGGGAAGCTTCAAGTTCTGGTCGCGCGCCAGCAAGGCAAAGATCGCCGCGCAGCGCACCCGCTGATCAAGATCGTCGCTCTTGGGCTGATCGGCCAGAACGATGGCAGGGCTGGCGGCAAGGGCCAGAGCGAGCAACAGGGCGGCGGGTTTGGGCATGGCAACACTTGTAAGGCCATCAAGCTGAACCGCAACTGTCGCCGCGCGATTGACCCGGCCCAATTGACCCGACACGATGAGGCTATACACGTAGCGAATCGCAACTGAACAGGAGAGCGCGGCATGTACAGCCACAACATGGTCGGATCGAACGACATTGCCCGGTCGAAGACCTTTTACGACGCCACTTTCAAGGCGATCGGCGGCAAGGAAGCCATTCAGGATGACAAGGGCCGCCTGATCTACATGCACAACGGCGGCATCTTCCTGGTCACCCCGCCGATCGACGGCCAGCCGGCCACTGCAGGCAACGGCTGCACCATCGGCTTTGCAATGGAAAGCCCCGAGCAGGCCGATGCCTGGCACGCGGCCGGCGTTGCCAACGGCGGCACCGCGATCGAAGATCCGCCGGGCGTGCGCGAAGGCGGCATGGGTGCGCTCTACCTCGCATACTTGCGTGATCCTGACGGGAACAAGCTCTGCGCGCTCAAGCGGATGTGACAAATCCCCCCTCCCCTTCAGGGGAGGGGCAGGGGGTGGGGCTTGTTTGATGCAAAGAACTGACAGCCCCCACCCCAACCCCTCCCTTGAAGGGGAGGGGCTCATGGAAGTAAGGCCTGACGGCACCCGCCGCGCGGTGACGCGCGTGTGGGTGCCCGAAGCCCCCGTGGCGCTGGAATTCAACGGTCTTTCCTACGCAGTAATGATGGCCAGCCCGGCCGAGTTGGAGGATTTCGCCACCGGCTTTGCGCTGAACGAGGGACTGGCGGCCAGCGCCGCCGAAATTTCTGACATCGCAGTTGCCGAGGTGCCCGACGGCTGGATCGTCCGCGCGCAGCTGTCGGGCCTGGGGATCGACAAGCTGACCGAGCGGGTGCGTTCACGGGTCGCGGAATCGAGCTGCGGCCTGTGCGGGATCGACAACCTCGCCGAAGTGGCGCGGGCGCTGCCGCCGGTTGCGGCGCATACGGCGATTGAGCCTGCGGCGATTTTCGCGGCCTTGGCTGCGATGCGTCCCTTGCAGTATCTGACCCACCAGACCGGCGCAGCTCACGCCGCCGCCTGGGCCTCCAGCGAAGGCGCGATCGGCCTGCTGCGCGAGGATGTCGGGCGGCACAATGCGATGGACAAGCTGGTTGGCGCCATGGCGCGCGCTGGGCAGCCGCTCTCTCCCGGCTTCGTCATCTCAACCGCCCGGTGCAGTTATGAGATTGTCGAGAAGGCAGTGCGGGCAGGGGCCAGCACGCTGGTCTGCGTATCGCTGCCGACCTCGCTGGCGGTCGAACGCGCGAAGGTGGCGGGGCTCAGCCTATGGGCACTGGCGCGTGATGACAGCGTATTGTTGGTGAACGACGCCTCAGCGCGATAGCAAGAACACCGCATGCTCGGCCCGCCACGCCGCCGCGGCGGGGCCGATGCGCTTGTCGCCGGAAAGGAACCATTCGCCCTCAACCCGCAGGTTCTTCTCAGCCACCAGCTCGCGAAAATCGCGGACGGTGACGTGGTGGATGTTGGGTGTTTCGTACCAGGCGATCGGCAACAGCCGGGTGACCGGCATGCGTCCGTTCCACAGCAGGCTGGCCCGCACTTTCCAGTGCGCGAAATTGGGGAACGAGACGAAGGCCTTGCGCCCCACCCGCAGCAGTTCGTCCAGCACCTGGTCAGGCCGCTTGGTGGTCTGCAAGGTCTGGCTGAGGATCGCGTAGTCGAACGAGGCGTCGGGATAGTCGGCCAGGTCGGCATCTGCATCGCCCTGCATCACCGAGAGGCCCTTGCCCACGCACAGCGCCACATTGTGCGGATCAAGCTCCAGCCCGCGCGCGTCGCAGCTGCGATCCTCTTTGAGCACTTGCATCAAGGCCCCATCCCCGCAGCCAACATCCAGAACGCGGGAATTCGATTTCACCTCCCAGGCGATAATCTCAAGGTCCGGGCGCAAGCCGTAGCTGCAGGGTCGTGTCAGTCCGCCTAGCATCCCAGGAACCCCGCGATCACCCGGTCGAGCGCGGGGACATCGAGCAGGAAGCTGTCATGCCCGAACGGCGCCGACAGCTCGACGAAGCTGACCGGCGCACCGGCCGCGTTGAGCGCGTGGGCGATCGTGCGGCTTTCCACGGTGGGATAAAGCCAGTCGGTATCGAAGCTGACCAGGCAGAACTTCGCCGTCACTCCTTTGAACGCTTCGGCCAGCCTGCCGCCGTGTTCTTCGGCGAGGTCAAAATAGTCCATCGCCCGGGTGATATAGAGATAGCTGTTGGCATCGAACCGGTCAGTGAAGCTCAGTCCCTGGTGGCGCAGGTAACTTTCGACCTGGAAGTCGGCGTCGAAGCCGAAGGTCTTCTCGGTGCGGTCTTGCAGCTTGCGTCCGAATTTCTCGTGCATACCCTCTTCAGAGAGGTAGGTGATATGCGCTGCCATCCGGGCGACCGCGAGGCCATTGTCGGGGCCCTTGCCGCCATAGTAATCGCCGCCCTTCCATTTTGGATCGGCCATGATCGCCTGGCGGCCAACCTCATGGAAAGCGATGTTCTGTGCGGAATGGCGCGCGGTGCTGGCGATCACCAGCACGGCGCGGGCGCGGCTGGGCCAGTTGGCGGCAAAGCTCAAGGCCTGCATGCCCCCCATCGATCCGCCAACCACCGCGTGCAGCTGCTCGATCCCCAGCGCGTCGAGCACCGCGACTTGCGCGCGGACCATGTCGCGGATGGTGATCACCGGAAAGCGCATCGCATAGGGCTGGCGATCATCGGCCAGGCTCGCCGGGCCGGTCGAACCATAGCAGCCGCCCAGCACATTGGCGCAGATCACAAAGTAGCGGCCGGTGTCGATCGGCAGGCCGGGGCCGACCATCCGGATCCACCAACCGGGCTTGCCGGTGATTGGATGCGGGCTGGCGACGCACTGATCGCCAGTCAGCGCGTGGAAGATGATGATTGCGTTCGATTTATCGGCATTGAGCGTGCCGTAAGTCTCATAGGCAATCCGCACCCGCGGCAAGCTCTGTCCGCCGTCCAGCGCCAATGGCTGGGGCAGATCCAGCACATGGCTGGCGGTCAGGATTGCAGGCTTGGCCATAAGCGGCGATTGGGGGAGGAGGCGGGCCGTGTCAATTCCTCCCCGGCACGGGGAGGGGGACCACCGCAGGTGGTGGAGGGGCACGTGCAGCATATCCTGCACTCACCGTCAGGACCACTCGCGCGTGCCCCTCCACCATGCTTCGCATGGTTCCCCCCCCCCTGAAGGGGAGGAACTGGCTGGCAAATTGGCTTTCACCTGCTAAGGGCCAGCCTCGATGGCCAATTCACCCGTCCCCAAGCCGTGGATCGCAGGGATCCATGCCTATGTCCCCGGCAAGGCCTCGGGCGATGGCGGGCGCGCGGTGGTCAAGCTATCGGCCAATGAGAATCCGCTGGGTTGCAGCGCGCTTGCACTGGCCGCGCGGGGCGAGGCCAGGCACCCTTCACGGTACCCTGACGGTGACTCAAACGCCCTTCGACATGCACTTGGGGCACACCACGGGATCGACCCGGCGCGGATCATCATGGGCGCGGGTTCGGGCGAGCTGTTGTACCTCGCCGCCAGCGCCTATGCCGGGCCGGGCGACGAGGTGCTGTTCTCGGAATATGCCTTCTCGCTCTACGACATTGTCGCGCGGCGTGCTGGGGCCGAGCCGGTCGAGGCACCGGCGAAGGATTTTGCCAATGATGTCGATGCGCTGCTGGCGGCAGTGACGACAAGGACCCGGGTGGTGCTCCTCGCCAATCCCAACAACCCCACCGGCACTTACCTGCCCCGCTCCGAGATCGCCCGGCTCCATGCGGCCCTGCCCGCTGACGTCCTGCTGGTCCTCGATCTCGCCTATGCCGAATACGTCGATCCGGAGGACGACGACGGTTCGATGGAGCTTGCCGCCAGCCAGCCCAATGTGCTGGTCACGCGGACCTTTTCGAAGGCCTTTGGCCTGGCGGGAGAGCGGGTCGGCTGGGGTACCGGCTGCGCCGAAGTGGTCGAAGTGCTCAACCGCCTGCGCGGGGCCTTCAACATTTCCAACGAGGCCCAGGCGATGGCCCTCGCCGCGCTGGACGACCTGGCCTTTGTCGAGCATTCGCGCCGCCACAATGCCGAGGTCCGCGCGCGGTTCGTGGCGGCGGTCGATGCGCTGGGAAACCACGGCCTGCGCTGCGTGCCGAGCGAAGCCAACTTCGTGCTGGTGCTGTGCGAGGGCCAGCTTTCGGGCAAGGCTGCTTATGAAGGGCTGGCTCAGGCCGGTTACATGACCCGCTGGTTCCCCATCCCCGGGCTCGATCAAGGCGTGCGGATCACCGTGGGCACGGCTGAGGAAATGGACGGCGTCGCCGCAGTGCTGCGCCAGCTGGCGGAGGCGGCGAAGTGAGCTTTCAGCGGATCGCGGTGATCGGGCTGGGGCTGCTGGGCGGCTCGGTTGGCCTCGCCATCAAGGCGCACCTGCCCGGCGCCACGACCACCGGCTATGACGCCGATCCCGCCACCCGCGTGCGGGCAACCGAGCGCGGCCTGGTCGATCAGGTCTGCGACAGTGCCGCCGATGCCGTGAAGGACGCCGAGCTGGTGGTGCTCTGCGTCCCTGTCGGCGCAATGGCCGCAGCCGCGAAGGAGCTGGCCGGCACCCTGCCCGCCGATGCGCTGGTCAGCGATGTCGGCTCGTCCAAGCAGAGCGTCGCCAAGGCGCTGGCCGAGGTTCTGCCCGGCCACGCGATCATCCCCGCGCATCCCGTAGCCGGGACCGAACGGTCTGGCCCCGACGCGGGCTTTGCCAGCCTGTTCCAGCAACGCTGGTGCATCCTGACCCCGCCCGAAGGTGCCGATCCCGCCAAGCTCGCCGCGCTAAGCGCATTCTGGGAAGCCCTGGGCGCGCGGGTCGAAGTGATGGACGCCGCGCACCACGATCTGGTGCTGGCCGTCACCAGCCACTTGCCGCACCTGATCGCCTATACCATCGTCGGCACCGCATCGGACCTTGAAGGGGTGACCGAAAGCGAAGTGATCAAGTATTCGGCCGGCGGCTTCCGCGACTTTACCCGCATCGCTGCCAGCGACCCGACGATGTGGCGCGACGTGTTCCTGGCCAACAAGGACGCGGTGCTGGAAATGCTCCAGCGTTTCACCGAGGACCTGACCGCCCTGCAGCGCGCGATCCGGATCGGCGATGGCGACCAGCTGTTCGAACACTTCACCCGCACCCGCGCGATCCGCCGCTCGATCATCGAGCTGGGCCAGGACGACGCGCGGCCCGATTTCGGGCGCAGCGACCACGGCCAGTCCTGAGCCATGACCATCGCTGTCTGTTGCGAGCTGGCTTACCGCTTCGCGCGCCCCACCGACATGCTGATGCAGATCGAGGCAGCGGTGCTGCCCGAACAGCGGATCGTCTCGGCGGGCCTCGGCCTCAGCCCGGTCGAATGGTTCGCCCGCGTCCCCGGCCACGACGAAGTGGGCGAGCGGATCTGGCTGCGGGTCGAGCGCGACCTGATCGTCGACTACACCGCCGAGATCGAGGTGCTGCGCGCCGACGATCCCTTCGCCCAGCTGCCCGAAACGCTTCCGCACCTGCTGCCGGGCGATGTCGTCGACTACCTGATGCCCTCGCGCTATTGCCAGTCGGACCTGTTCGAACCCTTCGTCGAGGGGGAATTCGCAGGGCTGACCGGCGGGGCCCGGATCGCCGCGATCCGTGACTGGGTGGCGGGCGCTCTCACTTATGGCACGGGCAACACCACGGTCCACACCAGCGCCTGCGAAAGCCTGCTGGCGCGGCGCGGGGTGTGCCGCGATTTCGCCCATGTGGTGATCGCCATGGCCCGCGCCTCGGCCATCCCGGCGCGCTATGTCAGCGTCTATGCGCCCGATGTCATGCCGTCCGATTTTCACGCCGTCGCCGAGGTGTTCCTGGGCGGGGCCTGGCATTTGGTCGATGCCACCGGCATGGCCGGCCCGGCCGACATCGCCAAGATCGGCGTCGGCCGCGATGCGGCGGATATCCCGTTTCTCTCGACCTTCGGCGATGCACAGCTCATGAACTTGCGGGTTGAAGTCCGGCGCAGTCAGAGATTGGCCTAAGAGCCTGAAAGCCCCTCCCCGGCGGGGAGGGGTTGGGGTGGGGGCTCGACGCCAGCGTGGAACCCCCATCCCAACCCTTCCCCAACGGGGAAGGGCTTTGCCACTTTCCTTCAAATGTCTCGCAGCTAACTCAGCAAGAACACTCCCGCCACGACCCACATCACCGCCGTGGAGAGCCAGCCCCCGAATTCCAGCCAGCCCCCAATCCGCAGACTGCCCATCACCTTGCGGTTCCTGGCGATCAGCATGGTCACCACCATCAGCGGCGGTGCCAGCAGGCCGTTGACCACCGCCGCCCAGTAGAGCGCCTTCATCGCGTCGATCTCGATCAGGTTGAGCGCGATCCCGCCCAGCGTTGCCATGGCGATCACCCCGTAAAAGGCCTTGGCCTCGCGCGGCTTGCGGTCCAGGCCTTCGGTCCAGCCGAAGGTCTCGCTGACCGCATAGGCCGCGCTGCCAGCCAGGATCGGCACTGCCAGCAGGCCGGTGCCGATGATCCCGACCGCGAACAGCGCGAAAGCAAAATCCCCGGCGATCGGGCGCAGCGCCTGGGCGGCCTGTGCCGCGCTTTCGATGTCGCGCACTCCGTTGGCGTGCAGCGTCGCGGCGGTGGCAATGACGATGAATAGCGCGACCAGGTGCGAAAAGCCCATGCCGACCAGCGTATCGGTGCGGATCCGCTTGAGTTCGGCCCCGGCGCGGCGCGGGCTGACATGGAGCGGCTTGATATGGCGGCGGTGCTGCTCTTCCACTTCCTGCCCGGCCTGCCAGAAGAACAGGTAAGGGCTGATCGTGGTGCCGAAGATCGCCACCAGGGCCATCGCGTGCGGCTTGTCGAAAGTGAACTGCGGCACCAGCGTGCCCCACAGCGCTTCGCCCAGCGGCACCTTGGCAACGAAAACCACCCCGACATAGGCGAACAGCGAAAGCGTGGCCCATTTGAGGATCCGGGCATATTGCGAATAGCTGACAAACACCTCGAGCAGCACCGAAAGCACCCCGAAGGCCACGGTATAGGCCAGTATGGGTCCGGGGATCACCAAGGCCAGCACCGCGCCCATCGCCCCCAGGTCGGCGCCCAGGTTGATGACGTTGGCGACCAGCAGCATCAGCACCACCGCGCGCAGCAGCCACGGCGAATAGTGTTGGCGCAGGTTCTGGGCGATACCCTTGCCGGTGGTCGCCCCGATCCGCGCGCAGATCGCCTGGATCGAGGCGAGCAGCGGAAAGCCGAAGAACATCGTCCAGGCCAGGCCATAGCCGAACTGCGCGCCGACCTGGCTGTATGTGCCGATGCCCGAAGGATCATCGTCCGCCGCGCCGGTGACCAGCCCGGGGCCCAGCACTTCAAGCGGTGAACGGCGTTCGCTCTTCTCGCTCATGGCGTGTTGAGCGCGTTGATCGCGGTGTGGACCCGTTCCTCGACCTCGGCCCGCGGCACGCCCGGCGGGATCGCCTCGAAGATCCGGTAAGTGATCGTGCCCGGCAGCTTGAGCCAGCGGTGATAAAGCCGCCCGGCATCGACCGCGATCGGCACCACCGGCAGGCCCAGCAGCTTGTAAACTCCGGCAAAACCCGCTTGCAGCGGCGGCCGGGTGCCTTGAGCCACGCGGGTGCCCTCGGGGAAGATCGTCAGCGAGCGGCCCTCGCCAGTGATCCGCTTGGCCGCGGCCAGCATGTGGCGCAGCGCCCTGGCCCCCTGGTCGCGCTGGACTTCGACCAGGCCATAGCGATCCCCCACCAGGCCCCACAGCGGGATCCGCATCAACTCGGCCTTGGCGAAGACTCCGGGGAACGGGACCACCTGCGGAATGTCGATCGCCTCGAAATAGCTCTCATGTTTCATCGCCACGAAGACCGGGCCTTCAGGCAGCGTGCCTTCCACCCGGATCGTGATCCCCAGCAGATGGCGCATGCACCAGCGGTGATAGAGCGACCAGGAATGGACCCGGCGCACGAAAGTCTGGCGCGGGGACAGGAACAGCGCGGCGACGCAGGCCAGCACGATGAAGACGCTGCCCAGATAGAACGCGGCATAGAAGGCCAGATTGCGCGGGATCAGCAAGAGTCGGCCCACCTTAGCCCCCAACCAAACGCACCAGGCCGCGCGCGACCAGCTTGTTGTATTCGACGAACAGGGTCCGCATGCCGGGCTTGCTGGGCACCGCATCCTCGACAATCGTCACGCCGCCCGGCAGCACGCCGCCCAGTTCAAAGACCGCGCGGCGCATGTGCCAGTCGCTGGTGACCAGGCGGATCGAGCGGTGCTTCCTGGTGCGGACCCATTCGGCGGTCTCGCGGGCATTGCCCTCGGTATCGGCGGCGGCATAGCCCAGGGCAACGCAGCAGGCCATTTGCGCGCCCGAAACCTTGAACTGCGCAGCGAATTCGCCCGGCTTGACCTCGCGGAACACGCCCGAAACGAACATCTGCGGGGCCCACCTATTGTCCAGCACTGCCAGCCCGCGCTCAACCCGGCCCGCGGCCCCGGTCAGCACCACCACCGCATCGGTGCGCTGGGTGCCCGCGGGCTGCGGCAGCACCGCGGCGAACCAGACGAAGCCCAGCGCCCAGGCGAGCAGGATCAACGAAAGCAGGCGGCGCAGCATTGCGGGTCCTTAAAGCATCTTCTTGAGCGCGCGAATGACCGTCTGGCGCGCAGTGAACATCGCCAGCCCTACGCCGACTACGGGGATCAAGGCCAGCAATATCCAGTCGAGCCAGCCCAGCGCGCCCGAACTGACCAAGCCTGCGCCAAGCCCGCCGAACTGCTTGCCCAGCAGCAGCACCACCACCAGCCCCAGCGCCAGCCCGATCGCCCCGCCGCCGGCCGCATCGAAACCGATCGCGCGCTGGAACACCCGGGCGATCTGGCGGTCGGTCCCGCCCAGCAAATGCACGATTTCAATCGTCTCGCGATTGGTGCCCAGCGCCGTGCGCACCGCCAGCAGCACCGCTGCCGCCAAGGCAAAGGCCAGCACGCCGACCAGTGCGATCGAAAGCCAGCGCATGGTCCCGATCGCGCTGAACACCGGCTTCAACCAGGTCGATTGCGCATCGACCCGTGCGGCGGGCGCCACGTCGCGCAGCGTGCGCCGCAGCTGGCCCAGCATTTCCCCGCTGACCGGATCGCGCAGGCGCGCATCGATCAGGGCCGGCACCGGGATTGCCCCTTCGCCAGTTGGCGCACCCAGCCAGGGTTCGATCAGCCGGTCGATCTCGGCCTGCGAGACCAGCGTGGCCTCAACCACGCCGGGCGTATCACGCAAGGATCGCAGCGCGGCCTGGGCCTGACGGTCACGCTCTACCGGATTGGCATTGACGATCTGCACAGTGATCCCGCCGGTCAGCGCATCGCTGGCACTGCGCGCGGTATTGCTGAAGGCCAGTCCCGCCGCCGCGGCAATCACCGTCAACGCGACCATGATCGCGATCACCCAGGGCATCGGCCCCGACAGGCGGCCCTGCGGGATCAGCTCGGCCTCGGCGCCGCGCGAGACAAAGCGGGGAAGCGAAAAGGCCATCAGCGGGCCTCCCCTTTGGGACGGGGGACTCGCGGCGGATAGCGCAAGGCGCCGGTCGGGTCGGACAGCCGCCCTTTGTCCAGCCGCATGATCAGCGAATCCGGCACCCGCTTGAGCAAGTGCACGTCGTGGGTCGCCACCACCACCGTGGTGCCAAGCCGGTTGAGCGCTTCGAACAGGCGCAGCAGCTTGACCGCCATGTC
>Ga0073920_1000159_pt1 | contig 13285 bp, 8 predicted proteins | sample GWRWT4_2Sept14_2_FD_70953 | JGI IMG/M metagenome (GOLD analysis project Ga0073920, IMG submission 70953) | Sand microcosm microbial communities from a hyporheic zone in Columbia River, Washington, USA - GW-RW T4_23-Sept-14 | ecosystem: Engineered > Artificial ecosystem > Sand microcosm >...
GAATATTCGTTGCCGATCAGGATATTCTTGGCGACCTGCTGGGTGATCGTCGAGCCGCCCACCGCGCGCTGGCCCGAGCCAAGCTTGGAGACATAGTCGATAACCGCACCAGCAAAGCCCGGGTAATCGATCCCGCCGTGGGTCCAGAATGTCTTGTCCTCGGCCGAGAGATAGGCGTTGATCAACGGCTTGGGGAAATCGACGAAGCGCAGCTGGACCCGGCGTTCGCGGGCATAGGAGTGAACGATATCGCCAGTCGCGCCGCGCACCATGGTCGGCAGTGGCGGCTGGTAAGTCAGCAATGACTTGGCCGAGGGCAGGTTCCAGGTCACCGCAACATAAAGCACCAGGGTGAAGGCCATGAGGCCGCCCAGCACATAGTTGGCGATCCGGAACCGCTTGCTCGCTTCCCAGCGCGCCTGGTGCCAGGCGTGGAAGCGGGTCTGGCGAAACCGCTCAAGCCCTTCGGCAAAAAACGCCTTGATCCGCCCCCATAAACCGCCCGCCTCGCGGCGAATGCGCAGCCTTACGGACCTGGAGCCTTGATCGTCTGGTTCAGCCATAGCGAAGCGGTCCTAGCACGGGCGACGCGCGATTTGCCAGTTGGTTTGCATCACTTTGCCCGATCGGCTGCGGTGCGCGCGAAAAAGACCTTGATCGCGCGCGCCGTGCTTTCGGCCAAGGCCTTGCGGCCATTTGGCGCCATCAGCCGCGCCAGGTCGAGCGGGTTGTTGATATAGCCGGTTTCGAACAGGATTGAGGGCACGTCGGGCGACTTGAGCACGGCAAAGGCCGCCGATTGCGGCTCGGCGTCCTTGAGCGGCATGGTGCCCCGCGCCTCGCGCAGCAGCAGCGCTGCAAACAGCTGCGAATGGGCCAGGCTCTGCCCTTGCGAGAGATCGACCAGGATCGTGTTCACATCGTCGCTCTGGTTGGAGATTCGGATACCGTTGATCTCATCGGCAGCATTTTCGCGCGCAGCCATGCGTTCGGCGGCTTCGTTGCTGCCTTTGTCCGACAGGGTGTACACGCTGGCGCCCAGCGCCCCGCTTTCCACTTCGGTACTATCAGCATGGATCGAGATGAACAGGTCTGCCCCCAGGCGGCGGGCGACCGCCGGGCGTTCGCCCAGCAGCAAATAGGTATCGTCGCTGCGGGTCAGCGCCACCCGCACCCCGCCCTGCTTCAGCAATTCGTCGCGCAGCGCCAGTGCGAGCGCCAGCACCAGGTCCTTTTCCTTGGGTTCGCCAGCGCCCGCCCCCGGGTCCTTGCCGCCGTGCCCGGCATCGATCACCACCAATGGCCTGCTGGAATCGAGCGGCCCCTCGATCTTGGGTAGCCGTGTATCGGCCGGGGTCAGGTCGATACTCAGCACATAGTCGAGGCCGCGCCCCGGACGGCCGAACATGCGGTCAGCCATGACCATAGCCGCGAACACCGCCAGAGGCGTGACAAAAGCCAGCAAGAGCAGCAGGACCCGGCGCATTGCCTGCCTGCCTAGTCAAGAGGGGCCACGCGCGCAATCGCCAGTTCGAGTGGTGTAACAAACTTGCCGCCCGCGCGAAGCGATGCTAACCAACCGCCAACCGCAGCAGATCAAACCGCTTCGGGGAGAGAATTCGGGCATTTTTAGACCCCGGATCAACAGGTTGATGTATCGATGAAGAGCCTCGCACCGTCATTTCCGCCGCGAACCCAAGGGGTTCTGGTGGTGAAGGCGGCCCGTTGCGCGTGCCCTTACCTGCCGCGCCTCTTCGCTGATGCAGACACACACATCGCCGCCGGAGCCGCATTTGGCCCCGGCACCACCGATACATCCGCGCCCGCGCTCCGGTTTATCCCGGCGCGGCGCGGAAGTCCCGCATACAGCCGCGCCAGTTCAGGAGACGCCCGTCACGGGCCGGTCCCCTATCGGCGCGCACGGAGAATTCATAATGACCATGCGCATGCTTATCGATGCGCGCCACCAGGAAGAAACCCGGGTGGCGGTGCTCAAAGGCAACCGGATTGAAGAGTTCGACTTTGAATCTGCCGAACACAAGCAGATCAAGGGCAATATCTATCTAGCCAAGGTTACCAGGGTAGAACCCTCGCTGCAGGCGGCTTTTGTCGACTTTGGCGGCAATCGGCACGGGTTCCTGGCCTTCAGCGAAATCCATCCCGACTACTACCAGATCCCCAAGGAAGACCGCGAGCAGCTGCTGGCGGAAGAAGCCGCTCACGCCGAGGAAGAGGCTGCCCTTCGCGCCATCGCCGAAGGTGAGGAAGATTTCGTCGGCGACGACGAAATGGCCGAAAGCTTCGCCGACGAACTGGCCGGGACCAGCCACGACCACCATCACGACGATGACGGCGGGCTGACCGAAGTCGACACCGACGAAAAGGATGAAGTCGCCACCATTGAAGACGGCCATGTCGAGAACGGCTTCGACCATGAAGGCGAAGACGAAGGCGAACAGGGCGACGAAGGTGGCGAAGATAACGGCGACCAGCGTCGCGGTCGTGGCCGGGGCCGTCGCCGTCAGGGCGGTAACCGCGGCCACGCCAAGGAAGCCGACGAACTGCGCGCCAAGCGCATGGCGCTGCGCCGCCGCTACAAGATCCAGGACGTGATCCAGCGCCGCCAGGTGCTGCTGGTCCAGGTGGTCAAGGAAGAACGCGGCAACAAGGGCGCGGCGCTGACCACCTACCTCAGCCTGGCCGGCCGCTACTGCGTGCTGATGCCCAATTCGAGCCATGGTGGCGGGATCAGCCGCAAGATCAGCTCGTCCTCTGACCGCAAGCGGCTCAAGACCGTGATTGCCGAGCTTGACCTGCCCAAGTCGATGGGCTGCATCGTCCGCACCGCCGGGCTCCAGCGCACCAAGACCGAGATCAAGCGCGATTTCGATTACCTCGCCCGCCTGTGGGACGGGATCCGCGAAACCACGCTGGGCAGCGTCGCCCCGGCATTGATCCATTCGGACAGCGACCTGATCAAGCGCGCGATCCGCGACATCTACAACCGCGACATCGAAGACGTGGTGGTTGAAGGCGAGCATGGCTACCGCGCCGCGCGCGACTTCATGAAGCTGCTGATGCCCAGCCACGTGAAGAAGGTGAAGGCCTACGCCGATCCGGTCCCGCTGTTCCAGCGTTACGGCGCCGAAGATCAGCTGAGCGCAATGTACGATCCGGTGGTCCAGCTGAAGAGCGGCGGTTACATCGTGATCAACCCGACCGAGGCCTTGGTCTCGATCGACATCAACTCGGGCCGTTCGACCAAGGAACACGGGATCGAGGCGACCGCGCTCAACACCAACCTTGAAGCCGCGCGCGAAATCGCCAGGCAGCTGCGCCTGCGCGACATGGCCGGCCTCGTCGTGATCGACTTCATCGACATGGAATACGGCTCGAACGTCCGCAAGGTCGAGAAGGCGATGAAGGACGCGCTCAAGAACGACCGCGCCCGGATCCAGGTCGGCCGGATCTCCAGCTTCGGCCTGATGGAAATGAGCCGCCAGCGCCTGCGCACCGGCGTGCTCGAAGCGACCACCCGCGGCTGCCCGCACTGCGACGGCACCGGCCTGGTCCGCACCGCCTCCAGCGCCGGTCTTTCCGCGCTGCGCCTGATCGAGGAAGAAGCGGCCAAGGGCAAGGGTACGCAGATCTCGCTCTATGCCAGCACCGAAGCGGCGGTTTACCTGCTCAACGCCAAGCGCAGCGATCTTGCCGAGATCGAAGAGCGTTACGGCGTGCGCGTCGAAGTGCTGCCCGAAGGCGAGAATGAAGGCGCCAAGATGCGCGTTGCCTCGTCCGGCCCGCGCCCCGAATTCGTGCCCAAGTTCGAGCCTATCGTGATCGAGGAAGACGATGACGATGTGATCGAGGAAGAGGACGAATTCGAAGCCGAAGAACGCAGCGAAGACGAGGGCGAAGGTCGCGGGAAACGCCGCCGCAGCCGCCGTCGGCGCGGCGGACGCGATCGCGGTGACGAACGCGAACCGCGCGCTGAAAGCGACAAAGGCAGCGATGACGACGATTCCGAAGACGACGACGGCGAGCGTGAAGAAGGTCGCGAGCCGCGCGCTGAAGGCGACGAAGCACCACGCAAGCGGCGTCGGCGCGGTCGGCGCCGGCGCGGCGGCAAGGGTCGCGGTGACGGCGAGGCCGTGAACGGCGAAGGCGGCAGCGAAGACGCTGGCGATGAAGCTGACGCTGCCGAGACTGTCGAAGCCGAGCCTGTTGCCGAAGAAGCCCCGGCCAAGCCCAAGCGCGCCAGCCGCAAGAAGAAGGTTGAAGCCGAAGCCGAAGTTGCGGCTGAAGCTCAGCCCGAAGCAGTGGTGGAAGTGGCCGAAGAAGCTCCTGCCAAGCCCAAGCGCGCAAGCCGCAAGAAGAAGGCCGACGCCGAAGAAGCGCCCGCAGCCGAGGAAGCTCCGGTTGCCGAAGCGGAGCCCGAACCGGCTGCGGAGGAAGCACCGGCCAAGCCCAAGCGCGCCAGCCGCAAGAAGGCAGCCGTTGCAGCCGAAGCCGAACCGGCCGCGACTGCAACCGAAGAAGCCGCCGAGGAAGAAGGCGGCCCGCCACGTCGCGGCTGGTGGCAACGCACCTTCGGCGAATAACCAGGACCCAAGGCCGCGCCCGATGATGCATCAGGCGCGGCCAGTCTTTTCTGGCGAGCGATTGACCTCAAAGAAACACCGCTGACCAAGAAGCTCGGCTGCGGTGCAGCGCATATCGGGAAGCCGCAGGCGAGTGAGAGTTAGTGTCTGAGCTTTGCGGGTTCCCAAAGGCCACGACCGCATCGAAACCTTAACCCGCATCCGTCGCCCCGTGCTTGACACGGGGCGGGCCTTTCTTGCGGCCCATCGTTTGAAGCGGGGCCTTGATGCGAAGAGGTGGCTGAACCCTGCCCACCCCGCAGGCGTAGATCCGAACCCAAACGCCAAAAGGTAGCCGCGCCCCGTGTCAAGCATGGGGCGACGACTGCATTTTGGGTGCACATCTTCCTACACCACCGCCGCATGCTACATTCGCGTCGGCTCTTTGAAACCGTGAAACCCGCTCAAAGAACACGCGGCCCCGTGTAAACGGAGCCGCGCGCATGTACTTTATCAACTGACCCTGCGAATCGGGCCAAATCAGGCCGTTGCGAAGGCCTCTACCGGCAGCGCCATCAGCGCATCGGCCCCGGTTTCCAGCTTGCGCCGCAGCGCGCCGGCATCGGGGGTGAAGCGCTCACCATAATACCGCGCGGTGACCAGTTTGGCTTCGTAGAAGGCCTTGTCTTCGCTGCCCGCAGCCAGCTTGGCCACGGCCACTTCGCCCATCCTCAGCCACATCAGGCCTAGCGCAACGATGCCCATCATGTGCATGTAATGGTGCGCGCCGGCCCCGACGTGGTTGGGCTGGGTCATGCCGTTCTGCATGAACCACATGGTCGCGGCCTTGAGGTCGCCGTTGGCTTTTTCGACCTGTCCGGCGAGCTTTTCCAGCTCCGGCTTGGACTTGGCCTCGGCGCATTCCTGATCGACCAGCGCGAACAGCGCCTGGACCGCGCGGCCGCCGTTCTGGGCGAGTTTGCGGCCGACCAGGTCCATTGCCTGGACGCCGTTGGCGCCTTCGTAGATCTGGGTGATGCGGCAGTCGCGGACGAACTGGCTCATCCCCCATTCCTCAATGAAGCCGTGCCCGCCGAAGACCTGCTGCATGTTCACGCAAGTGTCGAAGCCCTTGTCGGTGCCGTAACCCTTGATCACCGGGGTCAGCAGGCTGACCAGGTCGTCGGCCATCTGGCGATCTTCCTCAGCTGTAGCCTTGTGGACCAGATCGACCTGCAGCGCGCCCCACAGGCACAGCGACCGCATCCCTTCGATATAGGCCTTGGCGTCCATCAGCATGCGGCGAATATCGGGGTGGACGAACAGCGTGTCGGCCTTTTCGTTCGGCTCAGCAGCGCCAGTCAGCGCGCGGCCCTGGCGGCGTTCCTGCGCGTACTTGACCGCGTTCTGGTAAGCCGCCTCGGCCTGGCTGAGACCCTGGATGCCAACGCCGAGCCGCGCCGCGTTCATCATGATGAACATCGCGGCCAGGCCCTTGTTCTCCTCGCCGACCAGATAGCCGGTCGCGCCGTCGTAATTCATCACGCAGGTCGAATTGGCGTGGATCCCCATCTTGTGCTCGATGCTGCCGCACGAAACCGCGTTGCGCGCGCCCAGCGAGCCGTCGTCGTTCACCAGGACCTTGGGGACGATGAACAGCGAGATGCCCTTGGTGCTGTCAGGCGCGTCTGGGGTCTTGGCCAGAACCAGGTGGATGATGTTCTCGGTCAGGTCATGCTCGCCGGCCGAGATGAAGATCTTGGTGCCGGTGATCGCATAGGAGCCATCGGCATTGGGGACCGCACGGGTGCGGATCAGGCCCAGGTCGGTACCACAATGCGGTTCGGTCAGGTTCATCGTGCCCAGCCATTCGTTGGCGATCATCTTGGGCAGGTACTTGGCCTGCTGTTCAGCACTGCCCTTGACCAGGATCGAGGAGATCGCCCCGGCGGTAAGGCCCGGATACATTCCCCAGGCCTGGTTGGCCGAGGCGGTGAATTCTTCCGCCACCATGCCCAGCACGTGCGGCATGCCCTGCCCGCCAAACTCCACGGGAGCCGAGAGTGTCCCCCAGCCAGCTTCGCGGAACTGGGCGTGGGCCTGCTTGAAGCCCTTCGGCGTGGTCACCGAACCGTCCGGATGGCGGGTGCAGCCTTCCTGGTCGCCCGAGAGGTTGAGCGGGGCGAGCACTTCGCTGCAGAACTTGCCGCATTCTTCCACCACCACGTCGATCATGTCGGCGCTGGCATTTTCAAAGCCGGGCAGCGCGGCATATTGCTCAAGCCGCAGCACTTCGTTGATCACGAAGCGGGTCTCGCGGGTAGGGGCCTTGTAAACGGGCATTGTGTGTATCCTTGGTGTAGGTGGTGTGCCGCTTAACGGGCGCCCATGTCGATGTTCTCGACCAGTTTGATAAAGTCGGTCAGTTCGGAAATCGCCGCATCGAGATCATCGCGTTGCTGGCTGAGCCGCCCGACCTTTTCCTTGCAACGCTGGACCGTGACCCGGCGCTGCTCGACCCGGCCATCGCCCAGATCGTAGAGGTCGATCATCTCCTTGATCTCGGTCAGGCTGAAGCCGACGTTCTTGGCCCGCAGGATCCAGGCGAGCCGGGCCCGGTCGCGCTTCGAATAGACCCGGGTCAGCCCGATCCGTTGCGGCGCGATCAGGCCCTCGTCCTCATAAAACCGCAGCGCCCGAGCGGTAACGGCGAACTCAGCTGTCAGGTCCGAAATGGCGAACTGCTCACGGTCAAGCGCGTCGGGCGTCTCGATATGCGCGCCGTCGTGGCTGGCGGGAGATGCGGCAAGCTGGTCCATGCCGCACAGAATAGCTTCCCTTTACGTAAGCGTCAATCAGCGAGAGGGGTCAGGCCCTCGCCATCCAGCCGACGATAGAAACAGCTCGTCGCGCCGGTGTGGCAGGCCGGACCGGCCGGTTCGACCAGCAAGACCAGGGCATCCTGATCGCAGTCGACCCGGATCTCGCGCACTTCGAGGACATGGCCCGAAGTCTCGCCCTTCATCCACAATCGCCCGCGCGAGCGCGAATGGAAGTGGGCCAGGCCCGTCTCGCGGGTCTTGGCCAGGGCCTCGGCATCCATGAAGGCGACCATCAGCACTTCGCCTTTGGCCGCATCGACCGCGACTGCGGTCAGCAGGCCTTGGCTGTCAAATTTGGGCAGAAACTCGCTGCCCTGCTCAATCCGGTGCGTTTCACTCATGGCGCTTCCTTGTTGCAAGATAACCACATGTGTCGACCAAAAACTGCATTGCGAACGGTTCGCACTTTCTTTGCCGGGCCGTTTCGGTGATTCAACCCCGGCGGAAGGCAGAGGCCCAGGTTCAGGGACCGCAAACCGCATGAGGGATCGGGCGAGGCGGCCCGAAGGGGGAGCCGCCGAACCACGCAAGTGGCGTCTGGAGAGTTTCGTCACGAGGGCGCCCGGAGCTTCGGTTCCGGGCGTTTTCGTTTCTAATTCAAGCCCAGAGCTTCGTCGAGCACCCTGGCGAAGCAGGCCACCACCACTTTGTCCGCGCCGGCGCGCTTGAGCACGCCGACACAGGCATCGCTGGTCGCCCCGCTGGTCAGCACGTCATCGACCAGCAGCACCCTGGCCCCGCGGAGCTGATTCGCCGTCCGGGAATTGACCGCGATCGCGCCTGACAGCGCCCTTGAGCGAGCCTTACGGCCAAGCCCACCCAGCGTCGGGGTGCGCTTGGTGCGGACCAGTCCATCGACCAACAATTCAGCCCCGCTCGCGTTGACCAGTTCGCGTGCCAACAGCGCCGACTGGTTGAACCCCCGGCTCCACAGCCGCCAGCGGTGCAGTGGCACCGGAACCACCAGCCAGCCCTCGCCCAACTCCGGCGGCAGTTGCGCGGCGATCAGCCGGGCCAGCATCGGGGCAAGTGCGATCCGGTGGCCATGCTTGAAGGCCAGCACCAGCTTGCGCGAAGCATCGTTGTAGAGCGTGCCCGCGGCGATCCCGTTGTGCCGGGGCGGATCGGCCAGACAGGGCGCGCAGATCGTGCCCTCGGCATGCGACGATTCGAGCGGGCGCTGGCATGTGGCGCAGCTCGGCTGGCCGGGGATCGCCAGCTCTGACCAGCAGGGTGCGCAAAGCCCCGATTGCGCCGCCAGCCCCTCGCCGCACAAGGGGCAACGCGGGGGGAAAACCAGATCGACCACCGGGGCGAGAAGCGCGGGCACTTGCATCGCCCCGGTATCGCTTGCACAGCCGCGCGAGGCAAGGCAGGGCTGCGCCGTGAGCCAGCCTGCCCCGCCCGTGATCTTTGAGCCCCGTCGCCGCCTCGCCCAGCGGCAGCGCGCGCTGCTCCTGCAAGAGCGCCCCGAAGCCGCCCGCTACCTCGCCGAAGACATGGCCGAGGATGTGCTGGAGCGGCTGGGCTTCCTGCGCCACCAGCCCAAGACGGCGCTGGTGATCGGCCTTGACGGCGGCCTCTCAGCCAGTCTGACCGCGCAGGGTTGCGCGGTTACCCAAGTCGATCCTGCGTTAGACTTCGACCAGGAAGCACCCTTCCCCAGCGGCCCGTTCGACCTGATCGCCAGCCTTGGCACGCTCGACAGTGCCAACGACTTGCCCGGCGCGCTGATCCATGTGCGCCAGGCCCTCGCCCCCGGCGGCCTCGCAGTGGCCAGCTTCATCGGCGCCGGATCGCTACCCGCCCTGCGCGAGGCGATGCTGGTGGCCGATGGCGAGCGCCCTGCCCCGCGGCTCCATCCGGCGGTCGATGTCCGCGCCGGGGGGCAATTGCTCCAGCGGGCCGGCTGGGCCGATCCGGTGGTAGACAGCCGGCCACTCGACGTGCGGTTTTCAAGCCTCGCCAGTCTGGTTGCGGACCTCCGCTCCCAGGGGCTTTCCAACTGCCTCGCTCGCTCGGGTCCGGCGTTGACCAAGGCCCAGTATGCGATTGCCAAAGAGCAGTTCGGCAGCGCCCGGGTCGACACTTTCGAAATCCTGACCCTGACCGGCTGGCAAAAAAAATAGGGACTGTCCCTATTTTTTGGCTAGCGCCGCTTGTGCCGCCGCCAGCCTTGCGATCGGCACGCGGTAGGGGCTGGCGCTGACGTAGTCCAGGCCGACCTTCTCACAGAAGGCGATCGAAGCCGGATCGCCCCCGTGTTCGCCGCAGATGCCGAGCTTGATGTCGGGCCGGGTCCCCCGCCCGCGTTCGGCCGCGAGTTCGACCAATTGGCCGACGCCTTCGATATCGAGCGAAACAAACGGATCGCGCGGGAAGATGCCCTTTTCGACATAGGGGCCGAGGAACTTGGCGGCATCGTCGCGCGAAACGCCGAGCGTGGTCTGGGTAAGGTCATTGGTGCCGAAGCTGAAGAACTCGCCCACTTCCGCGATTTCTCCCGCCATCAGCGCAGCGCGCGGCAGTTCGATCATGGTGCCGACATGGTAGGCAACCGAGCGACCCTTTTCGGCAAAGACCGCGCTGGCAGTGCGATCGACCAGGGCTTTCAGGATCTCAAGTTCCTTGCGGGTGGCGACCAGCGGGATCATCACTTCGGGCACTGGCACTTCACCGCCTTGGGCCGCGACATCGCAGACTGCCTCAAACAAGGCACGGGCCTGCATCTCGTAGATTTCGGGGAACGTGATCCCCAGGCGGCAGCCACGGTGGCCCAGCATCGGGTTCATCTCATGCAGTTCGCTGGCCCGGCGCTTGAGCGTATCGACCCCGATTCCGATCACTTCGGATAGCTCGGCGAATTCAGAATCGGCCTGCGGCAGGAACTCGTGCAGCGGCGGATCAAGCAGGCGCACGGTGACCGGCAGCCCCGCCATCACCTCGAAGATCCCATGGAAATCGGCGCGCTGTTCGGGCAGCAGCTTGGCCAGGGCGGCGCGGCGACCGGCTTCGTCTTCGGCCAGGATCATCTGGCGCACCGAAGCGATCCGGGCGGCGTCGAAGAACATATGTTCGGTGCGGCAAAGCCCGACCCCTTCGGCCCCGAACTGGCGCGCGGTGCGGCAGTCGGCCGGGCTCTCGGCATTGGTGCGGACTTTCATCCGGCGGTGCTGATCGGCCCAACCCATCAGCACGCCGAAATCGCCCACGAGTTCCGGCTCGATCGTCGGGACGTGCCCGGCCATGACTTCGCCGGTGGTGCCGTCGAGCGTGATCTGCTCACCTTCCTTTAGCTCACGGCCGCCGATCCGCAGCGTCCGGCTGGCGATATCGATCGAGACCGCGGAAGCGCCCGAAACGCAAGGGCGGCCCATCCCGCGCGCCACCACTGCCGCGTGGCTGGTCATGCCGCCGCGTGCGGTCAGGATGCCCTTGGCCGCGTGCATGCCGTGGATGTCCTCAGGGCTGGTCTCGACCCGCACCAGCACCACCGCCTCGCCCATCGCGGCGCGCTTTTCAGCGGTATCTGCGTCCAGAACGATCGCGCCAGAGGCCGCGCCGGGGCTGGCCGGCAGCCCGCTGGTCAGCACATCGCGCGGGGCCTCGGGATCGAGCGTGGGGTGGAGCAACTGATCGAGCGCCATCGGATCGACCCGCAGGATCGCCGCGCGTTCGTCGATCAGGCCTTCGCCGACCATATCGACCGCCATCTTCAGCGCGGCCTTGGCGGTACGCTTGCCCGAACGGGTCTGGAGCATCCACAGCTTGCCGCGCTCGACGGTGAACTCGATGTCCTGCATGTCGCGGTAGTGCTTCTCGAGCAGCTCGAACACTTCGGCCAGCTCGGCATAGGCCGCAGGCATGGCCGCTTCCATCGAAGCCGGCTTGGCCCCGGCGCGGGTCCGTGAAGCTTCGGTCAGGTACTGCGGCGTGCGGATCCCCGCGACCACATCCTCGCCCTGGGCGTTGACCAGCCATTCGCCGTAATAGGCCTTCTCGCCGGTCGCCGGATCGCGGGTAAAAGCAACCCCGGTGGCCGAAGTATCGCCCATGTTGCCAAAGACCATCGCCTGAACGTTGACCGCGGTGCCCCAGTCGCCGGGAATGCCGCCCAGCCGGCGATAGACCTTGGCGCGGTCCGAATCCCAGCTGTCAAACACCGCGCGGATCGCGCCCCACAGCTGTTCGTGAACGTCCTGCGGGAACGGCCGGCCGAGTTCCGCCGCGACGATCTCTTCGTACTCTTTGACCAGCTTCTGCCAATCCTCAGCTTGCATCTCAACATCGGCGTAATAGCCGTTGTCTTCCTTGGCGATTTCAAGCGCGTCCTCGAACAGGTGATGGTCCAGGCCCAGCACCACGTCCGAATACATCTGGATGAACCGGCGGTAACTGTCCCAGGCGAAACGCGCGTCGCCCGAGCTGGCGGCCAGCCCCTGCACCGTCGCGTGGTTGAGCCCCAGGTTGAGCACGGTGTCCATCATCCCCGGCATCGAAACCCGCGCGCCCGAGCGGACCGAGACCAGCAGCGGATCGGCGGGATCGCCGAAGGTCTTGCCCACGGCTTGTTCGATATGCGCAAGAGCGGTGGCGACTTCGGCCTTCAGGGCGTTGGAGAACTCGCCCCCTTCAGCGAGATAGCGAACGCATTCTTCCGTGGTGATCGTAAAGCCCGGGGGCACCGGCAGGCCGATCCCCGCCATTTCCGCCAGATTGGCGCCCTTGCCCCCCACAACCGTCTTGTCACGGCTGCGCGGGTCGTCGTTTTGCTCGTTGCCGCCGAAGGTGAAAACCTGCTTGCTCATGCACACTCCGCAAACGCTGGCGTGGACCGCATGGACCACTTGGACCACAGTTCAAGGCGAAAAATATCAGCCTTCAATCCGCGAGAAATCGGCGACGCCGTGCACCGCATCGCGCAACCGCGCAAGCAGTGCCAGGCGGTAGGTGCGTTTCTGATTATCGGCATCATTGACCGTTACCTGCTCGAAAAAGGCATCGATCGGCCCGCGCAGCGTGGCCAGCGCAGCCATGGCCCCGGCAAAGTCCTCTGCCGCGACGGCCTCGGCCGCCTTCGGCCCGGCCAGGCCCAACGCGTCGATCAGGTCCTTTTCGGCAGGATCGGGGGTGTAGGAAAGCTCTTTCTCTCCTGAGCCCTTCCCCTGTGGGGAAGGGTTGGGTTGGGGGTTCGACGCTGGCGTAGGAACCCCCACCCCCGGCCCCTCCCCAACGGGGAGGGGGGAAACAAAGCCTTCCTTCTTGAGGATATTGGCCGCGCGCTTGTAGCCAGCGAGCAGGTTGGTGCCGTCGTCGGTGCCGATAAAGGCCTGGAGCGCATGGACGCGGGCGAGCAGGCGGACGAAATCGTCCTCTCCGCCGAGCGCGAAGACCGCGTCGATCAGGTCGTGGCGGACACCGGCTTCACGCTGCTGGACTTTGAGGCGGTCGGAAAAGAAGTCAGCAACTTTCTGCGGAGCATTGAGCACCGTATCGTAGAGTTCGGCGATTTCTTTGCTTTCTTCCGGGTTCTGTGTCGCAATCGCGAATTCGTAACCTTGCTGTAGAAATTCAGCACTCACGAATTCGCTAGCGTTCAAATCACGAAATGCCCGCGCAATTTCCTGAGCTCTCGCGCGCCCCATTGCAGGTCCAAGACCTTCGATTGCCGGAAACATAACGCGGAAATAGGGCATTCTGAGATTGTTGCCGACGAGCAAAGCAAGAATACCGAGTGCGGCACGCCTCAAAGCGAATGGATCGCGAGAACCGGTTGGTGTTTGTCCAATCGCAAAAAACCCAAACAACGTATCCAGCTTATCC
>Ga0073920_1000163_pt1 | contig 13146 bp, 11 predicted proteins | sample GWRWT4_2Sept14_2_FD_70953 | JGI IMG/M metagenome (GOLD analysis project Ga0073920, IMG submission 70953) | Sand microcosm microbial communities from a hyporheic zone in Columbia River, Washington, USA - GW-RW T4_23-Sept-14 | ecosystem: Engineered > Artificial ecosystem > Sand microcosm >...
CGCCAGTCGAGCATCCATTCCGGCTCGTTCTTCTTGGCGCTGATGAAGCGGACCGTATCCTCGTTCAGGCCCTTGGGCGCGAACTCGGTCTCGATCTCGGCCGACCAGCCGTGCTCGTAATCGGCCACCTTGGCGGCGGCATCGCGCGCGGCCTGATCCTTGATGGCGGCGTCCTCACTCATGCCGCCACCCCGTTTGTTTCAAGGGCAGCCAGGCGGATCAGCGAGACCTGCGCGAGCGCACCGCGCAGCGCTTCGTTGACGATCGGCCAGTGCGGCCTGACCGCGCAGCAGGCATCGAGCCCGCAATCGGCGCGGGCATCGTCAACGCACTGGGTCAGCGCAATCGGACCTTCGACCGCCTCGATAATGTCGGCCAGCGTAATCGCCGCAGCGGGACGCGCCAGCTTCAGACCGCCGCCGACGCCGCGAGTCGAGCGCAGCAGGCCGGCCGCGGTCAGGCGGCTGACCAGCTTCTGCACGGTCGGCACTGGCAGGCCGGTTTCAGCGGCCAATTCGGCGGCCGAGACGCGCATGCCGCCGCAATGGCGCGCGGCGGCGCTCATCGTGACGACGGCATAATCGGCCATGGAAGATAAGCGCACGCGCAGGCTCCGGCAAAATCGGACTGATTCTCTCCGGTTTCCCCTAGGCCTATCGCCAGCGGATTTCAATCGCCGGGAATGCGCGCGAAATTGGGCCGCACTTCGCGGTAGCTGCGCACCGAACTGGTGGCCGAAAGGACCGGCGCAGACCCATCGAAAATGCGGTTGGGCGTGCGGCCGAGGTAATGCCGCATGTCGCGAATGAGATGCGACTGATCAAAGTAAAGCTCCTTGAGCGCCGCGACTTGGTCCGAGCTGGTATCGGGTGCCTGCAACATCGCCGCGACGCGCAGCGCCCGGTACTTGCGGGCCAGCTGTTTGGGCGGGACGCCGAAATAGCGTTCGCACAGCCGCTCAACCTGGCGGATCGAATAGTTCGCCCGCTCTGGCAGGGCCGACACCGGCGGATCGAAGCCGGACGAAAGCCAGTCGGCAATCGCCTGGATCACCTGGATATGGCGCGGCTTGACCGGCCGCAGCCGGCTGCCGATCACCTCGGCCAGGATCGCCGCCTGGGCGCTGTCATCCCCGGCCGCATCGCGCAGGCGCTGCACCAGGTCGCCCGCCAGACTGCCCAGCACCTCGCTGGCGGGCAGGACACGGTCGGCCACGGACCCAGCGTGCAAGCCGGTCAACGCCGCCCAGCCCAATGGTGACAGCGCCGCCCCGATCATATGCCACGGCCCCTCCACCGCGATCCGCACCGCGGCGGTGGTCGGGGTCAGGAACATGGCCTCGAGCGAAGGCTCCGCCCGGCCGTCGGCAAAATGGAGGACCCCGCCACCGGACAGGTTGACGGTGAGGTAGCCGACGGCCGCCGGCAGGCAGTCCTGGATCTCGCGCTCGTCGCAGCGCAGCGAATAGAAGGTGGTCACGAACGGGCGCAGCTGTTCGGGTGGCGGCAGGAATTCCAGCCGGATCCGCTCACGGGCAGTCAATTCCACCGCTGCGGCTTCCGAAGGATCAACGTCCTCGCCGTTTATCCCGGGGTTCAGCATCGCGCCATTAGTGCGGACCATCCCGCCGCTTGGCAAGCGCCATAACAAGCGCCATAAAAAGAACGGCCCGGACCCAAAGATCCGAGGCCGCCATGAAGGTTTAGGGCCACACAGATTGTGCAACGGGCCCGTCGGGTCGCGCAGTATCGCTAGCCCAGACCTGCGCCAGGCAATTGTAGGGATTCGACATTTTGGGCCGCCCGCCGCTCAGCCTGCCGCAAGAATATCGATTGCAGCCGCCCCGCGCGAGCAAACCGGCCGAACCTTCCGCCGAATCGACTTCACGGTACGGTCCTGCCATAGCGCGCCGATCATGATCTTTCCGCTGCTCCGCCCCGCCCTGTTCCTGCTCGACGGCGAGCGCGCCCATCGCCTGACGATCGATGCGCTGAAGCTGATGCCCCATGGAGCGCCCTGCCGCCCCGGCCCGCTGGCGACCGAAGTGGCGGGCATCGCCTTCCCCAATCCGCTGGGCATGGCCCCGGGCTTCGACAAGGATGCCGAAGTGCCCGACGCGGTGCTGGGGCTCGGCTTCGGCTTTACCGAGATCGGCACGGTCACCCCGCGCCCGCAGCCCGGTAACCCACAACCGCGGCTGTTCCGGCTGCAGGAAGACCGCGCGGTGATCAACCGGATGGGCTTCAACAACGGTGGGCTGGAAGCGGCCCGCGCCCGGCTGGCCAAACGCAAGCGTGTCGGTGTGGTTGCCGCCAATGTCGGCGCCAACAAGGATTCGACAGACCGGATCGCCGACTACCTCGCGGGTATCGCGGCTTTCCGCGACCTCGCCAGCTACATCACCGTCAATATCTCCTCGCCCAACACCCCGGGCCTGCGTGACCTGCAGGGGGACAAGGAGCTGAATGACCTGCTCTCCGCCATCGCCGCCGAGCGGCAAGCGGGCGATCCGCCGGTGTTCCTGAAAGTCGCGCCCGATCTCGATGAGGCCGCGCCTGCGCGGATCGTGGAAGCCGCGATCAAGCACGGCATCGCCGCGATCATCGTCTCCAACACCACCATCAGCCGCCCCCCGCTCAAGTCACGCCATGCGAGCGAAGCTGGCGGCCTCTCCGGCGCACCCTTGCGCGATCTGGCCCAGCAGCGGCTGCGCGATTTCCACGCCGTGGCCAAGGGCGCAATCCCGTTGGTGGGCGTAGGCGGTATTGCCAGCGCCGAAGACGCCTGGGCGCGGATCCGCGCCGGGGCCAGCCTGGTCCAGCTCTACAGCGCGATGGTCTATGAAGGCCCGGGTCTGGCCCGCCAGATCACCCGCGGGCTGGAGCGACTGATGAAGCAGGCCGGGTTCAGCAGCATTGCCGAGGCGGTCGGAAGCGAATAGCACGGGGCCCATGGTCCTGTTTCGCTCTGCCGCCCTTGCCGCGCTCGCCCTGACAAGCGCCGCGCCGCTCACCGCCAAAACGCCAGCTCCAGCGCCCTTCGCGCAAGGCGTGGTTTCTGCCGCCGACCCGCGCGCCGCCGCAGCCGGAGCCGAGATTCTGCGCCAGGGCGGCAATGCTGCCGATGCGGCGCTGGCCGTGCTGCTGGCGCTGACCGTGGTCGAACCGCAAAGCTCGGGCATTGGCGGGGGCGGGTTCCTGCTGCTTGACGATGGCAAGGGCAAGCTGGTGACATTCGACGGGCGCGAAACCGCCCCCAAGGCCGCGACCCCGGACTGGTTCAAGGCGGGCGACAAGTACCTGTCCTACATGGACGCAATCCCCGGCGGGAAAAGCGTTGGCGTGCCCGGCAATGTCGCACTGATGGCCGAGGCGCACCGCCGCCACGGCAAGCTCAAGTGGCGGCAGATTTTCCAACCGGCAATCCGCCTCGCGCGCGACGGCTTTGTCGTCACGCCGCGCCTCAACGCCTTCCTTGACCGCTTCACGGCGACCGGCCGCCTCAGCGACGAAGCCAGGGCGCTCTACTATGGTCCGGACGGCAAGGCCGTGGCGGCCGGCACCTTGTTCAAGAACCCGCAGCTCGCCGCCTTCCTGGAGCGGCTGTCGCGCCAAGGCTCAAAGGCCTTCTACAAGGGCCAGAACGCCGCCGCGATTGTCAGCACGGTCAACAATGCGCCGCGCAACCCCAGCGCGATGACCCTGGCCGATGTTGCCAGCTACCGGGTCAAGTCGCGCGCGCCGGTCTGTGTCAATTACCGCAAGTACCGGCTCTGCGGCATGGGCCCGCCAAGCTCGGGCGCGACGACCGTGTTGGGCGCGCTGGGCATTCTCGAAAAGTTCGATCTGCCGGCGATGGGCAAGGATTCGCCCACTGCCTGGCACCTGATCGTCGAGGCCCAGCGCCTCGCCTATGCTGACCGCGAACGCTATCTGGCCGATCCGGACTTCGTGAGCGTGCCAGTAGCCGGGCTGCTCGCGCCCGACTACCTCGCTGCCCGTGCCCAACTCGTGTCGACCGAACGGGCCATGCCCATGGTGGCGGCTGGCAATCCGGCCGGGGTCAAGGTGGCGCTGGCCGACCACGCCGGGCCGGTCGAAAACGGCACCTCGCACTTTGCAGTGATCGACCGCAATGGCATGGCTGCCAGCCTGACCTCGACCATCGAAGGGCCGTTCGGCTCTGGCCTGATGGTCAACGGCTATTTCCTCAACAATGAGCTGACCGACCTGTCGATCCTGCCCGAACGTGATGGCAAGCCCGTTGCCAACCGGGTTGAGGGCGGCAAACGGCCGCGCAGCTCGATGGCCCCGACCATCGTCTATGGCCCGGACGGCAAGGTGAAACTGGCCGTTGGCGCGGCCGGCGGGGTGACGATCCCGGCCCAGGTTCTGAAGGCAATCATCGCCGTGGTCGACTGGAACCTGCCCGTCGACCAGGCGCTGGCCCTGCCGGTGATCTATGCCCCCGGCGGCAATACCGTCTTCGTTGAGCGTGAAACCGAGCACGAGAAGCTGATCCCGGTGCTGACCGCGCTGGGCCACCAGGAAGTCCGCCTGCGCGAACGCAGTTTCAAGGCCAACGCAGTCGAGGTGCTTGACGGCAAGCTGGCCGGGGCCGCCGATCCGCGCAGCGAAGGCGAATCCGCACACCAGTAGGCCGGATGGCCCAGAGGCTTGCCGCTACGGCAAAGCTTGCCTAGGGAATTGGTCCACACGGGGTAGGGTGCTGCAGAGAGGGGCAGTGCATTTATGGATATTGGTGATTTCCGGGCCGCCCGGAACCTGGTCGAACTGTTTCTGCAGCGTGCGGACACGAAGGGCGAAGCGCCGTTCCTGTCTGCCAAGCGCGGCGGGAGCTGGCAGGCAATCTCGTGGGCCGAGGCTGCGCGCCAGGTCTGCCTGATGGCCGAAGCGCTGCGGGCCATGGGCCTCAAGGACGGCGACCGGGTCATGCTGGTTTCCGAGAACCGGCCGCAATGGTGCATCGCCGATTTCGCGGTGATGGCCGCCGGCTGCGTGACTGTGCCGGCTTATGTAACCAACACCGAGCGTGACCATCTGCACGTGCTGGAAAATTCCGGCGCGCGGGCGGTGATCGTGTCCGACGACAAGCTGGCCAAGCCGCTGCTGCCGGCCATTCTCAGTTCGGGCCAGGCCGGCTTCGTGATCGGGATCGAACCGCTGCGGATCGCCCAGACCGGGCAGTTCGAATATCGCGACTGGGTCAGCCTGCTGAGCGGCGATGCCAACGCGGCGCGCGCCGCGGTCGACAAGCGCGTGGCCAAGATCAAGCGCGAGGATACCGCCTGCATCATTTACACCAGCGGCACCGGTGGGGCTCCGCGCGGGGTGCTCCAGCACCACGGCGCGATCCTTTGCAACGTCGATGGCGCGGCGCGGATCCTGTCCGAAGACTTCGGCTGGGGCGACGAGGTGTTCCTCAGCTTCCTGCCGCTCAGCCATGCCTATGAGCATACCGGTGGGCAGATGCTGCCGATCGGGATGGGCGGGCAGATCTTCTATTCCGAGGGCCTGGAAAAGCTCGCCAGCAATATCGAGGAAGTGCGCCCGACGATCATGGTCGTCGTCCCGCGGCTGTTCGAGGTGCTTCGCACCCGGATCATGAAGCAGGTCGAAAAGCAGGGTAAAGTCCCGAACTTCCTGATGGGCCGCGCGCTCGCCATCGGCGGGATCAAGGCCCAGCGCGAGGGCAAGGGCCGGCTGCGCGACAAGCCGATGGACCTGCTGCTGGAACGGCTGCTGCGGCCCAAGATTCGGGCCCGCTTCGGTGGGCGGATCAAGGCGATGGTTTCGGGCGGCGCGCCGCTCAACCCCGAGGTTGGCACCTTCTTCGAGGCCATCGGGCTGACCATGCTGCAGGGCTATGGCCAGACCGAGGCCGCCCCGGTGATCGCCTGCAACCGGCCCAAGGTGGGTCTGAAGATGGACACTGTCGGCCCGGCGATGGACGGGGTCGAGATCAAGATCGCCCACGACGGCGAAATCCTGGTGCGCGGCGAACTCGTCATGCACGGGTATTGGCGCAATGAGGCCGAGACCGCCCGCGTGCTTAAGGAGCCGGAAGGCGAACCCGGCGCGGGGATCTGGCTCCACACCGGTGACATTGGCCACATCGATGACAAGGGCCGGATCGTCATCACCGACCGCAAGAAGGATATGATCGTCAACGACAAGGGCGACAATATCTCGCCCCAAAAGGTCGAAGGCATGCTCACCCTCCAGCCCGAGATCGCCCAGGCGATGGTGGTGGGTGACAAGCGGCCCTACGTGGTCGGCCTGATCGTCCCCGATGCCGAATGGGCGCTCGAATGGGCCCGCGCCCAGGGCGAAAAGTTCGACTTCAAGGCACTGCAGGACCTGCCGGCCTTCCGCTCGGCGATCCGCGCGGCGATCGACCGGGTCAACCAGGACCTCAGCGTGATCGAGAAGGTCCGCCAGTTCGCCTTCGCGGATGAGGCTTTCGCCATCGAAAACGAAGAAATGACGCCGAGCCTGAAGATCCGCCGCCACAAGCTGAAGGAACGCTACAGCGAGCGGCTTGACGCGCTGTACAAGGGCTAGGCCCTAGCGCCGCCAGGGCAGCAGGTTCAGGATTCGCGCCAGCAGCGAGGGGCGCGGCGCGGGTGCGGGAGTCGCTTCCGGCTCGGCCGCATCCTCCAGCCAGCCGATCCCAAGCGGCCAGGCTGGGCCGAGGTCCGGCACGGCGGCCTTGGCTTCGGGCTCCGGTTCGGGCTCGAGCTCCAGCTCGGGCAATGGCTCCGGCTCCGGCGCAAAGGTCTGCGCGGCGATCAGCGCCTTGAGGCGGCTTTCGATGTCGAGGTCGATTTCGAACGAGGTGAAGCCCGGCTCAACCCGGCGCGAAGCAGGCGGTGCTTCGGCCACTGGCTCCGCGGCTTCGAACAACGGTTCGGCAACCGGCGGCAACGGCGGTTCGGGCGGCAGGTCCCAGTCGGCCTCGGCCTCGGGTTCGACCGGGTCGGCGGCTGGCGGCTCCGGCATGAAATCCCATGCGGTTTCGGGCAGCGCGGCATCGAATTCCGGCACCGGTTCGGCAAAGTCCTCGGGCAGGTCCGGGACCAGTGCCTCGGGCTCGTCCTCCGGTTCCAGCCAATCGCGCGGCGGTTCGGGCCGGTCCGGCTCGTCTTCAGGTTCGTCCGATGGCGGTTCGTCCGACGGTGGTTCGGTCGTCAGCAGATCGCGGAAGTCCCACGAATGCGCTGGCTTGCGCTTGACCATCAATGGACCGTTCGGGATCGGAATGATCGTCCCGTCTTCCGGCACCGCCACTTCGGCCAGTTCGGGCACCAGCTCAACCGCCGGTTCAAGCACATCCTCATCGCGGTGATGCAGCCCGCGCAGATTGGCGATCCGGGCGGCGGTTTCGGTCTCGGTTTCCTCGACCACCAGCACGGCGCGCTTGCGGGCGCGCGGGATGCCGGTGACCAGCAGGCTGCTGTAGCGCGGCCCCGGAATATAGGCTGCGGCCGGGTTCACCTCGGCAGCGGCATCCTTGAGCGCGTGCTCCGGCATACCCGCCACCGGCGCGTCAAAATAGGGATAGACCCCGTTGCTGCCGGCCATGACACAGACCGGGCGCGACAGGGCATTGTTGGCAAGCCGATCACGCACAGCCTGGAACAGCAGGACGGAAAGCAGGCAGGCGCCTAGCGAACCGGCGCGGATCTCGGCCTCGTCGGGCACCTCCATCGCCAGCAGCCGGGCCTCGAGCTGGGCGAGCGCACCGTGCAGATCGTCAATGCCGTGCAGGGTCAGCGACGGTTCGGTCGCCTTGCCTTCACCGGACCAGGTGCAGCCGTAATAGGAATAGCCCTCGATCAGGTTGTCGCGGTCACTTTCCGAGAAGGGGTAGGGCGCATCGTTGAAGTACTCGACTTCGATCAGCGGGTTCAGATGGCCGCGCTCGTCCGGCTGGGGCGGATGCTCGCCCGGCCAGCCAAAGGCGATTGAGATCGCGGTGATCGGCCGGCCCGGCTCGTCATGGGCGCGGATGCGGGTGACCAGCTCTTCCCAGCCATCAAGCACGAGGTCGCTGCTCTGTACGGTCATGAAGCGCGCGGGCAGGATTCCGCCGGGTTCAACTTCGCTCGCCAGCTGGCGGCGCAGCCGGGCGATCGCCTCTTCAGGCCGGTTTTCCCGGAGGCGGGCTTCGATCGAGCGGCGGAATTCCTCTTCGCTCAAACCGTCGGCAAAACTGGTGGTCACGCGTGCTACCCCCTGGCGGATAGGGGACAAGATCGCCCGCAATGGTTTATTTGAAGTTACGAAGATTCATTTTCCGCTGCCGCGGGGTGCACCACCAGCCCACTCCCGTCCGAGGTGCAAGAAAATGTCCGGGGGACATTTTCGCCGAAGGGGCCGGCCTCCCAAAGGGTAACCCTAGGTTCTGGGCGGCCGGGTGGGGGAGTGGGCTGGTGGTGCGGGCCATTCGCGGAGGCGAATGGCTCTTACCAATTACGCCGCCTCTTTTTCCACCCATTCGGGATAGAAGCTCGGCTCGCGGCTCGACCAGCCGGGCGCAGTCGCGGCGGCTTCACTGATCGACTGCAGCAGGTGCTTGCGGCGGTCGGGACGAATCTGCGGCAGGGCCGCAGCGGCACAGAAGGCGCTCGGCAGGAACGGGCGGACTTCGGCGCCCAGCAGCCGCTCATAGAGGAAGCGAAAGGCCGAAAAGCCTTCGATCCGGTCCTGGGCAATGTCGAAAGCGGTGACCCGCACCAGCTTGCCCAGAAAGCTTTCCAGGCTAGCAAAGTCACTGTCCGCCGGGATCTGGCCGCGCAGCGCCTCGAGTTCCTGATAGACCACGTACTGGCTGCGGATCGAGGCGGTTTCCTCGGCATCGCGCGCCCACAGCTTGAAAGCGTCGTGGCGGCCCAGGCCGACATCGAGACTGCGCTTGATATAGCGCTGCTCACACGAGCTGAATCCGGCGAATTCGCGCAGTTCGGCAATGGTCAGCGATGCAGTTCCGGTATTGGCCATGACGTGCCCCCCTTGGATTGGGAGCAGATCACCAGAACTTGGTTAAGAAGCCGTTTACTCTGATGGGTGCGGTCGGGCCATCCGGCCCTTCCTTGCGGCACAGTGCCGATTCCGCCGTGAGGCGGACAAGAATCAAATCAGGCCTGCCAGCGGACTGGAGGGATCTGCGTACTTCCGGGTCGCCATTCGTCCGGAAAGATAGGCATGGCGCCCGGCCTCGACCGCGAGCTTCATCGCCCGGGCCATCCGGAGCGGGTCCTTGGCCTCGGCAATCGCGGTGTTCATCAGCACGCCGTCGCAGCCCAGTTCCATCGCCACGGCTGCATCGGACGCCGTGCCGACCCCGGCATCGACCAGCACCGGCACTTTCGCGCCTTCGACGATCAGGCGGATCGTCACCCGGTTCTGGATGCCAAGGCCAGAGCCGATCGGTGCGCCCAACGGCATCACTGCAACTGCCCCTGCGTCCTCCAGCTGCTTGGCCGCGATCGGATCGTCGGTGCAATAGACCATCGGCAGGAAGCCTTCCTTGGCCAGCACTTCGCAGGCGCGGATGGTTTCGACCATGTTGGGATACAGCGTCCGCGCTTCACCCAGCACCTCGAGCTTGACCAGATCCCAACCGCCCGCCTCGCGCGCCAGCCGCAGCGTGCGGATCGCGTCTTCGGCGGTAAAGCAGCCGGCGGTGTTGGGCAGGTAGGTGATCTTCTTGGGGTCGATGAAGTCGGTCAGCATCGGCGCCTTGGGATCCGACACGTTGACCCGGCGCACTGCGACCGTGACGATCTCTGCCCCTGACGCCTCCACCGCCGCCGCATTTTCGGCAAAGTCCTTGTACTTGCCGGTGCCGACAATCAGCCGCGAGCGAAAGGTCCGGCCCGCGACGGTCCAGGTGTCAGAGTTGTTGTCGGCTCCGCTGTCCGCGACCGCGGCATGATCGCCCCCGCCAACAAAGTGGACGATTTCCAGCACGTCGCCCTCACCCAGCGCGACGGCGGCAAGCGTCGAGCGCGGGACGATCTCGCCATTGCGTTCGACCGCCACTTTGGCCGGATCGAGTTCAAGGCTGCGGACCAGATCGGCCACGGAGCCAGGGGCGGCGCGGCGGGGTTCGCCGTTGACGGTCAGGGAAAGCTGGTCAGTCATCACGCTGCGCAGATAGCGACCACTGGCAATTTGGCAATGGAGCGAAAAGGACAGGTAGCCCTGCCCGGTGCCGGCTCAGGACAGTTTGAGATTGCGCCAGTGCGCCCAGGCCAGCAGCGACACGCCGGCAATCGTCAGCAGCGCCTCTTCAACGCCGTGACCGACAAACAAGGCAACGGCCATCAGTGCCAGACCCGCACCGCCGATCTGGAGCGGCTTGGGATCGCGGTGCCGCACCACGCCGATCACCAGGGTTACGGCGCCAACGGCAATCGCCAGCGCCAGCCCGACGCGGTGAATCACCGGCGCGAACAGGAACTGTCCGCCCAGCCCCAGTCCCGCCACCAGCAGCAGGCCTGCTAGGCAGTGCAGCATGCACAGCCCCGACAGGAGCACGCCGAACCGGTCCAGCCGGCTGCGAATCGAGAGCAGGGCATCACGCATCAAGCGCTCCATATATGTTATAGTATTACATCCCGCAAGGTGGGCCCAAAAGCCCGCTTGCGCTTTTCGGCGAGCCGGAGCAGGGGCCACGTTCATGACAGCAGCCTCTCCCCGGCCTCTGGCGCTTGCCCGGTGGCTCTTCGCCGTCGCCGCTCTCGTGGTGTTCATCGTTGCCGTTGGCGGGATTACCCGCCTGACCGAATCCGGGCTTTCGATCACCGAATGGAAGCCGGTTTCGGGCATATTGCCGCCGCACAATGAGGCGCAGTGGCAACAGGCCTTCGACGAATACAAGCAGATCCCGCAATATATCGAAGTGACGGGCCCGGCCGGCATGACCCTGGCCGATTTCAAGTTCATCTTTTTCTGGGAATGGGTCCACCGCCTGATCGCCCGGATCATCGGCCTGGCTTTCGCGCTGCCGCTGGCCTGGTTCTGGCTCAAGGGCGCGATCCCCAAGGGCTATCACGGCCGGCTGGTGGCGCTGCTGGCGCTGGGCGGGCTGCAGGGCACGATCGGCTGGTGGATGGTCTCCTCGGGCCTCAGCGCCGATGTCCGGGTCAGCCATTTCCGGCTGGCGACGCACTTGCTGGTCGCATTGTTCACGCTTGGCGGGCTGGTCTGGACCGCGCTCGATCTGCGCGCCCTGGCCCGGAGCGAGGCGCGCGCGCGGCTTACCCCCTTCACCCTGGTTGCCCTCGCCGCGCTCGCCATGCAGCTATTCTTCGGCGCGCTGGTTGCGGGCATGCGCGCCGGTTATGTCGCCGGCTCGGGCTGGTTCAACTGGGATGCATGGCCGCTGATGCAGGGCCGCTTCGTGCCTGACGGGATCGACTGGGCGGCGGGCAAGGTCCACGCCCTGCTCAACGATCCCTTCCTCACCCATTTCGTCCACCGCTGGTGGGCCTGGGTGGTGGTGGCGATCCTGGTGGTTCTGGCCCGCCGCCTGCGCGGGATTGACCGCCGCGCCGGGATCGCGATCCATTCCGCCTTTGGCACGCAGGTCGTGCTGGGCATCGCCACGGTGATGAGCGGCATGGCGCTGTGGCTGGCCGTGGCGCACCAACTCGTCGGCGCGTTGCTGGTCGCCAGCACGGTCTGGGGCGCGCACGCCCTGGGCCTCCGCGCCGCCAAGGCTTGACGAATACGGCTTGCCCTGCGCGAATAGCCCTGAAAAACAACGAGGCTAAGCAAAGGTGAGGGCGGGGTGAAACGCAGATTCGCGAAAGTGCCGGGATGAGCGCGCGGGCAGTCCTGCTGGCCGGTATCGCCGTCGTGGCCCCGGCAGCGGTCGGTCAGGCTGCCCCGGCTGCGCCCGCTGCAGCCACCTTCAAGCCGCCCGAGGGACCAGTGATAATCAGCCGCACCGTGGTGCGCAGCCTGATTGACGGCAAGGAAGTGCGGGCGACGCGCCGCTACTTGGTCTGGTTCCGGCCAGAAGAGGGCGGCTGGCGGCTTGAAGGTGAACTGCGCGACGTGACGGTCGAGGTTCCGCCGTCGCTCGAACAGTTCGCCGGGCTGGAACGCAAGCGGGCCGAGCCAGGCTTCTTCCCGATCCGCCTCGATGCAGCCGGGCACCTGCTGCCGCGCAGCGATCCGCCGGTTGGCGACGGCTCGCGCGCCAAGGCCGTGGCGCTGGGCGAAATGATGATTGCCGGGGCGCTGGTTTCGCCCGCTGCGCGCAATCAGGCCAATACCATGCTGACCCAGGTTGTCATGGCCGGGAACGGCGGTACCGCCTGGCCAGTCGACGTGTTCAGCCCGGCCCGCGCCGAATCGGTCGATGTGCGCGAGCTTGCCCTGCCCGATGGCAGCCGCGGCTCGATCAAGGTCACGATCCGCGGCGAGGGCCTGGTGCCGGGCGGACTGCCCCGGCGAGTCGAGCGCGCGGTGCTCACTGACCTTGGCGGAACCACCCGCACCTCGCGCGAGATCTGGACGTTCGAACGCGTCGCACCTTGACGAATAGCGCGCCGCACTCTGGCCGGTATTATTTTACCTCTCAGCAAAAGCGCCGGATTGCTTGACTTTTACCCTGCCATCGACGATTGGGCCGCCTTCCCGCGCCGCCGGAAGCGATTCCGCCCAGCGCTGTGAACATGGGATTTGACCTGTTTTTGAGAAAGGGAGTGGCCATGAAGGCGCTTTCCAAGGTCACCCGGTCGATCAAGCCGGCCGAGGTGGAAAAGAAGTGGCATCTGATTGATGCCGAAGGACTGGTGGTCGGGCGCCTCGCCGTGGTCATCGCTAATCGTCTGCGCGGCAAGCACAAGGCGAGCTTCACCCCGCACGTCGATTGCGGCGATCATGTCGTCGTGATCAACGCCGGCAAGGTCAAACTGACTGGCAACAAGCTGAAGCAGAAGACCTATTACAAGCACACCGGTTATGCCGGCGGCATCAAGGAAGTGACCGCAGCCAAGGTGCTGGATGGCCGCTTCCCCGAGCGCGTGCTGGAAAAGGCCGTTGAGCGCATGATCCCCCGTGGTCCGCTCGGTCGCAACCAGATGCGCGCCCTTCACCTCTACGCCGG
>Ga0073920_1000168_pt1 | contig 13021 bp, 15 predicted proteins | sample GWRWT4_2Sept14_2_FD_70953 | JGI IMG/M metagenome (GOLD analysis project Ga0073920, IMG submission 70953) | Sand microcosm microbial communities from a hyporheic zone in Columbia River, Washington, USA - GW-RW T4_23-Sept-14 | ecosystem: Engineered > Artificial ecosystem > Sand microcosm >...
AAGCAACTGGGCGCGCAGAGCGCCGGCGGGGACGGCCAGTGAATCCTCGCCGCGCCGGGCAATCGCAGTCAGCGCAGCAAAGCCGGTGCCGCTATCGAGCCCCAGGCATTCACGCAGCGCCTGCCAGCGCAGGTGCGGACTGCCGGCTTCCTCGGCCATGGCGGCCAGCAGCGGAGCGGCATCGCTCCGACCCATCCGTCCGAGCAAGGCCGCAGTCAGCTCCAGTCGGCTGTCGCGCGGAGTCCCAGCCGCCTGATGCACCAAGCGGCCATCATCCAGCGCATATTCGCAGCTCAGCGCACCGGAACCATCGAGCCGCTGCAGCTTGAGCAACACCGCAATGCCTGGCACCCGCGTGAAGATCTGCGCCATGTCGCGGCCATTGCGGTGCGCGACCGAACCGGCGCCAAGCACGGCCTGCTCCCGCGCAAGTTCCACGCTGGTCTCGGTGCGGCCGACGATCCGCACCCGCTCCACCATGGCGCTGCCAGCCATCACCCGCTCCCAATGCTGATTGGCAGCAAAGGTGACCGATTGCGCGGGCGGCTTGAGCGCAAGGCCGGCGCCGTCGATGGCCTGCACGGCCAGGCTCGCCCCATGGCATCGCGCCAGTACCAACGTTGCCAGTGTCCGGTCACACTGGTGCCGAAGGGGGACCTGCCCCAGCGGTTCCCGGGCCAGTTCATCCAGCAGCCAGCCTGCGACCCCGCCGACCAGGTCGGCGGCGGCTGGATCTCCCGGCGTAAACAAGACAGCCAGTTGTGGCAGGTCCGCCAGCGCCGCACCGTTCGCCAGGCGCAGCAGTTCGGCTTCCAGCCGCGCGCCCGGCCCGGTCCGGCGCCAGGCGTTCGACTGGTCAACCAGCCGCCGCTGGATCAGGCGCTGCGGGGTGTCGTCGGCCCGCAGCGCCATCAGTTCCGGTCCGATCAACATCCGGACTGGCCCGCGCTTAGGGCGCGACGACGTCGTAGACGAAGGTCATGATCATGATGAGCAGGTCGTTTGATTGCAGCCCCTGTGCGGGGTTGGACAGGCTGCCGAAAACGCCGGTGAGCGTATCGAGATCGGGCAGCGCGGAAACATCGATCTTTGGCAGGTTCATTGGTCTTCCCCTGGATTGCCTGCAAGACGGAACTGTCTTGCCGCGCCAACCTCGCCGCGAGACCGCCCTGGGGTGAAATTAAAAGATTGTAATCGGCCCCGCGGATCAGCAGAGAAACGCCAATGAGCGACAAGCCGCCCAGCATCCTGCCCCCCGGAACCCGGTTCGATCCCTCGCTCGCTGCGCGGATGATGACCCGGCACGGCCATGGCGGCTGGCTGGGAATCCGCTATCACGATCACGGTGAGGACTGGGTCGAACTGGCCTTGCCCTGGCGCGAGGATCTGGTCGGGATCGGGGCCGGCCTGGGGGACATGGGGGTGCTGGCATCGGGCCCGATCATCAGCCTGATGGACAATGCCACTTCGATGAGCGTCTGGACCAAATCGGGCAACTTCGTGCCGCACGCCACGCTGGACCTGCGGGTCGACTATATGCGTGCCGCTACACCGGGCCAGACCGTGATCGGCCGCGGTGAGTGCTACAAGCTGACCCGGACGATCTCGTTCATCCGCGGTGTCGCCCACGATGGCGATCCGGCCGACCCGGTGGCGCACGTGATCGGCACCTTCATGGCCACACACGGACCCTACCTGTGACCATGGCCCTCACCCCCTATGCCCAGGCGCTGGGCATCGAGATCGATCATGATGAGGCGGGCGAGCCGGTGCTGCGGGTCGACTATTCCAACCGCGTCGCAGGCCGACCGGGCTTCCTGCATGGCGGGGCGATGTCCGGCCTGATGGAAATGGCGGGCTTTGCCGCGCTCCAAGCGGAACTCGCCCGTCGGGGTGAGACGATGCGGCTGAAGCCGGTCAATATCCAGGTCGAATTCATGCGCGGCGGGACCGAGCAGGTGACCTATGCCAAGGGCATGGTGACACGGGCCGGGCGCCGCGTCGCGCTGGTCAATGCCGAAGCCTGGCAGGATGACCGGGCGAAGCCGATCGCCCTCGCCCAGATCAAGGTGCTGCTGATCCCCGCCGAATGATCACGGTGAGGCCGGGTTCTTCCGGCAGGGCCACGGCAGCCACTAGTTCCATTTGCGCTGCATCGGCGCGCGACCGGGTGAGGACCGCGGCGGGCACGCCTGGTTCATAGGCCACCAGGTCGGCGCTGCCCAGCCAGCGTGCCTCACGCAGGGTCAGGTCATCGGGATCAGCCGAGCGCAGCACGATTTCGCGGGTCCCGCCCTCGCAGCCGGTCGCGCCATCCAGCCAGGCCGTCACATCGCTGCCTTCTGCCAGCGGATCGAGCGGACCGCCCGATGCCAGCGCCGCATCCATCACCCGCCGCCGTTCCTTGCCATCCGGCCAGCGCGCCTTCATCGACGCGCGGGCTGCGTTGAGGCCTTCTGCCAGTGCTCCCATTGTGTGCGGCAGCAGCCCGTCCAGCCGCAGCCGCAGTGCCTTGGCCAGACCCGCCGAGACGCCCCCGGTCGAAACGGCGACCAGCACGGGCCCACGCTCGAGCAGGCTGGGGGTCGTGAAGTCGCACAGCTCGGGCCGGTCGACCACGTTGACCAGCAGGCCCCGCGCCTTAAGTTCGGCCGCCGCTGCTTCGGGTTCGTCGAGCGCGACAAAGGCCAGCCGCGCATCTGCGTTGTCCGCACCGACAATGACTGCCCCGGCCCGCTCCAGCAGGCGGCGCTTGGCCTCGGCCGCCTCGCCCTCGCCCAGCACGATCACCGGTTGGCCGGTGAGGCGATGGAACAGGGGCAGGCTGTGCAGCATCAATCGAGCCAGGCCGGGACCCGCTCGGCCGAGGTGATTGCTTCGGGCAGGATCCGGTCGGCCACAACGGCGAACTGGTCCCCATCGACCATCACTTCGGCGACGAAGCCGCGGCTGTTGTAGGACGAGGCCATGGTCGCGCCATAGGCCCCGGCCGTGCGGAACACGGCCAGGTCCCCGGCGGCCAGCGCATCGATCTCGCGGTCCATGGCGAAGGTATCGCCGGTTTCGCAGATCGGGCCGACAATATGTGCCGTCATCCGCTGGCCGGTGGGCCGGACCGCCTCGAAATCGTGCCATGCCCCGTACATGGCCGGCCGCGCAAGGTCGTTCATCGCTGCATCGACTATCACGAAGGGCGTGTTGTTGGAGCTGCGCTTGACCCGGATCGCCCGAGTCAGCAGCACCCCAGCATTGCCGACGATCACACGGCCGGGTTCGAACATCAGGGTCACATCCCAAGCGCCGCAGACGCGAGCGACCATGGCGCCATATTCGGCCGGGGTCGGATAGACCTCGCCCGCCTTGTAGGTGACTCCCAGGCCGCCACCGAGGTCGGCATGGGTCACGGTTTGGCCGTTGGCGCGCAGTTCGGCGATCAGCGCGCCCAGCTTAAGGAAGGCATCTTCCAGCGGTTGCAGATGCTGCAGCTGGCTGCCGATGTGAACCGCCACCCCGCGCATATCCAGCCCCGGCAGCGCAGCGAGGCGCGCATAGATTCCGGCGGCGCGGTCAATCGGCACGCCGAACTTGTTTTCGGCCTTGCCGGTTGAGATCTTCTCATGCGTGCGGGCATCGACATCGGGATTGACGCGCAGCGCGCAGGCGGCGCGCTGGCCGCGGGCAGCGGCGACTTCGGCCAGCTCGATGCCTTCTTCCTCGCTCTCGATGTTGAACTGGCCGATCCCGGCCTCAAGCCCCTGGACCATCTCGCGGTGGAGCTTGCCGACGCCCGAGAAGACGATGTCCTGCCCCGGCATCCCGGCAGCCAGCGCTCGGGCGAGCTCGCCGCCGGAGACAACGTCTGCGCCAAACCCTTCGCGCTGCATCACCCGCAGAACGGCCAGGTTGGGGTTGGCCTTGATCGCAAAGGCCACGTGCTTCTTCGGCAATGTGGCCAGCGCTTCGTTGAAGACGCGGGCATGGCGTTCCAGCGTGGCGCGCGAATAGACGTAGACGGGGGTGCCGATTTCCTCCGCAATGCGGCTCAGCGGTACACGCTCGGCGTGGAGTTCGCCGTTGATGATCGAAAAGTGGTCCATGGATGCTTACTCGTCGGAAGGGGGCAGGTCGAACGGATCGTCAGTGCGTTCTTCCGATTTTTTTCGCAGCTCCACGCTGCGTTCCGGGGCGGCCTGGGCCGTCACTTTCAACAGCGCGTCAGCCTTGGGGCGCTGTTCACTGCCATAGGCCGGCTGCGGCAGGCTCTGGCCGGCTTTGGGCTTCAGATCCGCGCGCTGGCCGCAAGCGCCAAGCGCCAGCAACATGACAGCAGGAAGGACCATGGCGCGCATTGCGGTTACTCCAGCCCCAGCGCCATGCGCGCTTCGGCCACACGCTGTCTTACCTGTTCGGGCGCGGTTCCGCCATAGCTGGCGCGCGACGCGACCGAGGCATCGACCGACAGCGCCGCAAAGACCCGTTCACCAATCCGCGCGTCGATCGCCTGGAGATCGGCCAGCGACAGGGCATCGAGCGCCACGCTCCGGCTCTCCGCCAGCTTCACGGCGGCCCCGGTGATATGGTGCGCTTCGCGGAACGGGATATTGGCCTGGCGCACCAGCCAGTCGGCCAGGTCGGTCGCCGTGGCATAGCCCAGCTCAGCCGCCGCGCGCATCCGCTCGGTGCGGAAGGTGGTGCCGGCCACCATGCCTTCCATCGCAGCCAGACAGAGGGTCAGCAGGCTGGCCGCCTCGAACACCGGCGGCTTATCGTCCTGCATGTCCTTCGAATAGGCCAGCGGCAGGCCCTTCATGGTGATCATCAGGCTCGTCAGGCTGCCGATAATCCGCCCGGCATGGCCGCGCACCAGCTCGGCCGCATCGGGGTTCTTCTTTTGCGGCATGATCGAGCTGCCGGTCGAGAGCGCATCGGGCAGGCTCGCAAAACCGAACGGCTGGCTGGCCCAGATGATGAACTCCTCAGCCAGGCGCGAGAGATGCAGCGCGATCTGGGCGGCGGCCATCAGGTAATCAAGCGCAAAATCGCGGTCCGACACGGCATCGAGGCTGTTGCGGGTCGGCTCACTGAAGCCGAGCGCCTGGGCGGTTGCCTGCCGGTCGATCGGGAAGCCGGTGCCAGCGAGGGCGGCCGAGCCAAGCGGGCTCTGGTTCAGGCGCGTCCGTGCATCGGCCAGCCGCGACCGATCGCGAACCGCCATCTCGTAATAGGCCATCAGGTGGTGGCCGAGCGTGACAGGCTGCGCGGTCTGCAGGTGCGTGAAGCCCGGCATGATGCTCTCGGCGTGTTCGCCTGCGCGGGTCACCAGCGCGACTTGCAGCGCCGTCAGACCGGCATCGGCCTGATCCATTGCATCGCGCACCCACAGCCGGAAGTCGGTCGCCACCTGATCGTTGCGGCTGCGCGCGGTGTGGAGCCGCCCGGCGACCGGGCCGATCAGCTCGGCCAGGCGGCTTTCGGTGGTCATGTGGATGTCTTCGAGGTCCCAGTTCTCGGGCACCCCATTCGCGGCATACTCCGCCGCGACTTGGTCCAGCCCGGCGCTGATCGCTGCCGCATCTTCGGCGCTGACGATGCCTTGGGCGCCCAGCATGGCAACATGGGCCTTGCTTGCGGCCACGTCTTGCCGCCACAGCGCCTTGTCGAAGGGAATCGACGCGTTTATCTCGCGCATGATCGCCGAGGGTCCCTCGGCGAACCGTCCGCCCCACATCGCATTGGAGCTGCTCTTGCTATCGTCCCGCTCGCTCAAGTTCGCCATCCTTGGCTGTGCCCTGCTGGTCGGGGGGTGCGATAGGGAAAGCAAGGCTCCGGCGCAACCTGCCGCTTCGCCGGCAGGCGGAGAGCTTTCGGGCACGATCGACCGCAGCCGCAAGGGCAGCGAGCTGCCCGACTTCACCCTGCGCGACGCGAGCGGCAAGACGGTGGAGCTCGCCAGCTTCAAGGGCAAGCCCCTGTTGATCAACCTCTGGGCGACCTGGTGCGCGCCCTGCGTGGCCGAATTGCCGACCCTCAACCAGCTCGCCAAGGATCGCACCGAGACGCTGAAGGTCCTGACCGTGTCGCAGGATATGCCGCCGGCCGACAAGGTCGCGGGCTTCCTCAAGGCGCGCGGCGCTGACCTGCTTGAGCCCTGGCTCGACCCGGATGGCGAACTGACCGTGCAATACAAGGTCACCGTCCTGCCGACGACGATCTACTACAACGCGCAAGGCCGCGAGGTCTGGCGCTATGTCGGTGGGCATGATTGGAGCAGCGCCGAGACGCAGAGGATGCTGGCCGAGCAGTGATCACAGGGATTGACCACGTTCAGCTAGCGATGCCGGCGGGCGGCGAGGTTGCTGCCAGGGCATTCTATGCCGGGCTGCTCGGCATGGTGGAGGTGCCCAAACCCGAAGCGCTGGCGGCGCGCGGGGGGTGCTGGTTCGAACTTGGTCCGGTGAAGCTGCATCTGGGCGTGGAGGAACACTTCCAGCCTGCACACAAGGCGCATCCCGGGCTGCTGGTCGATGATTTCGATGTGCTTTGCGAAACCTTGCGCAGCGCCGGTCATGTTGTGGCGGATGATCACCTGCTGCCGGGCGTGCGCCGGGCCAACGTTGCCGATCCCTTCGGCAATCGGATCGAACTGATCGAAGCCTGACCTGGTGGGCGCTGACGGGCTCGAACCGCCGACCCTCTCGGTGTAAACGAGATGCTCTACCAACTGAGCTAAGCGCCCGGTCACAGGACCAAGGACCGCGCGCCTAGCGCAATGCAGGCGGGCTGTGAAGCCTATACCAGTGCTGCAGCCTGTGCACCGAGTTCAGAGAAATAGCGGGCCATTCCATCGGCCGCCTGATCGGACAGGGTGATGAAGGCACGGCGGCGGTCGGTCTCGTCCTCCACGCGCTGCAGCAATCCGGCGTCGGTCATCTGCCCGATCCAGCGCAGCGCCGTGGTTGGCGGCACGCCCGAGGCGATGCAGAGCGAGGTCACCGAAACCCGGGAATGCTCGGCCCGTGCGGCGGCCAGGTCGAGCAGCATGTCCCAGGCCGGATCGGCGAACAGATCGCCATCGAAGAACCGGGCACGCAGCTGGCGCTGGCGGATGATCCGCCGGATCAGGCGCGGATCGGGCAGCGGCGGGCGCGCGGCGCGGACCAGCCGCTCGCTGCCGTCTCCGCTTGATGGCGCAAAGGCCGTGCTGGGGCTTTCAAACCGGAACACCGATTCGCGCCCTTCCTGCCGGCGATCCGGTCCTTCAAGTCGCTCCAGTCGCTCGGCAATCTGACCAACCTGCTCGGTCAGGCGGAGCAACACCAGCCGGTCCTCCTCCGACAGTTCACGCAGTCGCAGGTTGGGGATCTTCGCCAGGACCCGGCCCAGCGCAATCACGCGCTCGGCCCGACTGGGATCGACCAGGATCTGCGGACTCGACTGATCAAGGCAGGCGAACACATCATCGAGCGCCGCGACCGTGGTCGAAACGATCAGGTGCGCCCCGCAATTGGCCGCGCGCAGATCGAGCCGCGCCAAGGCCGCCAGCTGGGCGCCTTCGACAGTGGGGCAATCGAGCAGGACCACTTCGCCCAGCGGCCGCGCATCGCCGGCCAGCAGGTCAGAAACCTCCCCCGCCTCGGCAATGCGAAAGCCCGCCGCCTCGGCATCGTCACGCAGCAGGTCGCGGACATGACCGCGATCGGCAAAGATCGACAGCGCCAGCGGCAGCCCGGCCGCATCGTTGGCTGGCGCGCTATAGGCGAAGTTGGCCTGAGACATGAGTTGTTCCCTCCGATTCGGATGAACAGGAGTAGAACAAACCATGTTCACGTCAAGATCGTTAGCGGCAACGAACCTCACGCCCCGAATCGATTGCTGCGCCAACTGCCGCGCCGCCAAGCGCGCCCAGCACCGTGCCCAGCGTCTCAGATCGGCCTTCGGCAATGACGTTGCCCAGCACGCCGCCCGCCAGCGCGCCGACGATCAGGCCAGTGCTGCCGTCGCTGCGGCGGCAGTAATAGCGTCCGTCGCGCCCCCGGTAGACCCGGTCATTGTCGGACAGGCGCCGTTCCTGATAGCGCCGATCAGACCGGTAGTACCGCTCAGCATAATAGCCGCTATCGCGCGGATCAGGCCGGTCCCAGTCATACTGACCATAGCGACTGGAATAGCTTCGGTCGTAGTAGTCGCCATCACCATAGGATCCGGTCGAGGCACAGCCAGCAAGTGAGATCGCCGCGACAGCCGCCGCGGCAAGGTTGCGCAAGATCATGGTTCCGTCTCCAGCCCCCGCCAGCATCACCACGATCGGTGGTGCAGGGAATAGAAACGTCGCGGCACACCAATTGGTTCCCGGCGGCCCCGCCGATACCGCTCAGTCGACGAAGGGATCCCGCACGAGGATTGTGTCCTCGCGCTCGGGCGAAGTGCTGACCAGGGCAACCGGGGTTTCGATCAGTTCCTGCACGCGCTGGATATACTTGATCGCCTGGGCCGGCAGGTCCGCCCACGAGCGGGCGCCCGCCGTGGTGCCGCTCCAACCTTCCATTTCCTCGTAGATCGGCTCGACATTGGCCTGATCTGCTGCGTGGCTGGGGAAATAGTCGAGGATCTTGCCGTTCAGGCGATAGCCGGTGCAGATCTTCACCGTCTCCAGCCCGTCGAGCACGTCGACCTTGGTCAGCGCGATCCCGGTCACGCCCGAAATCGCGCAGGACTGGCGCACCAGCACGGCATCGAACCAGCCGCAGCGACGCTTGCGTCCGGTGACCGTGCCGAATTCGTGGCCGCGCTCACCCAGTCGCTGGCCGGTCTCATCCTCCAGCTCGGTCGGGAAAGGTCCCGAGCCGACGCGGGTGGTATAGGCCTTGACGATACCAAGCACGAAGCCGGTGCTGGCCGGGCCAAGGCCCGAGCCACTCGCTGCCGTGCCGCTCACCGTGTTGGAGCTTGTGACGAAGGGATAGGTGCCGTGATCGACATCGAGCAGCACGCCTTGCGCGCCTTCGAACAGGATCCGCGCGCCCGCCTTGCGCACCTTGTTGAGGCGCCGCCACACCGGCTGGGCATATTGCAGCACGAAGGGCGCGATTTCCTTGAGCTCGGCCAGCAGCGCCGCGCGGTCAACCGGCGGCTGGCCAAACCCGGCCCGCAGCGCATCGTGGTGGGCACAGAGCCGGTCGAGCTGGGCATCGAGCGCATCGAGGTGAGCCAGATCGCAGACGCGGATCGCACGGCGGCCGACCTTGTCCTCATAGGCCGGGCCGATCCCGCGCCCAGTGGTGCCGATCTTGCCCGATCCGGCGGCGGTTTCACGCAGGCCATCCAGATCGCGGTGCAGCGGCAGGATCAGCGGGCAGTTGTCGGCAATCGCGAAGTTTTCGGTGTTGATGACCACGCCCTGGCCTTCAAGCTTCTCGATCTCGCTCTTGAGGTGCCAGGGATCGAGCACCACGCCATTGCCGATGATCGAGAGCGTACCGGTAACGATGCCGGAGGGCAGCAGGCTGAGCTTGTAGACCTGATCGCCCACCACCAGCGTATGGCCGGCATTGTGTCCGCCCTGGAACCGCACCACGGCATCGGCGCGGCTGGCCAGCCAGTCGACGATCTTGCCCTTGCCCTCATCACCCCACTGGGCGCCGATCACGGTTACATTTGCCATGGTTACAGTCCTACCCCTGCCAATGTGACCGGCAAGCGCCCTTCGACAGGACTCGGCGCGAGCGGTGGACCGGATTGAGCGCCTTGCGCTCTGCAAACGGGCGGCGCGGTAGGCGGATGTGGCGCGGGCGTCAAGGCATCAGCGCAGGTGACACCCCCCGGCGATTTTTTGAAATCGGCTGGCGGCAAGCCCAGCCCACCCGGCGCGGCCCAGCGGCGCTGCCCCAGCAGCCGCAGCAGCGTCTTATTATCATGTTTTACAGCCACTTGCTTGAAGCGCCCGCGATGGACGACCGGCCACAACAGGTCTTCGGTCGCGCGGCGCAGCACCTCGGCGGGTGTAACCTTCCGCGAAGGCGCTGTTACGCGCCCCAGCGCCCGGTCCCAGGTCCGGGCAAAGCTTTCCGCACCGGGCCGCTGCCGCAGGCGGTAAGCCGTTTGGCGAGTCAGTCCCACGGCTCGCGCCGCAGCGGCCACTGATCCCGTCTGCGCAAGCATGCCCAGGAACCGCGCCTGCCGCTGCGGCGTCCAGCCATCGCTGCGATGGCGGACCAAGGCGGGCAGAAAGGGACCGGGGCGTGGGCGGCAGGTGCGGGGCTGGCTCATCATTCAGGATAAGCCAGAATTCGGCCATGTAGGAAAGGCGAATTGCCTGTGACACATTGCGACAAATTGAGACGGGGCCATTCACCTGTCAGCAAGCAGCAAGGCCGCAGCCACAGGGCACAGGCAATCATGAGGGAATATCAATGCGTAAGACCCTGCTGTTATCGCTCGGCGCAGTCGCGCTGATTGGCACAACTATCGCTCAGGCAGCGCCGGGTGACCGGCTGCGCGAGCGGCTGAAGGAGCGGATGGAAAACCGCCAGGGCGGCGACGGCGCACGGCGCGGCGCCCAGCGCGATGCCGATGCCCCGCGGACCCGGCCGGACCAGACTTTTTCCTATGGCAGCGATTCGCTTCAGGCGCTCGATTTCTACAAGGCCAAGGGTGTGACCGGCCCGGCCCCGCTGGTGATCTTCGTTCACGGTGGCGGGTGGAAGCGCGGCAGCAAGGATGTGGCGGGCAGCCGCTATGCCCCGGCCCACTACACCGGGATTGGCTACAACTACGCATCGATCAACTACCGGTTGGTCCCGGCCGCGACGGTGGAGCAGCAGGCGGCCGACGTCGCCCAGTCGGTCCGCGCCCTGCTTGATCGCGCCCGCGAACTGGGGATCGATCGCAGCAAGGTGGTCCTGACCGGGCACAGCGCCGGCGCGCACCTGGTCGCACTGGTCGGCACGGACGAGCAATATCTGCGCGGCGCCGGCCTGTCCTTTGCCGATATCGACGGAGTCATGCCCAACGACGGCGCCGCCTATGACGTTGCCGCACAGATGAAGGATGGTGGGCCGATGATGCAGGATACTTACGTCCAGGCGTTCGGCACCGATCCGGCCCGCCAGCGAGCGCTGTCCCCCACCCTCCAGGCCGCATCACCCAACGCGCCGAGCTTCCTGCTGATCCATGTCCAACGACAAGACGGCGTGGCCCAGGCCAAGGCGCTGGAAGCCGCACTGCGGCGCGGCGGCAGCGCAGTCGAGCGCCGTGAGTTCGAAGGCCGCGGCCTGCAGGGCCATGCCGAGATCAACCGCCAGCTTGGCAACCCGGCCTATGCGGCGACGCCCGTGGTCGATGCCTGGCTGAAGAGCGTGTTCGGCCGTTAGCGCGGCGGCACGCGCGTGACCTGGACCTCCTGCCGGTTGAGCGTGCAGCCAGCGAAATGCGTCAGGAACGAGGTGTCGGCTGCATCGCGGCCGACACCGATCTTGGCCATGTCGGCGCCGGTCGCCATGCCGGTGGCATCGACCAGATGCCAGCCGCCATCGAGGAACACTTCGGCCACAGCATGGAAATCGGGCGGGGTCACGCCCGGGCCATAAACGCTGACGAAGCGCGCCGGGACACTGGCGGCGCGGGCCAGCGTGATCAGCATATGCGCGTAATCGCGGCAGACGCCCTGGCGCTGGACAAAGCTTTCGAGCGCTCCGGTGTTCGAATTGCTCACGCCCGGCACCAGCGAGAAATGGGTGGCGATCCAGTCATGCATTGCGGCGACTGCGGCGCCGCCAGAAAGCCCGGCGAATTCGCTTTCGACGAAGTGTTCGAAATGGTCGGCCTGACAATAACGTGAGGGCATCAGGTAATCGACCGTCTCGGCCGGGAGCAGGTGCGGCGGCGTGGCGGCCAGGCTGGCGATATCGCTGACCGGACGGTGCACTGTTACTTCTGAAGTGTAGGTCACAGTCAGGCGGTCCTCGACATCGAGCCAGATCCGGTCGCCGATGTCGTCATGCCCGGGAATGCGGGCGAAATGCTGCACCGGACTGATCGCGATATGCGGCGCATCGACCCGCTGGTCCGGGATCATCGCCGCTTCGATCTGCAGCAGGACAGCGGTGCGCGCTTCGAAGGTGTAATCGAGTTCGGTTGCGATGCTGAGCCGGACGGGGTCTGTCATTCCAGCCTAATGCGCGGGGCCGCGCTTGGCTGCAAGCACGATGCGACGAGCTAGAGTGCGACCACTTCGCTCCCATCAAGCCGGTGCGTGCAGCCCAGCGCCACCGGCTCGCAGGCCGGGCAGATCGCGGCGACAGTTCGCCAGCCAATCGCGCGCAGGCGCGCGGCTGTTTCGACATCATGGCCCAGCGGGAGGAACAGCGCGTCAGGGCGCGGCTCGGCGTCGGCCAGCGCGTCGATGAGATCGTCGGGGTAGAGCGAAAAGCCGATAGCTGGCTCGGTTTCGGTACCGCTGCCCAGGATCGCATAGCTGCCCCCGCGTCCGACCCCGCCCTGCAAACCTTCGGCATAGATCGTGAAGCCGAACCACGACTGGTATTCGAAGCCGTGGCGTTCACTGGGGTCGAGCGTCAGACGCGCAAGCCCACCGACGCGCTGGGCAATGGTCCGGAGCGCCGCGATGCGGCCAGCGAGGACGCCGCCCTTGTCGAAGGCGGCAAGCTTTTCGATCGCGGTTTCAAACGGGCCGATCGCCGCAAGCAGCGGGAGGTAGTCCTGGCCGCCGGCGGCAACCAGTCCGCCCGCATCCTTGGCATCGAGTTCGCGCCGGACCGCTTCGACCTGCGCAGCGTCCAGCGGCAGTGCGCCAGCCGCCAGGGCATCGACCAGATCTGGCAGGGTGAAATCGACCGACAGGCCCTTCGCGCCCGCCGCCGTGAGTGCCTCCAATGCAACAGCAAGTACTTCGCCCGCTGCCGCCACGCTGTCATTGCCGATCAGTTCGGCGCCGAGCTGCAGCCGCTCACGCGTGGGATCGAGGCCATCGCCCTTGATGGTGACGACCTGCCCGGCATAGCAC
>Ga0073920_1000169_pt1 | contig 12900 bp, 14 predicted proteins | sample GWRWT4_2Sept14_2_FD_70953 | JGI IMG/M metagenome (GOLD analysis project Ga0073920, IMG submission 70953) | Sand microcosm microbial communities from a hyporheic zone in Columbia River, Washington, USA - GW-RW T4_23-Sept-14 | ecosystem: Engineered > Artificial ecosystem > Sand microcosm >...
CCTGGGCGGCGGGTACCTGGATCGTGCCGGCCAGAAAGGCTGCGGCGGCCAGGGCGGCGGTGCGGCGGAAAAGCATGTTCATTGGTATCCCTTTCGATGGTGGAGCGGCCAATCGGCGCCGGTGGCTCAGTCCTGCTTGTCGGCGTTGTTCCAGCCTTCGCGATAGGCCTTGTTGTCATCGAAGATCTTGTCGCTGCGATCGCCGAGCGAGAAGATCTCGTCAAAGAAGCCGTGCGGCTTGTTATAGCCATTGCCTTCGGCGCGATCGCGCTGGCCGTCGTTGTGGCGGTCGGTCCTGCTCTTGGTCATGGGGCATACTCCCTTGGGTGGAGCCGGCGGGATTGCGGCTCCGGCGGCACGATTACACCCGGGCGGAAGGGGGCTGCATCCTTGACGAGGGGTGAAAAAATCTGAACACGTCTGAAAAATGGAAGCAAAATTCGGACTCGGCCACTCGCGCGTCTTCCTCAAGGCTGAGGTGACGCGGGCGCTGATCCAGCAGCGATTCGGCAGTTTCGACGGGCCGAACGGGTTCCTCGCCAGGTGGGAAGAGCTGTCCGGTGAGCGCCCCGGCTTTCCCGAAGAGCCCGATCGCGGCACTGTCTATGACTGGATCGCCAAGGGCTTTCGCAAGCACCCGACTGACAAGCTGGCCTCAGAGCAAAGCTACCTGCTAGGGCTCTGCGCCACGCTCGATGTCGATCCGCTGGCGCTGTTCGATTATGACCGCAACGGCTACTTCTCGCGCTTCGCCAAGATCCGGATCGCGATCCAGCGCGGCGCCGCCCGGCTCGGCGCGCTCCGCCCGCTGTTCGAGCTGTACGAGCCCGATGTCGACTGGCCTTCAGACCTGATCGCCCGCACCTATTGGGGCCGTGACTGGTCCAGCGTGCTGTTCGACAATGCCGATCATTACCAGTCGCACGATTATGCCGCGCTACGGGTGAAGTTCCACGATTCGCTGGGCGACAGCCCGCGCGCCGTCCACATCGCATATCGCCGTTGGGACACGCGTGAGATCGACGCGATGTGGCGCTATTACGGCACGGTCGTCCTCCACCAGGACACGATCGACCTCTACAGCGAAGGTGGCGTCCACAAGAAGATGGCCCGCCCCCACCCCGATATCATCACCTTCCGCACCTATTTCGGCGGCCGCAAGGTGGAATTCAAACTCGCCAGCCTCCACGCCTTCGACCACACGATCGAGTTTCCCTGTAATGACATGAGCATTGTGGGGTTTGACTGGTAGGGGGGCCGCGCCGGCCCGGCCGCTTCCGGTGCGCAGCGATGCTGGATGTCATCATTGAGGCATCAGTCCATCCGACAAATCTTCGACATTTACCGGGGCTTGGCAACGGCCTTCGAGGTGGAACTCAGGCCGTCAACCGCGCTGCGCTCTCCCCGGCCAGCCGCCCGAGCGTGACCGCCGTGCACAGCCCCATCGCGGGCAGATAGCCCCACGAGGACGGGCCGGAGACCGAGCGCGCCGCGCCGCCGCCGGCGAGGAGGTTGGGCAGCGGGGTGCCGTCCGGGCGGAGGACGCGGGCGCCGGCGTCGATCTGCAGCCCGCCCTGGGTGTGGTAGATCGCGCCGACCACCTTGATCGCCAGCAGCTCCCCGGACGGGGGCGGGGTGGTCCAGGTGCGGCCGAAGGCGTCGGGCTGGGCCTTGGCCTGGGCTTCGCGGGCCTCGGCCAGGGTCGCGGTGAGGGTCTCGGTGGGCAGGCTGGTCGCGGCAAGCGGGCGGACCGCGCCGAGGCTGGCGAGTTGGGCGTACTCCGGGATCGCCATCAGCCGCGCGGCAATGGCGGCGTCGTGCAGGGCCCAGACATGGCCATCAGGCTGGGCCAGCACGGCGTGGACCATGCCGGCGATGTCGAAGGTCTCGTCGGCGAAGCGCTGGCCCTGCGTGTTGACCAGCACGCCGCCCTCGACCAGCAGCGGCGGCGGTACGGTCACCCCGTGCGGCTCCGCCAGCATCGGATAGCCCTGGAAGGCGCCGAGGTCGCCAGCGGCCGCGCCGAGGGAAGTGCCGATGGCAAGGGCGGTGCCCTGGCTGCCCTCGTGCCCGTGGTTGCGGGCATGGGCCATCTCGGGGATGTGGGCCGCGATCATCGCGTGGTTGGCGGCAAAGCCCCCGCAGGCGAGGACCAGCGCGCCGCAGCCGATCGCCTCGGTGGCACCGCCGGGACGCTCGATGCTGACCCCCTGGATGCGGCCTGAGGCGTCAGCCTCGACCGCGCTCAGGCGGGCCTCGGTCAGGACCGGGATCCCAGCTTCGGCCAGGCGGACGTGGAGCAGGTCGACCATGTCCTGCCCGCCGTGCCCGGCCCAGCCGTGGATACGCCAGGTGGAGTTGCCGTAGGAGGGGCGGAAGGTGCGGTCGAGGGTCCAGGGGAGGTCGAGGTGGTCGACCATCCAGTCGAGCGTCGGGCCGGACTGGTGGGCGAGGGTATGGGCGATGATCGGGTCAGCAAGGTCCCGCGTCTTGGCCATGATGTCGGCCAGGAAGCGTTCGGGGCTGTCCCCGATCGCGGCCGCGGCCTGGGCGCGGGTCCCGGCGGCGGCGATCAGGCCTTGCGACATGCCGGAGGAGCCCATCGGCCGGGCCTCGGCCTCAAGCACGGCGACCTCGGCCCCGGCGGCGTGGGCGGCCAGCGCCGCCAGCGCCCCGCAGGCGCCGCCCCCGGCGACGAGGACGCGGATGGTGGTGTCGTAGTGGGTCATCGCCCGGATGCTATCACGCCGGGCGGCGCGTGCTCTCACGGGCGAGCAGGGTGACCGGCACGCGGCGATCCGTGTTGGGCTCACCGGCGATGGTCGCCAGTAGCTTGTCGACCAGCATGGCCCCGGCGGCGGCGAAGTCAGGCTGGATCGAGGAGAGCGGCGGCATGGCGTTGGCGCTGGCGCGGATCCCGTCGAACCCGATCAGGCCGAGCCGGCCGGGGACGGCGACGCCGGCCTCGGACAGTTCGCGCAGCGTGCCGAGCGCGATCTCGTCGCAAACGGCGAAGATGGCATCGCAGGGGAGGCCTGCATCGATCAGCTGGCGGGCGGCGCGGCGGCCCTGCTCTTCGCGGGGCAAGCCTTCCTCGATCTCGACCAGGCGCGGGGTCAGGCCGGCCTCGGTCATGGCCTGGACATAGCCATCGTAGCGCTCCTTGAACTGGCGCTGGAGCGAGGCCTCGGAGCCGATGCAGGCGGGGGCGGTGTAGCCCGCCGCGATCAGGTGGCGGGTGGCGAGGAGGGCGCCGGCCTGGTTATCGCTGCGGATCCAGTCGAGCTCGTCGAATGGAGAGCCCCAGCAGACCAGCCGGGTGCCGCCAAGGCCGAGGTCGCGGTAATAGGTCCAGGCCGGGAGGTTCTGGGTCGTGCCGATCACGATCAGGCCATCGGCGCGGCGGCGGTCCTCATAGCGGCCGGAGAGGTTCTCCGGCCCGTCCTGGAAGCTGACCAGCGTCTCGTACCCGCGAGCCGAGGCGGCGGCGCAGACCGTGCCGAGCAGGGCATAGGTGAAGGGGTTGAGGTCCTTGCGGTCTTCATCCGGGCGGCAGATCACCACCACGGCCAGGGTGGCGGTGCGGCCGGAGCGGAGGCGGGCGGCGTTCTCGTCGACTGCGTAGTTGAGGCGGCGGGCGGCCTCGAACACGCGGGCGCGGGTCGCCTCGCTCACCACCGGGTCCCCGGCCAGCGCGCGGCTGACGGTGGACTGGCTGACGCCGGCTTCCGCCGCCACATCGAACGAGGTGACGCGGAAGGTACGGGGCTTGGTGGTGGCGGTGTCCCCCATGGGCCTTGGGTTACATCGCCGAGATGCCGCCGTCGAGCTTGAGCTCGGCGCCGGTCATGAAGCGGCTCTCGTCGCTGGCGAGGTAGAGTACGCCATTGGCGATGTCATCCGGCTGACCGACGCGCTTCAAGGGGATCTGGCGGGCCAGCTTGTCCATGATTACGTCCTTGGCCTTGCCCGAGGAGGCAACCATGCCATCGAGGATCGGGGTGTCGATGAAGGTCGGGTGGACCGAGTTGCAGCGGATGTCCCAGCCCATCTTGGCGCAGTACAGCGCGACTGACTTGGACAGCATCCACACCGCCGCCTTGCTGGCGTTGTAGCCGGGCATGGTGTCACTGGCGATCAGGCCGGCGATCGAGGAGATGTTGATGATCGAGCCGGGCTGGTTGTCCTTCAGCAAGGGCATGGCCTTCTGGCAGCCAAGGAAGACCGAGTCGACGTTGACGGCAAAGCCCTTGTGCCATTCGGCCAGAGTGCAGGTCTCGATGTTGCCGCGCACCCCGATCCCGGCGTTGTTGACCAGGACCGAGAGCCCGCCAAGCTTGGCGGCGGCGTATTCGATGGCGGCGACCCACTGGTCCTCGCTGGTAACGTCCAGCGCGACCGAGAAGGCGGTGCCGGCACCGAGTTCGGCGTTGATCGCTTCGGCCTGGGCTGCCGCGCCTTCCGCGTTGATATCGGCGAGCAGCACGGTCGCGCCCTCGCGGGCCAGCATCATGGCCTGGGCCGCACCCAGTCCCTGCGCCGCGCCGGTGATCAGCGCCTTCTTGCCTGCAACGCGTCCTGCCATCTTGTCCTCTCCCTGTTCTTGCGCGCTGGATAGCGGCAATCGGCGGCAATGGCGAGGGGGCGAAGGTCGCTTTACCCGAGCAGTTGCGGGCCGAGCAGGAGCAGCAGTTTAACGTCCATCGCATCGCCCTTGGCGCGGCGTTCCGCGATGAAAGCGGGGAGGTCATTGCGGGGCACGCGGTGGACGGTGATCTGCTCGCTCTCGGTCCCGCCGCCGGGGCCGACCTTGGTCAGGTCATGCGCGCGCAACAGGGTGAAGCTTTCGCTGACCATGCCGGGGGAGGAGTGGAACTCGCCCAGCACCTCGATCCGTCCGGCGCTGTAGCCGGTCTCTTCCTCCAGCTCGCGGGTGGCGGCTTCGATCGGGTCCTCGCCTTCGGTCTCGTCGCCGATCAGGCCGGCGGGCAGCTCGATACAGGCACGGCCCAGCGGGACGCGGTACTGCTCGACCAGGATGACGTGGTCCTCAGGATCGATCGCGATGATCACGGCGGCGCGGATGCCGCGCGCGCGGCTGACATACTCCCAGCGGCCACGGGTCTTGGCGACAATGTACTTGCCCTGCCAATGCACCTGTTCGGGTGCATCCCGGTCGTCGTGGCTCATACCTCGATTACCCGGTCGGGCAGTTCGTTCTGGTCATCGGCGGCGCGCGGGAAGTGCTCGGCCAGCACTGCTCCGACCCGGTCGACCGCGCCGACCAGCCCGCTGGCGAGATCGCCGGCGCGAATGCCAGAGAGCAGAGCGGCCATGGCGTCACCCCAGACCTCGGAGCGAACCTTGCTGGCAATGGCGGCGTCGGCCAGGATCTCAGCGTGCTGCTCGCGCAGGCTGACATAGATCAGGATGCCGGTGCGGCCATGAGTGCGGCGTTCCGCGCCGACCTTGAAGCAGGTGATCGCACGGGCGCGGGCGCGGCCTGCCTTGATGAAGCGCGGAACCAGGAACCACTTCAGCGGCGGCCAGAACTGCAGCAGGACCATGGCGATGAACTTCACGATCGCGATGGTCGCGGCGAGGGTGGCGATCCCCTGGTGCGTCCACTCAGTGCCCCAGTCACCCAGGACGCGATCGTAGAGATGCAGGTAGAAGTCGGTGAAGACCGAGAAGGCGGTCAGCGCAGTCAGGGCGACAAAGCCAGCCCAGGCCAGGACAATGTCGGTGTAGCCATCGGAGCGCTCGGTCACGATGGTCACGATCTCGCCCGCGCTGTGGCTTTCGGCCTGGGCAACTGCGGCTGAGATCCGCTCGTGCTCGGCGGCAGTCAGGTGAATGGGGAAGGCCATGGCTTACCAGTCTCCCGAGGCGCCGCCGCCGTCGAAACCGCCGCCACCGCCGCCAAAGCCGCCGAAGCCGCCAAAATCGCTCCCGCCACCACCACCACCGCCGCGCCCACCGAGCACCGCGTTTATGGCGATATTGGCCGCGATGTTGGCCGCAATATTACCCGCTTCCCACATGACGACCCCGGCATCAGAGTGACGTCGATAGCCGCGCCGCCGCCCCCGGCTGAACAGGGTAATCAGGAACAGGATCAGGAAGATCCAGAAGATCACGGCGCCGATATTGACGCCGTCGTTGCTGCTGCGGCGCTGGGCTGCTGCCGCGGCCGCCGCTTCCGCCACGGCCTTGGCATCGGCCGGATCGCGGTTGAGCTGGGCGACGATGGCATCTACCCCGGCAGTGATCCCGCCCGCCATATCCTTGGCCTTGAAGCGCGGGGTTACCGTGTCGCGGATGATCCGCCCGGCCAGCACGTCGGGCAAGCGTTCCTGCACGCCGCGGGCCGTATGGATACGAAGGCGGCGTTCGGTCGGCGCGACAAGGAACAGGACGCCCTGTTCAGTCTCTGCCCCGCCGATGTCCCAGGCCTCAGCCAGTTGCTGGGCATAGGCATCGACCGGCTGGTCATCCAGCGAGGGCACGGTCGCGACGATGATCGCGCGGCCGGTATCCCTGTTATAGGCCCGCAGCTTGGCATCGAGCGCCGCCTCTTCGGCTTCCGGGATGATCCCGGCCGCGTCCAGCACCGGGCCATTGGGGCGCGGCGGCAGTTCGGCCCAAGCGCTCGTGCCGGACATCGCCAAGGTCAGCGATGCCAGCACGGCGCAGAGCCACAGGACTATCTGGCGCATGGCGCCGGGCTCCGGTCGGTGTTGCCGGATTACTTCGCCGCCGCGGCGGGCGAGGCCGGAGTGGCAGCGTTGTCATTGGCCGGAGCGGCAGCCGGAGCCGAGGTCGTTCCGAAATCCACCTTCGGCGCGGCCGCGGCGCCCGGATCGGCCTTGAACGGCACCATCGGCTTGGCCCCGTGGATCAGCTTGGCCCCGATCGCATCGGGGAAGGTGCGGATCGTGGTGTTATATTCCTGCACCGCTTCGTTGTAGCGGGTGCGGGCGACGTTGATCCGGTTCTCGGTCCCTTCCAGCTGCACCATCAGGTCGGCAAAGCGGGCCTGGCTCTGCAGCTGGGGATAGTTCTCAACCACGGTGCGCAGCTGGCCCAGCGCCTGGGTCAGCTGGTTCTGCGCGTTCTGGAACTTCTCGAAGGTCGCCGGGTCCGAGAGGTCCTCGGTCCGCACGTTGATCGAGGTCGCCGCAGCACGCGCATTGGTGACGTTGGTCAGGATCTGGGTTTCCGACGCGGCGGCGCCCTTGGTGGTTTCGACCAGGCTCGGGATCAGGTCGGCGCGGCGCTGATAGGCACTTTCGACATCGGCCCACTTGGCCTTGGCGTTTTCCTCAGCGGTTGGAACCGAATTGATCCCGCAGCCGGTCAGCGCGGCGGCAGCAGCGGCGACCAGGGCAAAACGGCCGAAACGGCGGACAATGGCAGCGGTCATGCAAGGCATCCCTATTCCAGAGCGGCCCACCCGGCCGCGACTGTGCATGGATGTAGCGTGACTGGGGGCCGGTTCAAGCGGCAGCGCTGAAAATCGTTGCAGTGCAATTGATTGTTGTCGCTGACAGACTTTCGTGGCAGTTTTCCCGCACTCGTGGAAATGAGTGAAGGGGACGCAAAATGCTCAGTGAATTCAAGGCTTTTATCGCGCGCGGCAACGTGCTGGACCTGGCCGTCGGTGTGATCATCGGTGCCGCATTCGGCAAGATCGTTTCGTCGCTGACTGATGACGTGATCATGCCGGTGATCAGCTTCATCACCGGCGGGGTCGATTTTTCGAACAAGTACACCGTGCTGGCGGGCGAAGCACCGGCTGGGGCCACGCTGGTAGCCGCCAAGGCTGCCGGGGCAACCGTGATTGCCTGGGGCAGCTTCGTGACGGCGATCATCAACTTCCTGATCCTGGCCTTCGTGATCTTCCTGATCGTGCGCCAGGCCGTCAAGCTGATGCCGCCGCCGCCGGCTGCAACCGGGCCGAGCGAGGTCGACCTGCTGACCGAGATCCGGGATTCGCTCAAGAAGGGCTGATTTGCGGGCGATCGCGAAAGGAAGGGCGGGGGCCATGCTCCCGCCCTTTTCATTTGGGCGATGTATCCCTATATCCGCCTCGCCGGGTTCGCCCGGCTATGGCGATAAATTGCGGCGTGCAATAGATGCAGCGGACCCGGGGGCGGTACCCGGCGGCTCCACCATCACCTTCCCGTTTCGGCGGGACTCTGTTGTCGCAGAGGTGTTGACGGGGCCGAACTAGGATCGACGTGTGTTGAAAAGCGCAGTTTTTGCCCGGGCTGAGTAACCCGTTCAAGGCTCAAAACTCACAAGTGCCAACGACAACGAAGCACTTGCTCTTGCTGCGTAATTCTAGGGCCTAGCGGCCTGAAGTTACACTACCAAGAACGGGGTCCGGGGCGTACCTTGCAACAGAAACGCCCCACTCCTTCCTGATGAGTGCGGACAGGCCTTCCGGCCTGTCCTTTGCAACACCGGCCCGCTCCCCCGGCCCAACCACCCACAGGGTATCCTCATCGGGTGGTTGGGCCGGGGGAGCGGGTCGGTGTTGCAAGCTATCGACGGATGTCGATAGCGCACCAAACTAAGACTCGTTCGCTGCCAGACGCTTCTCGTGCTTCAGGCAGTCGAGGATCTTGCCGCCGGCCATGAACACCGCGCAGGTGCAGGCGAGGAACAGCAACTGACCGCCAAAACCCGGGAACTTTGTGAGATAAGCCGAACCGCGCTCTACTGCGCCTAGCGCCAGGGCATAGATGATCAGGTACGCTTCGAACGGCGTCTTGATCATGAACAGGCGGCTGATCTTTTGCAGCATTGTCCCTCGGCCTTGCTTAATGGTCACGGCAGCAACCATCATGCCAGTTCAGGATAACTGCGCAAGGGACTGGTTAACCCCCTGTCCCATTGTAAGGCAGATCGACGTTAAGTGAGCTCGGCCAGATCAAGGGCCTCGAGAAGGGCAAGGCGGGCCGCAACGATCTGCGCCGCGAGGACCGGATCACCCAGCTGATCGGGGCGGATCGCCTCGGGCCAATGTTCCGCCACGACCAGCTCAATCTGGGCGATCCTTGCTTCATCCAGCAGGAAGCGCGGATCGACCGTCGCCGGATCGGCTACCACCCGCAGCCGCAGGCAGGCGGGACCGCCGCCATTGGCCATCGATTGCCGCACATCGACCGGCAGGACCCGCCGGATCGGGCCGTTGCCGGCGAGCATCGTGTCGAGCCAGGCGCGCACCGCAGGGTGCTCCCAGGCTTCGAGCGGGATCACCAGGCCCATTTCGCCCGAGGGCAGGGTGAGCAGTTGGGCGTTGAACAGGTAGGACTTGATCGCATCGGCCAGGCTGACCGCCGCTGCCGGAACGATCACGATCTCCGCCTCGGGCAGCGCCGCACGGATGGCGGCATAGGTGCCCTCCGGATCGGCAAAGGCCAGTTCGTGGGTAAACAGCACGCGCTCGTTGGCCACCGCGACTACGTCGTTGTGGAAGGCTCCCGCAGCAATCGCCTCGGGGTTCTGTTCGACGAACAGGGTCCGCGCCGGATCGAGCCCGTGGAGCCGCGCCACCGCGCGGCTGGCCTGTTCGTGCTGGCGCGCGGGGAAGGCGCCGCCGCTCTTGCCATAAACGAAGATCTCGATCCCCGCTGCGCCATGCCTGGTGCCCATCCGCATGTGATTGGCCGCGCCCTCATCGCCAAAGCAGGCTGGGACGGCATCATGCACCGCAAAGTGCGCGGCATTGGCGAAGGCCAGGCGCAATTGCTTCACCGTATCGGGCCACTCCTGGCTGCGGTGCGGCATGGTAACGAGGTTGGCGGCGGTCAGGTGACAGCGGCCATCGCTGGTATCTGGCCCTGGCGAAACGGTCGCCGCATTGGCGGTCCACATCGAGCTGGCCGACCAGGCCGCCGCGAGCAAGCGCCGGTCCTCGCTGCCATCGGCGCCGATCGCGCTAAGGAAGTCCGCATTGGGGCGAGGCAGGGGCAGCAGGAAGCCCTGCGTCAGCCCCAGCGCCAGGTTATGCCGCATCTTGCCCAGGCCCTGCAGCGCCGCAGCGCGCGGGTAGCTGGTATCGCCGGCATTGCTGGCCGAGGCGATGTTGCCCAGGCTCAGGCCGGCATAGTTGTGGCTCGGGCCGACGATTCCGTCGAAGTTGATTTCAACCAGGCTCATGGCTCACCACCGTGCAACGTGCGTGACAGACATACCCGGCTCGATCCGCAGCGCGGCGGCGCAGCCGGGGTCGATGGCAATGCCGCCATCGCGCTGGTCCACCCAGCCATAGGCCGTGCGGAAATCGGCAAGCTGGCCGACCGAAAGCAGGCGCTTCTCGCCGCCCTTGTGATCGCCCAGGCCGGCGTCGATTGTCACGACCGGGCTGTCTGCTGCCTCGCGGATCGAGCGGATCTGGTCGGTCCGCACAGTCATGGTCGGCCCGCCATCGAAGATGTCGATGTAGTTTTCCCAGGCAAAGCCTTCCTCCTCCAGCATCCGCATGGCGGCGCGGCCGGAGGGGTGGGGCACGCCGATCACGGCCCGGGCGGCCTCGGTCAGCATGGCGATATAGACCGGGTGCTTGGGCATCAGATCAGCAATGAACTGGTTGCCGAACTTGGCGTTGAACTCGTCGGCGTCCTGGAAGTTCATGCCGAAGAAGCGGCCCGCAACCCCGTCCCAGAAGGGCGATCCGCCGGCCTCGTCGATTACCCCGCGTAGTTCGGCAATGCAGCGGTCGCCAAAGCGGACGCGGTGGTTGCGGATGAACAGATAGCGGCTGCGCGCGATCAGCAGGCCGAGGCCGCCGGCGCGCTCGCCCGGGTGCAGGAACAGCCCGCCAACTTCGCTCGCGCCTTCAAGATCGGTCGACAAATTGAGGATATCGGCCCGGAAAGTCCGCCCCAGCTCCTCGCTGTGCTGGGTCAGCGCGCCGATCCGGTAGGAATAGAACGGCCACTTCAGCCCGACGGCGGAGAACACCTGGCAGGTCCCGCGCACTTCGCCAGTCGCAGTGTTTTCTAGCACGAAGACGAACAGGTCATCGCCAACCGAATCCTCGGTCCGGGCAAAGGCGGCTGCCCCGCGCTCCAGCTTGGCGGTCAGCGCCTTGCGATCGGGCGGCAGGTTGGTGAAACCACCGCCGGTGCGTTTCGCCATCTCGTACATGTGCTGCAGGTCGCCGGCATGGGCCGCGCGGATCACGAAGGTCACAAGGATACTCCAGTAGCAAGGCGGTGCAGGACGAGGGCAGACAGTTGCGCGCGCTCGGCCAGTGAAGGGACAATCAGGAATTCGTCGGGCGAGTGGATCGATCCGCCGCGCACGCCCATGGTATCGACCACAGGGACGCCGCAGGCGGCGATATTGTTGCCATCGCAGACCCCGCCCGAGCTTTGCCAACGGATCGGCTGGCCCAGCGCCGCGCCGCAGTCGCGCACCAATTCGAACAGGCGTTCGGCTGGCGGATCGAGCGGCTTGGGCGGGCGGCTGATCCCACCGTGGCGGTGGACCGAAACATCATGCTCAGCTGCAGCAGTGGCAATCAACTGCTTGATCTGCTGTTCGAACCATTCCGCCAGCTCGGTTTCCATCGGGCGGATATTGAAGCGCAGCACGGCATGATCGGGCACGACATTGTTGGCGCTGCCGCCGTCGATTTTTGCCGGATTGATGCTCAGGCCCGGGCGCTCTAGTGCCTTCAGTCCCAGCGCCAGCGCGGCTGCGGCAACGATTGCGTTGCGGCCATCCTGCGGGTTGCGCCCGGCATGGGCCGACTTGCCGGTGATGATCAGGCTGTAATTCCCACTCCCGCCGCGCGCCCCGGCCAGGGTGCCATCGGGCAGGGCACTCGGCTCGTAAGTCAGCGCTGCGACCTTGCCGGCGGCCAGTTCGGCGATCAGCGGGGCCGAGGCGAGACTGCCGGTTTCCTCATCCGAATTGAGCAGGACGTCATAACCGACGCCCGATGCTGCCGCGCTGCCTTCAAAGGCCTTGAGCGCGGCGAGGATCACGGCAATCCCGCCTTTCATGTCGGCCACGCCGGGGCCGTTGAGGGTCTCACCGTCGAGCCAGCGCGTCGCCTGAAAGGAATGATCGGCCGGAAAGACCGTGTCCATGTGCCCGGTCAGCAGGAACCGCCGGTTGGCTGTGGGGCGGACCCGCAGCACCAGATGCTTGCCGTAAGCGACCTCGATCTCACGCCCGTCGGCAGCGACGGCACCCACTTTGGCCGGGTCGACCAGCGAGATCTCCCCCGGCAGCGCAGCGAATTCGTCCACCAACATAGCGACATAAGTCGCCAGCCCCGCCAGGTTGCCCGTGCCGGTGTTGACGGCGCTCCAGGCCAGCACCTGGTCCAGCATCGGAGCAGCATCAACGCTGGCGACTAGCGCGGCTTCGGCAGGGGTAAGTTGTTGCATGTGTTACCACCTCTAGCCGAGGCGAGAGGGGGTTCCAACCCCCTCTCCGGCATGACCCGTTGCCATCCCTTCGCACATGCGGCATAGACGCGTGACTTCCTCCCCCGGATCGTTGATGAACATGTCGGCAGCACGCCATCGTGCTGAGCGATTCAATGCGTGTGAGGTACAATGAGCGATCGGGTTGAGAAGTCGGGCCTGCAAGTCGATGCGGCGCTGGCCGCCTTTATCGAGAATGAGGTTGTCGCCCCGCTCGGGCAGGATCTTGGCCAGTTCTGGGCCGGCTTTGCCGCGCTGGTCGAGCGCTTCGTACCCGTGAACCGCGCGCTGCTGGCCAAGCGCGAAGACCTGCAGGCGCAGATCGATGCCTGGCACGCGGCCCGCGCCGGTCAGCCGATCGATGGTGCCGAATATCAGGCCTTCCTGCGTCAGATCGGCTACCTCGTCCCCGAACCCGCGCCCTTCGCGGTCGGCACGCAGAACGTCG
>Ga0073920_1000171_pt1 | contig 12866 bp, 9 predicted proteins | sample GWRWT4_2Sept14_2_FD_70953 | JGI IMG/M metagenome (GOLD analysis project Ga0073920, IMG submission 70953) | Sand microcosm microbial communities from a hyporheic zone in Columbia River, Washington, USA - GW-RW T4_23-Sept-14 | ecosystem: Engineered > Artificial ecosystem > Sand microcosm >...
GAGCAGCGGAATGTCTTCGGATACTTCGCCCAGCAGCACCACTTCGCCGTTCGGAAGGCGCCGTGCGACCAGCAGGGCGAATTCGCTGCCCTCGGTGGGCACGGTGTCGAGCGGGAAATAGTCGAGCTTGCGCAGCTTGTGGGCCAGCGCCTCGCGCGGGGTGTCGCGCGCTTCGACGGCCTTGCCGCTTTCTTCCTTCTTGAGCCTGCGCTCTTCGGCGACCACGCCCTTGAGGCCGCCCGGGGCAGCGCCCAGATATTCTGACAGCATGCCGCGGCCCAGGCCAATGCGTTTGGCGTGGCTCAGTGCAGAGGCATATTCGGTCAGACGGGTCTTGTCATACTCAGCCCCGAACACCAGCTTGACCACCGGGGTCATCGGCGCGCGGTCTTGCACGGTCAGTCCCGAATCGGCGACCAGTTCGGCGAATTCTTCGGGCTCGGAATAGGCGGCCAGGGCGAAATCGTAGGCCCGTCCGATCGCGGTGTAGAGCGCCGAGCGGGTGCGGTCCTCGCTGCTGCGGGCCATTTCGGCCATTTCGCGGGCCGAGGCCAGCCAGTCGGCCAGAGCCATGTCGGGATCGACGTCCTGATTGGCCTCGACGGTCAGGTCGAAAGTGTCGTCGTCCAGCTCGTCGGCGCTGCCCAGTTCGAGTGCTTCGCCCAGCTCCAGCGTATCATCCTGGTCCGCGCCGTCAAAGGCCGGTTCGGGCAGCTGGTCATCGGCTTCGAGCACTTCGCGCAGGTTTGTCAGGTCGAGCACGCCTTCGTCGGTGTCGGCGAAGTGGCTGTCCGCTTCCTCGTCCTGCTGATCGCCCGGGCCATCGGCCCAGTCGGTCATCGGCAAGTCGGTCTGAACCTTGGGCGCAGGCTGGATTTCCAGCGCCTGGTCGATCTCGCTCAGCAGGCTGTCGGTGGTCTGCTGGTCGGCCAGCTCTTTCCAGTTGATCACGCCGTAGATGAAATCGATCGTATCGTCGTCGCTTGAGAAGGGCAGCAGAATCCCGCGGTAGAGAATGGTCCGCTCACGCTGGTTGACGAATTCGGCTTCGAATCCGATCGGGGCCTGGTTGGCCAGGATCTGCATGTAGTGATCGGTGATCCGCGACAGCAGCGAGCGTGCGGGGACATCGGCCAGGGTGTGGATTTCGTTATCGGTGCCGCATTCCTGCGCCAGGGTGCCGCCCAGGAACTGGATCGTCGGGTTTTCGATGCCGGCGGTGAAATCGAGCAGCACGCTGTGCGGGCCGAAATCGGGCAGGGCTTCGGGATCGAGATCTTCGATCGAGGGGAAATTGCGATTGTCGAGCAGGCTGGCCCAATGGTTGTAGGCGCGCACCTGCATGCGGCGCTCGTCGTGGCCGACCGGGCTGGGCGGCAGTTCTGCCGGGCCTTCATCGGCGTCGGCTTCGCTGCCGAACTCAACTTCGGGCCAATCATCGCCGGAATTGGCATCGCCGTGGCTGGCGTTGTCAGTAAATTGGCCGCGGTAAGTGTCCATGTGGTTTCCCCGGTGTCCCTTCGGGGCCACTTTTGGCGCAACATGGTAAATTAACCGTTAAGTTGTGCCGGAACCTTTGTCAGGAACCCCAGCCGTCAATCCGGGGGTCCACAAGCCCCAACTGGCGGCGCAGCGCGGCGCGGGCGAGGCGTTCGGTTTCGACCTTGCGGCGCGCAGCGGCAAGCGGAACCGTGGCGGCCGGGCGCAGGATTTCAGCGTCATAGCCATCGGCGACGATCAACCCGCAGCGCTCGGGCAGAAAGCCGGCATCCTCCATGCAGGCGCGGTCAAGGTGCGGGGCAAGACCCCAGTAGAACCGGTCGCAATAGTCCAGGTAATCGGTCCACTTGGCATCGCCGAGCAGATCGCCGCGCGCGACCTTGATCTCGACGATCACCAGATGGCCCTTGGCATCGATCCCCATCAGGTCAGCACGGCGGCCGTTGCGCAGCGGCATTTCGGGCAGGCACCAGACATCGTTGCGGGCGAACAGGCGGCAGATCCCGCGGGCAACGGCCGGCGCGGCCTTGAGGTCGTCGGCGAGATCGGGGGCGTCGGACATCGCCAATCTCTAGAACAGATTGGCAACTTTGCAAGCGCGCGGCTGCGCCAGGATTACATGAAGCGGCGCGGGGCCTGGCTACTCGCGGGCGGAACCAGCGCCAGCAATGCGGTGCGTGCGGCGTGAAACTCCTGCCACAAGGCCAGGGCCGGGACCGCCGGATTGGCACCGCGGGCATTGACCGCCATCAGCGCGGCAAGGCCGAGCTCCATGATTGCGCTCAGATCGTCGATTGCCTGTTCGGCCTGTTCGCGCCGCCAGCCGCCCAGATCGCGCATGACCGCTGGGAAATTCCGCACTTCGGGGCGCATCGGTTCAGCCGCGAGGCCCGCCAGCATGCCGACCACGCCGACAGCATCGTGCAGCGCCGACCACTTCATGCTCATCGCGCTGGCCGAAGCCTGGCCGAATTCGGGTCGTCCCGAAGTCGGCAGCACGCCGCCGCCGGGCTGGGTGAAAGAGCTGTGCGCGTTCATGCCACCCGCCATAGCGCAGCGCGCTTGCCAAATTGCTAACCTGACGGGCGAATGCACAAAGTCACTGGCGCGAAGGCCCACACGCTGCTAACCGCGCCTCCCACGCACCCGTAGCTCAGCTGGATAGAGCGCTGCCCTCCGAAGGCAGAGGCCACAGGTTCGAATCCTGTCGGGTGCGCCAAATTCTCTAATTAAATTCAGGTATTTATTGAGAAGCCTGATCCGAAAAATCGGAAAATTCACCGATTTTCGCTATTCACAAATCATTGACAAAATCGGTTGGCGACGAATCGCATCGACATTATTGGTTATGTCGATGGAGGTGCCGTGGTGACGAGCGAATCTGAAGGCTATATCGACCTCGGCAGAGATGGCCGGGTCGTTCTTTACAAGCGGCAGCACCTCAAGAATCCCAAGTGGCAAGCCCGGATCAGCGTTCCTAACGCTACGGGCTACAGGGTCGTTTCCACCAAGCTTTCCGATTTTGAAGAGGCCAAACGCTTTGCCCTGAACCTCTACGATGACCTCTACATGCAGGTAAAAGCTGGGGGGCCGCTCAACACGAAGACCTTCAAGCAGGTCTATGAGGAGTGGAAAGCCTACGTCAAAGTGCATGGCCGCACCCGCCGGGACGGAACGTGGGACACCACAATCGAGCGGATCGACAGCTACGCACTAGAATTTTTTGGCACCAAGCGGATCGACCAAATCAAGGAAGCTGACTTTACCGAGTACTGGGCTTGGCGGAGACAGAACTATGCCAAGAAGGTCCCGTCAAATTCTACCCTCAAGCGTGAACGCACCAGCATCATGCCGGTGTTTAAATTCGCCATGTCAAAGGGCTACATCACCAAGATTCCGGAGACGAACACCCCCAAAGCTAAGGATGGCCGCCGTCCCACATTCACTCAGGAGGAATGGGAAACGATCCGAGAGGCAATGCCGGATTGGGTTAAGGAGGCTGTCGAACTTGCCACATGGAGGGATCGGTTCATGGCGCAACACTGCTTCATGATCCTTGCGAACACGGGATTGCGCATCGGAGAGCTGCGCAAGTTCAAATGGCGAGACATCAGCTCTGTGACCGAACGGATCAAGGGTAAGGCGCACAAGTATTATGTCGGTCATGCGGACGGAAAAACGGGTGCCCGCCAGTTCGTTTTCCAACCCGGTGCCGAAGTCAGTTTGAAGCTTGTCTACGAGCAACGTTGCAAGGAGCTTAGCCGCGACAAATCTGATGGCGAAACCGTCAAACCCGGCCCAGATGAGACAATCCTTTGCCATCCCGATGGTGAACCCATCCGTGAGTTCAAGCACTCGTTCAAATCGCTGTTGGATTTTGCGGAAGTGCCGGTGAAGATTGATGGCAAGGCCCGAACTATCTACTCGTTGCGCCACTTTTACGCGACACGGCGGCTATCGAAGGAGGCTAGCGCGCACTTGATCGCCAAGCAGATGGGCACGTCCATCGAGATGTTGGAGAAGCACTACTCACACGTGATCAGCAGCAAGGTCGCGGCTCAAATCACCGGCCAGAAGCCATCGACTATCGTTGTGAAAGGGAAAGTTGAGTTTCCGTTTTAGAAGCAGCTCCCGACGCTAGTCGATCTTGGAAAACAGGACAAACTCAAGTCAAGTAGAGGTAAGCGACCGGATCAAGCCTGAGATTTCCGGGGCAAGGTGCGAGTGGCGGGCGGCCCAGTGTTTTCGGAGGAGATCCAATGGCACATGTTCATCGAATTTTTCGGCGAGTAGGTTCTCAACGAACGGCGCCAAATCCGCGATGGACGGACACTCGCCGATGGACGCTAGTACGTCGCGCGTATCCTCCAATGAGGCACCAGTGACGGTGACGCCGACATCGAATGCTTCACACGCGATCCCCGTTGAAGTTAGGATTACGGCTAGGACCGAGTTTATCGTTGAACCGCGCCAAGTCAGCACATGAACATCTTTATCGCCTTGTAGGAAGGCGTTGCTCCCAACGTCCATTCGGCGAAAGGCGGCGCGGCCTTCAAGCAGGCATTGCCGAGCGGTAGCATCAAGATATTCGGGTACTTCTTCGGCAGCAAAGACACGCAGCATTTCTTGAGCAAGCCGGTCATGGACAGGCTCGCCGGATATGCGATCAAACTTAGGTATGCGACCAGCCGGATGAGCGATGACTTCCACGACCTTGGCGCGATCATCAACGGCTGTTACCCGCCAACGACGACCTGCAAAGCCGACTATGCTTCCGATGCCAAAGGCGTTTATGAGCGGGATCGTCCCAAGGGTGCGGCCCAGATTGACGATTCGCCACTCTTCGTTCGACTGGAAATTGGCATAGAAATCGCGACTTGCGGTGATCCGTTCGCCCATCGAGCCGAGCATGATTGTGCCGTCGGGTGCCTGTTCCAAGAGCGGTTCTTCGCCGCCTGCCATCCCCTTCAGCAGTGATGCAAAATCACTTGGCGAAATTTGGGCGAAGGGTCCGGGGCAGCAAAGGCCTCGATAGAGTGTTTGTGCTTTCGCGCCGCCCGACCCCGCGATTTGCGACAGGACTTGATGAACGGAGACGGATAACAACGACCCATCAGGCTCTGGCGGCTCGACAAAATGATCAAGCAACAGACGAATGGCGGCTACGGCTTGAATCGTTGGTAGCCGTAACGTGTCCAGCGGATCGCTATCATCGGCAAGGTAGCGTTCGCGCACATAGTTGCGGAAAATAGCGCTTGCGCCTTCCCGCCTGCCACTGCGGCCAAGGCGTTGCTTGAGCGAAGACAACGAGCGCGGCGGCCCATATTGCGCGACCGAGCGCACGGAGCCAATATCTATGCCAAGTTCAAGCGTGGTCGTGGCAATCGCCGTTGTTGGTAACCGGTTGTCTTTGAGGCGAGTTTCCAGTTCTTCGCGCAGCTCGCGCGAAAGGCTGCCATGATGCGGGAAAAATTCGTTGGGAAGCCTCTCACGCTCTGAGCGCTGGCGCAGCCGGTCGGCCAATGCTTCGACGTTTTTCCGCGATCCTGCAAACATCAGGTTGTTGTCGCCTCGCAACACGCTGAAGGCATGATCGGCAATCTGGCTGAGAGCGTCTTCGGGATTTTCATCCCCTTGGGCGGCGTCGTCGCCATCGTCCTTTGGAGGATCAACGTAGCCCCGAATCTGCAATTTAAGTGGTGGGCCTTTACCCTCAACAGCTAAGATTTCGGCATTTGCCTCGGCGGTGCTGCTCAGCCAATTTGCAGCATATCCGAGATCGCCCATCGTGGCCGATAGCCCTACGCGCTGGGGGCGTTGGTCATTCAGAACCTCTATGCGGTGAAGCAAGCTCGAAAGGTGCAGCCCGCGCGGTCCTTGCAAAAATGCGTGGAGTTCATCGACAATGATGGCATCAAGATTCGCAAAGAGAGCCTCGGCGGAAGCTGGCCGACGGACAAGCATCGCTTCGATTGACTCAGGCGTTATCAAGACAATGCCCGATGGGTTTTTCAGCAAGGCGGTTTTCGGGCCTTGTGGGGCATCGCCGTGCCAGCGGACAACTGGGGTTTCCAGTTTCTCGCATAACGCCCCCAACCGCTTGAACTGGTCATTGATAAGAGCCTTGAGCGGGGCGACATAGAGGATCGACACGCCCGCCTCACGCCGAGTGGCAGTCTTCCCCAACAGAGGAAGAAACGCGGCCTCAGTCTTTCCAGCCGCCGTCGTCGCGGAAATCAATAGATCGCGATTGCTATGCGACAGATGCAGAATGGACTTTTCCTGCACTTCGCGCAGGTGCGACCAACCCTGATCCCGAACCCACCGTTGGACGGAGGGATGCAAAAGCGAGTATGCGTCTTGAGTATTAGAGGGTGAGTGAGGCGAGTTCATCGTCGTCGGCTTCGCCGCCTTGTTCGATTTCCGGCTCGTCCTCGTCCACGGCAACGGACTCGATGATTTCGGACCATTGGGCCGATGGATTCTGTTCCAAGATCGAAAGGAGCTGGACGAATGCCTTGATCGTGTTGCGAGGCGTCCTGAAATACGCTTCGCCGATGCGCTGGTTGCAGTGCGCCATGAATGCCGCGAGGGCTTCGTCAGGCACCAGATGGCGAGTTGGATCACCCAGGGCGAACACGGAGCGAATGTTAGCCAACAGGATCAACAACTCCTCTGGCGACAGGGATTGAAGCCGGATCACCGGCCCGGACATGTCGATCAACCCTTGCCCGGCGAATTGGTTTTCTGCGAGGCGCGATTGCAGCGCTTCATAACTGAACAGGCCGCGTCGGCTGTCCATGAGAAATTCTGGCGTTCCGCCGAAAATGAAGCCCACCCCTTCGGAGTTCCCTTGCAGCATGTCGTTCACGACCCGCAGGATTTGCTCATAATTCTGGTTCCGGGCCTGTGCGCTTTGCAGCTTGTAGAGGTTCACCATCTCATCGAAGACCACCACTAGCCCCGAATACCCCGCCAATCGGATGAACTGCGCCAGCAGTTTCAGGCTGTCATAAACGTCGGCATCGTCGATGATGTTACGAACGCCTAGCGCCTGCCTGGCCTCGGTTTTGGTGCTGAACTCCGCGCGCAACCAGCGCAGTGCCGAAGCCTTCAATGCCTCGTTCCCGTCTTCGCTTGCTTGCCAGTAGGCTTTCAGCACGGTTGCAAAATCATGCCCGCCAACCAGCTCCTGCAAAGCGGAGAGCCGCTTGTCGATAACGGCTTCAACGCCAAGCCCTTGTTCGCTCGCCTCCTTGACGCATTCGGTTACGAAGCGCTCGACCACACTGGGCAGCGCGCCGCCTTCCTGTTTGGTGCGCGTCGCCATGTTTCGCACGGCTTCAGCATAGAGGCCTCGAGCCTGCCCGCCGGTCGCATGGATTCTCCGGTCAGGTGCCAAGTCGGCATGAATGGTTACGCAGCGCCGTTCCAATGCGATCAGCCGCATCAGGCTCAGAAAGAACGTCTTGCCCGCGCCATATTCACCGATGATGAAGCGGCAGGACGAGCCACCATCGGCAATGCGATCGATGTCCTTAACTAGCGCCCCAACTTCCGCAGCACGACCGACCTGAATGTGATGCAGCCCGACGCGGGGAACAACGCCCGCGACGAGGGCTTGGATGACGGTATCGCGCTCGCGCGGCTTGATCGGGTTCGTTGTCGTCATTTCGCTTTTCTCATTGCTTTGATCGGTTCGATCAGATGTTCTTGGATGCAGATCAATTCACCTTCCTCGATCGCATAATCATCGAGTGCATCGAACGCCCAATCGTTGATGGTCTCGATCGCTCCGCTCGGCAACAATTTGTGATCGCGGCAAATGGCCTCGAAACCATCGCTTTCCATTGGTGCCTCTGCCAGCCGAACCAGCAAGCTCGAATGAGATGAGTCCAGTCCGGGGAATTCAACTTGGACGGCAGGCTTTCTATCGCCGGACTTCGCAGGGGTTTCGTCTTCCTTGAAAATCGACGCGAGCATAGATGAGACTGCCGAGGTTTCCTCCATGAGCCGTGCCAGTTTTTCGTGGTCGATTTCCGCACCAGCGGCTTCTCGATCCGATCCTTGAACGGAGGGTAGCGTCGACTTGCTTGCGGGTTTTGCTGTGACTCCCCCGTTATGCAGCCGCGAATAAACTTCGTCCTGGGGAAGTCCCAGCGCCTTATACAACCCTTCAAGAAAACGCACTTCACTAGGCGTAATGCGCTGATCGGCGAGGACCGCGCGAACGGCAGACGCAAGCGCAGCTTGGCGCTGCTTTTCGGGCAACTCGCACAGCCGTTTCGTCGCAGCTTTCAATTTGGAAGGATTTGCCAATAAAGCCAATGCATGAGCGCGCAGACGCGTTCGTTCGATTTCGTAGATTTCTGGGAAGTCAGTCAGGTCGGAGACAATTGACTCGATTTCCGCATCCACCACCATGTCATCGGCGCGGGCCGCCAGTGCTGCAATCTCGGCCATTGTCCTTGCGGCAAGGTAGTCTGTCCTGCTGGCTTTAACAGGTCCGCCTCGCTTTGCGGGGAAGACGCACAGCTTAAGATCTTCGCTAAGGCTTGGGGCAGGGCCATACCGCTTGTCAGGTTCAAAGCCAAAACCGGCGGCGTCCAACAACTCCGGGAGCCGCTTCAGATGCAATGTGCGACCTTCATTGACCTTCCCGGTATCAGGAAGACCGAGCTTTGCCATGAGTTCAGAAATTCCTATTACTGCAAAACCTGTCGGCTCCGATACTGTTTCAAGGAACTGCGAGAACTGACCGAAGCTTGATTGCCCGCCACTTTGCCGAAGCGGTTCCGGCAAAAGCGCACCCGCGATTGCAGAGTCCTTCTCTGCCGGATTGCGACCCAGGAAGCGGCTGAGTGGATCAAGTTCATCGCTGCAAGAACCTACGAGCAATTCAAACTTCGAAATCGGCCCGCTGATCGCCCCTACATCAGGAAGGTTATCGACGGTCGCCGTCGCGCTGAACTCGGAACTTGCCGAGCGATACTGGAAGTTCAATCGTGCCTTGGGTTCGCGGACGGTAAGACCTTTCGGAAATTGCTCTTCGAATCGAATCTTCCAAAGCTCGCAGAACTCAGTGAAGCATCGGGTGACAGGTGTGCGCGGATAAATCATCGGATGGCCCAGCGCCCAACATAGCGCGTCGTTTGAATCGAGGGTTTGCCCCGCCGCGACCTTCTTGCCGAGGTAAACGCGCAAACGGATCGGCAACTCCCAGCTATAGCGGTTATCCAAGCTCGGCGTCGGGGTGTCTTCCACATCACCAAACAACAGTTCGCCCATGTCCAAAAGCGAGGAACAATAGTTCTTGAAGGAGTGGTTTTCACCATAGATCGCTAGGAGCCGACGCAACTCTTCCATGATTGCAGGCGCATCGGCCTCCGAACGATCCTTCACCAACCGGCGTTCGAGGCCGTAGAAATATATGAAAACATAGCCGATGGGGGTGCCGGGATCGCTGCGCCCGGACGACAGCCATTCCAGGTAGGAGCGGCGTGCTTCGGGTCTGAGCTCGCTGTAGTTTGGCCAGTATGAGAAGGTGGACCCTTGCAGATCGCGTCCATTGGATACGTCGAGATTTGGGTCGATCAGCGAGCGGTGGCGCTCGTATTGCTGGCTGCGGGGGCGCGTGCCGAAATAGACAAGGTAGCCCTCGAACGGAACGCCGCCCGCAGATAGGTCCGTAGCGTCCGCTACCCAGTGTTCCGCGACGGCCTGCTTCCTTGCGAACGAACCAAGTCCAAAAAAGCCCGACCGCTCCACTTTCGGTGGTGACGGCTGCGGAAGCTTAGGGGATGGGGCAGAGGAGGGCGTAGAAGCGGATCGTTCTGAGGCTCCGCCACGATCATTTCGACGCTTGGCGAAACTTAGCGCCTGTTCGAGGGAATTGAAGGTATAGCCGCCACAGCTGTACCTTCCATTGCCCTCAGGCTTCACGTCTGCGGGGATGTACGAGGGAATCCCGCCGTCTGTTTCGCTCCCTGCGCCATCTTCCAACTCGCCTGAAATGGGGACAGCAGCTTGAGTCGAACTTGGTCGAAATTGATGAGCCGCTAGGTCTGGCTGAGTAGGAGTATGTCCCCACGCAACATGCTGTGGTCTTTTGTCGACCAGTTCGGAAGCATTTTTCAATCCGGGCACAGGCACTGAGCGACGTTGAGAAAAGCTGGCCGCAGAGCTTAGCGAATTGAAAACATATCCGCGACACGAGTATCGGCCATCATCAGTGAGCGTCACGCCGTCTGGCAGACTTGATAGGTCAGGAGGGGGTACTTGGCGTTCGAATTCATCTCCGTCCGATAAAGTTGGCGCGAAAAAAACCGATTCCGGCGTCTCCAACTTATTTGCGTTGGTCAAAAAAAGTTTCTCCGCCTTTGCCATTTCAGGTTGCGGCTCCGTGACTCCCGAGGGCGATTCTAGCGCGGCCATGGTATCGGTTGTATCTGGTGCAAATGTCTCAACGGCAACGAACTGTGTAGTATCCAGTTCAGGAGGAGCGGCAATGCCGTCTTCGGCCACGTTGATTGGCAGTCCAAAGCGGTTTTCGCCTTCTTCTCCGGGCAGTGCCATCAAGCCCATCGCAATGAGGGTCAAGACTGCCGCCACCGCCATCGCCCCAGATCCGACCGCGATATACGCGCCAGCACCAACGAGGCAAAACCAACCGGATCGTCCTTGGTCGTGAAATCTCCGAACCTGAACCGCGAACCAAGGCACGATGGAGACGATCCACCAGAACAAATAGCCAATAGCACCGGCTGGAGATGCGTTCGCTCATGAGGCGTTTGACGCTGTGTTGTTTTGTGGGTCTGTTAACAATCCTGTAGCGATTACGGCCAATAGGAATGCCGCGATACTCAGTCCGAAGAATGCCCAAAACTCGTTACGACCTGATCGCCCCTTGAAGTCAGCGTAGCGAAGAAACGGAACGATCAGCCAGCGCATCGGTTTGTGAACCTCTCATGGGGGGCTTCGCTGTGTCCCTGATTGATCGAATAGTTTCAACCGATCAATTGAAGTTAGCAATGTCAGTCGCTGGAATGTCTTGCCAAGATGATAGCACAGACTCAAACTGGTCACTAACGTTCAAGGATGATATCGCGGCCTTGGCAAACGCCGCGAGGGACATTTCGCTCCGCTGGCGTAGAGGAAACGATGGACCAGCCATTCTGCGTATGATCGGCAAGATTTTCATCCATCCGTTTGCAGGCCTTAGGGACACTATATTCGGCACCATAATTAGGTACGTAGTTGAAGCCGCCTGTGAACTGCCAGATTATTTTTTGCTCCTTCTGGAACAGGCCGCCCCCCGCACTATTTGTGGAACTAGTATCGGTAGCAGTTGGTGTCGGAGTATCCGGTTCCGTGCCGGGACACCGCTTCAAGGTGACTGGGTTCTGACCATCCTTGCCGGTAGAAGTGAAGCTGTTTGGCTCGAACTTTGTGACGGTGAATTGCTCCTCCTCCTCGCCAGGGATTAGGTTTCCCTGCTCATCATACGTACCAGTCACCTTCACAGTGATCGTGTTGCCTTTAAGCGACCAACGTCCTTGCCGTCCCTCCTCGGCCCAATTTCCCTCCTTGCCAAATATCACGCCGTCACCGCTGTCGCAGCTAGATGATTCAAAGGTCCAACTGCCAGTCAGCCAATCACTGGTTGGAGTTTTTGTACATCCAGCGATGAGCAGGGGCCCAAGTGAAACAAGCACACGTGCTCTCATCTCTTAACTCCGGTGACTACATATGGTGAACATTCGATCTGAGACGCCAATCCCGACTGTCAGAGGCGGATATCCCCCTCCACGCCAAGCTCCTTCAGAATCGATTGAATGAGAGGAACGCCGGGGTGCTTGAGGGTCTTCCACAGAAGCAGGGCGGTTAGGAGCGCGCTGCCCCCTAAGGCCCAAACGAGATTGCGGCCCGAGAATGCAAAGATCACTATCGCGATGATGACGTAGGTCGCCACCCAGACGATGCAATCATTGATGAGCTGGATGACGGGATATCGCTTCTGTAGCCAGTAGAGGGCCGCGAAAATGAGCAATCCGACAGTGAAGGAAGCGAAGGAATTTACCCCTTTGCCGATCAAATATCTTCCAGCGGCAACCGAAGCTAAAATCGCCGGGGAGAGCCGTGCGACAAGTTTGATGAGCATTACATAAAACTGCGATTTTGCAGCTGCATCTTCGTAAGACTCAATCCGACCTTCAAGCTTGCCCGAAGCATCGTACTTATAGCGTGGGTTGTAGGCCATCTCGCGGCACCTCCTATCGGCGGGGAACTGAGCTAGGCATCGACAACCCGTCGCATCGCGTCGGTGTTCTGTTCGATGTAGCGTTGGGTCATGGCGAGCGAGCGGTGTCGCGCGAGCGACTGCACATCGCGGAGGCTTCCGCCGAACCTGCCGATGTTGCGCGCGGCGTTGGTGATGAATGTTCGCCGCCCGGAGTGACTTGAGCAGCCATCAAATCCCAATCGGCGATACCAGTCGGAAAACAGGTTCACGATCACTTGGGCGGAGGTCGATGCCGACCGCTCGGTGTTGATGATGTGATGGAAGCTATCTGGCGAGTTCGTGATTGACCGCCACCGAACGAGGGCTTGCCGCAGCTCCTTCGCCATTGGGATCGAACCGCCTGTCTTTCCCTTTGAAGCCGAGTTCGTGAGGTTGATCGTGCTGGTGATGTTTCCTTCGGAGTCCGTCACCATTGCCCAGGTGAGAGACGCAATCTCTTTGGCCCTTAGAGCGGTTTTCGACCGTTTTGAATCGCGTGGGGATTCCGCTTTGGTGTGATTTCTGATTCAGAATCCGTGCTGGTGAAGGAGGCTGGCATGGATGGCTCAAGTTTTGTCGATGGATT
>Ga0073920_1000178_pt1 | contig 12751 bp, 12 predicted proteins | sample GWRWT4_2Sept14_2_FD_70953 | JGI IMG/M metagenome (GOLD analysis project Ga0073920, IMG submission 70953) | Sand microcosm microbial communities from a hyporheic zone in Columbia River, Washington, USA - GW-RW T4_23-Sept-14 | ecosystem: Engineered > Artificial ecosystem > Sand microcosm >...
AAGCTGATCGGTGGTCCAACGCAGACCCCCGATCAGGCGGAAATCGTCGTTGATGTTGAACGTGGCTTGCCCGAACACCGCGAAGTTCTTGAACACCGAACCGAAATCGGCCGAGCCGAAGGGCTGGGTGATCGTCGAAACGCCAGGGGCAGTCGAGCACGGGGTGACGCCGCCAGCGGTGGGCAGGGTCGAGGCCGAGCAAGTGATCACCGAGCGGCTGAACGTGCGGTCCGAATCGGCGCGCGAATAGTAGGCCCCCAGCACATATTCGAGGAACTGGCCGGTCGGCGAAGCGATCCGCAGTTCCTGGGTGAAGGTGTTCGACTTTTGCGGGCCGAAGTCGTGCAGCTGGTTGAGCCCGACATAGGGCTGGTCCAGCCAGTCGCCGTCGCGGATTTCGACGTTGTCCCAGCCGCGGTACGAAGTGATCGAGGTCAGGTTGTGTTCGCCCAGCTCAATATCGGCCTGCAGCGATACGCCCCAGCTTTCTTCCTGGGTCGCGGTGACCAGGTTCTGCTTCACAGTGCGGCTCTGGTCGCCCAGGAAGGGCGCGCCGGCGAGGGCCAGTGCGGCAGCGTTGCTGGGCGCGGTGCCGATGATTTCGGCGCAGCAATTGTCATCGGCCTTGCGCCAGTCACCGCGCAGGGTCAGCGTCACGGTTTCACCCAGATCGGCTTCGACTACGCCGCGCAGGCCATAGTGCTTGTAGCCGTTGACCTTGCTGTTGGTGGTCAGGTTCCAGATGTTGCCATCGTATTCGCTGTAGAACGCGGTGAAGCGCGAACGCAGGTTCTCACCCATCGGCAGGTTGACCGTGGCGCGGCCGCGCAGTTCGTTGCCTTCGCCCCACGATGCTTCAACCGTACCTTCGAAATCTTTGCTCGGGCGCTTGGTGACGATCGAAACCACACCGGCCGAGGCGTTCTTGCCGAACAGCGTACCTTGCGGTCCGCGCAGCACTTCGATCCGTTCAACGTCGAACAGGTCGGTGAAGCCTTCGCCCGCGCGGCTCAGCACGACGCCGTCGAGCACTGCCGCGACCGAGGGTTCAGCCGCGATCGAGAAGTTGATCGTGCCCACCCCGCGCAGGAACAGCGCCTGGTTCAGCGTGGTACCCGCCTTGCGGAAGTTGAGGCTGGGCACCAGGTACTGGGCGTTTTCAAGGGTCAATGAACCCGAATTGGCCAGCGCTTCGCCGCCAACCACCGAGATCGCCAAGGGCACCTCTTGCAGGTTTTCTTCGCGCTTTTGCGCAGTGACCACGATTTCTGTCGATTCGGCGACTTCGTCCGCAGCGGCGGCGGCATCTTGCGCCAGGGCCGGAGCGGCCCCGAGAATCAGCGAAAGCCCGGCGATTGTGAGCGCGGAGCTGGCGCGAAGCATGGATTTCATCAGACTTCCTCCCGTATTCCGGCGCGATTGATCGTTCGCCGGTTGATTCAACCTGTGCGGACTCGCAGGCCAACAGCCCGTTCCGCTTGCCCCTTGAAATGCTTCGAACCGCTCGATATGTCAAGCGGTGTCATATCGAGTGACAGTGCGAACTGTGGCATGTTTACACGATAGGCGTTGAGAGGGGTGCCGGTTGCCGTGAACTGCGGATTTTCGGAGAGTGCGGACGGCTTCGACCTGCATTGCGCGGGCCGGCTGGTGCTGTCGCATCGTGCTGATTGTCCGGCGGTGGCCATGGCCCGCGGTGCGCCGCAAGTGGAGATGTACCGCGGCAATTTCCGGATCGAGGACGCGCCGACCGGCCGAATCGAGCCGCAGAAATCCGAGCTTTTCGGCGAAAGCGTCACCCTGTTTGACGGCGGCGCCCCGGCGGCGCGACTCGCGCTGGCCGGCAATGTGCTGCAAGTCGAACTGCTGCTGCCCGGCTATGACCGGATCGAAATCAGGTTCCACGCTGAAGCGGGCGAATCGGTCTGGGGCGGGGGCGAGCAGATGAGCTATCTGGCGCTCCAGGGCCGCCGCTATCCGATCTGGACCAGCGAGCCGGGAGTGGGCCGTGACAAGTCAACCGAACTGACCCAGATGATGGACCTCGGCGGGATGGCCGGGGGCGATTACTGGAACACCAATTACCCGCAGCCGACTTTCCTGACCTCGCGCTGGCTGGCGGTGCATTGCCAGGCCGAGGCTTACAGCGTACTCGATTTCACCGACCCCGCCGCGCACCGGGTCGAGGTTTGGGCCGCCCGAACCGCGTTCGAACTGTTCGCCGCCGATGGCCCGCAGGACCTGGTTGGCCAGCTTTCCACCCGCTTCGGCCGCCAGCCGCCACTGCCCGACTGGGCGATCGGCGGCACGATCGTCGGCCTGAAAGACGGCGCACGCAGTTTTGAGCGGCTTGAGCGCTTCATCGCCGCAGGAACGCCTGTCACCGGCGTGTGGTGCGAGGATTGGGCCGGGATCCGCGAAACCAGCTTCGGTCGCCGTCTGTTCTGGGACTGGCGCCGTTCGGACCAGCGCTATCCCGACCTGCCGGGCCGGATCGCGGCCTTGGCCGCGCGCGGGATCCGGTTCCTGGGCTATGCCAACCCGTACCTCGCCAATGACGGGATCCTCTATGAGGAAGCCGCCGAGCGGGGCCATTTCTGCCTGCGCCCGGACAACGACGAGCCCTATCTGGTCGATTTCGGCGAGTTCGATTGCGGGGTGCTCGATTTCACCCGCGAAGAGACTTGCGCCTGGTTCGCCGAAAAGGTGCTGGGGCAGGAAATGCTCGATATCGGCATGGCCGGGTGGATGGCCGATTTCGGCGAGTACCTGCCCACCGACGTGCGGCTGGCCGATGGCTCGGACCCGATGGAAGCGCACAACCGCTGGCCGGTGCTGTGGGCTGAAGTCAACGCCCGCGCGGTCGAGAGCCGAGGCAAGACCGGCGAGGCGGTGTTCTTCATGCGCGCGGGCTTCTCGGGCGTGCAGGCGCATTGCCCGCTGCTATGGGCCGGGGACCAGTCAGTCGACTTCACCCGCCACGACGGGATCGGCACGGTGATCACCGCAGCGCTTTCGGCGGGCCTGCTGGGCAATGCCTACAGCCACTCGGACTGCGGCGGCTATACCTCGCTGCTCGGCAATGTCCGCAGTGCCGAACTGCTGGAGCGCTGGTGCGAGCTCGCGGCCTTTGCGCCGGTGATGCGCAGCCACGAAGGCAACCGCCCCGACGACAACCTGCAATACGACAGCAGCGAGGAGTTGCTCGCCTGCTTCGCCCGCTGGAGCCGGGTCCATGCGCACCTGGCACCCTATGTCCGGCACCTGTGCAACGAAGCCGCCGAACACGGCCTGCCCGCGCAGCGCCCACTGTTCCTCCACTATCCTGACGACCCCGCGCTCTGGACCTGTCAGGACCAATACCTCTACGGTGCCGACCTGTTGGTGGCGCCGGTGATCGAGGCGGGGGCTGGGGAGCGTCAGGTGATCCTTCCGGGCGAAGGGCTCTGGCGGCATTGCTGGAGCGGCGCAGACTTCGCCCCCGGCACGCATACCGTGCCCGCACCGATCGGCCAGCCGCCTGTGTTCTATCGTCCGGACAGCGCCTTTGCGGCGCTGTTCGCCGGGCTGGCAGGGGTGCTGGGGCAATGAGCGAGCGTTCGAATATCCGCGATGTCGCGGCCAAGGCCGGGGTGGCGGTCAAGACCGTCAGCCGCGTGCTCAATGGCCATCCCTATGTCAGCGCAGATACCAAGGCGCGGGTCGAAGCGGCGATGAGCGAGCTTGACTTTCGCCCCAGCATCGCCGCGCGGATCCTCTCAGGCGCGAAGAGCAATCAGATCGCGCTGATCTATGACAACCACAGTCCTTACTACATGTTCCAGATCCAGACCGGCTGCTGGGAGACTTGCAAGGCGCACGGGATTCGCCTGTTGGCCCAGCCGGTCGATGTCGCCGATCCGGCAGTGGGCGAACAGGTCCGCGGGCTGGTCACCGAGACCCATGTTGACGGGATCATCCTGTCTTCGCCGGTGACCGATTGCGAGCCGGTGCTGCGCGCGCTCGACGCGCTCGACATTCCGTTTGTTCGCATATCGCCGGGGACCAACCACGCACTGACCAGCTCGGTCTTCATGGACGATGCGCAGGCTGCGGACGACATGACCACCCACCTGATCAACGCGGGCCACCGGCGGATCGGCTTTATCAAGGGCCACCCGAGCCATGCCGGTTCGAACGACCGCCTGTTCGGCTATCGCCGCGCGCTCGACCGGGTCGGGATTGCCTTTGAGCCATCGCTGGTCTGCGAGGGCGAGTTCGATTTTGACAGCGGAGTGCGCGGCGGCAATGCGCTGCTTGACTTGCCCGAGCGTCCGACCGCGATCTTCGCCTCGAACGACGATATGGCCGCGGGCGTGCTGGCCGTGGCGCACGATCGCGGGATTGACTTGCCGGGCGAGCTTTCGGTCGCGGGGTTCGATGATACCACGCTCGCCCGCACCGTCTGGCCGCCGCTCACCACGATCCACCAGCCGATGGCCGACCTCGCCCGTTCGGCCACCGAGATTCTCATCGCCGGGGGCGATATCACCCATCGCCGCCTGCCCCATACGCTAGTCGAGCGCGCCTCGGTCGCGCCGCCAACCAGGAAGACCTCATGAGCCAATTGCCACTGCCTCCTGCTACCCGCACGCTTGGACCCGGCGGGATCGCGATATCGCCGATTGCCTGGGGAATGTGGCGCCTGGCCGAAGGCGGACGCAGCGCCGCCGAGGCCGCAAAGCTGGTTCATGCCGCGCTCGATGCCGGGATCACCCTGCTCGATACTGCCGACATCTATGGGTTCAGCGGCCCAAGACCCGACGGGACAACCGGGTTCGGTGATGCCGAGGCGCTGTTGGGCGAAGTGCTCGCCGCCGAGCCCGCCTTGCGCGGCCGGATGGTGCTGGCCAGCAAGGGCGGGATCATGCCGCCGCTGCCCTATGACCAGAGCGCGGAATACCTGAACGCCGCGCTCGATGCTTCGCTGCGGCGGCTCAAGACCGATTGCATCGACCTCTACCAGATCCACCGCCCCGATATCCTGGCCCACCCGCAGGAAGTGGCGCGGGTACTTGATGATGCGGTGGCGGCGGGCAAGATCCGCACTGTCGGCGTGTCGAACTTCACCATGCCGCAGATCGCCGCGCTCAATCAGTTTCTTGGCAACAAGCTGGTCGCGACCCAGCCCGAGATCAGTCCCCTCAGGATCGACTGCTTCGAAAACGGCGAGCTCGATCAGGCGATGATGCTGGGTCTGACCCCGCTGGCCTGGTCGCCCTTGGGCGGCGGGCGGCTTACCAGCGAGTCGAATGACCGCGAACGTGGGGTCATTGCCGAGCTCGACCGGGTGGCCGCCGAACAAGGCGTGTCGCGTTCGGTCGCGGCCTATTCTTGGCTGATGGCGCATCCGGCGGGGATTGTCCCGATCATCGGATCGCAGCAGGCCGAACGGATCGCCGAAGGAGCGCAAGCATTGACCGTCCAGTGGACCCGGACCGACTGGTACGCGGTGCTGGTCGCCGCACGAGGAGTACCCCTGCCATGACCCAACAGTGTGAAATCTCGTGGTTTTCCGCGCTGTGCGACGATGACTATGAATTCCTCGGCGTGCCCGATCCCGCGCTCAAGTCGAGCTGGGAGCATTGCCGCAATATCGTGCTGCGCGCCGAAGAGGGCGGGTTCGACAACATCCTGCTGCCTTCGGGCTATGAGCTGGGTCTGGATACGACGATCTTTGCCGCTGCGGTTGCAACGCAGGTGAAGCGGATCAAGCTGCTCTGGGCCACCCGCATGGGCGAAGACTGGCCGCCGCAACTGGCGCGCCGGATCGCCACGCTCGACCGGATCCTGGGGCCGGACGCGTCGGGCAATGCGGGACGCCTCAACGTCAACATCATCTCCTCGCCGATGCCGGGCGAGACCTTGGACAGCGCTCCGCGCTATCGCCGCGGGACCGAGATCATGACAATCGTCCGCACGCTGCTCAATGGCGAGCACCTCGATTTTCAGGGCGAGTTTTTCAACCTCAAGCTCGATCCGGCGCGAATCTCGACGCTTTCGGGCAAGTGTCCGGCGTTCTACTTCGGCGGGCTTTCCAACGAAGCGCGCGAATGCGCCGCCGAAGCTGCCGACGTCTATTTGATGTGGCCCGATACCATGGACAATGTCCGCGAAGTGGTGACCGACATGAAGGCTCGCGCTGCCGCCAAGGGCCGCAGCCTCAAGTTCGGCTACCGCGCCCACGTGATCGTCCGCGAGACCGAGGACGAAGCGCGCCAATATGCCGACCGGCTGCTCTCCAAGCTGGACGAAGACGCCGGCAAGGCGATCCGCGAGAAGTCGCTCGATGCCAAGAATTACGGCGTCCAGCGCCAGCAGGAACTGCGCAGCGCCGCCGATGGCGACGGCTTTGTCGAGGACAACCTGTGGACCGGGATCGGCCGCGCCCGTTCGGGCTGCGGGGCGGCGATTGTCGGCACGCCGGACCAGGTGATCGCCAAGCTCAAGGCCTATCAGGACCTGGGCATGGAGGCCTTCATCCTGTCGGGCTATCCGCACGTCAATGAGTGCGATATGTTCGCGCGCTATGTGCTGCCGCAATTGCAGCACGGGCCTTTGGTGCTTTAGGAATGACCATCCGGATCGTAGCAATCGGCGGGACCGTCAACCCCGGCTCCACCACCGAACAGGCGCTGCGGCTTGCTGCTGCCAGCGCCGCAGCGGGCGGGGCAGAGGTGTCCGTGTTCGGCGGGGAATACCTCGCGCGCCTGCCGCATTACCGCGGTGCCGCGCATGTCGAAGGCGACGGGCGCGAGCTGGTTGAGGCGGTCCGCGCGGCTGACGGCCTGCTGATCGCCGCGCCGGGCTATCACGGGACGATCTCGGGGCTGGTCAAGAACGCGCTCGATTTCCTTGAGGATCTGTCGAAGGACGAGCGGCCCTATCTCGATGGCCGCGCGGTGGGCTTGATCGCCACTGCCTATGGCGATCAGGCGACGATGAGCACGCTGATCACCATGCGCGCGATCGTTCATGCCTTGCGCGGCTGGCCGACCCCGATGGGTGCGACGATCCGGACCTATCAGGGGCTGTTCTCGCCCGATGGCGAGTGCCTTGAAGATCGCGCACGGATGCAGCTTGAGATGGTCGGTGGGCAAGTGTTGCGCGGGGCACAGGCCTTTGCCGGGACAGCGTCATGAGCCTTGAGACCGCACTAACTGCGCTGGCGGCCGGAAAAGTCGTGGTCCTGACCGGCGACAAGCTGCGCGGCGGCGACATCGACTTTTGCGTTGCTGCGCGCCACGCCGATGCCGAAGCGGTTAATTTCATGGCCATGCACGGGCGCGGGCTGATCTGCCTGGCGCTGACCCAAAGCCACGCGATGCGGCTGGGGATCAGCCTGATCAACGCCGGGGCCGAGCGCCAGTCGGGCCGCCCGCACGGCCGCTCGATCGAGGCGCGCGAAGGGGTCTCGACCGGAATTTCGGCAGCCGACCGCGCGCGGACCGTGGCGGTGGCGATCGACCCGGCCTCCACCGGCGACGATCTGGTCTCACCCGGGCACGTTTTCCCGCTGATCGCCGCACCGGGCGGGCTGGCGGAGCGTCCCGCTGCGCTCGAAGCCGCGATCGAACTCAGCCGCCGCGCCGGGGCCGGCGATGCGGCGGTGATCTGCTCGATCCTGCGCGACGATGGCGAGATGGCGCGGATCGACGACATTGCCGATCTGATCGAACGCTTCGGCCTCGCCACCGTCGATCTCGCCGAACTGCTCGCCGCTTGACCTGACTGCCGGTTCGGGTCAGCACCGCGGCCATGTCCGGTTTCCTGTTTGCCTTCATTGCCAGCATCGTGGTCGGGATCGGCGCGCGCGATCAGGCCTTGGTCGCCTCGCTCAGCGAAGGCCAGGGCGCGCGGCCCGCAGTGCTGGTGCTGGCGATGCTGTCGGCCTGCGCCAGCGCGGCGGCGGCAAGCTGGGCCGGGGTGCAAGTGACGCCGATGCTGGTTCCGGCGGCGCGGACCATGCTGGTGGCGATGATCCTGGCCTTGGCCGCGCTCGAACTGCTGGTCATGCGCCCGCTCAGGACCCCGGCCGAGCCGACCGAATCGCTGTTCGCCTTTGGTGTTGTTCTGTTGGCCCAGCAGCTGACCGATGCTGCCCGGTTCGTGATCTTCGCGCTGGCCGCCGCCTCGCTGTTTCCGGCCGGGACGGCGCTGGGCGGGGCAATCGGGGGTTCGGTTACGGTGCTGGCGGGCTGGATGCTGGCCGGGCAACTGCGCCAATGGCCGCTGGCCTTGGTCCGCCGCGTGCTGGGGCTGGTCTTGCTGGCCTTGGCCGCCTGGCTGGCCTTTGGCTGAGCGCATAGCATTGCACGCGCGTTCCCGCCGCGCCTCGGGGGTGCTATCGCTGCGGACATGAGCAAGGTCACGATCCACCCAGACGCCAGCAACGCCGATGTGGCCCGCTGGCTGGAGCGCAAGCTGGCCAAGGCCTTGGCCGCCGCGCCCGGAGCGATCGCGATCACCATTCCGGGCGGATCGACCCCGTTCCCGATCCTTGCGCTGCTGAACAGCCAGATCGACTGGTCGCGGATCGCAGTCTGGCCCGGCGACGACCGGATCGTGGCCGAAGACCATCCCGCCAGCAATGTCGGACGGATCCGCGCCGCGCTGGAGCCTTTGGGGGCCAAAGTGGTCGCGCTCCGCGAAGGCGCGCAGCCGCCGCATTTTGCGCTGGCCTGGCTGGGCATGGGCGAGGATGGCCACATTGCCTCGCTGTTCCCCAACACCGATCCGCAGGCCGACGATCCTGCGCCGCTGCGGCGGCTGACCCCCGACCCGCTTCCGCCCGAAGCGCCGTTCGACCGGCTCAGCCTGACGATCCCGGCCCTGCTGAACAGCGACGCGCTGGTCTTCGTGATCCGCGGCGAAGCCAAACGCGCGCTGTTCGAGGCGGCGCAGCGCGGGGAGAACGACCTTCCGGTTGCGCGGCTCTTATCTGCGGCGCATCAACCGGTCACATGTTTCGCCTGATTCCCCCGCCGCTGCACCGTTCGGCCCTGCGTGTGGCGCATGGGGTGCGGCGGCGCTGGTGGCGGATCGCGCGGGTCCAGCTGCGAGGCTGCCGGATCTTTGCTTTCGACGGTGAAGGCCAAGTCCTGCTGATCCGGCATTCCTATGGCAGCGGCAACTGGATGCTGCCCGGCGGCGGGCTAGGGCGAGGCGAGGAGCCGCTGGCCGCAGCCTTGCGCGAACTGCTGGAAGAGACCGGGCTGGCACTCACCGAAGCGCGCCATTTTGCGGAGGTCGAGGAGCCGCTCTATGGCACCGTCAATCGCGTCCACCTGGTCGCCGGGCTGGCCGAGGGCGAGGTGCGGATAGACGGGCGCGAAGTGATCGAGGCGCGCTACTTTCCGAGCCACGCTTTGCCGCACGACCTCTCTCCGATGTTAGCTGCGCGCTTTGCTGAGTGGCTGGAAGCGGCGCGGCAAGGCTGAACGAAGAGGCCCGGAAGCATCGCTGCTTCCGGGCCGTTCAGTGCCACCCGCGATGCGGGCGCGGCTTACTTGGTGTTCTTGGCCAGTGCTTCGGCGGCGACCTCGCCCAGCATGTTGCAGTTCTTGGTGTTGTCCTGGATCAGCTTGTTGACCTTGTCCGCATCGTTGATCATGTCCCACATCACCTGCTTGCGGGCCTTGACGTCGTTGACCACGACTTCGGCTTCCTTCTTGCTCAGCGCGACCCCGGCCACCATCAACGCCACGGCCTGGTTCTTGAACTTTTCGGACTTGTCTTTGGTCTTTTCGGGATCGCTCCCGCCGCCATAGATGTCGGAAGCAAACAGGTTGAAGGCGGCGCAGTGCGCGACTTCCTCATAGGTCAGCGAGTCGGCCGCCGAGGCAGCGACGGGTGCAACCAGCATGCCGATGGCGCCGATTGCGCCGGTCAGAAACTTCTTCATCTCATTTACTCCCTCTTGGCCTGCCCCCTCCGGGGAGCGATGGCGGTTCATTTGCCTTTTTTGGAATCTTCCACGATCGAGACCGCAGCTTTGCCCATTGTGGTGCATTTGTCGAAATTGGTCTTGATGTAGTCGCTGGGGGTCGCCTTATCGAGCATTGTGGTCATCACGACTTCGGTTCGCTTGTTGGTGTCGCCAAGCACAACTTCGGCGGTCTTGTTGGCACCCACCGCGGCGATCGCCATCAGCGCGAGTGATTGGGTGTTGTAGGTATCGACCGCGGCCTTGTTCTTGGCTCCGTCCGCGCCGCTGCCCATGACATCGGCGATAACCTTGTTGAAGGCGGCGCAGTGGACCAGGTCGTCATAGACGAGCTTGTCTTCGGCGCTGGCCGTGGTTGGCAGGGCTGCTGCGGCCAGCGCAGCCGTGGCTGCGAAAATAAAGCGTTTCATCGAACTCAATCCCTCCGAATTGCGGACAGCCTGAGCTGTCACCATGGTACCGTATTTACGCGAGTGAACCTGAACGGGCTTGGAAGCATGCGACAGGTGCGAAAAAAGTTCCGGGCCCGGTTCAGAACGGCAAAGTGCCCTGACTGGGTCCGCCGACCGGGGCTTGCGGAGGTTCTTCTTCTTCCAGCGCGGACAGCGTCAGCCCGACCAGCCGCACCGGCTGGGCCAGCGGCAGCACTTCGTCGAGCAAGGCGTGGCCGATGCTTGCGAACTCGGCCTGGCCGGCAACCGGGCGGGGCAAGGAACGCGCCCGGGTTAGCTGGCTGAAATCGGCATGCTTGAGCTTGAGCGTGACCGTGCGGCCCTCGCTTTTCGAGCTTTCGATCCGCTTCCAGGTAATCTCGATGATCCGGGCCAGCACGTCGCGCAGCGCCGAGCCTGAGGAGATGTCCTTGTCGAGCGTGCGCTCCGCCCCCACCGACTTGCGCGGCCGGTTGGCCTTGACCCGGCGCAAGTCGATCCCGCGGGCCGCGCGGTAGAGGTAATCGGCCTGACTGCCGAAATGGCGGCGCAGGTAGGCGATGTCGCACAGCGCCAGGTCCGCCCCGGTCTCGATCCCCAGCGCGGCCATTTTCTCCGCGCCCTTGGGGCCGATGCCGAAGAAGCGCCGCACTGGCAGTTTGGCGACAAAGTCCGCGCCTTCGCCGGGGCGGATCACGCACAGGCCATCGGGCTTGTTCTGGTCGCTCGCCAGCTTGGCGAGGAACTTGTTGTAGGACACCCCGGCACTGGCGGTCAGCCCGGTCTCCTCCTTGATCCGCGCCCGGATCAGCTCGGCGATGCGGGTGGCCGAGCCGATCCCCTTGAGGTCCTCGGTCACGTCGAGGAACGCCTCATCCAGGCTCAGCGGTTCGACATGCGGGGTGTAATCAAGGAAGATATCGCGCACCTGGCGCGAGACTTCATTGTAGACCGCAAAGCGCGGCGGGCGGAAGATCAGGTCAGGGCAAAGCCGCTTGGCCGTGACCGAGGGCATCGCGCTGCGGCAGCCGAACTTGCGCGCTTCATACGAACAAGTGGTCAGGACCCCGCGCGGCCCGTCGCCGCCCACTGCGATCGGCAGGCCGCGCAGCGCCGGTTCGTCGCGCTGTTCGACGCTGGCGAAGAAGGCATCCATATCGACATGGATGATCTTGCGCAGGCCGGGGGCCTCTTCGCCGGTGTCGTCAGGTTCGGGCGCGGGCTCGCTCATCGCTGAATACGTTAGCGCCAATTGCGCGATAACGAAAAGGCACTGGCCAGCGCGGCCCAATCCGGCCATTGGCGGCGGATGTCCGAGGCCCCGCCTGATCACCAGTCCCGCATTCGCCCCTTGGGCGAGCGTGAATTCGTGGTGATGATGGCAACGCTGATGGCCTTGGTCGCGCTGTCGATCGATTCGATGCTGCCCGCGCTCGATGAGATCGCTCGTGACTTGCAGGCCGGCGATCCCAATCGCCGCCAGCTGGTGGTGGGGGTTTACCTGCTGGCCGCCGCCATCGGTGCGCTGCTGCCCGGGGCCTTGGCCGACCGCTTTGGCCGCCGCCGGGTGCTGTTCGGGGCGCTGGGCTGCTATGCCGCGCTGGCCTTGGTTTGCGCGCTGGTCACCTCGTTCGAGGCGCTGCTGGCCGCGCGCGCGCTGCAGGCGCTGACCAGCGCGGGGCTTTCGGTGCTGCCCAGCGCGATTGTCCGTGACCGCTATTCGGGTGACCGGATGGCGCGCGTGCTTTCGACCATCATTCTGGTCTTCATGGCGGTGCCGATGATCGCGCCCTCGTTTGGCCAGGTGATCCTGCTGGTCGCTGACTGGCGCTGGATCTTTGGCGGCACGGCGGTGCTATCGCTGCTGGTGGCTGCATGGGTCTGGCTGCGCCTGCCCGAAACGCTCGACCCGGCCAACCGCCAGGAAATCCATTTTGCCACTATTACCGGCAACATGGTGGGCGGGCTCAGCGACCGGGCCTCGGTCGGTTATGTGATCGGCGGCGGCGTGGTCTGGTCGGGGCTGTTCGGCTACCTCAACTCTTCGCAGCAACTGGTCGCCGAACATTTCGGTGCGGGCGACAGTTTCTCGCTGATCTTTGCGCTGATGGCCGGCGGCATGGCGCTCGCCAACCTGACCAATTCGCGGATCGTGATGCGTTTCGGGGCGCGGCGGGTTTCGCATACCGCACTGTTCGCTTTCATCGGTGTGGCCGTGCTGCAAGTCTGGCGCGCGTTCAGCGGGGGTGAGACCATGTGGGAATTCGTCGGCCTGATGGGCGCGCAGATGTGCCTGATCGCCTTCATGGGGGCCAATTTCACCTCGATCGCCTTG
>Ga0073920_1000179_pt1 | contig 12740 bp, 15 predicted proteins | sample GWRWT4_2Sept14_2_FD_70953 | JGI IMG/M metagenome (GOLD analysis project Ga0073920, IMG submission 70953) | Sand microcosm microbial communities from a hyporheic zone in Columbia River, Washington, USA - GW-RW T4_23-Sept-14 | ecosystem: Engineered > Artificial ecosystem > Sand microcosm >...
ACCAGCGCGATCAGCGAAGTGACCACCACCGCGATCATCGAAAGGGCGAAGACCAGCGGGGCAAACTGCGCCGAGGCTTCGGGGAACATCGGCAACGAAAAGCGGATGAAGCCGTAGCCGCCCATCTTCAGCAGCACGCCTGCCAGGATCACCGAACCGGCCGTCGGCGCCTGCACGTGGGCATCGGGCAGCCAGGTGTGGACCGGCCACATCGGCATCTTCACCGCGAAGCTGGCGAAGAAGGCCAGCCACAGCCAGGTCTGGACCTTGGGATCGAAATCATAAGCCATCAGGGTCGGGATGTCAGTCGTCCCGGCCTCGTTCACCATCCACAGCATCGCGATCAGCATCAGCACCGAGCCGAGCAGCGTGTAGAGGAAGAACTTGTAGCTGGCGTAGATCCGGTCCTGCCCGCCCCAGATGCCAATGATCAGGTACATCGGGATCAGGCCGGCTTCGAACATGATGTAGAACAGGAAGATATCCTGCGCCGCGAAAACGCCGATCATCAGCGTTTCCATCAGCAGGAAGGCGGCCATGTATTCGCCGACGCGCTTCTCGATCGCTTCCCAGCTGGCGCCGATGCAGATCGGCATCAGGAACACCGAGAGCATGATCAGCATCAGCGCGATGCCATCGATCCCCAGCTTCCATTCGAAGCCGGCAAACAGCGACGCACGCTCGACAAACTGCCACTGCGCCCCGCCGACATCGTAATTGGCCCAGAGCACCAGGCCGAGGCCCAGGTTGACCAGGGTGGCGATCAGGGCAGTCCAGCGGGCAGCGCGCGCTTCGACCAGGAGACAAGCCACAGCCGCCAGCAGCGGCACCAGCAGCATGACCGAGAGAATGGGGAAACCGGCCATCTTAGCGCACCATTATCCAGGTGATTGCCGCGGTCAGGCCGAGCAACATCACGAGAGCATAGGAATAGAGGTAACCCGACTGGACCTTCTGCGCGAAGCGGGTTCCCTGCTGCACGGTCCAGGCCGCGCCATTGGGACCGAAGCGGTCGATGAAACCGATGTCACCCAGCTTCCAGAACTTGTCGCCAAGCCAGAAGGCCGGGCGGACGAACAGGAAGTTGTAGAGCTCGTCGAAGTACCACTTGTTGTAGACGAAGCGGTAGAGGACATCGATCTGGTCGACGACCTTGGATGGGAACTCAGGGTTCCGGATATAGGCATACCAGGCGCCTGACAAACCGATCAACATGACGATCGTGGCCGACAGCTTCACCCACAACGGAACCTCGTGCATCGCGTGCATCAGGTGCTCGTTGTAGAACAGCGAACCGCCCCAGAATTCGGCGCTTTCCAGGAACCCGTGGCTGAACACCCAGCCCGCGAACACCGCACCCAGCGTCAGCACACCCAGCGGGATCAGCATCGACAGCGGGCTTTCATGCGGGTGATAGCCAGCGGTGCCATCGTCATGATGCGCATGACCGTGGGCGTGATCGTCATGCCCGTGGTGATCATCGTGCACCGCATGCTGGATATGCTCCGACCCGGCCCAGCGCGGCTTGCCGAAGAAGGTCAGGAACATCAGACGCCACGAATAGAAGCTGGTCATCAACGCCGCGGTCACGCCCACCCAGAAGGCAAACTGACCCGCCTCCTTGCCGCTGGCAAAGGCCGCTTCAAGGATCGCGTCCTTCGAATGGAAGCCCGCGAACCCGGCGTGGAGCCAGTAGACGCCGACGCCGGTGATCGCCAGCGTACCGGCCATCATTGCCCAGAAGGTCAGCGGGATCTGCTTACGCAGGCCGCCATAAAAGCGCATGTCCTGCTCATGATGCATCGCGTGGATCACCGAGCCGGCCCCCAGGAACAGCAGCGCCTTGAAGAAGGCGTGGGTGAACAGGTGGAACATGGCGGCGTTGTAAGCCCCGACGCCGGCAGCGAAGAACATGTAGCCCAGCTGCGAGCAGGTCGAATAGGCGATCACCCGCTTGATGTCCCACTGCGTCAGGCCGATCGTAGCGGCAAAGAAGCAGGTGGCCGCACCGACATAGGTAACGATGTCGAGCGCAATCGGGCTGACTTCGAACATCGGCGAGAGGCGGCAGACCATAAAGACGCCGGCGGTGACCATGGTCGCCGCGTGGATCAGCGCCGAAACCGGGGTCGGGCCTTCCATCGCGTCGGGCAGCCAGGTGTGCAGGCCAAGCTGCGCTGACTTACCCATCGCGCCGATAAACAGCAGGATGCACAGGATCGTCATCGTATCCCAGCGGTAGCCGAGGAAGCCGATGGTCGATCCGGCCATGCCCGGCGCGCGCACCAGGATTTCCGGGATCGAGACGGTGTTGAACACCAGGAAGGTGCCGAAAATCCCCAGCATGAAGCCAAGGTCACCCACGCGGTTGACCACGAAGGCCTTGATCGCGGCGGCGCTGGCGCTGGGCTTCTTGAACCAGAAGCCGATCAGCAGGTACGAGGCGAGGCCCACCCCTTCCCAACCGAAGAACATCTGGACCAGGTTGTCGGCGGTCACCAGCATCAGCATGGCGAAGGTGAACAGGCTGAGATAGGCGAAGAACCGCGACTGATCCGGATCCTCGTCCATGTAACCCCAGGAATAGAGGTGGACGAGCGCCGAGACGGTGGTGATCACCACCAGCATCACGGCGGTCAGCGCATCGACCCGCAGCGCCCAGTCAAAGGTCAGGCTGCCCGACTGCACCCACTGCAGCACCGGCACGACGTGGGCTTCGGCATTGCCGCCCAGGAAGGCGATGAAGATCGGCCAGGACAGCGCGCAGGAAATAAACAGCCCGACTGTGGTCACCAGCTTGGCCGGGACATTGCCGATAATGCGGTTGCCCAGCCCCGCGATCAGCGCGGCCAGGAGCGGCAGGAAGACGATGAAGAGGATCGGATCCACGGATGCTTACCCCTTCATCCGGTTGACGTCGTCGACAGCGATGGTGCCACGGCGGCGGAAATAGATCACCAGGATCGCCAGCCCGATTGCCGCTTCACCAGCGGCCACGGTCAGCACGAACATGGCAAAGATCTGGCCGGTCAGATCGCCCAGGAAGCTGCTGAAGGCAACCAGGTTGAGGTTCACCGACAGCAGGATCAGTTCGATCGCCATCAGGATGATGATCACGTTCTTGCGGTTGAGGAAGATCCCCAGCACGCCCAGCACGAACAGGATCGAGCTGACGACGACATAGTGCTCAACGCCGATCACAGCTTTACCCCCTGCCCGACTTCCGGCTGCATGTTGATCACGGCCTCTTCCGGACGGCGCGCGACCTGATCGGCGATGTTCTGGCCGCGCACGCCGCTGCGCTGGCGGTGCGTCAGCACGATCGCACCGACCATGGCGACCAGCAGGATGATCCCGGCCGCTTCAAACAGGAACAGGTACTTGCCGTAAAGCAGCGCCCCGATCGCCTCGATATTGGAGGCTCCGGCAACCGGTGCGCCCGAACCATCAGGCGTACCCAGCTTAAGCGAACCGGCCTGATAGGCCCCCATGCCCAGCACGATCTCGGCCAGCAGGACGATGGCGACCGCAATGCCGAGCGGGAAGTTCTTGATGAACCCGGCGCGCAGCTCGGCGAAATCAATGTCGAGCATCATGACGACGAACAGGAACAGCACCGCGACCGCGCCGACATAGACGATCACCAGCAGCATGGCGATGAACTCGGCTCCGGCAAGCACCATCAGGCCCGCGGCGTTGAAGAACGCGACGATCAGCCACAGCACCGAATGCACCGGGTTGCGCGCGAGGATCGTGAAGGCCCCCGCCGCCAACATGATACCTGCGAACAGGTAGAAGGATAGCACCTGGATCATAAGTTATTGTCCATTTGGGGCGGCCCCCTACCGGTACGGCGCATCGGCTTCAAGGTTTGCGGCAATCGCCCGCTCCCACTTGTCCCCGTTCGCCAGCAGCTTGGTCTTGTCGTAAAGCAGTTCTTCGCGCGTTTCGGTCGCGTATTCGAAGTTCGGCCCCTCGACGATCGCATCGACCGGGCAGGCTTCCTGGCAGAAGCCGCAGTAGATGCACTTGGTCATGTCGATGTCATAGCGGGTCGTCCGGCGGCTGCCGTCGTCGCGCGGTTCGGCCTCGATCGTGATCGCCTGCGCCGGGCAAACCGCTTCGCACAGCTTGCAGGCGATGCAGCGCTCTTCCCCGTTGGGATAGCGGCGCAGCGCATGCTCACCGCGGAACCGCGGGCTGAGCGGGTTCTTCTCGAAGGGATAGTTGATGGTCGCCTTGGGCCTGAAGAGGTACTTCAGAGTCAGCCAATGCGCCTTCAGGAATTCCCAAAGGGTGAAGCTCTTGATGAGCTGAGCGACGGTCATACCCCGTACCTCGTAAGCATCAGATAGCCGCTTACCAGGACCACAAAGCCCAGCGAAACCGGCAGGAACACCTTCCAGCCCAGGCGCATCAGCTGGTCATAGCGGTAGCGCGGGACCGTGGCTTTGACCCAGGAGAAGATGAAGAAGAAGAAGAAGATCTTGGCGAAGAGCCAGAGCCAGCCCGGCACCAGGTAAAGCGGCGCCCAGTCGAGCGGCGGCAGGTAGCCGCCCCAGAACAGCACGGCGTTGAGCGCGCACATCAGCAGGACGTTGGCGTACTCGCCCAGCCAGTAGAGCGCGAAGCTCATCGAGGAGTATTCGGTCTGGTAACCGGCGACCAGCTCGCTTTCGGCCTCGGTCAGGTCGAACGGCGCGCGGGCGGTTTCGGCCATGCCGGAGATCAGGAACATCACCCACATCGGGAACAGCAGTGGGTTCGCGACGAAGCCGTTGATGATGCCGACATGGCTGCGCTGCGCCTCGACAATCTCGCGCAGGTTGAAGCTGCCGGCCCACAGGACCACGCAGATCAGGATGAAGCCGATCGAGACTTCGTAAGAGATCATCTGCGCCGACGCACGCATCGCCGAGAAGAACGGATACTTCGAGTTCGACGACCAGCCCGCGATCACCACGCCGTAAACCCCCAGCGAGGAGATCGCGAGGACATAGAGCAGGCCGACGTTGATGTCGGCCAGCACCGCGCCCGAATTGAACGGGATCACCGCCCAGGCCAGCAGCGCGACGGTAAAGGTGATGATCGGCGCGATCAGGAACAGACCCTTGTTCGCGGCCGAAGGGATGATCGTTTCCTGCAGGAAGACCTTCAGGCCGTCCGCGAAGGATTGCAGCAGGCCCCAGGGCCCCACCACGTTCGGCCCGCGCCGCAGCGCCATCGCCGCCCAGATCTTGCGGTCGGCATAGATGATCATCGCCACGGCCAGCATCAGCGGCAGGGCGATCAGCAGGATCCCGGCGATGGTCGCTAGCAGCCAAGCGGCTTCGTAGGACATCCACTGTTGGAAGAATTGAGTCATTGGTCTGCCCCTCCCGACTCGTCACCCCGGACTTGTTCCGGGGCAGTGCTTGCTTTCAGGGGCTGCGCGGGGGCCAAGATAGCCTTGGCCCGGAACAAGTCCGGGCTGACAAAAGCGGACAGGACGCTCATTCCGCAGCCTCCGCGAAGTGCTCACCGTGGAGCAGTTCAGCCGAGCAGCGCTGCATGGTTTCGCTGGCCCGGGCGATCGGGTTCGTGAGGTAGAAGTCCTTGATCGGATAGGCCTCGATCGAGCCGCTGGCCCCAGAGGACTTTGCTCCCTTCTCAGCCTTGGGTAGCGCGTCATAGTCAGCGAGGCCCTCGCTGCCGAGCGCCGGAACGGCCTTGATCATCGCGCTGCGCAGTTCGGCAAAGCTGTCGAACCCGACCGAAACGCCCAGCGCATCGGCCAGCGCGCGCAGGATCGTCCAGTCTTCACGGGCATCGCCGGGGGCGAAGACGGCCTGTTCGGCAAACTGCACCCGGCCCTCGGTGTTGACGTAGGTCCCGGCCTTCTCGCTGAAGGCGGCGGCGGGCAGGATGATATCCGCCGCGTGCGCGCCCTTGTCACCGTGGTGGCCCACGTAAACGACGATGGAGCCCGCAAACTTGGTATAGTCCACCTCGTCCGCGCCGAGCGAAAGCAGCAGCTTGGGCTTGGCCTTGACCAGATCGGCAATGCCGCCCTTCTGGGCATAGCCCAGCATCAGCCCGCCCATCCGCGCGGCCGCCATGTGCAGCACGTTGAAGCCGTTCCAACCATCGCGGACAAGCTTGTACTTCTCGGCCAGGGCCAGCGCGGCACCCAGTGCGCCCTTGCCCAGCGCCGCACCGCCGAGGATGATCGCCGGACGCTGCGCGTTCTTCAGCGCCTCAGCTGCTTCCTTGGGCAGCTTGTCCAGCACGGCCAGGTCATTGCCGAGATTGGTGACGGGATAGGTTGCATCCCATTCCGGGCCGACCACGAAGACCTTGGCCCCGCGCTTCGCCGCCTTGCGCAGGCGGGTGTTGACCAGCGGCGCTTCCCAGCGAACCTGGCTGCCGACGATCAGGACGGCATCGGCGTTCTCGATCCCGCCAATGGTCGAGTTGAAGTTCACTGCGGCGAGGTTCGAGCAGTCGTAATCGAGACCCGTCTGGCGGCCTTCGAGCAGCTTGCTGCCGAGCGCACCGGCCAGGGCCTTGGCGGCAAACATCGTCTCGCAATCGACCATGTCCCCCGCGACAACCGCAACCGACTTGCCGGGATTGACCTTGGCGACGGCGGCAAAGGCCTCTTCCCAAGTCGCTGCAACCAGCTTGCCGTCGCGGCGAATCCACGGGCGGTCGAGCCGGCGCTTGGTCAGGCCATCGACCTGGTAGCGGCCCTTGTCCGACAGCCATTCCTCGTTCACGTCATCGTTGATGCGCGGCAGGATGCGCAGCACTTCGCGGCCGCGGCTGTCGAGCCGGATGTTCGAGCCGACCGCGTCCGAAACGTCGATCGACAGCGTCTTCTTCAGCTCCCACGGCCGCGCCTCGAAGGCATAGGGCCGCGAGGTGAGCGCGCCGACCGGGCAGAGGTCGATCACATTGGCCGACAGCTCATGCGCCGCAGCCTTTTCCAGATAGGTCGTGATCTGCATCGCCTCGCCGCGATAGAGCGCGCCGATCTCGTCCACCCCGGCGATCTCTTCGGAGAAGCGCACGCAGCGGGTGCAATGGATGCAGCGGGTCATCACCGTCTTGATCAGCGGACCCATGTACTTTTCGGTGACCGCGCGCTTGTTCTCGTCATAGCGCGAGGCGCCGCGGCCATAGGCAACCGACTGGTCCTGCAGATCGCATTCGCCGCCCTGGTCGCAGATCGGGCAATCGAGCGGGTGATTGATCAGGAGGAACTCCATCACCCCTTCCCGAGCCTTCTTGACCATCGCGCTATCGGTCCGGATTTCCTGGCCTTCGGTGGCCGGCAGCGCGCACGAAGCCTGTGGCTTCGGCGGTCCGGGCTTCACCTCGACCAGGCACATCCGGCAATTGCCGGCGATCGAAAGCCGCTCGTGATAGCAAAAGCGCGGGATTTCCTTGCCGGCCATTTCGCAGGCCTGCAGGACCGTGGCCCCTGCCGGGACCTCAAGTTCCACGCCGTCGACGGTTACCTTGGGCATTACTGGATCGCTCCGAAAGGCTTGGCCTGGGACAGGCGGTAATAGGCAATGGCCAGCGCGCCGCGGACGCTGACCCGGTCAAGCGAGACGGTTTCACCGGCCTTGATGCACTGGCCCAGCGTCGGCCCCAGGGCATTGAGCGCCTGGAGTTCGCCCGGGGTATCGATTGCGGTGCCCATGACAGTGCGCGACTGGGCGGGCGCAGCGCGGACGGCACATTCACCCAGCTTGCCCATCAGCATGGCCTGGGTCTTGCGGGCGATGGCGGCGCGCTGGCGGGCCAGACCCTCTTCGGGGATCGGCTTGCCTTCGCGGTCCACCGTGCGCAGCGGGCGCGGCTCATCATAAGCCAGCACCGCTATTGTCGGCAGCGCGGCCTGGTTCAGGACGGCATTGTCCTTCACAATCAGCGCTTCGGCGATCACGCCGCGATAGGTGTCCTCGTCAAACCGCATCCGTAGGCGGCCGGCGAAACCATTGGCCTGGTTACGCAGCAGCTCTTCGCTCATGCACTCACGCTGCATCAGGCGCTTGCCTTCAGCGCTCTCGCGGCTGAAGCTGGCGCCGCTCAGCACCGACTTCTGCGCCAGATCATGCTCGCGCTTGACCACGCAGACGCCGTACTCAGCGAGGAAGGCACGGATCTGCTGCGGCGTCGGCGGCTCGGCGGCAGAGACCGGAGCGCTGGCCAGCGCGATCAGCGGCAGCAGGCGAAGGGCGCGCTTCATTCAGCTGCCTCCCGCACATTCTCGCCAATCCGGCGCTCAAGTTCCGGACGGAAGTGGCGGATCAGGCCCTGGATCGGCCAGGCCGCCGCGTCGCCCAGCGCGCAGATGGTGTGACCTTCGACCTGCTTGGTCACGTCCCACAGCATGTCGATTTCCGACACGTCGGCATCGCCGGTGCGCAGGCGTTCCATCACGCGCCACATCCAGCCCGTGCCTTCGCGGCACGGAGTGCACTGGCCGCAGCTTTCGTGCTTGTAGAAGTAGGACAGGCGGCTGATCGCGCGGACGATGTCGGTCGACTTGTCCATGACGATGACTGCCGCCGTGCCGAGGCCCGAGCCGACATCGCGCAGCCCGTCAAAGTCCATCGGCGCGTCCATAATCTGTGCCGCCGGGACCAGCGGCACCGAGGAGCCGCCCGGGATCACCGCCAGCAGGTTATCCCACCCGCCAGTGATGCCGCCGCAGTGCTTTTCGATCAGCTCGCGGAACGGAATGCTCATCGCTTCCTCGACCACGCAGGGCTTGTTCACGTGCCCGCTGATCTGGAACAGCTTGGTGCCCTTGTTGTTGTCGCGCCCGAACGAGCTGAACCAAGAGGCGCCGCGCCGGATGATCGTCGGCGCAACGGCGATTGATTCCACGTTGTTGACCGTGGTCGGGCAGCCATAGAGGCCTGCGCCAGCCGGGAACGGCGGCTTCAGGCGCGGCTGGCCCTTCTTGCCTTCCAGGCTTTCGATCATCGCGGTTTCCTCGCCGCAGATATAGGCGCCCGCGCCGCGGTGGACGAACACGTCGAAATCGTAGCCACTCTTGCAGGCGTTCTTGCCGATCAAGCCGGCATCATAAGCCTCCTGCACGGCGGCAAACAGCACTTCGGCTTCGCGGATATATTCACCGCGAATGTAGATATAGGCCGCCCGCGCACCCATCGCGAAACCGGCGACCAGCGCGCCTTCGATCAGCTTGTGCGGATCGTGGCGGATGATCTCGCGGTCCTTGCACGAACCGGGCTCAGACTCGTCGGCGTTGATGACCAGGAAGCTGGGACGACCGTCCTTCGATTCCTTGGGCATGAACGACCATTTCAGGCCAGTCGGGAAGCCAGCGCCGCCACGGCCGCGCAGGCCCGAAGCCTTGATTTCCTCGATGATCGCGTCCTTGCCCTTGGCCAGGATCTTCTTGGTATTATCCCAGTCCCCGCGGGCCTGGGCGGCCTTCAGGTTCCACGGCTGATAGCCGTAAAGGTTGGTGAAGATGCGGTCCTTGTCAGCGAGCATCATCGCCATCCTTGCTCTTTTTCGCCTGAGCTGCGCCCAACGCAATGAATACTGCACCAAGTGCAATCCAGACGGCGCTGCCGCCACGATCACCAGTGGCTTGGTACACCGCGATGATCATGAAGATCACCGCAACCAGCATGAACCCGACGCCACGATTGATGCGCATCACCATTCCTTCCGGTAATCGTGATTGGACTTGACCATTTGCTTGAGCGTGGTCGGCCCGCCCGAAGGCTCAACGGTGTGGCGGCCCGGCTCCTGCGTCCCGGCCTTGGGCGTCTTGCCTGCTGCCAGCGCACCGAGCACGGCATCAAGCCGCTCGGCGGTCAGGTCTTCGTAATTGTCGTCGTTGATCTGGACCATCGGGGCCGAGGCGCAATTGCCCATGCATTCGACCTCGGTCAGCGTCCACAGTCCGTCGTCGGTAGTGTGGCCCTTTTCCATCCCGCGTGCCTTGCAGGCGGCCATGATCGCGTCCGAGCCGCGCAGCATGCACGGCGTCGTGCCACAGACCTGGACGTGGAATTTCCCAACCGGAACAAGGTTGTACATGAAATAGAAGGTCGCGACCTCGACCACCCGGATCACCGGCATGTCGAGGTACTGGGCGACATATTCCATCACCGGGATCGGCAGCCAGCCCTGGGTGTCGGTTTCGGCGCCAACCTGGCGCTGGGCCAGATCGAGCAGCGGCATCACCGCCGAGCGCTGCCGCCCCGCCGGATAGCGGGCGATGATTTCCTGCGCCTTGGCCGCGTTTTCCTTGGTCCAGGCAAAGCCCGACCAGCGCGCGCGCAGCTCTGGGGTATCGGGTTCGAGATGACGATCAGCCACGGCTCAATCCATAAGTGTTAAGCTTGGGATAGCGCTTGGCCGCCCAATAGTAGAACGCAAGAACCGGCCCGCCGCCCAGCATAGAAGCAAGACCGAAGCCGAGGTCGGCGCCGAATGCGTCAACCGCTGCAAATTGTGCCGCTTTGGCAAAGACAATCATCAGTGCGATTACCGGCAAAGCGATCACGAATCTGAGCAGCCTCATCGCACAAACTCCACGCGAGAGCACTTGTCGCCCTCGAACGAGTAGATGGACATGACTTCAAACGGCTCAGCCTCGGCCGAGCGCGAGACCTTTTCATGCAGCACGGCAGTATCGCCCAGCTGCCAGCCCTGGATGATTTCGGCATGGTTCTGCGGGAATTCCGCGAACATCGCCTTGAGGCCGGCGCGGACGCCTTCCTTGCCTTCGCGCAGCACCGCCCCGCGATAGCCCGCTTCGCAGGCATTGTCGGTCATCAGCGCGACATAGGCGTCGGCATCCTGCGCGTTGTAATGCGCGATCATCTGCTCGGCGATTGCAAGGCGGTCAGCCACGGGCCAGCCTCCTTTCGACCCAGCGGCCAACGAACACCCCGACCATGCCGGCGAAGGCCGTGCTCAGCACTTCCTTGAGCGAGGCCGTGGCCGGATGGAACACGAACAGATAGGCCGCCACGGCCGAAGCGAAGGCCGAAAAGGCCAGCACGGCAATGAACAGCTCGCGCAGGATCACCGGTCACACTCCCCGAACACCACGTCGATCGCGCCGATGATGGCGGTCACGTCGGGCAGCATGTGACCCTTGCACATGAAGTCCATCGCCTGGAGGTGACTGAAAGCGGTCGGGCGGATCTTGCAGCGGTAGGGCTTGTTGCTGCCGTCGCTGACCAGATAGACGCCGAATTCGCCCTTGGGGCTTTCGGTCGCCACATAGACTTCGCCGGCCGGCACGTGGAAGCCTTCGGTGTAGAGCTTGAAGTGGTGGATCAGCGCTTCCATCGACGCCTTCATTTCGGCGCGCTTGGGCGGGACCACCTTACGATCGGTGCTGGCGACCGGGCCGCTCGGCATGTCGCGCAGACACTGCTTCATGATCCGGGCCGACTGGCGCACTTCCTCGACGCGGACCATGAACCGGTCATAGCAATCGCCGCGGGTGCCGACGGGAACGTCGAACTCCATCCGGTCATAGACGTCGTACGGCTGCGATTTGCGGATATCCCAGGCGATGCCCGAGCCGCGGATCATCGGGCCGGAGAAGCCCCACCGAACCGCGTCTTCCTTGCTGACCGTGGCGATATCGACGTTGCGCTGCTTGAAGATGCGGTTGTCGACCACCAGGCTCATCGCGTCTTCGAACAGTTCGGGCAAGCGCGTGTCGAGCCAGGTGCCGATGTCGACCAGCAGCTTTTCCGGCACGTCCTGGTGCACCCCGCCGGGGCGGAACCAGGCCGCGTGCATGCGGGCACCCGAGGCACGCTCGAAGAAGTTGAGGCAATCCTCGCGCACTTCGAACATCCACAGGTTCGGCGTCATCGCGCCGACGTCCATGACGTGGCTGCCCAAGTTGAGCATGTGGTTGCAGATGCGGGTCAGCTCGGCAAACAGCACGCGCAGGTACTGCGCCCGGATCGGCACCTCAAGGTTGAGCAGCTTTTCAATTGCCAGGACGTAGGAATGCTCCATCGCCAGTGGCGAGCAATAGTCGAGCCGGTCGAAATAGGGCAGCGCCTGAAGGTAGGTCTTGTGCTCGATCAGCTTTTCGGTGCCGCGATGGAGCAGGCCGACGTGTGGGTCGATCCGCTCGATCACTTCGCCGTCCAACTCCATCACCATGCGCAGCACGCCGTGCGCGGCCGGGTGCTGGGGCCCGAAGTTGATCGTGTAATTGGTGATGACATCGTCACCGGTAGTGGGCGACTGTTCGAGGCTAAGTCCGCTCATGATCAGCTACCCTTGGGCGTGGTCGATGGCTTGGCATCGGCCGACTTCTTGCGCGGCTTGCGATCCGGACGCGAGGAAGTCGGCTTTGGCGCGCCGGATTCCTTCTTGGTCGTGGTCTTTGGGGCACCCGGCGCAGCGACCTTCTTCGTCGCGGCCTTGTTAGTAGCCTTGCCCGCGCCAGTGTCGGCCGGCTTGTCCGTGGTTTTGGGCGTCGCAGGGGCCGTGGCCGGCGGCGGCGGGGTCTGTACCGCCTTCTCGTCGCCGGGCAGGACATAGTCCGCCCCTTCCCACGGGCTCATGAAATCGAAGCTGCGCAGGTCCTGCGCCAGTTTGACTGGTTCATAGACGACGCGCTTGTCCTCTTCGGAATAGCGCAGCTCGACGTAGCCGGTCAGCGGGAAGTCCTTGCGGAACGGATGGCCTTCGAAGCCATAGTCGGTGAGGATCCGGCGCAGGTC
>Ga0073920_1000180_pt1 | contig 12733 bp, 18 predicted proteins | sample GWRWT4_2Sept14_2_FD_70953 | JGI IMG/M metagenome (GOLD analysis project Ga0073920, IMG submission 70953) | Sand microcosm microbial communities from a hyporheic zone in Columbia River, Washington, USA - GW-RW T4_23-Sept-14 | ecosystem: Engineered > Artificial ecosystem > Sand microcosm >...
AAAATTTTTCAAATGTCACTTGGAACCGTGATGTTTATGGAAGCTCGATCGATGTGGCTCTTCAGAACCTTAACCAAAGTCCTGGACCAATCTTGCAGGCGAATAGCGGGCTTGAAGGCCTTTCAGCCAGTCAAAGCATGTTCAGTTTCATCGCCACAGGAGACATCGATTTGTACTGTTGCTGGTTCGACCCAACTTCCGGTCAGCGGTTTGGGATTGAATTGGTTGTTCCGGTTCAGGTTTTCGACATGGGCTATGCACCCAGCTGGAACATCATGCAGGATTCAGCCGCGCCCGGCACTGCACCCAACTGGATATCCTCTGGTGGCGATCCGTCGGACATGTTCAGTTTCTCGCTGAACGGCTTCAAGATCACCGCGCGTCCGCAAGCCGATCATTCCGACCTCACCGTCAACGTCACGGTCGAAAACACCTGAGGAGGATTTATGCCTAGACTGATCTTGAGAAAAGTAGGTGGGGGATGGGAAATGATCGTTCCCAACACCAACAAGGCGATTGCCCTCAAGCTGGGTGAGCAGGGTGTAAATGAAGACATGGCGGTCAAGAACCTTGCCGAAGCAATGCAGCAAGGATCCGGGCAAGTCGTCGCGGATGCAGAGTACATTTTCGAGAACTCCGCCCAGATTGACGCAGCCTTCGTCAACAATGTATTTGCCTCTGCAAATGAGCTAGCCGTTGGTGAGGTTGTTGAATTCACAGCAGGTACCGGGGAGACGTTGCTGTCGGAAATGGCTGAGGCCGGGGAAGCGCTGCTGGCGGCAATCTAGGGTCAGCAGTTTGGCTGGGTCGAGTCAGCGATGCATGTGGCGCAATCGCCAATTGCGGTTATAGCACCGCGCCATGACCGATCCAGCTCAAGCTCTCGCCCTCGTCACCGACCGCATCGCCCACGCCGCGCGCATTGCCGGACGCAAGGCGGAGGAGATCACGCTGGTCGCGGTCAGCAAGACCCATGGGGCCGAAGCGATCGAGCCGCTGATCCTTGCCGGACAGCGCACTTTTGGCGAGAACCGCGTGCAGGAAGCCCAGGCCAAGTGGCCCATGCTGCGCGAGGCGCATGCCGGTCTGGAGCTGCACCTCGTCGGCCAGCTGCAATCGAACAAGGCGGACGAGGCGGTGGAGTTGTTCGACTGCATCCATTCGGTCGACCGCCCCTCGCTGGTCTCCGCGCTGGCCAAGGCAATGGACAGGGCCGGGCGGCAAGTGCCGTGCTTCGTCCAGGTGAACATCGGCGCCGAGGAGCAGAAAGGCGGCTGCGCGATTGCCGATCTGCCCGCCTTGTTGGCGCAGGCGCGCGCGGCGGAGCTGCCCGTGGTGGGGCTGATGTGCGTCCCCCCGCTGGGGATCGAACCCGCGCCGTTCTTTGCGCTGCTCGACAAGCTCGCCGCCGATCACGGCCTCGCCGGGCGCTCGATGGGGATGTCGGACGATTTCGAAACCGCGGTGATGCTGGGCGCGACCCATGTGCGGGTCGGTTCGGCGCTGTTCGGGGCGCGAAACTAGCCGCCGTGGCGTGACAGCTCGTCCCCCTGCAGCGTCACCACATGCAGCAGGTTGGTCGATCCCGGCGTGCCGAACGGCACCCCCGCCAGCGCGACCAGTTTCGATCCGGCCTGGCCGAAGCCGTGGCGCAGCGCCATGCGCTTGCCCTTGGCGATCATTTCTTCGAAGCCGGAGATGTCCTTGGTGGTGACCGCGTGGGTGCCCCACAGCAGTGCCAGCCGCCGGGCGATCCGGGCCGAGGGGGTCAGCACCAGCATCGGCACCCGCGGCCGCTCGCGCGCGACGCGCCGGGCGGTGCTGCCCGAACCGGTGAAGACAATGATCCCGGCCACTGTCATGGTCTCGGCGATCGCGGCGCTGGCCTGGGCCAGGGCCGATGCAGTGGTCGCCTCGGGCCGGACAACGGTGAAGTGGATCCGCTCGGAATAGCCAGGATCGCTTTCGACCTGGCCTGCGATCCGGTGCATGATCGTCACCGCCTCTACCGGCCAGGCCCCGCTGGCGGTTTCGGCCGAAAGCATCACCGCATCGGCTCCGTCGTAAACCGCATTGGCCACGTCGGACACTTCGGCGCGGGTCGGGGCTGGGCTTTCGATCATCGATTCAAGCATTTGCGTGGCAACCACCACGGGTTTGCCGCTGCGCCGGGTGATCGCCACGATCTGCTTCTGGATCGGGGGAACTTCCTCGGGGTTGAGCTCGACCCCCAGATCGCCGCGCGCGACCATGATCCCGTCGGCGAGCTCGATGATCTCCTCCAGCCGTTCGACTGCGGCGGGCTTTTCGATCTTGGCCATCAGCGCGGTTTGCGACGTGCCCAGCAGCTTGCGTGCTTCGGCCACGTCTTCGGGCCGCTGGACGAACGACAGCGCGATCCAGTCTGCGCCCTGATCCAGCGCAAAAGTCAGATCGCGGCGGTCCTTTTCGGTCAGGGCCGGGATCGGCACCACCGCATCGGGGACATTGACCCCCTTGCGGTCCGAAATCACCCCGCCGACTTCAGCCGAACAGAGAATCCGGTCCTCGTTCGCCTCGATCACCCGCAGCCTGAGCTTGCCGTCGTCGATCAACAGCCGCTGACCCTTGTTGAGCACTCCGAACAGTTCGGGATGCGGCAGGCAGACGCGGGTGTCATCGCCCGGCGCGGGATCACGGTCGAACGTGAAATGGCCCGAATGGCGGATCACCGCCTTGCCGTCCTTGAATTGGCCAACCCGCAGCTTGGGTCCTTGCAAGTCGCAGAGCACCGCGACGGGGCGACCAAGCGCCTTTTCGACCTCGCGGATCGCGGCGATCGTGGCCGCGTGGGTTTCATGATCGCCGTGGCTCATGTTGACGCGAAAAGCGTCGGCTCCGGCGCGCAGCAGCTTTTCGATCATCTCCGGGCTGCGGCTGGCCGGCCCCAGCGTCGCCAGAATTTTGATTTTGCGCCCGCGCGGATCGATCTTGGCCACGTGATACGTCCTTTGTTCTAGTACGCCAATCGCATCCGCGATCGGCTTGCAACACCGGCCCGCTCCCCCGGCCCGACCACCCGTTGATCGTACCCTATGGGTGGTCGGGCCGGGGGAGCGGGCCGGTGTTGCTCTCCACGGGAGTGGAGAATGTTAGCTCCCTATGGCAAAGCTGCTGCGAAAACCCAAGGATATCCCCATGAGCTGCCCTGAAAATACGAATGCGACTGCGGGCGATCCGCTCGAAAGCCTCGACGATGCGGTCGCCGCCGCCGCTTTCCGCCGTCTGGTCCGCCATTTGCGCCACCGCAGCGATGCCCAGAACCTGGACTTGATGGTGCTGTCGGGCTTTTGCCGCAACTGCCTGGCCGACTGGATCCGCGAGGCCGGCGCCCCCTATGACAAGGAAGGCGCGCGCGAAGTGATCCACGGCATGCCGAGTGAGACATGGAAGCAACGTTTCCACAGGGAAGCGACGCCGCAGCAGCTGGAAGCCATGGCCAAGAGCTTGAAGAAGAACGCCCCCGGCCACTAAGAGCAGCGCGAGCGATTCTTCTCATCCAATTTCCGGAGCACCCAAAATGGCCAACGCCACCGACGACCGCCTGCGCCTGCTGATTGAGCGCATCGAACGCCTCGAAGAAGAAAAGAAGGGCATCGCCGACGACGTGAAGGACGTCTACGCCGAGGGGAAGGCTGTTGGCTATGACACAAAGATGATGCGTCAGATCGTCCGACTCAGAAAGATGAAGCCTGATGACCGCCGTGAAATGGAAATGCTGTTGGAGACCTACAAGGCTGCCCTTGGCCTAGACTAGGGGTCCAGCGCTGAGGCTGCTGCGTTATACTCCTCCCAAGTCTTTGGGTCGCCGGCTTTCAGGTTTTCGAAGATAGAACGGAGCATTCGAACGCGGTCGGCGAGCGCAGAGTTCGCGCTCGCCATGGCTTGGACGATTGTCTCGAAAAGCCAAAAGAAGGCATCTCGACTTGTTTCGATATCCTGAGAGGAAATCGTAAGGTCTGATCTTGATTTTGGGTGGGTTACTCGATTGCGGATAGCAATGACATCCAAGAACCGATCCCATTCTCCGGTGTCAAAGCGAACCCGCAGGGCGGGATCAAGCGATACTGCGATCCGCGTGACCAGTCTGAATAGAGAAGGAAGTGGTACGAATCTGGCTTGCGTGGAAATCTTGCCTGTCTTGCTCACTTGATACCCAACTTCAGCCAAAGCAGCTTCCTGTTCAAACGTAAGTCTATCTAGATCTTTCGCGATTCCGACAACGTGATCTCGATAGCCCCAAACCAAGCCTTCGATTGCGGCAAAGATCGTGCGGATCAAATCGCGATAGTTCTGTTGAGTTGGCGATTGCCTTTGCCGCTCGAAAGCCGCGATGACATCATCAGATAATATGTCGAAAAATTCGTCCTCGATCTGGCTCGTAGCTTCTTGATCTTTTCTGCGGGTCATGTTGGTCATCTCAGCTTCGATGATATGGGACAGACACAGCATGCCTCCCCAGCCCAAATCTTACAACGACATCAAACGCCATTTGGCACTCCAGAAAGGACTACCCCATGATCTCCACCACCACTGCCCTGCTCGAAGGCCGTCCGGTCCAGCGTTATCTGGGCATTGTCACCGGCGAAGTGATCGTCGGCGCGAACATCTTTCGCGATCTGTTTGCCGGGATCCGCGACATCGTCGGCGGGCGCTCGGGCTCTTACGAGAACGTGCTGGGCGATGCCCGCCGCCAGGCCTTGGCCGAAATGGAAGCCGAAGCGGCCAAGCTGGGCGGCAACGCGGTGATCGGGGTCGATATCGATTACGAAGTGCTCGGATCGAACGGCTCGATGCTGATGGTCAGCTGTTCGGGCACCGCCGTGGTTGTCTGACGGCCAAGTCTAAGCTAGGGGGCGGGCCAATTCCCAAACCCTAGCGATAGACGGCGATCATGGCAGGCCATTCCAAATTCAAGAACATCATGCACCGCAAGGGTGCGCAGGATAAGAAGCGCGCGGGGCTCTTCTCAAAGCTCAGCCGCGAAATCACGGTCGCGGCCAAGATGGGCATGCCCGATCCGGACTTTAACCCGCGGCTGCGCGCTGCGGTCAATGCGGCCAAGGCGCAATCGGTCCCCAAGGACAATATCCAGCGCGCGATCGACAAGGCCAGCAAGGGCGATGCCGAAAGCTACGAGGAAGTGCGTTATGAAGGCTATGGCCCGGGCGGGGTCGCGCTGATCGTCGAGGCCTTGACCGACAACCGCAACCGCACCGCCACCAATGTCCGCACTGCCTTTGCCAAGAACGGCGGCAATCTGGGCGCTTCAGGAGCGGTCAGCCACGGGTTCGAACGGCTGGGCCTGATCGAATATCCCGGTAGCGCCGGCGATGCCGACACGGTCTTCGAAGCCGCGCTTGAGGCTGGCGCCGACGATGTCGAAAGCGATGACGAGGGCCACGCGATCTGGGTCGCAGTGGAAAACCTCCACCCGGTCGCGCGCGAGCTGGAAAAGGTGTTGGGCGAGGCCGTGGGCGTCAAGCTGGCGTGGAAGCCCAGCCTCAAGGCCGATGTGGGCGAGGCCGATGCCGCGACCCTGCTCAAGCTGATCGACGTGCTTGACGACGACGATGACGTCCAGACGGTCTGGGGCAATTACGAGATTTCCGACGAAGTGATGGCAAAGCTCGGCTGATGTGGGGCCTTGTCCTCAAGGCTCTCCTCTCAGGCATGCTGATCGTGGCCATTGCCGAGATCGGCAAGCGGCTGCCGACTTTCGCGGCGCTGGTGGCCTCGCTGCCGCTGGTTTCGGTGCTGGGCATGATCCTGCTGTGGCACGCCCGCCCCGAGCCTGAAAACATGGCGGTCCATGCCGAAGCGACGTTCTGGTACGTGCTGCCCAGCCTGCCGATGTTCCTGTTGATCCCGTGGCTGCTGCGCCACGGGCATGGCTTCTGGCTGGCGCTGCTGGCTGGCTGCGCGCTGACCGTGGTGCTGTACCTGCTGATGGCGCAGTTCGGGCCGCGGCTGGGGATCCGGATCTGACATGAACATGGCCCCGCAGTTCCTCCCCCTTGGGGGAGGGGGACCACCGCAGGTGGTGGAGGGGCGCGGGCCGGAATCCCGAACCTCGCCGCACCCTCATGAAAACCCGCGCGTGCCCCTCCACCATGCTTCGCATGGTCCCCCTCCTCGTTTCGGGGAGGAATTATGCTGATCATCGGCCTCGATCCGTCGCTCACCTGCACCGGCTGGGGGGTGATCGCCAAACAGGGTAACCGGCTGAGCCACATTGCCAACGGCCAGATCAAGACCGATCCGAAAGCCTCGCTGGCCGAGCGGCTGGTGACGATCGATGCCGGGCTGGCCGATGTCATTGCCCGCTACCAGCCCGAGTGCGGCGCAGTGGAAGAGGTCTTCGTCAACAAGAACCCGCAATCGACGCTCAAGCTGGGGCAGGCGCGCGGGGTCTGCCTGCTGGCATTGGCCAAGGCCGGGCTGCCGGTGGCCGAATATGCCACGCGGCTGGTCAAGAAAGCGATTGTCGGGAGCGGCGGGGCAGAAAAGGCGCAAGTCCAGGCGATGCTGGGGGTGCTGCTGCCGGGGGTCAAGCTGGCCGGGGCCGATGCGGCCGATGCGCTGGCGGTGGCAATTGCTCACGCCCATCTCGTTCGCTGAACGAACCGGCCAGCCGCGGTTAAGCTGACAGCGGCTAGCAGGCGGCCTCGATTCCTGGAGGTCGCCCGCAATGCCCCGTTTCAAGATTGTTGCCCTCGCCGCCGTGGCCAGTGTTGCCCTGTCGGGCTGCATGGCCAGCCGTTACCAGATTTCCGATGCGCTGGGCCGCTATGGTCTGGACCAGAACCAGTCGAGCTGCGCGGCGGAATTCCTGCGCGGGCACCTGACCACCGGGCAGGTCGATCGGCTCGCCAAGGCCGCGCGCTATTACCGCAGCGATGGTCCGCTGACCGCGGGCGATCTGGTCCGGGTCGCAGGCTCGGTCAACGATGGCGAAGTGCTGGTCCAGACCGGAGCGGCGATGCTGGCCTGCAAGCTGGGCGCGAATATCCCGATCGGGCGGTTTTAAGCCGTCCAAGCAAAAGCCCTTCCCCTGTGGGGAAGGGTTGGGATGGGGGTACCACTCTGGCGTAGAGCCCCCACCCCCAACCCCTCCCCGCCGGGGAGGGGAGTCTAAAGCCCCTCGCGCTCCAGTGCGGCCTGATAGGTCCAGTACGGATCGGCGGCGCATTTGCCGGGCCGGACATAGGCGCAGGCTTTGAGCGTGCCATTCTCGCGGCAAGTGAGCTCGCGGTAAGCCTCGGCGCCCTTGGGCCGCGCGGGGAAGACCAGCACGTCGGCTGAGGCGACCAGGCCCGGCGGCAATGCCTCGCCTTTGGCCAGCACGCCTTCGGGCGCGATGAAGTGCGGCACGTGGCGCGGCAGCAGCGCCGGGACCAGATGCGCGCGCCATTGATCCGGGAGCGCTATGCCGCAGGGCTGGCCCTGTTCCACTGCCGCCAGCGCCGCCAAGGGGATCGGGCTGCCCCCGCGCAAGGTCCGCGCGCCGCCCGATTGCATCTGCGCCAGCATAGACGCCCCCAACCAGAGCGCGGCCAGCGCCAGCAACATCGCGGGTGTCAGCTGCTTCCCGCGCCGTGCCGCCAGTCGCTCGGCCATGTCAACCGAGGCGATCGCCGCCAGCACCAGCAGCGACCAGGTCGCGATCCAGATGAAGCGCCATTCCTTGTGCGCGATCAGGCTGTGGAACAGCACCGTCGCCACCAGCGCCCAGACCAAGGGGCGATAGCGCGGAGGACTGAACACCGCGCCCGCGAGGATAAACGGTGCTAGCGGACCCAGATGGATCAGCAGCCACTGCATGTATTGCAGCGGGCCGCTCTCACCGAAACGGGCGGCGCGGCCTTCGCCGAGGTTGTAGGCGAAGTTGACATAGATCCAGCGGAAGGGGATCTGCCCGGCGATCAGGTCACTCAGCGCGCCGAGTGCCGCGGCGGCAAGGCCCCCAAGGATCAGCTGCGCCCACATCGCCCGATCGAGCCGCAACCGCGCCAGCACCAGCACGGCGGCGAACGGCGCATATTGCAGCCGCACCAGCACTCCCAACCCCAGCAGCAGTCCGGCCCAGCGCAAGGCCCTGCGCGATGGCGCATCGGCCAGCAGCAGCGCAGCCCCCATCGCCAGCAGCCCGCTTGCCAGCACTTCGGACAGCATGAGCGTCGAGAACAGCACGCATTCGTACCAAACCGCAGCGACCAGCAGCGCAAACCAGGCATGCCGCCGCCCGCTGAGCGCGCCCAGCTTCCACGCGGCGGGCAGCGCGATCAAGGTTGCGGCCAGAAAGGTCCAGCGCGCCAGATGCATCCCCGTCAGGCTATCCGGCGCAATCTGCCCGCCTAGCCAGAAGGGCCCGACAAGAAACTGCGGGATCAGGCTGTTGCGCGCACCAAACCGCGATTCCCACGGCACGATCCCCTCGCCCGTGACCAGCCGCTTGCCCTGCTCCAGATACTGCATGATCTCGTCAGCATGGCTGATGTCGAACGGCGCGAAAGCCCACCAGCGCAGCACCAGCGCGGCCAGCACCACGCCTGCAAGCATCAAGTGTTCAGCGCGGCGCGTGTCCCCCATGTGGTGTTTCTAGCCAGCACCGCCGCGCTTGTCACCGTCCGGCGCGGTTTTCGCTTTGCCGTCAAATCGCGCTGTGCAATAGAACAAACCATGATCGCCAAGCTGACCGGCACGCTCGATGATTTCGGCCCTGACTGGGCAGTGATCGACGTCGCGGGCGTCGGCTATCTGGTCCACGCCAGCGCCAAGACTTTGGACGCGCTGGGCCTGCGGGGGGACCGGGTGACGGTCCACACCGAATTGCAGGTTTCCGAGAACGACATGCGGCTGATCGGCTTTGCCTCAGGCGCTGAGCGGGAATGGTTCCGGCTGCTCACCGGCGTGCAGGGGGTCGGCTCGAAGATGGCGCTGGCGGTGCTTTCGGCGCTGTCGGTCGAAGAAGTCCAGCGCGCCTGTGCTGCGGGCGACGCCGCGATGGTGGCCAGGGCGCAGGGCGTCGGGCCCAAGCTCGCGAGCCGGATCGTCAACGAACTCAAGGACAAGGCCGGCGCACTGCCCGCCGGGCCGGGTGTGTCGCTGGCGGCACCCGCCGGTTCGGCCAGCGCGGATGCGGTCTCGGCGCTGCAGAACCTCGGCTTCAAGCCGCAAGTTGCGACCCTCGCGGTGGCGCGGGCGATCGAAGAACTGGGCGAGGGCGCGGAGCTCGATGCGCTGATCCGGGTTGGATTGAAGAGGGCGGCGGGGTGAGCCAACAAATTTTCCTCACCCAAACCCGTCACCCTGAACTTGTTTCAGGGTCCATTCCTCGTTTTACCCAAAGCAAGCGGCGGCAAACCCAGCCCCACGGCAAGGTCAGTCCACTGCGGGTTATGCTCGTTGATCAGATTGATCTTCCACGGCCGGTGCCAACGCTTGAGCTGCTTTTCGCGCAGGATCGCCGGTTCCATCTCGCCGAACAGTTCATAGTGGACCAGCCGGTGAACTTTGTGGCGCGAGGTAAACCCCGGCAGCGCGCCGTTGCGGTGCTGCCAAAGGCGGCCAAGCAGATCGGACGTGACCCCCACGTAAAGCGTGCCGTAGTGCCCGCTCGCCAGGATATAGACGCAAGGAAGCCGCTCTTGCCGCATAGGGCGGAGTGTGCGGCGAAATGGACCCTGAAACAAGTTCAGGGTGACGGTAGTTGGTTGGGATTGGATTATTCTCCCACTCACCCCCCACAGCCCCGTCATGCTGAACTTGTTTCAGCATCCATCGTGCCGCATGGCCGAGTGCTATGACCGACAACCCCCTCCTCTCCTCCCAGCGCCAACCCGAAGACGCTGACGCGGCGCTGCGCCCCAAGACGCTCGCCGAATTCGTCGGGCAGGCGGCGGCGAAGGACAACCTTTCGGTCTTTATCGAAAGCGCCAAGTCGCGCGGGGAGGCGATGGATCATGTGTTGTTCTATGGCCCGCCGGGGCTGGGCAAGACTACCCTGGCGCAGATTGTCGCGCGCGAGCTGGGGGTGGGGTTCCGGGCGACCAGCGGGCCGGTGATCGCCAAGACCGGCGATCTCGCGGCGCTGTTGACCAATCTTGAGCACGGCGACGTGCTGTTCATCGACGAGATTCACCGGCTCAATCCGGTGGTTGAGGAAGTGCTCTACCCGGCGATGGAGGACCGCGCGCTGGACCTGATCATTGGCGAGGGGCCATCGGCGCGTTCGGTGCGGATTGACTTGCCGGCCTTCACGCTGGTCGGCGCGACCACGCGGGCTGGGCTGCTGACCACGCCGTTACGCGACCGTTTCGGGATCCCGGTGCGGCTCAATTTTTACACCATCCCTGAGCTTGAACGCGTGGTGACGCGCGGTGCGGGGCTGCTCGGGATCGGGATCGAGCCCGAAGGCGCGCGCGAGATTGCCCGGCGCGGGCGCGGCACCCCGCGGGTCGCCGGGCGGCTGCTGCGGCGGGTCCGCGATTTCGCCCATGTCGCGGGCGATGGCACGATCACTCAGGCGATTGCCGATGTTTCGCTGACCCGGCTGGAAGTGGACGCGCTGGGGCTCGATGCGATGGATCGGCGCTATCTGACGATGATCGCCGACATCTACAAGGGCGGCCCGGTCGGGGTCGAAACGCTCGCCGCGGGCCTCTCCGAACCGCGCGATACCGTGGAAGAAGTGATCGAGCCGTACCTGATCCAGCTCGGCCTGGTGGCGCGCACTGCGCGCGGGCGCTGCCTCAACGATCGCGGCTGGCAGCACTTGGGAATCACCCCGCCAACGGGCGGCCAGCAGGGCCTGTTCGACAGCGGCGATTCGCCCGCGAAATAGGCGTTTGCGGTTAACGCCGTTCGCACTTGCACCGCTTTCGGTTCCAGAATGGGACAGGTCGGCCCGCCGCTGCACGGGAAATGCATTTTTCCCGGAATGGGCCAGCCAAAACACGGTTAACACGATTGTCGCTTTAACGTTCCTGATGTCCTTTGGCGCTATCGGGACGTGCAGTGGGGAAAAAGCCGCGCTGCAAATGGGGCTCCCGCAGGAACAGAAAGCGATTCTTATGTCGGCTCGGATGGCACTTGTGAAACTGGCGGCACTGGCCGCAGGCGGCGCGGTGGTTGGCGGCGGGGCGGTCCATGTGGCCGAAGCACCGGCTGCAACGACGACTTACGTCAAGCAAGCCAAGCGCGTTGCTGTCACCAAGCACAAGGCCAAGCGCCGGGCTCCGGTCCGCGTCGTCACGACCGAACCGCGCAAGTCGCGCAAGATTCGCCGCGTGGTCACCCGCTCGGTTGCCTGCGCTCCCCAGCCGCAGCAGCAGATGGCGATGGTGCCGATGATGCCCCAGCTTCCCCCTCAGCCGATGCCTGAAAGCGGCGGCGGCGGCCAGACGGTGATCGTCGGCGGCAGCGGCGGCATGGGCTTTGGCGGCGGCTTCTTCGGCGGCTTCTTCGGCGGCTCGAGCGGCGGCGGGGGCAGCGTTGTGGTTACTTCGACCACGACCGGCTCGACCTCGAGCTCCAGCTCGGGCGGTTCGACCTCGACCGGCGGTTCGTCTTCGTCAACGTCGAGCGGCGGGTCTTCGTCATCGACCACCACCGGCGGGGTCTCCACTTCGACCGGCGGGGTCTCGACTTCGACTGGCGGGGTTTCCACTTCGACCGGCGGGGTGAGCAGCACCACCACTTCGGGCAACGTCTCGACCAGCTCGGGCAACTATTCGTCCACCTCGTCATCGACTTCGGGCAACGTCTCCTCGTCGTCCTCAACTTCGGGCAACGTTTCGTCCTCGACTTCGACCTCTTCCTCGACCTCGGGCAACGTCAGCTCGTCGACCTCGTCGTCGACCTCGACCAGCTCGTCGAGCTCGACCTCGTCATCGAACGGTGGGCACTCGACCGGCGGTCACACCTCGAGCAGCAATGGCGGCCACGACGTTCCGGCCCCGCCGATGCTGCTGCTGTTCGGTGCCGCTGCGGCCACCGCGTTCAGCCGCAAGCGCCTGGCCAAGAAGGCCGACTAAGACCAGATTTACAGTCCACAGGGGGTAAGGGGCGGTTCTTCGGAGCCGCCCTTTACTTATGTGCCGCGCACCCAATCGGCGCCCAGCTGCTTGGTGCTGACCAGCCCGCCCAGTTCCCAGACATTGCCATAGCCATAGCCGTGCAGGTTGACGAACGTCGGGATGTTGAGCGCCATGTCGAACCGCTTGGTCACCACCGGCGCCGCGTTGTCGGTGAAATTGTTGTTGCAATAGATATAGATCGGCCGGTTCGGGTTCTTGCCGATCACTTCGCGCAGCGCCTCGTCGGTAAAGTCACTGAACGGCAGGTTCACTGCGCCCTTGATATGCCCGCGGCGGAATGCGCTTTCCGAGCGGGCATCGAGCAGCAGCGCTCCCTCGGCGCGGGCCTTGGCGATAAACTGCCCCCACGGCAGGCGATGCGCCTCACGCACCGGCTCCAGCTGCTGGGCCAGCTGGACGAAGCCTCTGTAGTCAATCTGCGGATTGGCGGGCTGGAGCGACTGCGCGGCGGCCGGAGCAGCCAGCGCGAGGGCAAGGGTCAGAGCAAGCAGGCGGGGCATCGGCGTTCTCCCGTAATTACGGAAGAAGTGCTGCGCCCCGCCGCCTGAAAGCGCGATGAACAATCCTCCCCGGAACGGGGAGGGGGACCATCC
>Ga0073920_1000183_pt1 | contig 12645 bp, 9 predicted proteins | sample GWRWT4_2Sept14_2_FD_70953 | JGI IMG/M metagenome (GOLD analysis project Ga0073920, IMG submission 70953) | Sand microcosm microbial communities from a hyporheic zone in Columbia River, Washington, USA - GW-RW T4_23-Sept-14 | ecosystem: Engineered > Artificial ecosystem > Sand microcosm >...
AGATAATACAGGCAAAACTATCACACTAGGTGGGAACCTAGTTACTTCTGGTGCCAATGCAGTTACTCTGACAACCACAGGCTCCACTAACGTAACTCTACCAACTACCGGAACTCTCGCTACATTAGCAGGAACTGAGAACCTCTCCTCCAAGACTCTCGCCTCGCCGGACGTAACTACGCACATTCGTCTTCTCAATCAAGCCCAACTTAAACTACGAGAAGGAACTGGCGGAGGAACGAACGAGATTAGTATACAGGCTCCTGCGACCCTTGCAGGCGATTATACTTTAACTATGCCTCCAGATGATGGAAATTCCGGTGAAGCCCTAACCACAAATGGCTCTGGGGTTCTTGCTTGGAGCGCCGTAGCCACCGATGCCCTTAACCAATACAATGTTAAAGTCGGAAACGCTTCAAACGTAGCAACGGCCGTAAATACAGATACAACTGGCGACATTCAAGCCGATAGCACAAATGGCTTATCTGTCAATCAACTCGTAACTATTAACACCACACAGATTACCACAAAGACAATTGCGTCAGGTTCGACCTTGACGTATCCTCGAATGATTGTTAATACTGGGCATACTTGGACCGTCTCTAGTGGTGCTTTCTTATACGTCTTCGATAAACTAACAATAAACGGCGACCTTATCGTAAATGGCGATAGCGTCGTCACTAACATGGGATTAGCATAATATGGCAAGTCAACTACAAGTCGATACAATTACCAATGCGGCAGGCTCCGGAGCCCCAAACTTTACCCAAGGGTTTACCGTAGGAGGCAATGAAACCCTATCTGTATACAACGAAAATGCCACTCTCACGCCAGTTCTTACGCCAACTACTAGCGGCTCCTACACACACACGAAGCAGAAGGCAGAGATGATTCAGGTCGGCAAGATGGTCATGCTGTCTGTCGATATTAACACATCAGGCTCTTCTTCCCCCGTCGGGAACGCATCTATTGTGATATCGGGAGCTCCTAGAGCCGACGTTACCGGCATCTCTGTGTGGGTCGGAGACATCTCATATGACGGTATCTCCATCACAAACGAGAACGTGGTTGCTGGAGCTGATGACAGTAACTCTGTTATGACTATTTTTCTCTATAAATGCGCTTTTGGTGGGGGCTCGACTGCAACTAAAATTACTGTAGGCGAAGTCAATGCTTCCGTATTTAAGGCCCGTCTGACCATTACTTATAAGGCCCAATAATGGCGAAATACAGCAAAGACGCGCAAGAAGTCATCTCCAAGAAGATGCACAAGCTTAAGGATGAAAACCGTCCTCAAGCTCAGAAAGTCGCCATCGCTATTTCATATGCCGAAAAAGACGGACTACAGGTTCCCAAGAAACTTGCAGACCGTGAATCACGCAAAAAGAAGTCTAAAGAATGAAACACTTGGTTTGCATTATTGCTCTTATCACAAGTTTCGCTTGTGGTTCTGCGCGCAAAGCAAACCATCCTAACGCTGTTGAGGTATCGGCTCTTTCAGAGAAAGTCTCGCTCTATGAGCAGCTGCAAGACCAAGATAGCTCAGGCTTCATAATGACCGAAAAGTGCGACTCTCTTTTCTTCTCTGGACTTCTTGGTGCAGCCCGTCCTGGAACCGTGGATATCGAAGCTGCTCGTTCCCTAAGTGGGATATCCCCCACCTGGCATCGGAGACCAGCCCAGGATTGCGGCCCGTCCTTTGGGAACTCCCGTTCCACCACTTCCAGAGATATGCTCCTCGGACTTCTATGGCACTTCTGGAAGAATAAGCAACTTGACCTCGCTGTCGAGCTAATGGAAGACCTTAAAAGCAATTCCTATTATCTTCGCGGGGATGGCTCTGCCGGTGAGCTCCTGGTCAATCCAAATCTTCTTAATACATTAGCACATATTATTAGAACTTTAGGTGGCCCCCGCTATAGTCTTGAGCTCGCTTATCCCACCTCTATTTCAGCAGGTGCTGGATTTGAATCTCATCTAGCAGTGTGGCACATCCTCCTTCGCGGTGACATCAATAAGCAAGTCAGCCCAAGTGAATTTGAGACCTTAGAGGAGCTAGCAAAAAGAGAGCCGACTAACCCGCTCTACCAAGCTGCCTACGCCAAGTATCTTGACGGCCAGCAGGCAACTAGTATAGAATTACTAATGAATCCCGCTCACTGGCCCTCCGACAGACTGCCGGCGTCAAGTGAACACTGCTCTGATTGGCCTGTTCAGCGAGATTTATTAGATGCAAGAGGAAATCCTTCTAAAGATTGGCTGCCCTGTGCAGATGAAAATAAGATTCATTCTGGGGCAGAGTTGATTTTGATTTACTATCTTATACTGGGTGGGCTGTAGTTGTGGAAATTAAAGAACTGAAAGAAGATATGAATGAGCGCTTCGATAAACTAGAAGCGAAGTTAGATAGATTTGCCGAGAACGCACTCAAGAACGAAGCGGACATCAAGTGGGTTAAGGGATTTGTTAAGTGGTCTCTATCCGGACTTGTATCAATAATTATAGCACTACTAAGTTTCTTCATCCCAGGGAGTAAATAATGAAATCATCACGTAAAGACCAACTCAAGTCACTCAAAATGCCAAAGCAATCTATGGCCGAAGAAGAAGCAGGTCAAGACCTCGCTGCCTTGGGCGAAGAGGAGCTTCCTGCGGAAGGGGAAGAACTTCCGATGGACGAAGAAATACCAGAACTTTCTCCAGTATCTGCTCTTGAAGATGTTTCTGATGACGAACTTGTTGAAGAAATGAAGAAGCGCGGATTACTTGAAGGTGAAATGGATGCGGAAGAAGGTTCCGAGTTAGAAGTTCCCGCTCCTGCTATGAAGAAAATGAAAGCTTAATTGCTCTTATAAGAAGGATATATCTAAATGGCTCAACGTATTGTGGTCGATGACCTCATAAATGAAATTCGTGCCATGACAGATGAAGACAATCGTGAGTCTGTGTCTGATGCTGATGATATTCTTCCTGCCCTAAACCGAGCCCAGAATTATGCGGTAGATATTCTGGCCCGGCAATACAAGGAACCTCTTCTGGCATCAACATCCATTACCCTAGTATCTGGGGTAGACCTATATGCTATTCCAGAGGATGCCCTTGAACAGCGAGTTCTTACTGTCGAAGTTAATCAGAGTGGAACTTTCTATCCTGTTCAGTATATTGATTATCAAGATATAGGAATCTACGAGAACTCACAGACACGTTCCTCTACTCCGTACTACTACACAGTAATAGGCTCCCAACTAAAGATAGTTCCGGTATCCACAGGAGCCAACTCTTTACGAGTATGGTATCTTCGAGACCCCATGCCTCTAGTGGCACAGCAAGGCCGAATTAACCTAGTGAATTCCGGTTCCAACTATGTGATTCTTGACTCAGCGGGAGATGACTTATCTTCGGTATCAGATGATTTGGAGAGTTTTGTCAATATCATTGATGGAGCATCCGGAATACGTAAAGGAACTATGCAGATTCAATCGATTGTGGATACTAAAATCACATTCAAAACTGTTCCTACACGTACTTTGGTGCTAGATTTAGAAGTAGATACATCTCTCGCGGCGTTAGACACTGGTCTAGTAGTGGCACAAGATGACTATCTTTGTCTTGCGCCTGGCTCCTGCGTTCCTTTCCTCAAGAAACCACTATCGAACTTCCTAGTTCAGTACGCTGTGGCTGAAATTACCCGTAAGCTAGGAGGTGAAGCAGGACTCGAAGAACAAGTGCTGCAGAAGTTTGAGAAACAAATCGAGCGCACTTGGGTACAGCGCCCGAACGGTCTCAGAGTACGAAAAAGAAGTGCTAATTGGTCAATGCCAGCAAGACGACTTCCAAGGACAGGTGTATAATCATGCCAGATAAAGAATTAGGTGACGACTATAATCTACCTCCAGAAGAAGGCATCGAAGAAGAAGGGATGTTTGACTTCGGCGGTGATGTTCTTAGCCGTATTGGTAAAAAGATTAGAGGAGACGAGGAAAATCCGAGCCTTCTACGGCGAGCGCTCTCTGTTCTTCCCGCGCTAGCAGCCGTTCCCATGATGCCCTCCAAGTCCTCAGCATCTAAAGCAGGTAAAGAGCTTAAAGATGTAGTCAAAGCCTTCAGTTTCCGCAAGATTAATCCGAATGAGATTAGAAATGTGGTATCCTCAGGCTCCTCAGCTACTAAGAGAGCTCTGGAGAATATGCCTGCAGGTGTACTAGCAGAAAAAGCTAAGCAAGCCAAGGAAGCTCTTGGTGCAAAGCCACTTGAATTAGCAAAAGATGAACTTGAAGATATACTAAGTCATGCTCGTAAAGCAATTGGAGATTAAGCCTAATGGCTCTCAATATAGTCACAGTTCCAGAACGGGATTTCGGCTCAGGTGTAGATACACAAAGCCCTCCTAACCAAATTCAGCCCGGCTATGTTGAAGATTTGCTCAATGCTGACCCAAAACCTACTGGACCCATCGCTAAACGGAAAGGATACCAAGGATATGCTGGGAATGTCCCCGTCCGCGTCATGGAATTTGAATCCGATGGAACCCAATTAGAGTTTATTCTTGATTCTGCAATTGACCTAACGACTATTCGTTCCACTCCCATTATTGTATATGGGAAAACCAGCACAGCACACACCGGAGACTTCACAACAACCGATACGGCACAATATTATGCCTCTATTGATACTGACCCACGTAAAACATTGGTAGCTGGAGCAAGCCAAACACTCTCAATTCCAGCGACCGAACATCTACTAACTACTCCTGCAATCTGGTTTGGTCTTACCAAATCCGATGACCCTGTTAATGCCTCTAACACAATCTTCTATCCTAATCAGATACAAATTAATAAGACTACATACAACACTGACATTACCTATGATAACCTAACAGGTTCGGATTTTGATGCCTTTGTCTACTTCTCTGATAAGAGTACAGATTCCCCTACTTCCTACTTTGGTAATGCCGCAGGTGTTCCAGACACAACCTCCTCACTGCCTGTAGGAACATCTACATTTCAAATTATAGCTGCCGAGCACAACCTAGGCTCATCTCAAATTCAAGTTAAAGTATTCCAAGATGATGGAACAAATTATATCGAGATAGTGCCTGATATTGTAACTATAAATAAGACTACCGCCGAAGTTAATGTAACGCTTACGAATGGAACTACTGGAGCAATTGACATTATCTTCAGTCTGGCTGTTGTCCCTACCGAGAATTTCGTGACCGGTGCCGTCGCTACTGGAACCTCAAATACAGTATCCATTGATTTATCAGCCTACGATGCTGCCACCAACTTTGTGTATCTTTCTTGCTATACCGATGACGGAACTACTTTATCGCAGGTAATTCCAGATAGCATAGTGATTGACACTACTTCACAAACAATGGAAGTCTCTTTCACTGACTCAGGCTCAGGAGGAGCTTCATTTGTTATTTACTGGGAATTTGCCACAGTTACTTCCAATAAGCTACGAGTAACTCCAAACACAGCCACACCAGCCTATACCGACCTTAAACCACAGATGACGATTTGGGGTCTTGACCACGCAGAAATTTATGGCTCAGAGCCAGCAGACTCTCGCGCGGGTTGGGTCTCCCACATTGACTCTTACCGCTCTACAGGTGAGGCACGTTTGGTTGCCGGACTTGGTGGTAATTTGTATTCCGCCCAGCTGCAAGTAGAAGGTTCCAATGAAACCACCTACAAAATGCCATCTATGTTCCCAAATCTGCAAGCCCTTGTAGCAGTAGATGCCACTATCGGGCCTGTATTCTGGGACCTAGGCGAAACTCCAGGCAGAACACGCGGGTTTATTAGGGCTGACAATGATGGCTCAAATAGCTTTGAGATTTCTTCCATTACTTACGATTCAGGTAATGGATTTGTTAAGTATGTTATCTCTGCGCCATCCTTGGATATACAAGGCGTACTAGGAACTATGATATCAACGTCTGGTATCAAAGACGTACTCACTGTAACAGATGCCAGTTTCCGAATACACAATGGCGAGTTCTCTATTGAGCAAGTAATCTCAGGAGTAGACCGTCTTAACATCTGGGTATCTAATTCATCTGTCACTGATACAGATTGGGATATCACTGGAGCAGGTGGTCGCGCCGCTATCTATACAGACCGTCTAACCCTGACAGGGACGTCTCCCTTTATTTCTGGAGATGGCCTCGATTCTGACCTTGTTGGTTCCACCCTCACTTTATCTTGTCTTAATTCTTCCGGCACAGCCCTCGCCATAGATGGATTAGTGGATGTTGTTAGCTTTCCTGTAGGCCTAAAGATTGTAGGTTCCAGGATGACACAGGTAATTCCCTTAAGAACGGGAGCCGGGATTGCAAGTGTTAATAATCTTGTACGCGGCGACATGCTATCTTATACAGGAATTAATCGCCTTCTCCGCATCAAGCATATCAATGAACTCTCGGATGTTGCAGTTACTATAGCTGTGGGGGACACTGTGTCAGCCGCAGTAACTCTAGGTTCTGGCACAACTGATACCTTATGGGTTGGGGAGAAGATATTATTCCGAGGTGGCTCTAGTTATAATGGAACATATGAAATATCGGAGATTGTCTCTACTTCGGTATTCAAAGTCCTTTCAGAACTAACAGCAACTGATTCTGCAACTTTAGTTGGTAAGACCATTCACATCGATGAGGCGCTAGAGTGGGAAGATTCCACGACTTCAGCCAATGAATTCTCTGTGGTTGAGCGCTGGATACCAATTGAAGCACCAACAGACTCCTATGACCTAACTGAGTCAACCTTTGCTAGGTATTTTGATACCAATGGCGCTTCGGACCAACCTATTCTTCGTTCTACTATGGTCAAGGACTCTCTTTATCTAACGAACGGAGATGATGAAGTTCTGAAGTTCGATGGGTCAAATCTCTATCGCGCTGGTCTCTTCAGATGGCAGCCCAACCTTTTCATGTCTGTGGATTCAACTTCGACCGGCTTGATTGATGTAAATAATCCATCCATTAGTACCACCGCACACTCTCAAAATAAAGTCACCTTGAGCGCCGTATCCGATAAAAGCGTATTGAAGGCTGGTGATACAGTGAAGTATTCAGTCGATAGCCTTAATTACATTATTGATTCGATACAGGAAATATCAGGAACCTCCTATATTTATCTAGACCGAGCAATTACTGCAGGAACAGCGGCTGGAACCTTATCTCGTATTTCTAGATTCCGGTACTATTTCCGTCTTAATGCTGTGGACATCAATAACAACATCATTGCTTCCGCAGTTGTGGGTTCCTCAGACTTTGTGGCTGAATTGACGGTCGATGCTGGAGTGCGAATCAAACTCGTCGGAATGCCTGCCTGGGATATTTATGATTATGATAGACTTGAAGTGCAGATTTACCGAACTAAGTCCAACACTCTTGCTCCATTCTACCGAATTACAACACTCCCAATGTCATTCAATAATGGTTCTGCCTACATTGACTATGTAGATTCCGATGCCGATGATGACCTAATAAACTTAGATGAAGTGTCAACAGCTCTCTCGGGTGCAGAACTAGGTACGGCCTGGTCGGAGCCCCTTCGCGCGAAGTATGTCACCTCTGCTGGGAACAGACTTATTCTGGGAAACATTAAAGATTATGCAACCCTAGATATACAACTTCTAAGAACTGGTGCCTCCTTAACAACAGCTAATCTCTCTGGTCTATCCTGGCTCTTCCGAAAAGATAATGAGGATACAGGTACGACAACCAATATGGTAGACCGAGCAACTTACGAGTTTCGTACAACTGCCGCAGCTCTAGTTATTGGCGGAATTACTGCGAGTACTACTACGTTCACAGTAGCCCACGCCGGCCATACACAAGTTGTAGGTAACTGGGTGTATATATACAGAGATGCGGTAGGTTCCTTTAATCCAAAGTTTAGTGGATGGCACCAAATATCCTCCATTAGTGCAGGCGTCTCCTTCACTATTAAGTTTAACTCAGACGGAACCGTACCAGCAACTAACCCAAATCGCTATATTCCAGCTGCAACTTCAAAGAATATACCCGTCCTCCTTGGCACTGATGGGAATTATGGAATGCTGAATGGCAATACCCTAGGCTCCGAAGAATTCAGGGCAATGCGCAGACTCTCTGACGCAATTAATGCCTCTATGCGCGCAACTGATGTCACAATTACTGGGCAAGAATTGTTCCGCCCTTGGATGATAGCGAATGCAGGGAATGACTTTGAGTCTGGACAGCTCGTTCTAAAACAACCCAAACAATCAGATACCTTCTTAGAGGTAGTTTTGCCTGCCTTTTCCTCAGTTGTTGAGATGTTTGTTAATTCAACAAAACGCACCCAATCAAGTTCAGTGAGTGCAATCCAGAAGTTATTTCCATCTAGGATTATTGCAAGCTATGCAAACTTTCCAGAGATATTTGACGCCCCTACTGTCCTCAATGATAGTGATTCCGATTCTGCAATTGATGTTAACGCTGCCGACGGTCAAGAGATTACCGCCACTATCCCATTCTTCGGAGAATCGGCGTTCGGTGCAGCACAGAAGTCTGGTATTATTGTAGTATTTAAGACTAATTCTATTTATCTAGTAGACCTAGCTGCGAAAGATGCAGGCACTAATGCTGTTCAGAAGATTGAATCTCAAGGTAAGGGGTGTACAGCACCTTACTCTGTAACTGTCACGCGAGCCGGGATTATGTTTGCAAATGAGACAGGTCTATATCGTCTTAATAGAAGTTTGGCAATTGATTATATTGGACGAAAGTACGAAGGCAAGTTCCAGGAGAATGTCGAACGTACGGCCCTTGACGTAGCTGCTGGACACCACGACGCAATTGACAATTTATACAAACTCTCCTATCCAATAGTAGGTTCCATTATCCCTTCTAATGTAGCTGTATACAATCACGTGCGTGAATACGAAGCCCAGAATGGGACAGATGGCTCTTGGACGACATATGATAATCATCCAGCGATTGGGTGGGCCAACTTGGGAACCGCCGCATACTTTGCTGCCACTATAGGTAGAGTATTCTCTATACGTAAATTAGGCGAAGTTACAGACTATCGAGATGATGACGCCGCAATTGCAATGACCGCGATTACTCGAGCCAATGACTTTACTGACGGTGGCGTACGTAAAGTTGTACGGGGAATTGTCGTACACTATATTGGGGAGAACTCGACTGGAACAACGCTACGTGTAGCCCGTGATTTAATTGATAACTTTGACCAGACTGATGCTTTCCAGATTAAGAAGAACCTAGATGATACAGGCTTAGGAGATACAGGAGAAATCAAAGTAAATACAATATCTTCTGTAGTTAACTCCTCTAAGGGTGTGTACTTCCAGCTGAAGTTTGAGAACTCCACCATAGATGAGCTTGTGGAAATAGTCGGCGTAGATTGGCGAATCGCAGGATTGACTGATAAAGGTGTTCTCCAAGCTAGACAAAGCCTAACGATAAGAGTAAACTAACCTAGCACTTACTAAGGGCATTAGGAATGGCGACATTTGACCTCCAGAAGAAACTCAAGGACAAGCCGACGATTAAGTCACGGAGTGGAGGCCTGTATCAGACGTCGGAAGAAGAGCTATCTTCATTAACGGGTAATCTACCCGCCGCCCCTATTACACCACTTGGGGCAAACATGGTTGGCGCCAATGCTGACCAAGCCAAGATGGTGGGCTCCAAGGCCCAGAAAATACCCGCACTGCGAGAAGCATTACAAGCAGGAGCAGGACAAAATCTAGCCGATGCACAACGAACTAAGCAAGTCTCAGGAGTAGTCTCTGGAGAAGATGAAGCGAAGAAAGCACAAGCTAAAGCTCTTTCAGGTCTTTCATCATTTGACACTAGAGTTGATGAACTCAAAGAAGCAAAGGTGCAGCAAGCCGCTGCACAAACTATCAAAGCGCAAGTCTTTGACCCCACCAAGGCCGCAGCCAATCCAACACTACAAGCCGCTCTAACAAAACTTAATGCCAATCCAAATGACCAGCAAGCTATCTTAGAGGCAAATCAAGCGCTCGGAAATACAGCCGCCAACCTTATGACGGCGGACCAACTTAAAGTGCAGTATGGCGCGAATCAAGGTGCACTCGCCGCAGGTGCCGCAGCTCAAGCGGTATCGAATGCTAAAGGTGCTGATTTAACACTCGCTCAGTTATCAAATATGGGTTTTAGCGATTTAAATACCCTTGCGGGTGCAATTGGGGCAGACCCTTCCCAGATTGCAAATATGTCTGTTTCCGATATTGCGCGAGCGGCACAATCCCGCTTAACTACAGACTTTGGTGATGTGGCCAGTCTTCAGTCCGCTGCGTCGGACCCATATGCGGGTGCAGCAGCACGTGCTGATGCTCGCGGCAAACTCAGAGAGATGGGCGCTACTGGAATTCGCTCAGTTGAGTCTGACATTGACGTTCTTGCTGATGACCTATCTAACGCGCTTACCGTCTCGGTGGGCGGTAAAGAGATGTCTATTGAAGATGCACTATCTGATGACACAATTTCTGATTTCATACAACAATATGTCGATGCTTCTCCTGAAGATAAGAAAAAGATGGAACAAAGTGAGCCAGCGCTCACTGGATTCGTCAAGAAACACGAAGGTATATTCCAAGAAGCTTCTGCGGAATTAGCCAAAGGAATGAAAACCTTCGAAGATACACAGGCACAGCGAGCCAAAGCAGGAGAGATTGCTCCTGGGGCATCCTTAAATGCAGACCTAGTTGCAATGATAGACCCCTCAGCTAGTGGTCTAGGAGTTTCTGCAGTTGACCTAGCCTCCAAATCAAAGCTATTCAAAGACCTCACATCTAATCCAAATATCCAGCCTCAAGATAAGGTAGCGGTCACTTCGGCACTTAATGAGATTGGCTCCAAGAATCCGAAGATTGCTAAAGACCTTCTATCTAAGTATGATTTTGCTGACCTTGCGAAGATGGGACTTAATACACCAGAAGGTTCCCAGAAGTTCCTATCGAAGTTAACCTCTGCCAACTTTATTTCCAAACTAACTCCGACTAGTTCGCCAGATGAAGTATCACAGGCCTTAGGATTTAATTCAAAAGAGGAACTAGAGAAGTCCCTTGGTGAAGCAAAGATGATGGAGATGTCTGGATTCTTTGGTAAAGACAAAGGTCTCGATAATCTTAAAGGACTTATCTTCCGCAAGAAAGATGGGTCTATTGATACCGCCGCGACAATCAACGCACTCAAAGGAGCAACACCCTCTGACAATGCTCTACAGATTGCTGGATGGAAGAATGCCCCTATGGAACTCAAGGGAACTTTGGGAACCTATTCTGGCCAATCTAATGAAGCCTTCAATAATGTTAAGGCTCAAGTGTCGGATGGAGTTGTGAGTAGAGACGAACTTCCTGCAGTCACAAAGCATATCAATCCCGCTAACTTCCTAGACTATGCTCCAGCTTTCGCAAACATGCCCAGTAAAGTTCAAGACGAAGCTGTCCTTGCGGTTGTAAATAAGATACCAGGAGCCGGAGACCTTCAATCAGTGATAAAAGACCTCTCTAATAGAGATTTCGCTGTTGGGAATACTAAAGTTGCAAGTAAACTTAATGACCGTTATGGTGGAATCCAAACACAAATAGAAGATATGGAAGCACAAGCCAAGAAGGCAGGAAAAGCCGACCTAGCTGCCGCACTTCACGGACAAGCACGCAATCTCGCTAATGCTTTGGCCGCCTACAATAAGACTCTAAGTATTGAGGTAGATAAGAAACTGCAGGCTGAAGCAAATGCCGCCGCCAAGTCTAAGAAGACAGCCACGGGAACTCTAGAGATAGGGCCACAAGAACAATATTTGCCTGCAGACTTCGGTAAGACAAAGAACTCAAGTTTCGACATCATGACCACGAAGAAGAAATCAAATCCCAAACTGGGCGTAATCGACCTAGGAGAAGAATAAGATGGCTAACTCACTTCTAGATATCATTCGCAATAAGATGAAGCCGCAAGGCGCTGCTCCCGTCGCCGGGCAGGTAGGGCAAGGTGAACAAGCCGAGAACCTTCTTCGCACTAAGCTCACCGGAAAAGCTGCTTCGACTACTGGAGGAGATGTTCCCAAGAGAAGCCGTATTGGTGAAGAATCTGCGATTGCACAAACACAAGCTGACCTAGGGCAAGTTCAGAAAGAATCTGCGATACAACAAGAACAACAATCTCAACAATCTGCAGACCAAACTCAGGCCCAAGGCATCTTCAAGCAGCAAGAGAACCAACAGCGTTCACAGCGGGCCAACCAATTTGCTAACCAATCGGCTGATATTCTGAATCAATTCAAGCAAGGCACTAAGAAACTCGACTCCATGAAAGAGATAGGCGAATTAGAAGCCGCTGCTCAAGGTGCAAGGTTCGCGAATAAGAAATACATAGATGACCTGAATATGGCCGCAGCTAAATCAAGCCTAGATGATGATGCGAAGTTCCAAGAACAATACTACAAGAATGTTTTTGCTGACCAACAAGATTTATTCCAATCTGGTATGGACTGGAGTAATCTAATAAACGCTGAGGAACGAGACTTTATAGATGCAATGGCAAGCCTTGATTTGAATACTGCCTATCAGACAGCAGTTAATGCCGCCAAGTCTGAAAATATTAAGACAGCAGCAGAAGGAA
>Ga0073920_1000184_pt1 | contig 12625 bp, 18 predicted proteins | sample GWRWT4_2Sept14_2_FD_70953 | JGI IMG/M metagenome (GOLD analysis project Ga0073920, IMG submission 70953) | Sand microcosm microbial communities from a hyporheic zone in Columbia River, Washington, USA - GW-RW T4_23-Sept-14 | ecosystem: Engineered > Artificial ecosystem > Sand microcosm >...
AAAAATTCCGCAATAAATATGTCCCACAGTGATCCCTGTCACTCGTGCGTTCCCCCAAAAAAATTATGTTCCAAACGTGGCGTTAAGATTCTTCAGGCCACAATGAGGTACAGAGAAATTAGGGGTACGGACAATGGCTGCACCAGTGGATATTTCGGTCTCGCGCGGGAAGAACCGTTTGGCGGACCGCGAACCCAGGCACTCGGACGCTGGGGTTGAAATATTCATGCTGCCCTCTGATCTGCCTGTAAGTCTCTCCATGCATGACATTGCAGCGGTTCGCGAGTCGTTCGAGGAACATCACCGGCATGGGCTGTGGTGCGGATTTACGCTTATTGGTGAAAAACGTGATCCGCAAACCGGCGATCCGATTCGCGCCTCGCGCGTGGTATTATTTACGTTTGGAACGCGCCAGCCCTATTTCAATCTTACCCGCTGGCTGGACGGCAGCTTCGTTCTTGCAGACCGCAGCGGGCATGTGCTGCGCCGTACAAATAATCTGCGTCAGTTATTATCCGTGTTCGAACTAAATCTGCCAACTTTCCATTAGCTGTTTCCAGCACTTTCCATTTTCAGCCAGTTAAGGCTTTCATGCAGGCGCGCAACCGGGCCCGCCACCATCATGGTCGGCGGCTGCAACCCGGCCTCCTGCGCCGCACTGGCGGCACGGGCGAGCGTGGTCAGCAGCACCCGCTGCTCTGGCATTGTCGCCTTTGAGACCAGCGCCACGGCTTCATCACCTGAGCGGCCTGCTTCCATCAAATGCCGCGAAATTGCGGCCAGTTGCCGCAATGCCATATAGATCACAATGACCGGCGACCCTCTGGATATGGCCTGCCAGTCCAGTCCGGCAGGAACATTGCCATCCGAATCATGTCCCGTCACAAATGTGACCGAAGAATTCATACTGCGATAGGTCACCGGAATCCCGGCATAGGCCAGGCCGCCAATGCCTGCCGAAATCCCCGGCACAATGCGGTAGCAGATCCCGTTTTGCGACAGGCTCAGGGCTTCTTCACCACCGCGCCCGAACACGAAGGGGTCGCCGCCCTTGAGGCGCAGCACGCGCAGACCGGCTTTGGCGAGCGTGATCAGCCGGTTGGAAATATCCGGCTGGCTGGCGGAGGGGCGCCCGCCGCGCTTGCCGGCATAAATCAGCGTCGCATCGGCGTGCGCCCATTTCAGGATTTCAGCATTCACCAGCGCATCATAAACAATCACATCCGCATGACACAGCGCATGATGCGCCAGCAGGGTCAGCAGACCGGGATCCCCCGGCCCCGCGCCCACCAGCCAGACCGTGCCTGGCATAAATTCGGGCATCTCAAACACCGGCGGATCGGCCATGCTGAACTGTTCCTGTTTTCTGCGTCTCAAGAATCTGCGCGACAAAGGCTTTTATCACGCCGGGGTGATTATTCAGATACCCCGCCTTGATAAACCGAATGCCGGGGTGCTGCGCCGCCACAATATTGGTCTGGTCATAAATTCGCGTTACCAGCATGCCGCTGAAAAGGAAATAGGGCAATATGACCACTTGTTTGCAGCCCAGCGCCGCCATCGGCCCCAGCGCCTCGGGAACAGCCGGTGCAGCCAGGCCGGCATAGGCAATCCTGACATGCGGAATTTTCAGACGTTCCTGGATCATCCGCACCGCTGTTTCCATGCTGGCCAGAACGCTGCTGTCTGATGCCCCGCGCCCGGCCACCAGCAGGCCGGTTTCAGAAAGTCCGGCAGAGCCAGCAGCCGCATTAATGGCGTCGAGAACCCGCGCGCAAGCGGCATCCGCCAAATTCGCGTCCGCGTCGAAGGCGCGTCCATAGCGGATCTGAACATCGGGCGCCTGACCCGAGAAATTTTGTATTATGGCTGGAATATCGCGCGACGCATGCCCGCCGCTGAACAATGTGCCCGGAATGACCAGAATGCTCCGGCACCCCGCCTGACGTAATTTTTCAAGTCCGTCAGGAATTGCCGGGGTGGAAAACTCCAGAAAACCCGTCTCTATCCTGAATTGCGGCAATCGCGCCGCCACATCGCGCGACAGTGCCGTAAATTCACGCACGGTGCCGGCCTCGCGCCCGCCATGACCGCAGATCAGGACGCCCGTTGCAGTCATTTCAGCGCCGCAAAATGATGCGGCTTTGCATATGCCGATATTCCCATCCGTTGCGCTCCAGTTCAGGCGTGATGTCCTGCATACGGGGATAACCGTACAGGCCGCAAATTTCCAGCCTGCTGAATACAGATAGGCATTTCCTACCCATATAGTATTCTGAATTGGCCATGCCAGATTAAATACACGGAAAGGTAATGCATGCCCGCCAGGCAGATCAGATTGTTCCGGCTTTTTGGATTTGAGGTCAAGCTTGACGCCAGCTGGGTCATCCTGGCGCTGCTTGTCAGCTGGTCATTGGCGACGGGCTATTTCCCGGCGGAGCTTCCCGGTTTTTCAGCGCCCCGCTATTGGGGCATTGCGGTTTTGGGGGCATGCGGGCTGTTTGGCTCCATCATTTTTCATGAGATGTGCCACGCGCTTGTCGCGCGATATTATGGTTTGCCTATTCACGGCATTACCCTGTTCATTTTCGGCGGCGTAGCCGAGATGGAGGACGAGCCGCAAAACCCCAGGGTCGAGTTTTTGATGGCGGTTGCCGGACCCATTTCCAGCTATTTTCTGGCATTTGTCTTTTTCAGCATGCTGCATCTAGCCGGGCCGGATTCCGGTGCAACGCCATTTACGGCGCTGCTGGGCTATCTTGTCATGATCAACACCATGCTGGCGACATTCAATCTATTGCCTGCCTTTCCCTTGGACGGGGGGCGGATGTTGCGGGCCGCGCTGTGGCACTGGAAAGGCAATATGCGCTGGGCGACCCGGCATGCGGCCCGGATCGGTGCGGGTTTTGGCATGGGGCTGGTACTGCTCGGCGTTCTAGCCGTGTTGCAGGGGGATATTGTTGGCGGCATGTGGATTGCGGTTATCGGCCTGTTCCTTCATCATGCCGCGGATTCATCCTATACCCAGTTGCGCGCGCGCCAGAATCTTGAAGGCCAGCCCGTTTACCGCTTTATGACCCGCAATCCCGTAAGTGTGCCGCCCAGGCTGAGCCTGCACGATCTGGTGCATGATTATGTCTATGTCTATGGTCACGATATGTACCCGGTCGTGGAAAATAATTTGCTGTTGGGCAGTATCGGGTTGAGCCAGATCAAATCCGTTCCCCAATCCAGCTGGCATGATGTGCGGGTTAGCGAAATCATGGTACCCTGTTCATCAGACACCGTGATTGACGCTAATGCCGATGCCGTGCGGGCCATTGCTCTTATGGAGCGCAGCGGCAACAGCCGCTTGCTAGTGACAGACGCGGGATATCTTGCGGGTGTCGTCGCCCTGAAGGATGTGTTGCGCCTGTTGGCCCTGAAACTCGATCTGGAATCACCGGAATAGACAAATGAAAATCAAGCACAAAAAAACATGGGTCGTTGTCGCCGATGGGGCGCATGCACGGATTTTTCTGAACCAGGGTCCTGGGACAGGACTGGTTCCTGCCCTTGATCACGATCTGATCGGCGTCAGGCTGCCCAGTCATGAAATTGGTTCGGACCGCCCCGGCGTCACTTTCAGCAGCGCAGGTCCAGGGCGCCATGCCATGGCGCCCTCTACAGACCCCCATGAGCATGCCGAGCACGAATTTATCAAACAGGTCGCCAAAGCCATCAAGGATGGACTGAACACAAAGGCCTATGAGCAGCTTTTACTGATTGCGCCCCCCAAGGCGCTTGGCGCATTGCGCAGCGATCTTGATCCGCAGGCGGCAAAGCTGGTTATTGCGGAACTGCATAAAGACCTGACGCATCTGAGCGTTCACCAGCTTGCAGAACATATCCAGGATAGTTTGAAGGTCTAGCGCATCTAAGGTCAGTTGAGAATTAACCCGCGATTGTCATTCCGGATGTTTGGCGAGCCCAAAAACCGCAGGTTTTTGGGTGGCGTGCCTTACAGTCCGGAATCCAGGGGGCACATGGTAATGCCTTTATGTGTGGTGCCTGGATTCCGGACAGCTCGCTTTTCCAGCGAAATCAAAGATTTCGGGAAAACCGGCTTCCGGAATGACAGCAATTCTCAACAGCCCCTAATGCACCATCATGACGGCCAGTTTGGCGTTATAGATGACATGGCGGGTGGCGCCGCCCAGGATGAGTTCACGGATGCGGCTATGGCCATAGGCCCCCATAACCAGTAAATCCACCCCCAGATCCGCCGCTGTGGACAGGATGACCTGACCCACGGGCGCATTGCCCAACGGCACCTGCTTTGCCTGCACCGTAATGCCGTGGCAACTGAGATAGGATTGCAGGGACTCCATGGCAAAGCTGTCCATCTCGCGGTTCTGCGCTGTCACGACAATGACCTCAGCCGCCTCTTCCAGCAAGGGCAGCGCGCCCGACAAGGCGCGTGCGGCCTCGGGGCCATTGTCCCAGGCGATCATCACTTTTTTGCCGATTTGCAGATTGCTCTGGGCCGGGATCAGCAGGCAGGGGCGTTGCGCCTCCATCAAGGTCGGCTCGATTTCATAGGCAAAATCGGAAATAGGGAACAGAGTCATATCCGCCAGACGGGCCGCGACCGCGGTGCGCTCCGCAGGATCGCCCATAGTCTCGATGAAAGCCGCTGTAGCTTTGTTTTTGCCCGGCAGGGGGACGGATTCTTCAATGCCGGCTTCTTGCAGCGCACTCAAAAATGCCGCTTTCGCGCGCGCGCATTGGCGTTTGTTGGCTTCGCTGACGGCGTTGACCAGTTCCGCGGCAATCTGCCCGGTAAGCGCCTCACCGGCAATGGGCAGGGCGTCTGTCGGATTACGGTTCACAAACAGGCATTCAACATGGGCCGCATAACGCTTGGCGGTATTCAATCCTGTTCGCAGGACGCGCTGATCGGAATCGGCGCCGGTCAGGGGAATTAATATTTTTCCGAGTCTCATGCGCTTTCTCCATCTTGCTGGGGACTTCCCCATTGAATGATACTTATTATTGACAATAACAACTTGATGCAGATCAACAAATCATCAAATGAATGCCGGGTCTGGTATCCTGGCGGCCTGAGGGCGCCAGGATGATTACCAGGATGATTAAGGGCAACAGATATAGTTCACGCCACGCCCAGAAACCTGAGCGCATTGCCGCCCAATATACCGGGCAGTTCGGCCGCGCTGACGCCGCTTTCGCGCAGAAAATCGCCCGGTTTTTGCTGGCGGATCGGGAACGGATCATCGGTGCCGATCATCAGCCGGTCCGCGCCGAACAGATCCTTGATCGCACGCAGCAGCGCCGGTTCATAGACCAGCGTGTCATAGTAAAACCGCCGTGCGGTTTCAAGCGGCGCCTCGGGCATCGCAGCCGCCATTTGCGGTGCGCTTTTATACACTTTTTGCAGCCGGTTGATAACCGTCATCGCCGAACCGCCGCCATGGCTGAACCCCAGCCGCAATGCCGGATGCGCCTGCATCACCTGGCCATTAATCAGCGAAGCGGCGGCGATCGCGCTATCGAGCGGATAGCCGAGCAGCCCGCCCATCAGCGGATTGGAACCCCAGCGTTCCTCGCCGACCGGTTGCAGACCATGCGCAAATACCGCCATGCCCAGTTCGGCTGCCGCCGCGAAAAATACCCTGAAACGCGGATCGCCCAGATCCTTGCCCATCACATGCGTGCCGATCTGCACCCCCTGCAAACCATAATCGCGTTTCAGCACCAGCAGTTCCTCTGCCGCGCGGTCCGGGTCCTGTAGCGGCACCATGCCAAGCCCGTAAAAATGCGCGGGCGCGGCATCCATCATATTGCGCAGAGTTTGCGCCAGATGCCGGCCCATCACCACGGTTTCCTCGACATTGAACCAGTAGGACAGCAATTCCGGCATGGGCGACAGCACCTGAATATCGACGCCATCCTCGGCCATCGTGGCGAGGCGCGCATCGACGTTCCAGCAGCGTTCATCCACCGGGCGGAACGGTTTGCCGCCGATCATCACCGTGGCGCGCGAGGGGTCTTTCGCGTCGCATTGCATGGAAGGCCAGCGATTGTTCTTGCCGCCCGACGGATCGGCGGGAAAATTCTGCGGCACAATATGGGCGTGGATGTCGATGGTTTTCATGACGCGGATAATCCTTGTTTCTCAGCCCACTCCTGACCCCCTATTGATAGCCGCATCTCCCGGACTCAACAAGGGAGTGGAATAAGCGCGCTTTGTAATGCGTGAATGAACCGGAACAAAACATAAACAAATCTTGACATTGGGGATAAAATCCTATAGAGTGCGACGTGGATTCGACCTTGAGGGGATGCCGATGCCGCTTTCCGCCGCCATGTCAGACGATCTTCAGCAGTTGCGCGTTGACCATGCGGCGCTGCGCATGCAGGTGGCGCTGCTGAAACTGGAACTGGCCTATGACCGGGCGGTAAAGGCCGAGGCACGGGCCGCAGCGGCAGATCCGTTTGAAGAGATGCTTACCGTCTCAGCCGGGCTGTCGTTAATTGAAGGCGTTATGAGAGGCGCTGAAAACATCACGCAAAGCGCGGCTGAAGATCATTTACATAATTTCACACAGCAGATGCGCGATACATTTGGCCTGCGCGTGGTTGTGCCGGATGAACCTTACCTTCCCGTGTTCCTCAAGCAGCGTGAAATTGAATTTCTCACCACGCTGGGAAAAATATTCGACCGGGTTGACAGTGCGCCCTGGCCGCTGGCGGAAAAACATTTCCTGCATCATTCGCCCATGCGGCTGGAATTCAAGGCGCTCACCCCCGGCCAATCCTTGTTTGGGCAAATTGAGACGCGTCTTGAATCGGAAACGCTGCGCCATGCGCAGCGGCTGAGCCAGGGGCTTGACCGGAAACGCCAGCAGGCCATTGGCCTGCGGAAATATGTCTGGCGGACGCGCGGCGACGCCAAGGTGCGCACTGCGCACGCCGCCAATGATGGCAAAATATTTGAATGGCGCAACCCACCCGCATCCGGCCATCCCGGCGATGATTTTGGCTGCCGCTGCCGGGCGGAGCCGTTACTGGATGGCGCGGGCGATCCGTATTTTGAGCCGGTGGATGCGGTGCAGGTGGCGGGCCTGGGCAAGGTTATTTTTGAAATCATCCGGCGGGTTGCGGCCAAAAGAGCCGCACGGGAAGCCGCCGAACGCGCCGCCAGGGATGCGGCGAGAAAGCCGAAACCGTCGCCGCCTTCGAAGCCAGCACCGGGCGATATTTTCAAACGGCCCAAAGACGTTCCGGAGAATTGGCGGCAGGCGCCAAGCAACAAGGGGGAAGGAACTAAATTTGTTGATCCAAAGAATAAAAATAATGATGTTAGAATCCAGAAAGGCAACCCCGATTCAATATGGGAGAACCAGCGGCGGGATTATGTGCGCTGGCAGCGCAATGGCAGATATCTGGACAAGAACGGCAAACCGTCGGTTGACCGGGCGGAAACGCATATCCCACTCGACCAGTTTATCTTCAAGCCGGAGCTATTCAAATGACCGAAAAATTCATAATTAATCTACATATCCTTATCCCAGCGCTAGAAAATCTGGCGAGTGAGGCGCGGCAGCGCTACACCTGGTTTCCGAATGCGGAAGGCGACATGTCTTCTTTCGTTGAAGACGTTAATGGTGTATTTGATGATGCGTTAGTCACATACGCGCTTGAAGATAATCAGATCATCTATGATCGAAAAGTTACGGAAGCGTTACACGAATTAGATGATGCAGTGATGCCGGTGGATGAATTTCGTGGCCCCGAGGAGATTATCAATGATCCGCTGATGCGAGTGGTGCGCGAGAAAGCCGCGCGCGTTTTAGAGCTGATAAAAACCAGCAAACGCGAGGGGAACACGGTAGAATTCTGGCACGATGGTGAACCGGAGAGATAAGGGCGAACCGGCCATACCGGTGGGCATTTAGCCATGTTGAATATCAAATATATCGAAGAATTCAAGGCTGGTCATCCTTACCTGGTTGTGACAAGCGACAAGCAAGGTTTTATAGATGCCTATAATTTTTTCAGGAATAAGCCTGGCGGTTTCTTAAACGACAAATCCATTACCGGGCGCACCGATCTTGGCGCTTTGCGGAGCAATTCGCTGTATCTGACTCCGGAAGAATGCGTGGAGATTGCGGATCATTTTAAGAACGTAGTTGCCAGCGAAAAGCCGCAACATGCCTATTTCGACACTAAAGCACTACCGGACATCGAGATTATAATTTCTTATCGGGAATATGATGATTTATTTCAGATGTAAATTATGAAAAGCAAACCCAATTCCAGATGGGAAAACCAGGGGCAGGATTATGTGCGCTGGAAACGCAATAAAAGATGGCTGGATAAAAACGGCAAGCCATCCGATGATCTAGCGGAGACGCATATCCCGTTCGACCAGTTTATCTTCAAACCGGAGATATTTAAATGACTGAGAAGTTCAAGATATCCCAGGACATACTTATCCGGGCGCTGGAGATTCTGGCGAGTGAGGCGCGTCAGCGCTACACTTGGTTTCCGAATGCGGAAGGCGACATGTCTTCTTTTGATGAAGATGTAAATAATCTGTTGGATGACGCACAGGTCTTTGATGCGATTGAAGATAATCAGATTATCTATGATCGAAACGTGACTGCGGCGTTACGCGAGCTTCGTGATGCTGTGATGCCGGTGGATGAATATCGCGATCCCGAAGAGATTATCAATGATCCGCTGATGCGAGTGGTGCGCGAGAAAGCCGCACGCGTTCTGGAACTGATAAAAGCAAGCTCGCGCGAGGGAAACACAGTCGAGTTTTGGAGCCGGGGCGAGCCGGAGAGATAAGGGCGAACGGGTCATAAGCAAAATGGTTGCTACAGCATCGTGCTGCCGCCATTGACGCTGACGGTCTGGCCGGTGATGAAGGAAGCCTCGGCGGACGCCAGATAGCTGACGGCGGAGGCCACCTCGGCCATGTCGCCGGGCCGTCCCATCGGAATGACACTGAAGAATTTCTCCACCAGCGGGTGGCCGGTTTTCACGAACGCATCCAGTTGCGGGGTCGCCACCGCGCAGGGCGCAATCACATTGACCGTGATCCCGTCGCCGGCGAATTCGCGCGCCAGCCCGGTGGTTAATCCGTGCACGCCGCCCTTGGCGGCGTTATAGGCCGCATGGTCCCACAAGCCGTTGCGCACACTGTCGGCGCCGATGCTGACGATGCGGCCATATTTCGCCGCCTTCATAGAGGGAAGCACGGCGCGGCAGCACCAGATCGCGGTCCACAGATTGCGGTCGATGGTGAGGCGCAGCGTTTCCGGCGTATGCGCGAGAAACGGTTTGATCACGCCGCCGCCCGCATTATTCACCAGAATATCCACCTTTCCCCATTTTTTAAGGGTGGCGTCCGTCATGGCGTTGACCACATCTTCCAGCGAAAGATCGCCAATATGGGTGATCAGTTGCACCTTGCCGGAGCTGGCTATTTCATCGGCGCATTTTTTCAGCACTTCGGCGTTCGCATCGGCCAGCATCAGATGGGCCCCTTCCGCCGCCAGCCGTTCGGCGATGGCGCGGCCGATGCCCTGCGCCGCGCCGGTGACAATGGCCACGCGGCCCGCATGTGCTCCACTCATGGCTTTCTCCTATGCGATGGTTTCGATCACGCCCTTGGCGCCAAAGCGCGGCCCGGGCGCGCCGCCCCAGTAATCCAGCGTCTCCAGGCTTGGCTCCAGCATACGCGGGGCGCGCGGATTATGCTCGGGAAATTCCTCCATGCCAAAGCTGAATTCGATGGTCACCTCGTCGGGATCGAGGAAATAGAGGAAAATGCTGTCGGATGGCGGATGCCGACCCGGCCCGAACACGATGGGGATCTGCATTTTCTGCGCGCGGATATTGCCCCGGCCGACATCATCAATATCCGTGACCATGAAATTGACATGGTTCAGACGATTTTCCGTACCCTGACCAATGGCCAGGCTGTGATGATAGGGGTTGGGGAAGCAGCGCATAAAGGCGAACATGCCCGGAATATAATCCGAGATGCGGAAATTCAGCTGATCGGTGAAAAACTGCCGCGCCTGCGCAAAATCCGCCACGGTCATGACCACATGGCCAAGGCGGGCGATCTTGGTCACCTTTTGCGAGAAGGCCGGGATGAATTGCGAGATGGTGGCGTAATATTCGAAGGTCGCGCCGCTATTGGGTTCCGTCATGCGGAAGGTGCGGCCCTGTTTCAGCGCCTGCTGCTCGGTTGCCGCAATCCATTTGGGCTTCAGGCCGATTTCGGTGAAATGTTCAAAGGCGTTATCGAGCTGGGCGTCGGATTCCATCTGCCAGCCCACCCGTTTCAGCCCGCCCGTGGTTCCAGGATAAAGAATGATATTGTGATGGTCATTGCTGCATCGGAAAAATTTGCAGCCGTCCGGCCCATCACCCGAGGGATCCAGCCCCACCATATCGCGATAGAACGCAGCGGACTTTTCCATGTCGGTGACATTCAGCGCCACATAGCCGAGCTTTTTATATCTGAAATCCAGGCCCATCGCTTTCTCCCTTCAGCAGTGATGGGGAACAGTTTGCGCAAAGATGCGCAGATTGTCATCCTTTCAGTTCGGGCAGGTGGCGCGACAGCCTGGTTTTGCAATATGTTGCTATTTTGTTCTCTGCATTCTGCTGGTTTTCCTATATGATTAGGCTCGTTAAGCAGGACGGGGGAAACGGATGCCAAACGCTTTCGGTATTATACTAGGTTCTGTTGACATTTATTTGATCCATAACATAGCAGACACGAGATCAATGAACGCCATATAGTTTTGGCTTTTCTTGGCGTATCTTGTTGCAATTGCGCGATAGTGCTTGATCTTGTTGAAGAACCTCTCGACGAGGTTTCTCTCGCAATAAAGAGCAAAGTCGCACAGGCGCTTGATGATCCTGTTTGCTTTGGGCGGAATAACGGCATCTGCGCCGCTTTTTTGTATCAGATCGACAATAGCGTCGGTGTCATAGCCTTTATCGGCCAGTACATTTTGTGCGGCGATGCCCTGCAACAGCAGCTCTGCCTGTGTGCAGTCGGCGATGTTGCCGGGCGTGAGAATGACGCGGATTGGATTGCCCAGCGCATCACACAAGGCATGCACTTTGGTCGTCAATCCGCCACGTGACCGGCCAATGTCTTGCGCCTCCTGATCCCCCCTTTTGCCCCGGCGCTGTGCTGGTGCGCCCGGATTATGGTTGCGTCCATCATTACAAATTCAAAGTCCGGGTCATCCGCCAAGGCTTTGAAAAGACTCTCCCAAACGCCTTTGGCGGACCAGCGGTTGTAGCGCTGGAACACGCTGTTCCACTTGCCGAATTCTTGCGGAAGTTCGCGCCAATGCGCGCCTGTACGGGCAATCCACAGCACGGCGTCAACAAAACGCCGGTTGTTCTTTGCCGTTACGCCGGGGTCGCCTTTCTTGCCAGGCAGAAGATCTTTTATTTTCCGCCATTGGTCGTCGCGCAATTCGTGTCGTGCCATGCCTGCTGACCTCCTCTCAGCAAGCAGCTTGAATCACAATCCATCCGATTTGTGAATCCTAAATGTCAACAGAACCTAAAACGGTTCAGAGAAACCTTTGAGCGTTTTCCGCTGGCGGTGCTCAGCATTGCCGGTTTTTATGTGCTTGGAAATTTCGACCTGCGTTGGCCATATGGCGGTCTGCCGTATGTTTTTTTGTTTTCCTATTGCGTCACTTTCTGGCTGGTCAGCATTAAGCTTTACGCGGAATCTCATGGCCTTTCCATCCATGTGAGCAATGCAATCGGCCTCGTAACTTTTGCACCGGTATCTTATCTCGCGCTTGTATCGCGGATCATAAGTTATGACGCCCTGGGCTATGCGTTCCCGCTGTTTTTTGCTCTCATGTTCATTGCGCCATTCCTGAGGTGGAATGTAAAATTCAAAGAGATCGGGCAGTTTTATAATCAATTCTGGGGCCATATTGGCAGAACCATACCCATCGTTTTCATTTTTTTCATGATCGCACTGGCAGTGTTCTTCTGGCTCTATCCTGTTTTTGGCATCCCGATGCATCGCCATGAGTTTGCGCGGCTAAGCGATATCATCCTTAGCCTGTTGTTTCCTATAATCGCTCTGGCGGGCGTTCCAAAGATGCAAAAATAATTCTTTATTACTACAAAAAGGGTAGCGTCCCCTTTAATCAGGATCCTTCGCTCCCTTCGGGAGCTTCGGAGGACAGGTCGCTCAGGATGACTATATCCCACGCCTCAAATAATAATGCTGATCTTGCCGAGTGCGCGGATGGAATCGAGATCGAGGATCGAGCGTTTTTCGGCGATTTTCGGCCCGTCCGGCCCCACGACGATCTTGTATTCATGATGGCCGATATAGGTGTTGGTGATGTCGTTTTTGGTGCGGTAGGTGACGAAGTTGCAGGTCACCGCATAGGCGTTTCCTTCAACACTTCGTATACGGACATTATGCACCGTATGCCGGGTTTTGGAGCGCGGCCATTCCGCATGGGCCATTTTCTTGTTCAGCCGCACCACCCGTTCGCCCAGGCGGAAACGGTCATCGGCGATGTAGAACAGCGAATTGGCGGGTGTTGAC
>Ga0073920_1000185_pt1 | contig 12566 bp, 14 predicted proteins | sample GWRWT4_2Sept14_2_FD_70953 | JGI IMG/M metagenome (GOLD analysis project Ga0073920, IMG submission 70953) | Sand microcosm microbial communities from a hyporheic zone in Columbia River, Washington, USA - GW-RW T4_23-Sept-14 | ecosystem: Engineered > Artificial ecosystem > Sand microcosm >...
GGGTGCTTGGGATCGCCCCAGGTCAGCTCGATCATGCGCGGAGCATGGCTGCGCGCGGCGGCGCGGCCGACCGAATGGACCATCGGAAAGCCGCGTTCCAGCGCATCGCCGTGGGTAACCTTGAATTCCGCGCCGTGGGCCTTGGCGAGCAATTGCGCCTCATGCTCCAGCTGGGCCGGGCCCATGTCCTCGGCGGGGGTGTTGACCAGATCGCGGACCAAGGCAGTGGCCTCGGCCTCGGCCAGTACCGGGGCAATCGCGGCAACATCCTTGGTCAGCAAGACGCGCGGCCCTTCCTCGTCGGGCTTGGCGAGGTAGCGGTCAAAGCGATACTGCCCGGTGACCCAGCCATAAAGCGCCGGTCCCGGCTCTCCGCCCACGCGGCGATAGGTGCCGGCGGGCAAAACTTCGGCCAGCTTGGCCATGCACCAGCTTGAGAGGCTCTCAGTATTGGCCACGCCGGAGACCACAAACCAGCCGTCGCCGTCCGGAACGATCGCGTAGGAATAGCCATCGCCGGCAAACTTCTGCGCGGCCAAAGCGGCGCGCTGCGGGGCGGAAAGGCCCTTCACGAAGAGTTCGAGGCCGGCCTTGTCGACCAGGTGAATCGGCACCGCAGCTTGGTCACGGTCGGGCTGGATCAGGGCGTTTTTGTCATTCATGCGGCTAGCCTAAAGCAGAAAATCGGAATGATTGCAGTTCCAATTTCCTCCCCCTTGATGGGGGAGGGATACCGGAGCTTGTCGCTGTGGCGACTGGCGCAGGTTGGGTGGGGGTGATCTTGCCGCCTGGCGCAGTGCTTGGCAGCACGATCACCCCCATCCAGCTGCGACTAGGCAGGCAAGCTGCCAAGTCTCCGCATCGTTGGCCTGCGGCCGCCTACGGCTCCCCCATCAAGGGGGAAGAGAGCGTAGTAGAATTTTCGGCTTGGCTGCACTATGTGCCCCTCATGACTCACTACCAAACTGTTGCCGATAACGAGACCCAGCTGCGCGATGGGACGATCAAGCTGCATGGCGCGCAAGCCTTCGAAGGCATGCGCAAGGCCGGGCGGCTGGCCGCTGAAACGCTCGACGCGCTGGTGCCCTTGGTCAAGCCGGGGGTGACCACTGGCGAGCTGGATGACTTCGTGCGGCAGATGACGCTGGATGGCGGCGCGGTGCCGGCGACACTGGGCTATCGCGGCTATGCGCATTCGTGCTGCATCTCGATCAACCATGTGGTTTGCCACGGAATTCCCTCGGACAAAGTCCTGAAGGACGGCGATATCGTCAATATTGACGTGACCCCGCTGCTCGATGGCTGGCACGGCGATACCAGCCGGATGTACCTGGTCGGCGAGGTACCACTGAAGGCGCGGCGGCTGGTCGATGTGACCTATGAATGCCTGATGCTGGGGATCGAACAGGCCAGGCCCGGCAAGCACCTGGGCGATATTGGCGCGGCGATCCAGAAATATGCCGAAGGGCACCGCTACGGCGTGGTCCGCGAGTTTTGCGGACATGGCCTGGGCCGGCTGTTCCACGATGCCCCCGAAGTGGTCCACGCCGCGCGACCCGGCACCGGACCGGTGCTGAAGCCGGGGATGTTCTTCACGATCGAACCGATGATCAACCTTGGCAAGCCGGGAGTGAAGCTGCTCGAGGATGGCTGGACGGCGGTGACGCGGGATCGGTCGCTCTCGGCGCAGTTCGAACACTCGATCGGGATCACCGAGGACGGGTGCGAGATCTTTACGGCGAGCCCGAAGGGGCTGGACAAGCCGCCATATTGATATCACGCGGAGACGCGGAAACGCGGAGAGAACGCGCTTCCGGCGAAGCCGCATATTCTTTCAACGCCACCTTTTTGCGAGAGTTTGCATGAGGAGGCAGAGCCTACGGCTCGAAGCTGATTCTCCGCGTCTCCGCGTCTGCGCGTGAACCCCTCTTAACGCCGCCCCTCACGGATCGCCGCACCCGCCGCGAAGGGCGTGATCGCCAGCAGCACCAGACTGAAGGCCCCGGTCAGCGCCAGACCGCTGGTCCCTCCGGTCGCCAGGCTGCCCGCGCCGAACACGATCAACGGCACCGCGAGCGGGATCAGCAGCAGCCCGCCCAAGGCCGCGCCGCCGCGCAGGCCGGCGGTGATGCTGGCGATCATCACGCCCAGCGCGGCGAGGCCGGGGGTGCCGGCCAGCAGTCCCAGTTCGACCAGTCGCAGCTTTTCCGCATCGATCCCGACCAGCGCCGAGGCGGGAATTGCGGCCAGCATCAGCGGCGGGCCGAAGCTCAGCCAGTGGGCCAGCACCCGCACGGTCACCAGCCATTCCTCGCTGATCCCGCGCAGCGCCCACTGATCGAACAGGCCGAGTTCAAGGTCGGGCTCGATCAGCCGGTCAAGCGGCAGGATTGCGGCCAGCAGCGCCGCCACCCAGATCATTCCGCCGCCGGTCTTGCCCAGCAAGGGCGCATCCGGGCCAACCGCGAAAGGATAGAGCATCGCCACCGCCAGGAAGAACAGCACCGGCAGCAAAGCCCCGCCGCGCCGTCCGCCCAGGAACAGTTGCGTGCAATCGCGGCGCAGCAGGGTAAGGAACTGGCCGCTCATCTAAGCCCCTCCCCAGTGGGGAGGGGCCTACGGTGCCAACCGTCACCTTCGGCGGGTGGGGGTTCCCCGCCAGCGTCGAGCCCCCATCCCCGACCCTTCCCCGACGGGGAAGGGAGAAAGGCCGAAAGTTCAAGCTTTGCCATCCCCGCCAGATCGAACCTTTGGTGCGAGGCAATCACCGCGATCCCGCCCTCGCGGCAATGCTCGGCCACCATGTCCATCACCAAGGCGGTGCCGCGCGTGTCCAGCCCGTTGAGCGGTTCGTCGAGCAGCCACACTGGCGCCGCCTGTCCGCACAGCCGGGCCAGCGCCGCGCGCTTCTTTTGCCCGGTGGAGAGGTAGCGTACCGGCACGTCCATCAGTTCGGCCAGCCCCAGCCGCGCGGCCTGATTGTCATGCGCGCCGTCGATCCGCTGCCACAAGGCCAGCGCCTTGCCCAAGGGCAAGTGCGGATCGAGCGCGGGGCGCTCATCGACCAGTCCCAGGCTGCCCGCCAGTTCCACGGTCCCGCTATAGGCTGGCATCAGCCCGGCCAGGATCCGGATCAGGCTGCTCTTGCCGATCCCGTTGGAGCCGACCAGTTGCAACGCCTGCCCGCTTTCCAGCGCAAACGACAGCCCCGCAAACAGCAGCCGATCGCCGCGGCGGCAGGCCAGATTGTTCGCGGCGATGCGGCACTCTTGCATGGGCTCGCCGGATAGGGGAAAGCTGCGGCCATGCCAAGGAGAGAGCAATGCCCGTCCCACGCCTGACCGAAACCGAACTCTCCGCGCTGCTTGCCGAAGCACCGGCATGGACCCTGCGCGAAGATGGCAAGGCGCTGGTCCGCACGTTCAAGTTCAAGGATTTCAACGCGGCTTTCGGCTTCATGACCCGCGTCGCGCTCTATGCCGACAAGGCCGACCACCATCCCGAATGGTTCAACGTCTACAACCGGGTCGAAGTGACGCTGACCACGCATGACGCCGATGGGCTGAGCCAGCGCGATGTCGAGATGGTGCGGGCGATCGAAGGCTATCTGTGAGCGGCTGGGTTGCCTTGCTGCGGGCGGTCAATGTTGGCGGCAACAACAAGATTCCGATGGCGGAGCTGGCGGCCATGGCCACGCGGCTGGGGCTGGATGGCGCGCGGACTTATATCGCCAGTGGAAACCTGATTTTCGCCTCTGCGCTGGGTGAGGATGCACTGCGCGGCATGATCGCGGACGCGATCGAGGCGGAGTTTGGGGCACGGATCGGGGTGCTGGTGCGCAGCGCCGCAGAACTGGCCGAGGTTGCGGCGCGTTGCCCCTGGCCGGACCGTCCGGGGAACCGGGTGGTGGCGCTGTTCACTGACGAGGTGCCTTCGCTGGACGGTGTGCGGCATAAGGCGGGCGAGGTTTTGGCGCTGGGGCAGCGTGAGATCTTTATCGACTACGGCGAGGGAATGGCCTCTTCGAAGCTGGTGGTTCCGGCCAGCAAGACCGGGACCGGGCGAAACATGAATACGGTGGGGAAACTGGCGGAACTGGCGAGCAACCTGTCCTAGATCCTCCCCAACGCTGCGCGACAGGGAGGATTGGGAGAGCTACTTTCCCCCACGCGGTTTCAGGTTCGTCCGCGTCATCTTGCGCAGCCGTCCCGGCATCCACCGCGCTGCAAAGGCGATGCGGTGGGCGGTCTTGCCGACGCGGTTGTGCAGGGTGTCGCTGTGGACCGCCTTCCACGCTGCCTCAGCCACTTCCGTAACCGGCGTGATCTCAAGGCCCGCTTCCAGCACCCGCTCGCGGATGCCTTCATTGCTCTGTTGGTTAGGGTTCATGTCGATCAGCGGGGTGTCGATGAAGCCCGGCATCAGGTCGCAGACCTTGATCCCGTCGAGCGACCATTCGCCGTCGAGGCATTCGGTGATCGCGCGGACCCCGAACTTGGTCGCAGAATAGACCGAGGCCCCCGGGGTGCCATAGATCCCGGCCGCACTGGCGGTGTTGAGCAGGCACGATCCCGGCGCGCTGGCCTTGAGCCAGGGGTGCGCCGCCTGCGCGCCGAACAGCACGCCCTTGAGGTTGATGTCGAGGCAGCGCTCGATCTCGGCCACGTTTTTCTCGACCAGGTTGCCGCCCAGCGGGATCCCGGCGTTGTTGAACACCACATCGATCGTTCCGCCGCTGGCCTTGGCGCAGTCTGCAAGGGCGACATCCCACGCTTCGCGGTCGCGCACGTCGAGCTTGTGGGTCGAGCTTTTGCCCGCCGGGATCAGCGCGGCGGTTTCTTTCATCCCGCCCTCGTTGACATCGGCCAGGCCGACGAACCAGCCCTCGGAGCCAAACTTGACCGCCACCGCCCGGCCAATCCCGCTGGCGCCGCCGGTGATGAAGATGGTTTTGCTTACAGCCATGTCAGTATCCTCCGCGCTCCCCTTAGCCGTTCGTGTCGAGCGAAGTCGAGACACTTTGGGCACTTCTAAATCCGTTCGCCCCGAGCGAAGTCGAGGGGGGCAACACAACGCAACCCCTCGACTTCGCTCGGGGCGGACGGGGTTGGGTTGTGAGTCTCAAGGCTAAAGCGCCGGGTTGTTATAGCAATGCCAGGTGAAGATCGCTGTCGCGCCGCGGTGGGGGCGCCATTTTTCGGCCATGTCGCGGGTGGCCCTTTCGGATGGGCGCGCGTCGAGGCCGAGCAGTTTGTGCAAGCCCGCCTGGACCGCCAGGTCTCCGGCCGGCCACACGTCCTGGCGGCCTTCAGCGAACAGCAGGTAGATCTCGGCCGACCAGCGCCCGATCCCCTTGATCTGGGTGAGCTGGGCGATGGCTTCCTCGTCGTCCTGGGGCAGGGCTTCGAAATCGAGCTGGCCAGTGACCACCAGTTCGCACAAACTGCGCATGTAGCCCTGCTTTTGCCGTGAAAGCCCGCAGGCCCTCAGGGTGTCAAAGTCCGCCTCGAGCACGCGCTGCGGATCGAGTTCTTCCCCGGCATGGGCTTCGAATTTGCGCCACATCGAAGCGGCGGCGGCGACGCTGACCTGCTGGCCGACGATGGTCCGCATCAGGGTGCCGTACCCGCGGTCGCGAATGCGCGGTTCGGGATAGCCGGTGACCTTGAGCGCGCTGGCGAAACCGGGCTCGATTGCGGCGACGGCGTCGAGACCCGCTTTCAGTTGCGCTGCACTCAGCCCCATTTCGCTCTCCCGCTTGCCAAAATTTAGCCAAGCGATTAGCAGCCCGGCCAACACGCGAACAGGCGTGAATCGCAAAGGACGTGCCAATGCCCAAGCTTGTCGTGGTCAATCGTGCCGGGGATGAAAAGGAAATCGAAGCCGGAAACGGCGTTTCGGTGATGGAAGCGATCCGCGACGCGGGCTTTGATGAGCTGCTGGCGCTGTGCGGCGGCTGCTGCAGCTGCGCCACCTGCCACGTCTATGTCGACCCCGCTTTTGCCGACAAGGTCGAGAAGCTGGGCGAGGACGAGAACGACCTGCTCGATTCGACCGACCACCGCCAGGACAATTCGCGCCTGTCGTGCCAGATCCACCTCAACGATGCGGTGGACGGCCTGAAGGTGACGATCGCGCCTGAGGATTGATCCTTCCTCCTTAGTTCCTTCCCAAATTCGCGTAGCGCATTTGGGGAGGTGGCACCGCGAAGCGGTGACGGAGGGGTAATGGCGATAGGGCGGAGGCCCCTCCGTCTGGGCCTGGCGGCCCAGCCACCTCCCCATTTGTCGCCTTCGCGAAAAATGGAGAGGAACTGATTGGTGAAACCCCGCTTTATCTCTCAAAAGCGCATTTGCATTGCGCTTGCCCCATGCGGCACCTAACTTTCGCGGCATGACCACACCGCTCGTTTTCAAGAACAGCCTCGAGCTGATCGGCAACACCCCGCTTGTCCTGCTCGAAGGGCCCAGCGAAGCCGCGGGCTGCGAGATCTGGGGCAAGTGCGAATTCGCCAATCCCGGCGCCTCGGTGAAAGACCGTGCGGCGCTGTGGATCGTGCGCGATGCCGAGGCCAAGGGGCTGCTCAAGCCCGGCGGCACGATTGTCGAAGGGACCGCGGGCAACACCGGGATTGGTCTCGCGCTGGTCGCCAATGCGCTGGGTTACAAGACGGTGATCGTCATGCCCGAAACGCAGAGCCGCGAGAAGATGGATACCCTGCGCGCGCTGGGGGCGGAACTGGTCTTGGTGCCCGCTGCGCCGTTTTCCAATCCGGGACACTTCGTCCACACCTCGCGGCGGCTGGCGGAGGAGACCGAAGGCGCGATCTGGGCCAACCAGTTTGACAATGTCGCCAACCGCAAGGCCCATATCGAAAGCACCGCGCCCGAAATCTGGGCGCAGCTGGACGGGCGGATCGACGGATTTACCTGCGCTGCCGGGACCGGCGGGACGATCGCCGGGGTCGGCATGGGGCTCAAGGCCTTTGACGAGAAAGTGACCATCGCGCTGACCGACCCGCACGGCGCGGCGCTCTACAATTACTACGCTTGCGGCGAGCTCCGGGCCGAAGGAAGTTCGGTCGCCGAAGGGATCGGGCAGGGGCGGATCACCGCCAACCTCGAAGGCGCGCCGATCGACACCCAGTTCCGGATTTCTGATGAGGAAGGCCTCGAATGGGTCGCCCGGCTGCTCCAGGAAGAAGGGCTGTGCCTCGGCCTGTCCTCGGGGATCAATGTCGCGGGCGCGGTCGCGCTGGGCCAGCAGCTGGGCAAGGGTTCGCGGGTGGCGACGATCCTGTGCGATACCGGCTTCCGCTATCTCTCCAGCCTCTACAATGCCGAGTGGCTGCGCGGCAAAGGGCTTCCGGTCTTCCCTTGGCTCGCTTGATTGCTTTCCGGCTGCCGCCGGGACAACACCGGCCCGCTCCCCCGGCCCGACCACCCGTTCATGGTACCCTATGGGTGGTCGGGCCGGGGGAGCGGGCCGGTGTTGTCTTCCACGCCGAAGGGCGCTAGACCTCCTCCCCAGATGGCAACACAACCGCCACGCAGGGTCCTTGAACCGTTAGCCGCGCCGCAGCACCATCTGCCGCCGAGCGCGCGGGAATTGCGCGCGCAGGCCGTGCAGCGGCTCCAGTCCGGACTGTTCGGGATCGCCGCGGTGGTTCTGGTCGTGGGTCTGGCCAACATCATCAACGATCGTGCGCGCCAGTCGGACGCCGCGGCCAAGCCCGCCGCCAGCGGCGCTCCAAGCCCTTCAGTCAGTGACAGCAGCGATCCGCTGGCCGATGTCGGCGTGGTCCCTTCGAACGTGCCGGATGCCGCGGTGTCGCCGGGGCCAGCCGCACCAACCGCGCAGAACTGACACTGACACCTACCCCCGAACCGTTCGCCCCGAGCGAAGTCGAGGGGTCGCTGCGTGGCGGTCCCTCGACTTCGCTCGGGACGAACGGGATGAGGGTGAAGTAACATGCAGCGCAGGTCTTGGCTCGTTGTCGCCGCGCTGGCACTGGCCTTGGCCGTGCTGGGCTGGCTGGGGGCAGGGCGGGGTGCAAGCCAGAGCGAACCGATCGGGCTGTTCACTTCGCTGCCGATCCTGTGGGCTGACAGTGCGGAACTCGGTTCGGAGCTACGCCCCGATGCCACGCCGCACTGGGCGCTGAAAGTCTTCGCCGACCGCGGGACAATCGAGCCGCTGGATGTGCTGACACCCAGCCACCTTGCCGGGCTGCGCCGTCTGGTGATGGCCCAGCCGCGCCCGCTGGGTCCGGCGGAGAATGTCGCGCTCGACGATTGGGTGCGCGGCGGCGGGCATTTGCTGCTGCTGGCCGATCCGGCGCTGACCCAGGATTCAGCCTTCGCAATCGGCGATCCGCGTCGCCCGCAGGCCGTGGCGCTGCTTTCGCCAATTCTGGGGCGGTGGGAGCTCGACCTGCTGTTCGATGACAGCCAGGTGATGGGTGAGACCAGCCGCGACGTGCTGGGCCTCGCCACCCCGGTCAATCTGCCGGGGCGGTTCGCCGCGCGCGGGCAGGCCAATTGCCGCCTGTGGGCCGATGGCCTGGCGGTGACCTGTGCGATCGGCAAGGGCCGGGTGGTGGCCCTTGCCGATGCGGCCGTGCTGGAGCGCGGCGATCCCTCCGGCACGCGGCCCAAGGCTTTCGCCGGCCTGCTCGACGCGGCTTTCGCAGCGCGCTGAAATTCTTCGGCTGGAAACTTAGAAAAGCCCCTCCCCATTGGGGAGGGGTTGGGGTGGGGGTACCACGCCAGCGTCGAGCCCCCACCCCTCGATCCCCTCCCCGCCGGGGAGGGGAGGAAGAAGGCGCTGAGCCGCTGCGACGACTCCACAACGGGAAATCGCGGGAAGCTTCACCTCGGCTGGCAGAGTCGCGGCCTAAAGTGTTGATTTCACGTGCGGAACAAACCAGAAACTCCGATGAAGTCTGAGATTCACTTGCCGAATCAAATTACTATTAATCAATTATTTACCACGTTATCCCGTGAAATCCCGCAATTTTCCCTTTCTTCCCCGGAAAAGCAGCGATATGGAACCGTTTCATCGACAGCAGATTTCACCGCCGCACCCGCAAAGGGTGGTCCGGACGCGAGGGCGCGCGTCTGGCGGCGGGGAAGATTTATTGGGGTTCGGGCTCAGGCCCGATTTGAGGCGGGACGGATATCGTGGAGGCGGGTAAGCCGGTCACATACAGCGGTCAGGGCTTCTCGCAGCTCGGCGAGAAGGGCCGTTTTGTGCTGCCTCCGGACTTCAGGAAAGCCGTCCGCGACAGTGGTCGGGGCGAGCGCGTGCTGTGCCTGGGCAAGCATCCGCGCTGGAAATGCCTGACCGGCTTTGGCCTGGGCCGGGTCGAGGAATTCGAAGCCCAGCTCGATCGCGAAGAGGAGATCGCGCTTGAACGCGGCGCCGACTTCGACCGCGACGACCGCTCGCGCCAGCTTTACGGCTTTGCCAAGGTCCCCTTCGACGACAGCGGCCGCTTTGTCCTGCCCGAACGCTATTTCCGGCTGGGCGGGCTGCAAGACGCCGTGTTCTTCCAGGGCGGCGGCAAGATGTTCACGATCTGGAACCCGGCCGAGCTCGCCAAGATGGGCGCAGGCTGGGAAGACGCGATTGAAGCCTGCGCCGACCTCCAGTCTCAGGCGCTGAGCGTGAAGGGGCGCAAATGACCGCCCCGCACATTCCCGTCCTGCTCGATGAAGTGATCGCCGCGCTGGCGCCCGAGCCGGGCGCTGTGATCGTCGATGCCACCTTTGGTGCCGGTGGCTACACCCGCCGCCTGCTCGATGCCGGCGCCACGGTCCACGCCTTCGATCGCGATCCCGACGCGATCACCGCAGGTCGCGGGTGGAGCGAGGCTGCGGAAAGCCCTCCGCGGCTGGTGCTCCACCCGCGGCGCTTTTCCGAAATGGTCGCAGCGCTCGCCGAAGCGGGCCTTGCCTCGGTCGATGGCGTGGTGATGGATATCGGCGTCTCCTCGATGCAGCTTGACCAGGCGCAGCGCGGGTTTGCTTTCAGCATGGACGGCCCGCTCGACATGCGCATGGCGCAAGAGGGGGAAAGCGCTGCCCAGTTCCTCAACACCGCCGCCGAAAGCACCATCGCCGACGTGCTGTTCCAGTACGGCGAAGAGCGCCAGTCACGCCGCGTTGCCCGCGCGATTGTCGCTGCCCGCCCGCTCGAGACCACCGGTCAGCTGGCCCATGTGGTGCGCAAGGCGCTGGGTTACCGGCCCGGCGCGCCAAAGGATCCCGCCACCCGCAGCTTCCAGGCGATCCGCATCCATGTGAATGCCGAGCTGGACGAACTGAATGCCGGCCTTGCCGCAGCCGAGCAATTGCTGCGTCCCGGCGGCAAGCTGGCGGTGGTCAGCTTCCACAGTCTGGAAGACCGGATCGTCAAGCAGTTCCTGCGCGACGCCAGCGGCGCCGTGGCCAATGTCTCGCGCCACTTGCCCCAGACCGCGCCCGCCCAGGCGCCGACTTTCGATCATGTCGCCAAGGCGCTGCGGCCCAGTGAGGCCGAACTTGCCCGCAACCCCCGCGCCCGCAGCGCCACATTGCGCGTCGCGGTGCGCACTGCCGCTCCCGTCCGGACAAGGAGGGCCGCATGAACCTGACCCGCGATCGCCTCCGCCAGGTCGGCTGGGCCGCCGTGCTGCTGACCTGCTTTGCCTTCACCGTGTTGCTGACCTTCAAGGTCAACGCGGTCAAAAGCCAAGTGCGCTTGACCGAACGCAAGATCGTGGCGGTCAAGCAGCAGAAGCTGTTCCTTGAGACCGAGTTCGAAGCGCGCGCCAGCCAGCAGCAATTGAAATCGCTGAACGATGTCGAGTTCGGCTACTCTGCCCCCACCGCCGGCCAATACCTTGAAAGCGAGCGCCAGTTGGCCGCGCTGAGCAAGGCGCCCGCCGCCGATGCGCCCAGCCCGATCCGCGTGGCCAGCGCGCCGCGCCCGGGTGAGGACAGCGCGATTCCCGCCATGGTCTCGCCCCTGTCCGGCAAGGCCATGGCCGCCGAAGCGCCGCGCGGCCCGGCCCGCAAGCCGGTCACCGAAGCCAGCCTGGGCGACCGGCTGAGCCGGGTTGAGAAGCCGGAGGTGCGCCGCCCGTGAACAGCCTGGCTGTCTCCACCGCAGTGTCTTCGGGTCGCCGCGATCTGGTCAATGTCCGCAGCCGCAGCCTGCTGATGGCCAAGTGGCGCGTGCTGTGGGTGGTGCTGGGCTTTGCCGCGCTGGCTCTGGCGGCGATGATCCGGATCGCCTTGCTGGGCCTGTTCCAAGGCGCGCCCAGCAATGAAGACATTGCCGGCGCCATGCTGCCCCAGCGCGGCGATATCGTCGATCGCAACGGCGTGCCGCTGGCCCGGGCCTTCCCGGCCTATTCGCTGTGGTTCAATCCGGCCGTGCTGGGCGAGGGCGGCCCGCCGCTGGTCCGGTCCCCACGCGAAGTGGCGACGGCGCTGGTCGCGATCTTCCCGGACCTCAATGTTGACGAGCTGACCAAGCGGCTGGCCGATGGCAAGCCGGGCTATCTGCGCCGCCGGATCCTGCCAGAGGATGCCAACCGGATCCACGCACTGGGCGAACCGGCGCTGGAATTCCCGCGCGAAACCGAACGGTTCTATCCGCAAGGATCGATGGCCGCGCACGTGCTGGGCTTTGTCGGGGCCGACGGCAAGGGCCATGTCGGGATGGAGCAGGTCTTCGACAAGCGTCTGACCGATCCCGCCAGCCGCGGGGTGTCGGCCGCGCTGTCGATCGACACCCGCGTCCAGGGCGCGCTCGAAGACGAATTGCTGCGGGCGATGACCGAAAGCAACGCCAAGGGCGCGGCGGGTGTGGTGCTCGATGTCGAAACCGGCGAAGTGGTGGCGCTGGCCTCCCTGCCCTCGTTCAACCCCAACCTGATCAACCGCGCGGGCGAGGCCAACATCTTCAACCGGGTGACCAACCAGGTTTACGAGCTGGGCAGCGTGGTCAAGCCGATCAGCGTGGCCGCCGCGATTGATGCTGGCACCGTGACCGACCTGTCGCGGCGCTATCAGTCGAGCCGCAGCATCGAGATTGGCGGATTCAAGATCCGCGACAGCCACAGTTTCGGGGGCTCGCTCAACATTCCCGAAGCGCTGATCCATTCGTCCAACATCGTCACCGCGCAAGTTGGCGACGAACTGGGCGGAGCCAAACTCAAGGCGACGATGCAGGCGCTGGGCATGAACGAGCGGCCCTATATCGAACTGCCCGCGCGTGGTTTTCCGATCTGGCCCAAGGGCGAATGGTCGCAGATCACCACCATGACCGTTTCGTTCGGCCATGGCCTCGCGATGACCCCGCTGCATCTGGCCCAGGCCTATGCCGCGATGGTCAATGGCGGGATCTGGCGACCGGCGACCTTGATCAAGGTCGAACCGGGCACCGAAATTCCGGGCCGCCGGGTGTTCAAGGCCAGTACTTCGGCCCGAATGCGCCAGTTGCTGCGGCTGATCGTCGATCTGGGCACCGGGCGCAAGGCCAATGCCGCGGGCTACCGCGTCGGCGGCAAGACCGGT
>Ga0073920_1000188_pt1 | contig 12488 bp, 4 predicted proteins | sample GWRWT4_2Sept14_2_FD_70953 | JGI IMG/M metagenome (GOLD analysis project Ga0073920, IMG submission 70953) | Sand microcosm microbial communities from a hyporheic zone in Columbia River, Washington, USA - GW-RW T4_23-Sept-14 | ecosystem: Engineered > Artificial ecosystem > Sand microcosm >...
GACGCCGCGCCCTCAGGAGCGCGCAGCGCGGGACAGAGCGCGTCCTTACATCTTCCCGCTCATCATCCCCGCTCCCGATCGTCACCCGAATGGGCCGGGACTACAGGCCCGGTCCGCGCCAGCGGATAGAGCGGGTTGCCCGCAAGGGTAGCAATCTAATCAGCTACTTAAGCTGAAACTATAATCAAGAGGATCATGATTGATCTTCGTCGCGGGCACGATGCCTCGCAATTATGCCATCCCCGTGATCGACAAGGCGATCATACCAACGACCCAGCTGTCGGTTTGATGCAACGTCGTCACGCAAGCCAGCTTCGCCAAGCAAAGTTGTCGCACTAAGCAGGGCATCACGTGCGAGTTGAGCGCCAAGGCGAACACCTTCAAAGACAATGTCGGAAGACGGTGAGAGCGCCCCGTGAACGAGCTTGGACCGGATATCATAGGCGCGTTTAACATCAGCCCGCCATCGATCCCGACGTTCCGCTGTTGGTTCGTCAAGACAGAGCGCTGCAACGCGGGATGACACTAATCCTGCGATGTCATCCTTTTCATCTGTCATCACCATCCGTTCAAGCGCAGTGACATACTTGATCGCCTTTGCGCCTGGTGAAGTTTCCCTCACAGCCTCGCCATACCATTGTGCGGCGTCGAGTAGCCTTTCACTGAGGGGACGATGCAGCGATGGATCAACCACCTGCTCAAGGGCGACGCCGAGATTGGCGATAATTCGTTGCGCATCCTCTCCCGAAAAAAGCTCGATCCAGTTGTCTTCAAACCCGCCCTCTCCCGGACCTCCATATGAGGCCATGTAGGAAAGCTCGCCGTCAGCGGTGACCGTGAAACCGCCCCTCCGGTCATATTTGATGCCGGGGCCGCCCACGGTCATCCGTGTGGAATGGCCAGGGCCAATTAGGACATGAAGACAATTGAGCGCGGCAAAGACGGCTCTGGTTGCCGTAGTCTCCGAGACCTTCTTGTCGCAGCCAATTACAGCCAATTCGGCGATCCATCCGAATGTCTTGAAGTACCTTATGGCGTCGGAAACTGTCCGCGCGCCAAGCGAACGATCTCGGCTGCGATTGGACCAGATATGCCTTGCCAATGTGCTTCGAAACGTCGCCTGATTAAGAAATCGGACCGGTCCGATTTGAAATGAAGCAGGGCTTTGTGGACTCATGAGATGGCAAGGGATGTAGTGGGTGAGATTGATGCAGGTCTTTCCGCACCGTTTCGCCATCTCCGACAATGCCCGATCAGCATGCTTGATTTCGATAGGGCGCTGTTCCCGCACAAATTTCCGCACCAGTATTTCACCGAGCACACTTCGGGCGGGTTGCAGCGATACTCTATTTTCCAATCCAGCCTGCTTCAGCGCTTTCAAAGCCAACGCTTCCAGTCGATTGAAACCCGCTCGGCTGCAGAGCATCTTTCCATTTGGCCAATTGTGGGAGGGATGCGGAAGATCGCAAAAGGCGTCCTCACGAGGAATGTCGCGAAACTTTCCGTCCTGAACCATCTGATTGAGACGCGCGCATTCCTCAAAGATGAATGACACGTCGGCAATCAATTGCTCTTTGCTATTGGCCATGGCCGTCCGCTCATAAGCTACCTTGATCGCACTTCGCCACCCGCTGCGCCTGTTTTGCGCAACACAGTCCATCGCACAGCCTAAAATCACCCGGAAACTCAGGGCCCTTCAGGTGTCTGCCCGCCGATGCTGTCCCACACCCACGTTCACGACCAGCCCACGCGCGTAAAGTGAGTTGCTGCGACCAGTTCGCGTCAGCGCGTTATTGACGAGTTCTTCCCATTTCTCCTCACGAGGACGGGAAGGGGAGCGTTGCCGATCTCCTGCGGAAAGCGTTAGCAATCCAGGAATCTGGTGCTTCAATTCTGCGTTTGTCCAAGTCTGCCCGTCGCTCATCAGCTGAAGTATCGCCTCCTGAATTTGCGCTTCGGTTGTTCTCAGCCGTTCGGTTTCTGGCGCAATTTTGGTATCGAGTGTCTGATTGTCTCCAGCGGCCAATAAAGTATCGACAGTATGCACGTGAATAAGCGTCTCCGATGCCTTCGCATCGGCAACCGGTTCCGCCTCGGTGTGCTTGTTCTCATCCATTTCGAACGGCTCTTGCTCGGAACCACCAGAGCGCCATTGCTTGTATTCGGTATAGACCGTTGAACGTTTGTCCGCAGTTCTGGGCTTGATATCTAGTGAGTCCAGTAGCTTGCAAAGCTCCTCGAGAACGGTTTGCCGCTCGCGTACGAAACGGGAAGCAAAGCAGCGCCAGAAACGCCAACCTGCACGTTCAAGTGTACGCTGACGCTGCATGTCCGCTGGCCATTGCTCCGGCCCATGGTAACGATCACCGTCACATTCGATAGCAAGCCGACGATCATCATCACCCTCAACCACGATATCGATGCGATGCTGTCCGACACGCACCTGCGTATCGAGGGCATATCCCCGATCATGCAGGGCATCGAAGACCTCGCGTTCAAAGTCGGATTCGCAGCGCAACCGTGCGTCGGCAGCCTCTTCGGTATCATTGGGAAATGGAGAGCGAAAATGTTCAAGCAATGCCCGGCGCAATTTGTCGCTGGGGCTAAGTTGATCCAATTCGATTGAACGGACGAGGATCATCCTCTCCCGCGCTCGGGACGCTGCGACGTTGAATCGTTGTTCAAAAGGTAGACCGCTTAGAGCCGCGGCATTGCCTGGCGTCGCGACCATGGAAAGGAACATGATATCGCGTTCGTCGCCCTGAAAGGTTGCAGGGTCGCCCACCCTGATCCGGTACTTTTCGATGAACGGAATGCCGAGATCGTTTTCGATCCGGCTGTAGATCAATGCTGCCTGCTCGGTTCCTAACAGGGTCGTTACACCAATGGTGCGCCCATCGAATGATGGGTCGCCTGCGATGCGCTGCAATTCCTCGATAATATAGTCGGCTTCTGGCGGATTGGTTTTGCCGCGCCCTTTGCGATACCCATCGAGAACAAGAACATCTGACAACACAGGATCGAGCCGCTCCGATGCCTTTGAGAGACGCAGAGGGCACAGTTCGTTGCGATAAAATTGCCGCTTCGAAAACTCGATGATGGGGGCGGCGCAGCGAAAATGCTCGCGCAACATGAAACGATCAGCACCGAAAATGACGCTCGCGAGGTCGTATAGTGAACTTTCCTGCCGCATCGGCTCAATGAACAAGGGAACCTGTGCCGAAAGATGCCGAAGGGCGAGCGCGTTGGACTGCTCCATGTTCAAGCCGACATTGTCGGGACTGACCTGCTTGTCATCGCCAACAACGAGAATCTGTTTTGCGCGGAAGAGGGCGGGGAGCGCTGACAAGGTCGACTGCGAGGCCTCATCAACAATGACCAGATCGAAGATACCCAGTTCGGCAGGCAAGGATTCCGACACGCGGCTGTGCGGCATAATCCAGCAAGGCAAGGCGCTTTTCACGGCGTCGGCGGCGTTGCGCGCAGTTTTGCGGTGACGATTTGCGCTCTTGCCAGTTCCGCGCCCGATCTTGCCAACGGCAACCGCATAGGCGGCTAAGGCCTGCATCACGCTTGGAGAGGCCTTTTCCTTGAGCGCCCGCCAGGTCCGCTGTTCGATCGTACGGATGTAAGTCTTGGAAAGATCGGCTTCCGCCTGCTCACGTTCTTTATGCAGTTGCCGCAATCGGGCCGATTGGTTGGATTCGTCCAGCCAACGGTCAAGGCGTCGCAGTCGCCAGCGCTGCCGCCAATCGCCAGGGCAAAGTGGATCGATAGCGCCCGGCGGAATTGATAACAGTTGCTCGGCCCACAGTGGAGCGCTGCTTTCATTGATCTGGCCAGTCACGGACCGGATCGCTTCCCAATGTTGTTGAAGCCCATGCAAATGGGCGATCCGCGCCGAGCAGCGCGCGACATCTGTCGCCAGATCCGACCTGGGAAGGGCTTCCTCACCAATTCGGGCAGCCAATGTCCGGACATCGTCATGGACAGGACTATCGCCGCGACCAATTGCCTGGAGCAGCGATTTTCGCACTGAACGCGCGGCCTGAAGCCTGGCCAGTTCCAGGTGAATGTGGAGACAGTCAAGAACGTCGCTTGGATCGGTGTGTCGGCTGATCGGCCCACGCCAGCGCGGCAATAGGGCGCGAACTGCATGTGTCAGATGCTCGGCTTCGCTTTCAAGCGATGACAGCGCATCAAGGCGGTCAAGCAGGTTCAGGGCTTCTCGGCCCGCTGCCGGACTGGTCACCGTGATCGCGGGCAAGCCAGTGCCTGCGCAAGCATGATTCCAGCTCTGAACGAAACCTTGCGCCCGGTCGGTCGCTTCAATGTATCGCGCTACTGCATCCCAATCGCTGGCCGCCGAGGGAGCCTTGCCCTTGAGTCTGACCGCCGCAATATGGGTTTTGGTCGTACGTGCGAACAGACCGGCAATGGTGCCGAGACCTGTGCCGCCTTCGGCCAAGTCGGCAACGCTTGTGCGAAAACGCGGATCGTCGAGACAGGATTCCGGGAGCCCGACAGGCCTGGTGAGAAAGAAGCGCTGATCCTCCTCAAGCGCGCTGGCTTCATGGCGAAGCTGAGACAGGGCTTCCCGAACGGGTTCACCCGCATAACTCATCAGTTCCGAAAGCGCTGTGTCGAGCGCACCGGCAGAATTGGTCAGGTCCAGGCGGCGTTGATTCCACTTGGTAAGGTGCTGCTCGATTGTTTCTGTCAGCGTTATCGTTTCAGCCTGGGTATCCAGCAGTCGCCACACCGCACCATCCGCTATCGTCTGCTCGATGCTCGCCGCCTTCTGGAGGCTGTCATGCGCAGCCAGAATGGCATCCACGTCGGCCAGCAAGTCAACCGGTGGCAGCGTCTTGCCAAGATAGGACAGGTCATCGCCAACGGCTTGCCGCGCGGCGCGCAGGGTAGCGATGTCTTCATCGTCGAAGCGCAGGTCGAACAGCGCTGCCGGACCGATCGCGTCTGGCAACCAGGTAGCATCCTCCCCAGCGGCCAGCACTTCGCGCGCGGCGTCGAGTGGTTCGATCCTTTGCCCGTCCAGTTCCAGCTTCGATAGTGCCGTGCGGCCGATCTGTTCGGTTTCACGATCATTCGCGGCGAGTTGGCGATGGAGACCATCGATCTTGGCTTCCAGGCTGGCAATTTCAGCGTCGAGTTCGGATTTGCGCAGGTGCTGGAGCCGCTCCGAAATAAGATCGACTGATCCACGAAATTGGCGGAGGCCTTCACGGTCGCTGTCGAGCAAGCTTACCGCCAACGGGCGGATTTGCGGGGGAAGCTGGTCCTGCAGCACGCGCAGAGCGGGCGACTTCTGCGAAGTCACCAGCACCCGCCGACCTGTCGCCAGATAGTGGCTGATGATATTGGCAATCGTGTGGGTTTTACCGGTTCCGGGGGGACCCTGCACGACAACCCCATCGCGCACCGCAAGACGCTGCGCAATCTGGACCTGCTCGGCATTGAATGGCTTCGGGAAAAACAGCTCTTCGCCGCTGCCATCAGAGGACGTAGCGCCGGGAATGCTGTTGATGCCGCGGAACGTCGGAAAATTTTCGTCCTGCAAATCGCGCGACGGATCGGTAAACAGCGCCGCGATGGCGGGCGGGATCGCTATCTTGCCTTCGCTGTTTTCGAGCAAATCACGAAACGCCAGCAGGTCAGCCATCAACTGGGTTGCTCGCCGCTCGCGCTGCAGGAAGGCGAAACCATCGGTGATGCGCAGTTCTTGCCCCGGAAGAGGCAAGGGCAGGGGGCTGCCGTCCTCACCGCTGGCATAACTCGCGCCCGGATCGAGCAAGGCGGCGGCATTCTGCAGGATCGGCTCGAACGTGGGGCGAATGTAGGGCGAGAGGGCATCGTCCTCCAGCTCCTCGATGTGGCGTACCGCCAGCCTTCGCCATACGTCCACCTGGGCAAGTCCGAGGGCGTCGAGCGGGTCAGCCTCCACTCCGGGGCGGGCTTCGGCCCTGGGAACGAGGGCAATGACGTGGCTGATTGGATCGAGTTCGATGTCCAGCGGAATAGTCAGCAACGGATAGAGCAGCCGCTTGCCGCTGCGAACGAGCGCGGCATAGCCCAAGCCGCAAACCAATTCTTGCGGGATGCCATCGGGTGCAGCCAGAGCCTGTCGCAAGGCGAAGAGCGCACCGTAAAAGGCAATCGTCTTGCGGCGCGGGACTTCAGTCTTGACCCAGTCGGCCCACGGCCCGGCCACATAGGCAGCCAGCCCGTCACGCACAGCAACGGCTTCGGCGTAGTCATCCAGGTCGAGGCCGGCTGCTTCGTCATCCCGCACAATTTCGGCTGCCTGACATTCAGCCGCCGTCAGCCGCTCGCGCAAGCGCGGCTCGCGGGCAGGGTCATCAGACAGGACCAACCATGCCTTGAGGCGCTGGTCGGCAGGTTCCGGCGGTGGTTTTCGATTCAGGCGATCAACGGTCAGAAATGCGGCATCCTCGCCGGAGACCCGGTTGAAGGCGATGCCTGGCAGTGCCGCCAATTCGTCATGCGTGCGATGGAGTGCGCGATGCTCGGCGACATCGGTGACGAGCTTGAGCTTGTCCTTTTCGACCGCGATCACATAGTCGATCAGGTCCAGCATTCGCGCCAGGATCATTGGATCTGCCGCATCGATAGTTCTGGGCGTGGCAGCGGGCATGGAACTCCGGTCAATCTGGATTGGCGGCTCCGTCAATTCGGGTGCAGGCGGTACGTCGACAGCGAGGGGCGCAGCGGGAACGCGAACCTGAGTCGCTGGCTCCGGTTCGCTTTCCAGCTTGGCCCGAATGGCTTCTAGTCGATTCCGGCGAGGATTTCGCGGAGGTGCATGGTTCATCTCCGAACTCGGCGTGTCCGGCAAAGCTGAAGGGGGTACTGGTTGCAACGATAGCCCCAATTCCATTCCGTCCAGTATGGCGGTGATCTTGGCGTTAAGGCGATCGGCGCGATCGGTTGTGCGAATATGTAGCTCTGCGGCGATGATTTCCAGCCGCTGCCGATCGGAGCGATGCTGTTCGACCAGTTGCTCAAGCTGGGCAATCGAATTCTGGAAATGTGGTCGCGGCTTGCTCACGCTGCAAATCGCCCGTCAGCCAGCTTCCGCGCCTGACCGATGGCTGCCAGGGCATCGAGCACAGGCGTGACGCTCGCGGCGCGTTTGCCGTCGAAAGCGCGGGCGATATCGCGGGGGTGCTGGGGCGAAGGAGAAGCGGCCAGCACGGTGGCGACAGCACTGACCTGTTCGGCAAGCGTCTTGGGCCATGGGATGATGGTTGCGGGGGCGGCGGCTGGTTCATCGCCGAGGTCGAGCGTGGCGTTGACTTGCGGCGCTGTGGCCCCGGGGGCCTGGAATTCGGGGCGGAGCCAGCGGATCAAACCCTTGGCCTCCTCGGCGGCACGGGTCTTGTTGAGCGCGACCAGGCGGGAGAGGATGTCCTCGTCGCTCAGGCCTGCGGGCCAACCATAGGCTTCGGCCACGGCGCTATCGATGTCGTCGTGATGCTGACGGATCAGTGTCACCAGACCGCGATCATGGATGTCGCGGTTCTTGTCGGTCAGCGGGCTGCCCTTCCCGTCATTGGCGCGCAGCGCCCCCAGCACATTGTATAGCCCGGTTAGGGTCAGGTCGTCATGCGTGGCAAGCACCTGCTTGCGCAAGCCGTCGAGCGCCTCAGCCTCGGCGCGGATGCGCGCTTTGAGCGGTTCGGGTACGTCTGCCGGGAAGGGGAATGGATCGAAACAGGTCGTGTTATTGTAAACCGGATCATTTCCTACGCCCTGCCTGCCTCCAGTGGCATCGGCCCATGCGACATGAACTCGACTGGTAAGAATGCCTAAGATGTAAGCATCGTCAGAGGCAACGACGCGAATCTTCTGGTCCGGCAAAATGCTCTCAGGCAGGAAGGTAAACCAACGATGCTTCGAAGTTTCAGTCGTAGCAACATAACGCCCAAGTGCCCTTATGGCCGCTCGCATTTCAGGTCGAGGCTTGGCAAATCGCCACCATTCCTTTGCATATTGCTGCGAGTCGGCGGTATCGCCGGATCGAGCGGCGCGAGAGTCTTTAAGCCGGTTCCAAACAAATTGAAATAAGGCGGGCGACGCGCTCTTTGCCTGTTCCTCGTCGCAAGCATTATAGTCGATTATCAAACCGGCGGGCTTGTTGTCGGTCAACTCGTTTCCAACAAGATATTCGCGCACTACCTGAGCCACGTCCTGCCGGGCCAGGCCAATTTCGTTCAAATCGTCTTCGGTCAGCCTGAAGCCAAGACCGGATGGAATCACACCCATGAATGACATATTTGAATTGGACTTGAGCGGAGTGGCGCTCGCAACGTCAGCGCCGAGCTTTAAGTTTGCATGGACGGTGCCAAATGCCTCTGCCAATTCTACTTTGGCCATTCCGTCGAGACCATTCACTTCGGATGTGACCATTGCCAACCGGCCTGGCGACTTGGTTTTGGCTGCGACCGTGATCGCCATCCTAACCTGGGCATCAGTCTCCTCATCCCGCCACGGATGATCGGGAATCGCGAAAATGAGACTAATGGGCTTTTTTGCACCTAGCCACTTCACGATCACAGCACGATTTGTAATCTGCTTTATGCTATTTGTGCTGATGAAACCGAACGATCGAGATATGCCAGCACTGGCGAGTTCGGCGGCGTGCTCCCACCAATACATCACAATATCGACACTCTTTGGCACCTTGGGCCAAGCCGCTCGAATGGCTTGGCAATAGAGGTCGCCTAGACGCTTACGCATCCTTTTGTTGCCGATGAATGGAGGGTTCCCAACAATGAAATCAGCCTTGGGCCACTTAGCTGCTCGTGGCCTGATATATCGATAGACTTCAACTCTCGCCGATTCATCGGGCACTTTCTTACCCGTCACCGGATGGACCCTCATAGTCTCACCATCCCAGCGGGTGAGGGGCATCCCATGCTCATCACGTTCAAGCACTTTCGAATCATAATCGATCAGCGCATCTCGGTTTTCGATGGTCTTCACATCACGCAACACCGGTTCAGGCGGCACTTTTCCTTCGCCATTCACCCGGAAATGCCATTGCAGATAGCCAATCCACAGCACCAGCTGGGCAATCGCCGCCGCGCGCGGATTGATCTCAATCCCCAGGAAGTTCTCGGGCGTGATGGTATGACCACTCAGCTCGGCGACCGCTTGCTTTTCGCTCCCCGGCCTGAGAGCATGTTCGAGTTCGGTCAACCGTCCGATCACCTCGCCCTCAAGTTCCTTCATCCGGGCGAGCGCGACATAGAGGAAATTGCCGGTGCCGCAGGCAGGATCAAGCACCTTGACCTGCGCGAGCTGGGCATGAAACTTTTCGATCACGGCAAGGGCTTCATGCGCCTTGCCCGCCTCGATCAACTGACCGGCGGCAGCTTGCACCCCTGCCCAATCGGCGCGAAGCGGCTCCATGATGGTCGGCATGACCAGCCGTTCGACATAGGCGCGCGGCGTGTAATGCGCGCCCAATTTGGCGCGCTCCTTCCCGTCCAGCGCGCGCTCGAGGAGTGTGCCAAAGATTGCGGGTTCGACATGATTCCATTTGTGCGTCGCCGCCTCGATCAGCAGGCCGATCTCGTCGGCCTTGAGTTCAATCGCAGTGGTGTTTTTGAACAGATAGCCGTTGAAGCGCAGCACGGTTTCCCCCGCTTCGCCCAACACTCCGGCCAGCCCACCCTTGTCCATCGCCTGCCACAGCGATGACAGGTTTGGCGCGAAGTTTTCGGGGCGCTTCTGCATCCGTGTGAGGAAGTGCGTGAAGCTGCCTTCGGGGATCAGCGCCACATCCTCGGCAAACATCGTGAACAGGCAGCGCATCAGAAAATCGGCGACGCGGGTGGGGTTCTGCTCGCGCTTTTCGAGGCGCTTGGAGAGTTCGGCAAGGTGCCCGGCAATCTCGCGGGTGATGCGCGCGGCTTCCTTAGACGGATCGAGGCTGAGCGGGTCGGTCCAGATGGTCGCAAGGCGGGTGCGGACATCCTCGTCGCGCAAATCGTCGAGCGCGATGCGGAAGCGAGCGGCGTCGGGGAACTGGGTGTATTGCTTTCCTGTGCCGCTGAAATCAGCATAGACATCGATGCAGTGACCGACATCGGTGACGAGCAGGAAGGGCGGCCAGCCATGATCGATAGGCAACGCCTTGGCATAGCGTTCGGCCTGCCCGCGCGCTTCGACCATCGCCTTTGACCAGGCGGGAGTGCCGCGTTTGGCCGTGCCGCGCTTGAATCGGGTGGCAGCGGTCTGACCGAAAATGTCGAGGTCGGCCTCGCCCTGTTCGGCGGCCTTGCGGTCGGCATCGCTACCCTGTTTGGCTTCGAGAACAAAGCAATGGCGCTTGTAAGCGTCAATCCGGCCAAAGCTTTCGGTGCCGTCTGCCTCTTTCTGGAAAACCCGGCGCTCGAACACATAGTCGTTGTGGGCGTCGTCAGTTCGGCTGCCCTTGGGCGGATCGATCCCGATCAGGGCGCACAGGCCGTTGACGAAGCTCTGCGTGTTGGCGAGTTCGGAACCGCCGGTCAGCGCCCATTCGGCGATGAATGTCTCAATGTGTTTGGCTGCCCCGGTCATCAAGTGCTTGTAGTCGCGACATTGACTGCGCGGCAATTGCCAATGTACTCCTCTGCCAACAAGATCGTCATCTTCTCGTTGGCTCAAGGCCGAAGCCGCCATCCGTGTCCAAGCAATTTTCAGGTTCGTAGATCTAAGATCGATGATCGGAAGTCATTCTTCGGCATTCGCCCCTTAGCCCGAGCCTCTTGCAAGATATTCTGATGCGGTTCACCATGTTCGTTGAGTGCGCCGTCGAAGATTTTCTGACGAAGGCATGCCGCGACTAAGAGACCCAAATCTGCGATCGGGTCTTCACCGTATGTCCGGAAGTATTTTCCGTACTTTCGAGAGTCATAGACATCTGGCGCCCCACCGTGGATGACGGAAGCACGGATTTCAAGGAGGGCGCGCAGGCGCCCTGAATCAAGCGGCCCAAGCGTGCTCTGTATCCCATCAACGACGGCTGCGGTCGTCCCGGCAATTTCGCTATACGTTGCGTCCAGCGCCATGCACAGAATTGGGAAACGCTCGGACGGGCCAAGTGGCCATGCGCGGTAATAGTACTCCAGCGCAGTCATTTGACGGCGGATAATCCGACTTTCCTCTGAAATCTTGTTGCCAAGAATCTTCAGCCAGTTTTGATCTGCGACGCCGAGCACAATGTCTTCCATCAGCGGAGGTGTGTGCGCATCCCCGAACGATAATGAGTAGGTTGAGATTCCTGCGATCAAGTGACCGCCCCACATGGATCTGCCAGAGAACATATACCGGTAGGTATGCGATGGGGTCAGGGCGACTGCACCCAAGATTGCGCGCAGCATCTTGCGCGCAGATGCTAGCCCATGAGCCCTGACTCCCAACCACGCTGCTGGTGTTTCTCTCCGGTATTTCCACTCCGATGCTATAACTGGCGGAAAGCTGTTCGGCATAAGCAATTTTTGGTTCCACTCCGGCATTTCCTGGGGCAGCGCCTCTGGCTTCCGGAAGAAAAATGACGCGCAGGAAAAGTCATCGGCGACTCGAAGCGCCACAAGTGGAAAGATAGTTAGCTCAAGCTCGGGTCGGAAAACGGGCGATTGGGCAAGCGCTTCGGCCAGCTGATCTTTTCCTGTAACTGAAATGTAGCGAGAGAACGGCCCGTCGAGATGCTTAAACAAAGTGTCGTTCGAGACGGGCGCGTAGTTGTCTTTGATGAAGTCGGTTAGCAGCGTGGCGACCTCGGTGACAGACAATGCACGCAGGTAAGATGCGCCATGCTCCCGCACGAACAGCGCGGCTGTCACGAGCGCTTTCCTGCTGAAGTAGATCGATACGCCGATCCCACTGATTTGCCTTCGACCGCTGATGTTGAATTGATGTAGGAGTCCATCCTCCCCCACATGGGTGGACATCGCAGCAAGCAAAAATTCTATGGCGCGTCGGTGGAGGCTACTCATGCCTATCCATTGCGGCACATATAGGCCCTGCGCTAGCCCAATATTCGATTGATTTAGCGTGGTTTCAACCTCGCACCGACCAGCCATTGTCCGTTTCGGCCCCGCTCTCGCGACGTTGGACCTTCTGAAATCCACGACGAAGGCGGGCGGCTCTGCAACTCGCACATGACAATCTCGCTTCTCCGAGAGTCAGCGCTGGTACCACTTTGACAGGCTTAATGTTCAATATCCGCATAATGTGCGGTGAATAGGTCGGCCAATCGCCGCATTCTCACGATTTGAGCCAATAATCGTGCATCAACCCAATCCAGCGCAAAGGCTCTTTCCTAGGACCGGCCCTGCCAGAGTTGCCTCACCGGTGGCTGTATGAACCAATCCCGCCCGCTCATTGATGGCCGAAACCAGCTTTGCTCGGTCGTTGGTGTAGATCGCAACCGATTCCCTGGCGCGCGAAACGCTGAC
>Ga0073920_1000190_pt1 | contig 12468 bp, 8 predicted proteins | sample GWRWT4_2Sept14_2_FD_70953 | JGI IMG/M metagenome (GOLD analysis project Ga0073920, IMG submission 70953) | Sand microcosm microbial communities from a hyporheic zone in Columbia River, Washington, USA - GW-RW T4_23-Sept-14 | ecosystem: Engineered > Artificial ecosystem > Sand microcosm >...
CGCACCCAGCGGTCGAGGATCACTGCCGCGACCTGCCGTCCCTTCCCAGCCCCGGTGCCGTCACCGAGGAAGTAGCCCATGCGGTAGGCAATGCCTTCGGCGCTCGCCTTCAGGGCACAGCCCCTGTCCTCGGGTTCGTAGAGGCCGGAAAGATCGCGGGCATGCGCGCTTGCCGCATAGATCAGGGTCTCGGCTTGCGCCGCCGAGAGAATGCCCTTGGCGATCAGATCTGCGGGCAATTGCGGAACGGCCTGCGGAACCGGCGCGGTGATCGAGCCCATTGCGACGGATTCGACCAACGGGGTTGGATGGTCGGCCGCACCCTCAATCGTGATACGGCTTGGCCGGTAGGGCAGGTAATGCCCGACCTGCTCGGCAATCGGTGCGGGCGCTGTGAGCGCCTGATAGACGAGCGGCTGGATAACCGGAGCGGCGGCAACCTGTCGCCGGGCGAGCGGGACTGGCTTGCGGCCAGCGGCAACGAGGCGAAGCGGCGTGAACGCCTTCGCCAGCACGACCGGCTCTTCGACTGCCAACCCGCGCTCCGGCAGAGTATCGACCAGGAGGCAGAGCTCGGCGAAACTGTTAGGCTTGGCGATGACCGGACTGTCCTCGCCTTCGGTCTTGTCGAGCACCAGCAGCCGCGTGGTGATCGAAGTGCCCTGTTTGACGAAAGCGCGCTCGACCGCCGCGTTGAGCCGCAATGCCACCGGGCCGGCCAGGCCACCCAGGAAGCGCGGCAGATCGAACCACTCGGGCATGACCGCGACAAGCCGACCACCGGGGATCAGCCGTTTCCAGGCCGAGCGCAGATGCCGCGCGCCGGTGCGGCCATCGTGGCCGCGCTCGATCCCATGCGAATAGGGCGGGTTCATCAGCACCACGCTTGGCGCGACGTCGGCGCCAAGCAGCTCGTCGATCAGTTCGCCATCGTGTCCAGTCACCTGTGCCGCCGGAAACATGGCTTGCAGACACTCGCGGCGAAGCGGAGAGATCTCATTGAGCGCAAGGCGCGCGCCAGCCTTCCCGGCCCAGACCGCGAGCATGCCGGTCCCGGCCGAGGGTTCGAGCACCAGATCATTTGGCGACAGCGCGCAGGCTCGTGCCGCGATCCAGGAAGGCCGCGGCGGCGTTGCGAACTGCTGCCATTCGATCTGCTCGTCGCTGCGCGTGGTCTGGCTGGGTACCTGCGCTTCGAGGCGCTCAAAGGCACGCTCGGCCAGATCGGTCGGCATATCGCCTGTCAGCGATGCCATTCCATGCAGGACCAGCACCTGCGCCAGCTCGAGCGCGGCGTGGGCGTCGCGCACCGACCAGCGGCCAGCAGCATCACTTCCGCCGAAGTGCTCGGCCATGACGGCATTGAGCATGGTGCGCGAAACGATCTGACCGGCAGCAAGCCGCGCGGCGAGATCGCGCCCTGTGGTGAGCACCAGTGGTTCGGTGGGTACGGGAAAGGTAAATGCGGGTGAAGCTTGAGACATCGGGAACCTCCTGACGAGGTCCAAGTCCGTCCGGGGCCTCACCAGGCCCCAAGCCCTCTTTCCTCTCCTGCGATGCTCAAGCCGCCGCGCGAATTCGGCGCACCAACTCGTCATTCCAGTCGTCGCCGTGTCGCGGCGGAGGCCGCGTGACGATGCGGCGACCTTCGCGGGCGTAGGCTTCAAGCGCGCGCTCCTCGGCGAGCCTCCCGCCGGCATCGTTGTCGACGAACAGGTGGAGCTCGCGCACCGATTCCGGGATCGTGACCAGACCGAACCGCTCGTTGCCGAGCGTCGCCCAGCAGGGAATACCAAACAGCTGCATCGCCGAGAGCGCTGATTCAACGCCTTCAGCAAGACCGAGGCGTCCACCCCGGGGAAAGGCAAGGCGCACCGCGCCCGAGCCCGGGCTGCCAAGCGAGCGCTTGGGCTGCTCGAACGACGCAAGGCGGTCATAGCCCAAGTCGAGGAAGGTCCGGTTCAGCGCCAGGACGCCAGCATCGTTGCGCACCGCCGCGACCATCGCGGGCAGGAAACGCACCGCGCCCTTAGGTCCAAGCGGCATGCGCGGATGGTAGCGCAGGTCGGGCGAGGAAACGGCAATTCCCCGTCCCGCGAGATAGCGCTCGGCCGGTGTGCCAGCCAAGGCCGAGGCTTCGAGCCATAGCCGAAACGCATTTCGATCGGTGACGTCAACGCGCGGCTGGACCGCGATCGGGCCGCCAGGTCCATCGAACAGGTCCGAGATCCGCACCCCGAGCCTGGCCATGGCCTGCATGACCGCGTCGTTGCTGCAGCCGGCGAAGCAGTGGACGAGCACCGCGCGCTTGCCGAGCGAAATGCTGAGCGAAGGCGTACGATCGGCATGGGCCGGGCAACAGCACATGCCCTTCGAGCGCGCCCAGGTCCCGCCCAGTTGCTCTACGATTTTCCTGGCACGCGTTTCGAGCGCATCGCGGCCGTGACCTTTGGACATGGGGCATCTCCATCATGACATGCCTCCACCCGCGCAGCCTCCGCTCTGCGCCGCTGACAATCGGTTTTCCTACAAGATATGTTCTATATATGTTCCGTTCCGATTCGGCCAGAGAAGGAATTGCACATGGCGCAAAAAACGATCGGGAAACTGCTCACGGCAGCGGCACTTTTGGCGGGAAGGCCTGCCCTCGCCCAAGATGAAAAGTTGGCTGCCATGCGGCCGGAAAGCGCAGCGGCCGGCTACCGGGTTGATGGATCGGCGGAAGACTTCCAGCTCGTGACACACGGCGTCTGGCAAGCGCCTGTGCAGATTGCAGGGTCTACCCTGAGACCAAACCAGCCGACCGGCCTGGGTGCATCCACGCCGCACAAAATCAAGAAAGCTTCAGAAACTCAGCCAAGTTTTCGGCGTGCTGTCTACCTGCCTCACGTTTATGCCGCCGAAGCGCAGTATGGATTGCCCACCGGGCTCCTCGATGCGCTGATCTGGACCGAATCGCGCTACAATCCATTCGCGGTGAGCGGTGCCGGCGCTGCGGGACTTGGTCAGCTGATGCCGAAGACGGCGCGCGAGCTTGGGGTCTCCAATCGGTTCGATCCGCGTGCGAACCTGTGGGCCGCAGCCAGATACCTGCGCCAGATGCTGGACAAGTTTGGAGTCGTCCATCTCGCAGTCGCGGCCTATAATGCAGGGCCTGGTGCCGTCGAGCGCGCCGGCGGCATTCCGCTCAACGGTGAGACCCCGTCCTACGTGCGGAACGTCCTTTCGTTCTGGGGAGCCAAGTGAGGACGATGTTCGGGAATGGCAACAATCGACGCATGCGCGTGAGCGGCGTACTCAGCGACGGTGGGCGCGGGCCGAGCATTTTGACTGATTCAGGCGACATTTGGATCTTGGACCGCCTCGATTTAGACTTGGATCTTCTTGGATCCCGAGTGACGGTCGAAGGTGCCCAGCATGGGTATGATCGCCTTGTGGTCGACTGGATAGGCGCGGCGGTACAGATGAACTAGGCACAAGGGTTGCGTGATCATCATTTGTCTCGACCATTGGGATGATCAAGCAGCAACCTGAAGGTCCTGTCGGTCCAAAACTTCGACCGCCTTCATTTTATGCTCAGGCGCCAAGTGCGCGTAACGAAGCGTCATGTCGTAATCGCTGTGGCCAAGCAACTCACGCACGGTGTTGAGATCTACGCCGCCCATTACGAGCCTGGATGCAAAGTGATGGCGCATGTCGTGCCAACGAAAGTTCACGATCTCCGCTTGCTTTAGCAGCCCTCTCCACGAGGTGTTCGCTCGATCAAATCGCTGCCCATCGTCATTGACGAAGACAAGCCCGCTCGACTTCTCGGTCTGCTCTTGCCAGCCCTTCAACACCCAAGTCGCCTCTCGATTGAGTGGAATATGTCGGGTCCGTTTCGACTTAGCGGTCATACCACTAACGGTCATCAAGCGTCGGTCCAAATCAACGTTTTCCCAAGTCAAATCGAACAGTTCGCCTCGTCTTGCCCCGGTGTTGATCGACAAAAGGACCAAGGGCTTCAAATGGTCAGTGAACTGCAATTCATGCATGTTTCGCAACGGCTCATAGCCTCGCGCGATCCTCCAGGCATTGGCTGAAGCCCTCTCCTGACGCCGGCGTTCTTCTCGTTGGTCAAGCGAATTGCGTAGCCGCTCCTCCTCCTCGCCGGACAGGAATCGCACTTTCACACGATCGTCGGTCCTCGCCTTCTTCACTTTCGCGATAGGACTTCTGTCCAGGATTTCCCAATCGACCGCCCTATTGAAGCAGGCCTTGATCGAAGAGATATCTCGGTTGAGCGTTTGATGGCTGAGGCCACGTTCGACCTGCTTTCCACGCCAGCGTTCAATATCCAAGGCCGAGATCGCATCCATTTTTTTGGCAAGGAGAGATTTGAAGGTCGTCTTTAGCCTCCCAAGATTTTGCTCGTGCGCTCGCTGATTGGCCCGTGCCCAGATTGCATAGTCACCGTCCAAGAAGTCACACAATTTGGGGACATCAGGTGCTGGCTTGCGAGCCTCGATCGGATCGATGCCCCGATAGAACTCCGACAGAATCTTCTGCGCCGCCTCGAACGCCTCCGAATACCCGACCGCATCGACCCGTCCCAGCCAGACCCGCTTGGCGCGTGCATCCTCACACTACCAAGACTTGACGCCCGTTGGCATGACACGCAAGATGAGGCCCTTGAGACGTGTATCGCGATAGTCAACCGGCCGATCCGGGATCGGAACCTTTTTGACAAAGTCCCGCGTCAAGCTGATGCGCATTTCAGTTCTGCCTTCGAATTCTCGTCCCATTTCTGGTGGTGCACTGGTGGTGCAAAATGTCGAAACGGCACGGAACAGAAATAGAACAAATGCACCACCAGCGCAAGATCGATGATGCCAAAAAAGTAAGGGGACTCAAGATATTTTGTGATTTTTTAATGCTTTATCGGTCACGTTCTCAGGCGTAAAAGGCGAGCTGGGGGTGTGGGGGTCGGAGGTTCGAATCCTCTCGTCCCGACCAATTTTCATGGCAACTGAGCCAGTTCGGGTCAGGATTGCTGCATCACCGATCAGGCACCGCTTGCTGCGATAACGTCAACGCCGGGATCACCGTTCGCGCAAGCGCCTGCGCGGCGGAGCGAACTTCTTCAGCAGCGGATTCATCGCCAACTTCATAAGTATAGGCCGGAATGCCATAGGCGGCGCTGAACCAGTTCTTTGATGTGGCCGATCCGGGATTGGCATCGCGCGGCTCGATCGCGAAGGAATAGCCGGCCAGCGCGTTCTCCTTGCCGCCAAGCCAGGCAGCCAGGAACTGTTTCCCGCTAGCGCTCGCCTCATCCCCCTGGACGTAGAACAGGTTGCGGTCGGTCGAATGAAAATCGAGCATCAGAACTGGCTTGACCCCTGCCGGCAGCCGCGCCAGCCAATTTCCGACCGCGCGGGTTTCGGGCTGTTTGAACTTGCCCCAGTCGCGATTGATGTCCGTACCGCCCAGGTTGGCGCGCCAGTGCCCCCGGGCAACGCCATCGGGATTGAGCAGCGGTACGATCAGGAACTGGTATTGCCTGGAATCGATCGCCCCGGAACGGACCAGCCGGGCCAGTTCCTGAGTGAATGCATCCATGGCGATTGCGCCGGTCACTTCGGGCGGATGCTGCCGGCCCAGCAGAATGACCAGGTGCGGCGCATCGGCATGGCCGAGATGCACGGCCTCGACCGGGCGGCCGCCGTGCGAATAGCCCAGCACGATCCTGCTGCCATTGCCGCTGGTCACCAGTTGGCCCAGCAACTTGTCATAGTGGGCCGCAGTGATCAGCGGCTGGCCGCTGACCACGCCTTCACCGGGCGGAAGCGTGATCGAAACTGCGCTACGATCTTTTGCGACAGCAACCGCAAGCGCCGCGGGATCACCCTTGCCACGCCATTTCGGAGCATAGCGGTGGGCGGCGCCAATGTAGCGGACATTGACCGTCAATTTGCCGCCAGGTGCCGCGCTATAGCGAAACGCATACCACGGGCTGGGGTTGATTGGCGGCTGGTGCTCGGGCGTGACCAGGACCGTGAAGGTCCGCTCATCCTCGGCATAGCAGGCCGAGCGCGATGCGCCTTCAAAGTCGAACTGGATACTTGCTTGCGCAGTCTTGCAGCCGCTCAGCGTGGGCTTGGATGAAGGTGCCGAAGCACGGCCGGGCGGCTGTGCCAGCACCGCCGCTCCCGTTCCTGCTGCCACGGCGGCGGCGAGCAGCGGCCAAACCGCTGCCCGCCATTTCGGATCAGAACTTCTTGCGCAGTTCAATGTCGATCACCCTTCCGCGCGCGGTATAGAGTTCGCTGTAGAAACCATAGGTTTCGTCGGCAAGCGGCGGATCCTTGTCGAACAGGTTGTTGATCCCGACCCGCAGGCGCGTGCCATCCAGCGGGGTGTTGTTGTTGATCGTGTAAGAGATCGACACATTGGTCACGAACTGGTCCTTGACCGGGAAGAAGTTGGCATTGGGATCGCTGGATACCAGCAGCACATCGCGCACCACGCTGGTGTCCCACACTTTGCCGGTGTACTGGCCATAGATCCCCACTTCAACCGGACCGCTTTCCCAGTTGATCGACCCGCTCAGGCGCCACTTGGGCCGACCGTCGAGCTCCAGCAATTCGCCCAGTCCGCCAACCGTCACGTCGGCTGGCAGAGTGCCGTCCGCGATTCCGGCAAGCAGTTCTTCCCCGTCAGCCCCGGCGCTCTGGACAAAGCTGGAGAGCCGTGCGGCGTTGATCCGCAGCCGGAACTTGCCGATGCCAAAGTCGGGCACGCGGTAAGCCAGCCCAAAGTCCCAACCCTTCGACACGCGGCTGTCAAGGTTTAGGTAAGGGTCGAGCACCTGAACAATCGCGCCGGCCGGGGCCAGGCTGGTGCCGGTAAACAGCAAGATGTCATCAGGGGTTGGGGCGGCGCGGATAACGTTAGGATTGGTGCTGCCGGTAAGCCGGCGCAGCAGATCGAGCGCGATCGCATTGTCATCACCGAAAGTGCCGACCAGCCCGGTCTGCTTGACCCGCCAATAGTCCGCAGTCAGCGTCAGGCCCGGAATGAACTTGGGTTCAAGCACGATGCCCAGATTGATGCTGTCGCTTTCTTCGGGCCTCAGCGTCTTCGCGCCGGAACGGAAGCTGATCACACCACCGCCCGGGCAGGCGTCGAGGCCAGAGAGCAGGCCCTTCTCGACCCGCGCCTGGCAGATCACGAAGTCATCGCGGGTGTTGGACCGGGTCGTGCCTTCATCGTTGACCTGGACCAGGTTGGGTGCGCGAAAGCCCTGTGACCAGGCTCCGCGGAAGCTGATGCCGGTAATCGGCGTCCACGATGCCGCGACCCGCGGAACCACTGCGGTCGCGCGGATGTCGTTGAACCGCTCGATCCGCCCGGCCAATTGCAAGTCGAACCGTTCGACCAGCGGAATATCCATTTCGGGGCTGACAAAGGGCACGAACACCTCGGCAAAGGCCGAATAGACTTCGCGCACGCCGTTTGTATCGGGCGAGGGGCTGGTCCCGGCAACGTCGCTGCCGTTGAACACGCCGGTCACGCTGTCGGTAAAGGTAATCGTTCCATCAAGCCGCGAATCGCGATCGTCGAAGAAGGTCTCGCGCCGGAATTCGACCCCAGCGGCGATGCCGACATTGCCGCCCGGCAGTGTGAACAGATCGTCGCGGCTGACCTTGAAATCGGCCAGAGCCAGGCTGGTGCCGCCTTTGCGTGACACATTGATCCGGAAGTTATCGATCACCGCGGCCGGGTTCGGCGTGCAGTCACCCTGGCCAGGATCGGTCAGGCAACCGCCGTTGAACGGATTGTAGGCATCGGGCGTGGTCCGGTTGATCGTCTGCTGCATCAGGGTGAGCGAAACCCGGTTGGTTTCAAGGTCGGTCACCTTTGCTTCGGAATAGACGAACCCGGTATCGAATTCCCAGCCACCGATATTGCCGCGCAGGCCGCCCACCAACCGGTAGGAATCCTTGTCGACAAACACCCCGCGATTGCCGGCATCGACAAAGCGGTACCGCTCCATGATCACGTCTGCGCCGGTTGCGGGAATCGTGGTGCCGGGCAGACGGTTGGGATTGGCCCCGCCCCCAGGCAGGGTGGTCGGCCCGAACGGGTTCCAGTAGGCATTGCGCGAGATACCCACCGGCACCGCACTGAGGATGGCCGAGGCATCGTTGGTCCGGTAGTTTTCCGAGCGATAGTAACTGCCTTCGAAATAGGCTTCGACACTGTCGCTGAGCTCATAGCTGAGCAGCGCCATCGCGGTGTAGCGATCCTTGCGGCTCATCAAGGTGTTGCCGTAAATGGTGTTATAGCGCACCGCCGTGGTCGGTGTTTCGCCGTTGCGGGCGCAAATGCCGTTGCCAAAGCTCATCCGGCAGCCGGTGAACGTGCTCGGTTGAAGGTAGAAGTCGTCATCGTTGATCGGCGTGCGGCTGTTCGGTGACGTCTGGATATCGAACTGGCCGAACGGGCCAAACGTGTTGCGGTTGTTGAACGAGGCGTCGCCCGCGAAATCGGTCCCCGCGACCAGGCTGGTGCGGTCATCGTCGCGCGAATAGGTGCGCGCATAGGCGCCAAGGCCGTTTTCGTGGAAGTAGCCGCCATAAAGGGTGAGGTTTCCGCGTCCGCCCCCGAAATCGAACCCATAGCCGCCGCTGAACGAGTAGCTGTAGAGGCTGGTTCCGTCCGAAGCGCGCCAGTCAGCTTCCAGGAACCCGCCCTTCATGTTGCCCTTGAGGACGGTGTTGATCACCCCGGCAACCGCATCGGCCCCATAAACGGCTGAGGCACCGTCGCGCAGAACCTCGATCCGGCGCACGCTGCCCGGCGCGATTTCGTTGGTGTCGGGGCTGACCACCGGAACCAGCAGTTCGGTCTGAAAGCCCGGGTGCAGGTTCATGCGGCGGCCGTTGATCAGCAGCAGCGTATTGCCCGTGCCCAGATCACGCAGGTTGACCGAGCCAACATCGCCGCGGACGTTGTTCTGGGTGGTGGCGTTCTGTTCGTTGAAGGCCACGGTACCGGCCTGCGGGAGTGCGCGGAACAGCTCATCGCCCGAAGAGGCACCAGTGTTTTCGATCTGCTGTTCGTCCAGCACGGTAACCGGCAGAACGTCGTTGATCTTGGCGCCCTGGATCTGCGAGCCGATCACCACAATCGCCTGATCGGTTTCCTCAGCAGGCGCGGCCGCAGGAGCAGCAGCAGGGGTGGCTGCATCTTGCGCATGCACCATGGTCGCGCCCATCGTCGCGCCCATCAAGGCGCTGCTGCTGAGCAAGACCAGCTTTCGGATCATCTTGGTTGCCATCGGTCAAACTCCCTGTTTGCTTTGTTGCGTTTTGATTGATTGAAACCACTGGGTGAACATCTGCGGCCACTGGCTCAGCTCTTGCTCCGGACGGCCCAGGCCCCAGCCGTGGCCGCCATTGCGAAACAGATGCAGTTCGGCAGAGGCGCCAGCGGCGTTGAGCTTTTCGAACAGCAAGATGCCATGGCCCGGCGGGGTGATCGGATCGTCGGCCGAAGCGAAAATGATCGTTGGCGGGGCCGCAGCGCTGGCGTGGGTATCAAGCGACCACGCCTCTTGCGCGGCTTCGCTTGGCGTCTCACCCACGATCTCGCGCCGGGTTCTGGTCTTGTCATAGGGTTTGCGCAGCGACACCACCGGAAACAGCAGCACGGCAAAATCCGGCCTGGCGCTGGTTTTCTCGAATGCGTCCGCCCCGGCGTAGAGCTTGCGCTGCGGTTGCAGGGCGGTGAACCCGGCCAGATGGCCTCCGGCTGAGAAACCCATGATGCCGATCTGCTTGGGGTCGATCCCGAATTCGGCCGCTCGGCTGCGCACGATCCGCATTGCGCGCTGGGCATCCATGAAGGGTGCGGACGCTTCCCAGCCATCGCCGGGCAGACGGTAGAGCAGCTCGAACACTGTGAACCCGCGCTGCTGCAGCCACAGCGCGATCGGAGTGCTTTCCTTTTGCAACTGGATCCGGAAATAGCCGCCGCCGCCGCAGACCACCACAGCCGCGCCATTGGCATTGGCCGGGCGATAGACCCGCATCCGCGGAGCCGAGATGTTGGACAAGGCACCCAGCGCGGCGCCTTTGTCTCCCAGCTTCTCCGGACCTTTCGGCCCGCCCCGGCCGGGCGGCTGGCCGGGCCACAATGGGATTTCCTCCGCGTCTCGGGCCAGGGCAGGCGCGGCGCTGGCTGGCTGCACAGCGCCCATTGCCGCCAGCACCGCAAGGTTGCCCAGCAAGGTCCGCCGCGCGATCACCGGGCCTGACCCACGGCTTCGGCCAGCGCCGCGCTATGCGGACCGCTGCGCTCATGGCGTTCGATGTCTTCTTCGGGCAGAGCCATCGGCATGCCCGCCATCGCGGCGGCCAGGCGTTCGGTATCCAGCGCGCCTTCCCATTTCGCCACCACGATCGTTGCCACGGCATTGCCGATGAAGTTGGTCAGCGCCCGGCATTCGCTCATGAACCGGTCAATCCCCAGGATCAGGGCCATTCCTGCAACCGGGACTGATGGCACCACCGACAGCGTAGTCGCCAGGATCACGAAGCCGGCCCCGGTGACCCCTGCCGCGCCCTTCGAGCTGACCATCGCCACCAGCACCAGTGCCAGTTGGTCTGACATCGACAGATCGGTCCCGACAGCCTGTGCGATGAATAGCGCGGCGAGAGTCATGTAGATATTGGTGCCATCAAGATTGAATGAATATCCGGTCGGAACCACCAACCCGACCACGGACTTGCGCGCGCCGGCAATCTCCAGCTTTTCCATCAGACTGGGGAGCGCGGCTTCCGATGATGACGTGCCAAGAACCAGCAGCAGTTCTTCGCGCAGATAGCGGATCATCTTGAAGATCGAGAAGCCCGTGAGATAGGCAACCAGGCCAAGCACCCCGATGATGAATAGCAGCGATGTGATGTAGAAAGTGGCCACCAGGGCCGCAAGGTTCTTGAGCGAATCGATTCCGAACTCGCCGATGGTGAAGGCGATCGCCCCAAACGCGCCGATCGGCGCAAGTTTCATCAGCATGTGCACCAACTTGAAGATCACCGCGTTGAGCGAAGCGATGACATCCAGCACAAGGTCGCTGTGGGGGCGGGTTGCAGACAGCGCCAGTCCAGTCAGGATGGCGACCAGCAGAACCTGCAGGATGTTGCCTTGAGTCATCGCGCTGAACAGCGTTTCCGGAATGATGTTCAGCAGGAAGCCTGTTACCGACTGGCCCTCGGCCGTGCTGGCGTAGCCCGTGATCTTGCTGGCATCGAGTGTGGCCGGATCAATGTTCAGGCCCGCACCAGGCTGCACCAGGTTGCCAACGGCAAGACCGATGATCAGTGCCAGTGTGGAGAAGAACAGGAAGTAGGCAAAGGCCTTCCCGGCCACGCTTCCGACCGATGACAAGTCCCGCATTCCAGCGATTCCGGTAGCGACGGTCAGGAAAATCACCGGGGCGATGATCATCTTCACCAGTTTGATGAACGCATCGCCAACCGGTTTTAATGCGGATCCCATGTCAGGATAAAGATGGCCCAGCAGCGCGCCGCAGCAGATGGCAATCAGCACTTGCACATAGAGCTTGCGGTAGAATGGACGTTGGGCTGACTTTTCTGCTGTCGCAACCGTCGGCGTTCTGGCCTGCATTTTGTCCTATCCCTGTTAGGCTTTGGCAGCCATTTGCGAACAGGATAAGGAAGATGACTGCGCGAACAACGCAAAAGGCGATTTGATTTTTACGTTATATACCAAAATTTTAAAGCTCAAAACCGGTAAGAAATTCTGATTTTTCAGACAAATATCTTGCCGAATTTGCGGATTTCCAGACATACTGCCCAAGACTTCAAGGATTTGCCTTACGCTGACGAGGATAGTGACCGGCAGGATTCGTGCCGCGCAACAAGAGGGGAGCGGATTGCTATGCTGATTGCTGACCTCTTGTCGGTTCACCCACCGGCAAGTGCAGTTGCCTGGCAGGTGCGGACACAGAATTGATGGAATTGACCCCAAAGCCAGCGTCATCGCGTCAACCCGGCCGCCGCTACCTGATTGCCATCCTTGTCTGCATTGCCCTGTTGGTTGGCGCAATGGGGCTGCTGGTGATTGACCGGACCATGCGGCTATCGGCGCTCGACGAAGCGAGGCTGGCAGCGCAAAACGAAGCTGCGATCCTGGCTGCGGGTCTGGAAAGCGAGCTCGACAAGTTCAGCCTGGTTCCGTTGGTTCTGGCCCGCGACCCTCAAGTCAGGTCGCTAATGCAAGGCGACCGGCAGCCCTTGGCCGGGCTCAACCAGCGTCTGGAGCAGCTCGCTCAGCAAACCGGCGCTGCCGCGATCTACCTGATGGACCGTGACGGACAGACACTGGCGGCCAGCAACTGGAACCGACCGAACAGTTTCATCGGCTCGAACTATGGCTTCCGTAGTTACTTTCGCAGTG
>Ga0073920_1000191_pt1 | contig 12394 bp, 14 predicted proteins | sample GWRWT4_2Sept14_2_FD_70953 | JGI IMG/M metagenome (GOLD analysis project Ga0073920, IMG submission 70953) | Sand microcosm microbial communities from a hyporheic zone in Columbia River, Washington, USA - GW-RW T4_23-Sept-14 | ecosystem: Engineered > Artificial ecosystem > Sand microcosm >...
GCCAGCGCGGTGCGGAAAGTGGGCGAAGCGCCGATCATTGCGTCGAAATCGGGGCTCGACGGCATCTTCTCGGTCAGCGGCATCAGCTCGTCGCGCGGGGCTTCGCGAGTTGTTGCCATGCGCAGCGCCTGCATCAGCCGTTCGGGCGAGACGGGCTTTACCAGGTAGTCGGTCGCCCCGGCACGCATTGCCTCGACGGCCAGCAAGGGCGAGGCCGAGGCGGTCAGCATCAGGATCGGCAGGGCCGGGCGGCGGCTCTTGAGCTCGGCAATCAGGGTGCAGGCTTCATCGCCCGGGACCCACTGATCAAGAATGATTGCGCCCAGCTGCATGCCCTGGCGCGTGCCCAGCGTGGCAATCGCGGTTTCCGAATCGCGCACGACCAGCGTGCGCCATCCTTCGCGCGCAGCCAAAGCGGAGATCAGCCGGCTCTGCGCCGGCTCATCGTCGATCAGCATCAGTGTTTGCTGCTCGAAATCCGCCATGGTGCTTGTGATAGTCCTCGCCAATGTTCGAGCCTGCGATAGCGCAAGGGAGTAAAGAGGCGATTAAGCCTGCAAATTGGGCATAGTTCCCTCAAGCCCCTCTTGAGTGTCGGCGAGGGCGGCGATAGACGGTGCGGCGAAACAGCAACTTGCCAAGGCAGGGACAAGACTATGGCTTCGGGAAATGACATGAAGGCGGCCAACGAAACCTACGGGGGTTTCATCGGTTTGTTGAAGTACAGCAGCGTCGTGGTGGCGGTCGTCACTGCCGGCGTGATCGCGCTGATCGCCTGACCGGCCGGTGAGCGCCAGCCTGCGGATCGCCGTCCTCAAAGAACGCGCGAATGGTGAAGCCCGGGTCTCGGCCACACCGGAAACAGTGAAGAAATTCATCGCCTTGGGCGCGGCTGTCGCAGTCGAATCCGGGGCTGGTGAAGCCGCCTCGATCGCCGATGCGGACTATGCTGCGGCTGGTGCCGAGCTGGTCAAGGATGCGGCCAAGGGTGCGGATATCGTCCTCGGCGTGCAGGGGCCTGACCCCAAGGCGTTGAAGGGGGCCAATGCCGGGGCCTGGATTGTCGCCGGGCTCGATCCCTTCGGCCAGCGCGGCCGCGTCGATGATTACGCCAAGGCGGGATTCGAGGCCCTGGCGATGGAATTCATGCCGCGCATCACCCGCGCGCAGTCGATGGATATCCTTTCCAGCCAGTCGAATCTGGCCGGTTACAAGGCGGTGATCGAAGCGGCCAACCTCTATGGCCGGGCCTTTCCGATGATGATGACGGCTGCGGGGACGGTCTCGGCCGCCAAGGCCTTCGTCATGGGCGTGGGCGTGGCCGGGCTCCAGGCCATCGCCACCGCCCGCCGCCTCGGTGCGCAGGTTTCGGCGACCGACGTCCGCTCGGCGACCAAGGAGCAGATCCAGTCGCTTGGCGCCAAGCCGATCTTCGTTGAGAGCGTCGCCGGGATCGAGGGCGAAGGTGCCGGCGGCTATGCCACGGAAATGTCGGAAGAATACCAGAAGGCCCAGGCCGAGCTGGTCTCCGGCCATATCGCCAAGCAGGATATCGTCATCACCACCGCACTGATCCCGGGCCGCGCCGCGCCGCGCCTGATCACCGACGCGCAAATCGCCAGCATGAAGCCGGGCTCGGTGATCTTCGATCTCGCCGTGGCGCAGGGCGGCAATGTTGAGGGCAGCAAGCCGGATGAGGTCGTGGTCCGCCACGGGGTCAAGATCCTGGGCTATTCGAACACCCCGGCCAAGCTGCCCGCCGACGCTTCGGCGCTGTTCGCCCGCAATCTCTACAATTTCCTCTCGGCCTTCTGGGACAAGGAGGCTGGCCGGCCGGTGCTTGACGAAGAAATCGGCAATGCCGTGCGGCTGACCCAGGGCGGGAAGGTTGTGAACGAGAGGCTGCTGGGGTGATTGCTGATAGCGCCTTGCCTCCCCGGCACGGGGAGGGGGACCGCGCGAAGCGTGGTGGAGGGGGCTCTCCTCCCTCACAGCGCTCGGTCGTCAACCGCGCCCGCCTACTGCGCCGCGACATGAGCGTACCCGAACGGCTGCTCTGGCAACAGTTCCGGCAGAGACCAGCAGGGCTGAAATTCCGTCGTCAGCATCCGATTGGGCCATACGTGGTCGATTTCTGCTGTCTCCAACACAAGCTTGTTGTCGAGGTCGAAGGCGTCGTTCACGACTTGGGACAACAACCCGCATACGATCAACGCCGCTTTCAATTCATCAAGGATAACGGGTTCAGGGTAATCCGGGTCTCGGCCAGGCGCGTCCTCGCGGATGCGGTTGGCACTGCCGACGCAATTGTTGCGCGGGCGGTGAGCCCCCACCACCGTCCTGCGGACGGTCCCCCTCCCCGTGCCGGGGAGGCAAAATAGTGGACTTCATCTCGATCCTCTCGATCTTCGTCATGGCCTGCTTCGTGGGCTACTATGTCGTCTGGTCGGTCACGCCTGCGCTGCACACGCCGTTGATGGCGGTGACCAATGCGATCTCCTCGGTGATCGTGGTCGGCGCGCTGATCGCTTCGGCGGCGGCGGGTAGTGCCACGTCGAAGTGGCTTGGGCTGCTGGCGGTGGTGCTGGCCAGCGTCAACATCTTCGGCGGCTTTGCCGTCACGGCCCGCATGCTGGCGATGTACAAGAAGAAGGAGAAGTAGGGGTGGACTTCGCACTGCTCTCCGCCGCGACCTCAGGTCTTGCCGTTAGCCCCTGGGTCGCCCTGGCCTATCTCGCCTCGGGCGTGCTGTTTATCCTGGCTCTGCGCGGGCTCTCCAGCCCGGCCTCCAGCCGCGCGGGTAACCGCTATGGCATGATCGGGATGCTGATCGCCGTGGTTACCACGCTGGTCACCCACGATATTGCCAGCCTGCCGGAAATCCTGGCCGCGCTGGCCTTGGGCGGTGCGATCGGCTGGATCATCGCCCGCCGCATCGCCATGACCGATATGCCGCAGCTGGTTGCTGCCTTCCACTCGCTGGTTGGCCTGGCCGCCGTGCTGGTTGGCTGGGCGGCCTACCTCAACCCCGAAGCCTTCGGGATTGTTGGTTCGGACGGGATGATCCACGCCGTTTCGCGGCTTGAACTGGGCCTGGGTATCGCCATCGGTGCGATCACCTTCTCCGGCTCGGTCATTGCCTTCCTTAAGCTTGCCGGCAAGATGAGCGGTGCGCCGATCATGCTGCCGGCGCGGCACGTGATTAACCTCGGCACTCTGATCGCAATCATCGGCCTGACCGGTTACTTCATGACCGACCAGAGCCTGTGGGTGATCGCGACGATTACCGCGCTGGCCTTCATCATCGGCTTCCTGTTGATTATTCCGATCGGCGGGGCGGATATGCCGGTCGTGGTCTCGATGCTCAATTCGTACTCGGGCTGGGCCGCGGCCGCGATGGGCTTTACCCTGTCCAACACCGCAATGATCATCACCGGGGCGCTGGTCGGCTCGTCCGGAGCGATCCTGTCCTACATCATGTGCAAGGCGATGAACCGCAGCTTCATCTCGGTGATCGCCGGCGGCTTCGGCGCCGTGGCAGAGGCCGGCGGCGAAGCGAAAGAGCAGCGCCCCTGGAAGCGCGGCAGCGCCGAGGACGCTGCCTATATGCTGGGCGAGGCCGAGAAGGTGATCATCATCCCGGGCTATGGCATGGCGGTGTCTCAGGCCCAGCACGCGCTGCGCGAAATGGGCGACCTGCTGAAAGCCAAGGGCGTGGAAGTGAAGTACGCGATCCACCCGGTCGCGGGGCGGATGCCGGGGCACATGAACGTGCTGTTGGCCGAAGCCAACGTTCCCTATGACGAGGTGTTCGAGCTGGAGGACATCAACAGCGAGTTCGCCACCGCCGACGTCGCCTTCATCATCGGCGCCAATGACGTGGTGAACCCGGCCGCCAAGACCGACAAGTCTTCGCCGATCTATGGCATGCCGGTGTTCGATGTCGACAAGGCCAAGCAGGTCTTCTTCATCAAGCGGAGCATGGGCGGCGTGGGCTATGCCGGGGTCGACAACGACGTGTTCTACATGGACCAGACCCTGATGCTGCTGGCCGACGCCAAGAAGATGGTCGAGGATATCAATAAGGGCCTGGCGCACTGATGCGTGCGGCGCTTGGCTTGGCCGTGCTGGCGCTCGCCGCCTGCTCGCCCTCGAAGCTGGCCTATGGTCAGGTCAAGAGCGCGATGATGGATGCCGGCCTGAGCGAAGCCAATTCGGCTTGCATGGCTGAGCGGATGACTGACCGGTTGACGCTGGGGCAGCTGCAGAAGTTGAAGCAGCTAAAGGGCGATAAGCGCAATCTAGCGGACTATGTCGTCGCGGTGCGCCGGGTCGGCGATACCGAAGCGCTCAAGGTCACCGCCACCTCGGCCGCGCTCTGCGCCAGTGGTCTTGCCAGCGAGAAGCGTTGATCGCAGCTTGCGGCGCGGTTGACTTACACCGCTGTCAGTCCAACACTCTCTTCCCATGAGGATGCCCGCAACGCTTATCGCTGCGGCCACGGCACTTGCCCTGGCTGCTCCCGCCTATGCCAAGGTGATTCCGGTTCCGGCCGGAGACAACGCGCAAGGCCGCCTACAAGAGGCGCTGATCCTGGCGGCGCCCGGTGACGTGGTCGAACTTGGGGCAGGGCGCTTCGTACTGACCGACGGGCTCTCGCTCGACGTCAAGGGCGTCACGGTACGCGGAGCCGGCATGGAAGCCACCGTGCTGGACTTCTCAGGCCAGAAGGGTGCGGGCGAGGGACTGCTGGTCACCTCCGATGAAGTCACCCTGCGCGATTTCGCGGTCGAGAACACCAAGGGCGACGGGATCAAGTCCAAGGGCGCCGACAACATCGTCTATTACCGCGTCCGCGTCACCTGGACCGGCGGGGCAAGGACCACCAACGGCGCTTATGGAATCTATCCGGTCGAAAGCGCCGGCGTGCTGATCGATGGCTGCAAGGTCTCGGGCGCATCGGATGCCGGGATCTATGTTGGCCAGTCCAAGGCCATCACGGTCCGCTATAATGTCGTCGAAAACAACGTCGCCGGAATCGAGATCGAGAACAGCCGTGACGCTTGGGTTGGGGGCAATCTTGCTACCCGCAACACTGGAGGAATTCTCGTATTCGACTTGCCGAATTTGCCAGTCATGGGTGGAGGCAACAGCCTAATCGAGGACAATCTCGTTATAGCAAACGATACGCCGAATTTTGCGCCCAAAGGCAATATCGTCGCGGGTGTACCGACCGGCACCGGGATCATGATCATGGCCAATAAGGGAGTGCTGATCGAGGGTAATACGTTGATCGAAAACGGAACCGCCCAAATCATGGTCGTCGCATATCCCAATTCGTTCAACGACAAGAGTTACAATCCGCTTCCGCGCAATGTGACGATTGGCGAAAACCGCGTCACGGGTGGAGGTGACAAGCCGCAATTTCCGGGTGGGGCGCAACTAGTTGCCGAGCTCGGGCCGCTTCCTGCGGTGCTATGGGATGGCTTGGGAGTGCCACTCGATACCTTGTCTGTCTCCGGAAGGCACCACGTGCTCTCGCTCAACCTTCCTGCTCAAGGCGCCGGGACCGAAAAAGCCAAGCCCGAACTCGCCCACCTGCCGCCCCCGAGCAAAGCATTTGATCGAACTGGAGTCGGCGCTCCGGTTGCGTTGGACGCCCGGATCACGCGATGAGGCTGATGCTGGCTGCTACCTTGCTGGGCGCTGCCGCAGTGGCCGTTGCTGCTCCAAAAGGCGGAAAAGTCAATGAAAGTGCGGTCACGGGTGCAGGCTTTGCCGCTAGCTTAAGTGACTATGGCTTCTTCGCCGATCCCGCTGCGCAGCGCCCTGCCGCTGGTGTAACTCCATATCGCATTCAAACCCCGCTGTGGTCCGATGGCGCCGAGAAGCTTCGCTTTGTCTACCTGCCCGCCGGAACGAAAGCCAAGGCGCAGGGCGATGGCCTGCTTGATCTTCCGGTCGGCGCGGCGCTGATCAAGACCTTCAAGCTGGAAGGCCGGCTGATCGAAACCCGCGTGCTGCTGCACCGCGCCGAGGGTTGGGTGGCGCTGCCCTACCAGTGGAACCGCGAACAAACCGAGGCGCGGTTGGCGCTGGCGGGCGCGCGGCTGGAGCTGACCACGCCGCAGGGGCAGGCGATTTCCTATGCCATTCCCAACAAGAACCAGTGCAAGGAATGCCATCAACACAAGGATGCGGTCGTGCCGATCGGCCCCAAGGCGCGCAACCTGTCTGCGGCTTGGCTGACCAGCTTCCACAAGGCTGGAAAGCTTGATGCCGTGCCGTCAGTGTCATCGCGCCTGCCGCTGTGGGAGGACCGGGCCAAGCTCGCCGCTGCGCCGGTCGCACGCGGCTGGCTCGACAGCAATTGCGCCCATTGCCACAATCCGGCGGGTTCAGCTTCCAACTCGGGCCTCGACCTGCGGTGGGAGCAGTCCGATCCGATCGCCCTAGGCATCAACAAGCGCCCGGTTGCGGCCGGACGCGGTTCGGGCGGGCTGGAGTTCGACGTGCTGCCGGGCCATCCTGAGCAGTCGATCATGATTTACCGGATGGGCAGCCTGGAGGGCGGAATCTCGATGCCCGAAGTTGGCCGGTCTAGCATCGATCCCGACGGGCAAGCGGCGGTCACGCGGTGGATCAGGGAGATGAAGCAGTGAAGCGTCTTGGCAAGTGGTTGCTGATTATCCTGGTCGTCCTGGCAGGTGCATTCCTGCTGCTGCGCACGCCCGACACCGATCCGGCGGCGATGAAGGCCAAGTATGGCGGGCCGCCCTCCCAATTCGTCGATCTGGGTGGCGGGCTGACTGTTCATCTGCGCGATGAAGGCCCGCGCGATGCGCCGGTGCTGATGCTGCTACATGGCTCGAACGCCGATCTCCACACCTGGGGACCCTGGACCAGTCGACTAACTGATCAGTATCGCGTGATCCGCTTCGACCAGATCGGCCACGGCCTTACCGGCGCCGACCCAAAGCGCACCTATTCGCTAGAGGACTACGCCGACACGGTAGAGAAGGTGGCGCAAAAGTTAGGGCTTGGGCAGTTCATTTTGGCCGGAAATTCCATGGGCGGGGCGATCTCCGTCCGTTATGCGCTTGCCCATCCTGACCGGCTGCGGGCGCTGGTGCTGCTTGATGCCGGTGGTGCGCCAGCCTGGGCCAAGGGTAAGGGCAATATCGGCTTTGCCATTGCCCGTACGCCCGGGTTGGGCTTCGTCGTGCGGAATATTACGCCACGCAGCGTTATCGAGCGCAGCCTCAAGCAGACTATCGAAGACGATACCCTGGTTACCCCAACAATGGTCGACCGGTACTGGGAGCTACTACGTTTTCCGGGCAATCGGGAAGTGACTGCGGCTCGATTTGGCAGACCGCGAGGCGAGTTTTCCAAGGCCGACCTTGCACCGATCAAGAATCCAACGCTGGTTATGTGGGGGGAAGAAGATCAGCTGACTGTGGTCGATGGCGCTCGCTTCTTTGGCGATGGTATCACTGGAGCGCAGGTGAGGACCTATCCTGGCATCGGCCATATCCCGATGGAGGAGGCGCCGGATGCGACAGTCGCCGATCTCAAGGCCTTCCTCGCCACGCTTCCCCCGGTGAAAACCGCGCCTTAGCTGGACCTTGCCGAATCACTCCGGTATGGGCGCTGGCGACGGGGCCCCACGTCCTTAACGGAGATACTTCTTGCGCAAGATCGGCCTGATCGGCGGGATGAGCTGGTACTCGACCCGCACCTATTACGAGCACATCAACCGCCTGGTTCAGGCCCGCGTCGGCCAGGGATCGAGCGCGGCGATGGTGATCGAAAGCCTCGACTTTGCCGAGCTTTCGCGGCTGTCGAGCGACGCCGAATGGGCAAGCGCTGCCAAGGTTTTGGCTGCGTCGGCCAAACGGCTCGAGAAAGCCGGCGCCACCGCGATCCTGATCGGGGCCAATTCGATGCACAAGGTCTATGACCAGGTCGCCAAGGCGGTCGATGTGCCGATCATCCACATCGCCGAATGCGTCGCCGAACGGATGGCCACCGCCGGGGTCAAGCGCGCTGCACTGCTGGGCACTCGCAACGTCATGCTGGAAAGCTTCTACCGCCAGAAGCTGATCGCCCGCGATATCGAACTGCTGCCGCCCGAGCTGCCCTTCGTCGAAACACTCGACCGGTTGATTTACGACGAACTGCTCATGGGCAAGGTCAGCCGCCAGGCCGAGCGCGAGCTCAAGACCATCATCACCAACCTGGAACAGGATGGCGCCCAGGCTGTGGTATTGGGCTGCACCGAACTCGAGATGATCGTTGATGTCGATGCCAATGTACTGCCGATCTACGATTGCACGCGGATCCACGCCGAGGCCGCGGTTGACTGGATGCTGGCGGACGCGTGAGCGCAGCCTTCGCCTCTGACCCGGCGCAATCGCGCGGGCGGGAGTTTCCGCTGGAGGCAGCGCTGGCGCGGGGGCCGCGCAGCGAGTTCCAGCGCGACCGCGATCGGATCGTCCATTCGATCGCCTTTCGCCGCTTGCGCCACAAAACCCAGGTCTTCGTCGCCCCGGATGGGGACCACTATCGCGTCCGCCTGACCCACAGCCTGGAGGTTGCGCAGATCGGCCGGGTCATCGCCCGCGCGCTGGGGCTGGACGAAGACCTGACTGAGGCGCTGTGCCTGGCCCACGATATCGGCCATCCGCCGTTCGGTCACGCAGGCGAAGACGCGCTCAATGCCGCGCTGGAGCGGCACGGCGGGTTCGATCACAATGCCCAGTCGCTGCGCACGCTGATGCGGATCGAGAGCCCCTATTGCGAGCATGATGGCCTCAACCTCTCGTGGGAGGTGCTGGAGGGCCTGGCTAAGCACAACGGTCCGGTCGGCATGGTCAACTGGGCCCTGGCCGAGCTGGACGCGGCCTATCCGCTGGAATTGACGAGCTGGTCTTCGCTCGAAGCGCAAGTCGCGGCGATTGCCGACGACATCGCCTATGACAACCACGATATCGACGATGGCCTGCGCGCCGGGTTCCTTGAGCTCGATGAGCTGCTGACACTCGATTTCGTCGCCGAACAATGGCGCGCGATTGAGCGCAAGTTCCCCGCCGCGCCGCAGGACCGGCGCCTGCGCGAGCTGGTCCGCAGCCAGATCGGCTGGATGGTCAACGATGTCATTGCCGAAACTGCTGCCCGGAGCGCAGGCATGGCGAGCGTCGGCGATGTCCGCGCCGCCGGCCAGCCCACCTGCGCCTTTTCACCTGGACTTGCCGCGCAGGAACGCACGTTGAAGCGCTTCATGTATGACCGGCTCTATCATCACCCGCAGCAGCTCCAGACGGCCGAACGGGCGCGGGCGGTCACGGCGGCGCTGTTTGCCGCCTATGCCCAGGATCCGGCGCTGATGGAGGTGGGCTGGGCCAGCCGCTTGCCCGCTGAAGAGCCCTGCCGCAGCCGCCATATTGCTGATTACATCGCCGGCATGACCGATCGCTTCGCGATTGCCGCTCACGCTGCGATTTACGGGCAGACGCCCGAAGGACTGCGCAATGTCTAAAGTTACCCGCATCGCTCTGGTTGGGGCCTCGGGCCTGATCGGGCAGAGCTTGATCCGCCTGGCCGTGGGCCGCAGCGACATCCGGATTGTCGCAATCGCCCGCCGCGAAATCCCGCTGCCAACCGGCGCCCGGATGGAAGTGCTGGTGGCCCCGCCCGAAAACTGGGGCGATGCCATCGCTGCCTCGGGCGCCGATGTGTTGGTCGGCGCGCTGGGCACGACCTGGAAGAAGGCGGGCAAGAGCGAGACCGATTTCCGCGCCGTCGATCAGCACCTGGTTCTGGCCTGTGCCAAGGCCGCCAAGGATGCCGGGATGCGGCAGGTCATCGTCGTTTCCTCGGTCGGGGCCGATGCCATGGCCAAGAACTTCTACCTCAAGGTCAAGGGCGAGACCGAGCAGGCGCTCGGTCGGGTTGGCGTGACCCGGCTTGACGTGCTCCGCCCCGGCCTGCTGCGCGGCCCGCGCGAGGAATTCCGGCCGGCCGAACTGGCCGGGCGGGTCCTCAGCCCGGTGGCCGATCTGCTTCTCCAGGGTAAGTACGCCAAGTACCGCTCGATCAAGGCGGAGACGATCGCCAAGGCGATTGTCGGCCTAACCAGGGAAAAGGCTGCTGGGCGCTTCGTTTTCGAGCACGAAGCGATCCTTCGGGCTGCCCGCAAGGCCGACTGAGCCCGCTTTCGGGGAGGACCGAAAGGCCGGGATTGACTCGCCCGCCCGGTCCCGCCATCGCCTCCGTCATCGCTGATCGCGCGGGAGAGTTCCTGCGATTCGGGCAACCGTTTCGCTGGACGCCGAAGGAGCAACCGCCCCGGAATCTCTCAGGCACCAGGGACCGCGTGGGTCAATAGCGATACTCTGGAAAGTGTTCCGCGCCAGCGGGGCCGCCGAAGGGGTAACCCTGAACCTGGTTCAGGGGAAAGCTCTCAGGTTTCCGTGACAGAGGGGGCACCGTGTTTGGTGCATTTCTGTGCGGAGTAGAGCTGTGGGCGAAGTCCATTCAATCAACGACGAAGAAGCGGTCGAGCTCGAGGTTCTGACTCTGCCGCTCGATGCCTGGCACCGCGCTCATGGCGGCCGGATGGTCGAATTCGCGGGCTATTGGATGCCGGTCCAGTACGCAGGGATCATCGCCGAACACCTTTGGACCCGCGAAAGCGCTGGGCTGTTTGATGTCAGTCACATGGGCCAGCTTTTCATTTCGGGCGAGGGTGTCGAAGCCGCGCTCGAGGCCGTGCTGCCGATCGATCTTGGCACGCTAAAACCCTTTGGCCCGCGCTATTCGCTGCTGCTCGATGAAAGCGGCGGCGTGCTGGATGACCTGATGGTCACGCGCTGGAACAGTGGTTTCTACCTGGTGGTCAACGGCGCGACCAAGTGGGACGATATCGGCCACCTGCGCGAAAGCCTGCCCGATGAGGTGACGATCAACCACCTCGACGACAGTGCACTGCTGGCGCTGCAGGGCCCGAAGGCCTTTGCCGCGCTCGAGCGGGTTGTCACGGGTGAATATCCGCTTTCGGCGCTGACCTTCATGAAGGGCGGCCAGTTCAAGATCGACGGCGTCGATGCCTGGATCAGCCGTTCGGGCTATACCGGGGAAGACGGGTTCGAGATCGCCATTCCTGCCGTCGATGCGGAGCGTGTGGCCGACCTGATCTGCGCCCAGCCGGAAGTAAAGCCGATCGGCCTGGGCGCACGCGATTCGCTACGGCTGGAGGCCGGGCTGCCGCTGTACGGCCATGACCTGTCGCCCGAAACTAGCCCGGTTGAAGCCGGTCTGCTGTTTGGCATCAACAAGCGTCGCCGCAGCGAAGGCGGTTTCCCGGGTGCCGAGCGGATCCTGCGTGAGATTGCCGAAGGCACCGCACGCAAGTGGGTCGGGCTGGTGCTCGAAGGCCGTCAGGCCGCGCGCGAGGGTGCTACGGTCCATCTTGGCGCCGAGCAGGTCGGCGTGGTGACCTCCGGCGGCTTCTCGCCCAGCCGTGAGCAGCCGATCGCCATGGCCTATGTCGCCAGCGCTCACGCCGCGCCTGGCACCAAGCTTGAGATCGAGGTCCGGGGCAAGCGCCTCGCCGCCGAGGTCGTTTCCACCCCCTTTGTCCCGCATCGCTATTTCCGAGGAGCCTGACCGCCATGACCCGCTATTTCACCCAGGACCACGAATGGATCGACGTTGACGGCACCAGCGGTGTCGTTGGGATCACCGACTATGCGCAGAGCCAGCTGGGCGACATCACCTATGTCGATCTTCCCGCCGCCGGCACCACGGTGAAGAAGGGCGACGCCCCCTGCGTGGTCGACAGCGTCAAGGCCGCATCGGACGTCTATTCGCCCGTGTCGGGCACGATCACTGCCGCCAACGATGCGCTCGGCGATGCACCGGAAACCGTCAACACCGATCCCGAAACGGGCGGCTGGCTGTTCCGCATCGACCTCAGCGATGCGTCCGAACTCGATGGCCTGATGGATCAGGCCGCTTACGACGCCTACGTCGCGGAGCTCTGAGCCCATGCGTTACCTGCCCCTGACACCCGATGATCGAGGCGAAATGCTGGCCGTGATCGGCGCGGGCAAGATCGATGACCTGTTCGTCGATGTGCCGGCCGAAGCGCGTCTGTCCGGCCCGGTACCGGGCCTGCCGCTGCGTCAGACCGAAATGGCGGTCGAACGCCACTTTTCGAACCTGGCCCGCAAGAACAAGGCGGCGTCGGACCACCCGTTTTTCCTGGGGGCAGGGGCCTATAAGCACCACGTCCCGGCCAGCGTCGATCACCTGATCCAGCGCGGTGAGTTCCTGACGGCCTATACGCCGTACCAGCCGGAAATCGCCCAAGGCACGCTGCAGGTGCTGT
>Ga0073920_1000192_pt1 | contig 12359 bp, 9 predicted proteins | sample GWRWT4_2Sept14_2_FD_70953 | JGI IMG/M metagenome (GOLD analysis project Ga0073920, IMG submission 70953) | Sand microcosm microbial communities from a hyporheic zone in Columbia River, Washington, USA - GW-RW T4_23-Sept-14 | ecosystem: Engineered > Artificial ecosystem > Sand microcosm >...
CCTATACGGCGACGCAGTTTGCGCTGCTGACATCGCTGGCCGCGGTGGGGCGCACTGTGCTGTCTTCGGTGACGGGTTATGTGGTGGAGGCGCATGGCTGGCCCGTCTTTTTTATGCTGAGCACGCTTGCGGCGGTTCCCGGACTGGTGTTCTTATGGTGGCTGATGCGAGAAAAGCGCCATGATCAACCCGCGCATTGAAATCATTGCAGGCGACATCACCCAATGCCCGGTTGACGCCATCGTCAATGCCGCCAATGAACGTCTGAGCGACGGCAGCGGCGTCAATGGCGCCATTCAGCGCGCCGCAGGGCCGCAATTGCTGGCCGAATGCCAAAGCCTGGGGGGATGCGCCACAGGACAGGCGGCCGCCACCAAAGCCTATAACTTGCCCGCGAAATATGTGTTTCATGCCGTCGGCCCGGTCTGGCAGGGCGGCAGCGCCAACGAGGACGCCCTGCTCGCCAGTTGTTACCGCGCCTGTTATGCGCTGGCGGATCAGCACGGCCTTGCCTCCATCGCGTTTCCCGCCATCAGCACCGGCATTTATGGGTTTCCACCGGCGCGCGCCGCGCGCATCGCCGCAACACAGACCAGAGCCTATCTTGAAGCAGGCGGCGCATTGCACCGCATCCTGTTCATAGCGTTTGGCGGCGAAGCGAAGGCCGTGCTAGTGGATGCTTTTACGGAAATTTTCGACGCCACTTAAACTGGTGATACATGGCTGGGCCGGAACGTGTAGAAACACGGCAATTGCTGAAGCACTGGAAAAATTTCCGGGGCGGCAAGCGGCTGCCCGATCAGGATGATATTCGCATGGATCTGCTGGCGCCGTTTGCGTCAAATTTGTTTGTCCTGGAAATTGAAGCGGAAAACCGCTTTATCATCAAACAGGCGGGCGAAGCCTTGCGGGCGCGTTTTGGCGGCATAGATCCCCGAGGTATAAATTTTCTCGATGTGTCCGAGCCAGTTTTCCGGGAAAGATTACGCGCGCGGGTGCGTTTGATTTTTGAATTTGGCTATGCGGCCTGCACCCATACACAGGTGCTGTCGATGGATGGCCAGATGAAACGCACGGAAAACCTGATTCTGCCTGTCGAAAACACCGCAGGCGGATTCAGGCAGGTATATGGCGCTATCTATTATACGCCCGGCCAGGATGAAAGCGCGCAACATGCCACGACACTTGATGGCCTGAAAGCCGTCGATGAAAGCTTTATTGATCTGGGCAGCGGCTATGCCGCCATCATTGACGCAAGCGAATTACCCGATAGTATTTTTCCCAGCAATCCAGATTAGGACAGTTAGCGGACGGCCTAAACCTCCGCCGCCGCCAGCCGCACCGCCTGTTCGATGGCGCGTACCGCGTCCAGTTCGCCTGCTTCATGCGCACCGCCAATCAGATGCACTTTCATGCCGGCCTTGCGCAGGCCCGCCTCCAGATCGCGCAGCGGTTCCTGGCCAGTGCAGGTGATGATCGTGTCCGCTTCCAGCAGCTGATCCTTGCCCGCCACGCGGAAATGCAGGCCGCGATCGTCAATTTTTACATATTCCGCATCGCCGATCATGGTGACGCCGCGCATCATGATCTCGACAAAGGTGGCCCAGCCGCGTGTCTTGCTGAGGGTCGAGCCGAATTTGCCGTGCGGTTTGCGTTGCAGCAGCCATACCTGCTTGTCGCACGGCATATTCATGCCTTTGGGTGACAGGCCGGCGCGGTTGGCATAATCGCCGTCAATGCCCCATTCTTCGTTAAAGCGCGCAATATCGGGTTTGGCCGGATCGCCCGCGCCGTGCGGGTGCATGATAAATTCCGCCACATCAAAACCAATACCGCCCGCGCCCAAAATCGCCACCCGCTTGCCCACCGGCTTGCGCCCGGTCAGCACATCCAGATAGGACAGGACTTTGGGATGATCAATGCCGGGAATTTCGGGTATGCGCGGCGTTATGCCGGTGGCGAGGATAACCGCGTCATAATTTTTGCCGGTCAAATCCTCAACCCGGGCGCGGCTGTTCAGGCGCACATCCACCTGATATTTGCGCAGCATCGCGCCATAATAGGCGATGGTTTCGGCATAATCCTCCTTACCCGGAATGATTTTCGCCAGATTGAACTGGCCGCCCAGCGCGCCCGCCGCCTCAAACAGCGTGACCTTATGCCCCTGTTCCGCAGCGGTGGCGGCAAAGGCCATACCGCCCGGCCCCGCGCCCACCACGGCATAATGTTTGGGCGTTTTTGCAGGCGCCGGGTTCAGGTCCAGCTCGCGGCAGGCGCGCGGATTGACCATGCAGGTGGTCAGCTTGCCGGTAAACGCATTATCCAGACAGCCCTGATTGCAGCCAATGCAGATATTGATCTCATCCGCCTTGCCAAGCCGGGTTTTTTTCATGAAATCGGCATCCGCCAGCAAGGGCCGCGCCATGGAAATCATATCGCTGACCCCATCCGCCAGAAGCGCCTCGGCCTGAGCCGGATTATTCACCCGGTTGGAATAAACAATCGGAATGGTCACATGCGGCCGGATGCGTTTCACCGCCCAGGCAAAGGCGCCGCGCGGCACCATATGGGCAATAGTCGGGATGCGCGCCTCGTGCCAGCCAATGCCGGTATTGATGATGCTTGCGCCCGCCGCCTCGACCGCCTGCGCCAGCGCGATAATTTCCTCCAGAGTGCTGCCGCCTTCAACCAGATCAAGCGCCGACAGGCGGTAGACAATGATAAAATCCTTGCCCGCCTTCTGGCGCGCATTGCGCACCGCCTCCACCGCCATACGGCGGCGGTTTTCCGGCGTTCCGCCAAATTCATCTGTGCGCTGATTAACCCGCGTGGCGGTGAACTGCGTCAGCAGATAGCCCTCCGATCCCATAATTTCCACGCCGTCATAATCCAGCTGCCGCGCAAGCAGCGCCGCCGTTCCGAAATCCTCGATGGTCTGGTAGCATTCATCCGTGGTCATTTCGCGCGCCACAACCGGATTGATGCGGGTCGGCACGGCGGAGGCGGAAACAATTTCCTTATGGTGCGCATAGCGCCCGCCATGCAGCAATTGCAGCGCCACCTTGCCGCCTTCGCGATGCACCGCGGCGGTGATCTTGCGGTGGCCGTCCAGATTTTGCCCGGGCGCTATATAATCGGAATTGGGAGCCAGCCGCCCGGCGCGGTTCGGGCCATAGCCGCCGGTGATGATCAGCCCGGTTTCGCCGCGCGCGCGTTCGGCGAAAAACGCCGCCTGCCGGTCATAGCCATCCGGCATTTCCTCAAGCCCGGTATGCATGGAACCCATCAGCACGCGGTTTTTCAGCGTGGTGAAACCAAGATCGAGCGGACGCAGCAAATTCGGATAGGCAGATGTCATTTCAAGTCTCCATGAAACAAGGTGCAGGCTGCAATGCCAGATCGGGGCAGCGCCTGTCTACATCAATATGGTTTATATCAATATAGCCAGTGTGAATGCCGGCATCGCAATGGAAGCAGGCGCGTGGCCTGCCTCCGGAACTGCGTCTTAAACGCCCAGTGCGATCTGGACGCCCTTGATCGCGCCGGTATAGATGCCCTGCGCCACCTTGATGGCTTCATCTTCCGGCGCGCCCTTGGCGTTAAAATTGCTGAACCAGTCAACCCGGCACGTTTTGTCACCGGTGGGTGTCACGATCAGGGTGGCGACATAGGCGCTGAACGGCAGCGGATGATCGTCATTCTGGATGCTGTAGGTCAGTGTCCGGCTGTTGGCGTCATGGTTTTCGCACCGCTCAATCACCCGCGCGCCATTTGCCAGCGTCAGATCGCGCAAGCAGCCGATGCCGGAACCGGTAATTTTCTTGGACTTGATCATCGGCCCTTCCACACCAGCAAAATCTCCCAGTCTGGCAAATACCTGATCGGCGCTTGCCTTCACCTCTACGCTTACTTTTGCGGTTGTCATCGTGGTTCCCTTTTTATTGTTTGGGTTAGCCCTGTGCAGTAACCAGAAACTGCGGCAGCACCATCATATAGGCGCCGTCCGCAATCGACTGTTTGACCTCGGCCAGCATCGCATCGGCGCGTTGGGGGTCAATCCTGCCGCCAATCTTGGCATAGTTCACCATATTATGCAGCACCAGTTGCATATGCCCCTTGGTGTCGGCATTGGCCAGGATTTGCACAGATACATTGGCGAACCCGGCCTTTTTCATGCCGCCATACAGCAGGCGTCCGGCATGCGGCGTGTGATAGGCCAGCTTGGCTGCCTCGAACAGCGCGCTCAGTTTAGCCTGCCCCAGCGGCTCCACCACCAGCATGCCCCAGTCGCTGTCGATAATATGCGCGATGCCGCCCGGCTTCACCACCCGGCGAAATTCCCGCAATGTGGCGTCGATGTCCGGCACATATTCCATGACATTCTTGCAGATCAGCCGGTCTACCGACGCATCCGGCAGCGGAATTTTGTCGTCCATTGCATGATGCACCGTGCTGGACGCGCCAAAGCCTGCCTCGGCCAGGGCCTTGCGCGCCAGCTCGACGAATTCCCGGTTCAGATCAACCCCATGCACATGGCCGGATGGTCCGGCGCGGCGCGCCAGTTCCAGCGCCAATCCGCCGGGGCCGCAGCCATAATCGACCACGGTCTGGCCGGGTTTCAGATCGGCTGCGGCCAGTAGCGGCGCCATTTCCGGCCGCCATTTGAACATTTCCGTATAGGCGTTAAGCCGTTCCGGCTCCACCTCAACCCAGTGATCGCGGTAATAGGTTTTCTCATCCATGCGCGCGCCCTTCCCTGCGGTGTTTTTCCCAGTCTACCCGTAAAGCGGGCGCTTGCACCATAATCTGATGCGGCTTTTGAAAAAAAGGTAGGTATTGCTGACATAATTTGTTAGAATGAATGGCTGAATTTAGCCGATTTAGCCGCCAGCCCAGTGCGGGCTGCGAAAAACTGTCACCGAATTGGACTATTGATTGCCTGGGATTGTGGGTTACGCTAGTTTCCCCCGCCCTGCATGCCGGTTAGTGTAGTGGCGGGAAAAGCATTGAATTGAATAGGCGTTGTATGAACAAGACACCATCGCAGCTGATTGGGTTGCCGGAAGCGCAGGGGATGTATGATCCCCGCAATGAGCATGATGCCTGTGGCATTGGCTTTGTGGCCAATATCAAGAACAAGAAAAGCCACAAAATCATCAGTCAGGGCCTGGAAATCCTGCGCAATCTGACCCATCGCGGCGCTGTCGGGGCGGACCCGCTGGCGGGTGATGGCGCGGGCATTCTGATCCAGATGCCGGATGCTTTCATGCGCGCAGAAGCTGCTGCACTGGGCGTTACCCTGCCGGCCGAGGGTGAATATGCCGTGGGTTTCATGTTCCTGTCGCCCAGTCCGGCGGAGCTTGCGGCCAGCAAGGCGCTGATCGAGAAATGCATTCTGGCTGAGGGGCAACTGGTGCTGGGCTGGCGCGATGTGCCGGTCAACAATGCCGGTCTTGGCGAATCCGTCAAGCCGACGGAACCCAAAAGCTGCCAGATATTTATCGGGCGCGGCGGGAATTGCGCTGATCAGGATGCGTTTGAGCGCAAGCTGATGGTTATCCGCAAGCAGTGCCGCATTGCGGCCGATGAGTTGGGCGGCAATCTGGCGCGTTATTTCTATGTGCCGTCATTTTCCAGCCGCACTTTGCTCTATAAGGGCATGCTGCTGGCCGAACAGGTGGGGGAATATTACCTGGATCTGCGTGATGAACGCATGGTTTCGGGCATGGCGCTGATCCATCAGCGTTTCTCGACCAATACATTCCCGACCTGGTCACTGTCGCAGCCCTTCCGCATGGTCTGCCATAATGGCGAAATCAACACGCTGCGCGGCAATATCAACTGGATGGCGGCGCGCCGTCACACCATGCGTTCCACGCTGCTGGGCGATGATCTGGACAAGCTGTGGCCGCTGATCCCGGAAAACCAGTCCGATAGCGCATGTTTCGACAATGCGCTGGAACTGCTGGTGGCTGGCGGCTATTCGCTGGCGCATGCCATGATGATGCTGATCCCCGAAGCCTGGGCCGGCAACCCTCTGATGGATGACAAGCGCCGCGCCTTTTATGAATATCACGCCGCCCTGATGGAGCCGTGGGACGGCCCTGCCGCGATGGCCTTTACCGATGGCCGCCAGATCGGCGCAACGCTGGACCGTAACGGTTTGCGGCCCGCGCGCTATTTCGTCACCAAAGATGATCTGGTGGTGATGGCGTCGGAAATGGGCGTGCTGCCGGTTCCCGAAGAAGACATTATTGAAAAATGGCGTTTGCAACCCGGCAAGATGCTGCTGATTGATCTGGAACAGGGCCGGATTATTTCCGATGCGGAAATCAAGGAAACGCTGGCCAGCCGGCATCCCTATCAGGACTGGCTGGATCAAACCCAGTGCCGTCTGGAAGACCTGCCGGCGGAATATGCCGCCATGCGGCCCAACCGCGACACGCTGCTGAACCGCCAACAGGTATTCGGTTATACCCAGGAAGATCTGAAATTCCTGATGTCGCCCATGGCGGAGACAGGCGAGGAAGCCGTTGGTTCGATGGGCACCGACACGCCGATATCGCCATTATCGTCGAAGCCCAAGCTGCTTTATACCTATTTCAAGCAATTATTCGCCCAGGTTACCAATCCGCCGATTGACCCGATCCGCGAGGAACTGGTGATGTCGCTGGTGTCGATGATCGGGCCATTACCCAATCTGCTGGACCTGGATTCCGGCGGAACGCATCGCCGGCTGGAAGTGCGCCATCCCATCCTGACCAATGAGGATCTGGAGAAAATCCGGCACATTGGCGATGTGGAGGAAAATGATTTCCGTTCGGCCACGCTGGACACCACCTTTGCGGCCAGCACCGGGGCTGAAGGCATGGGTCCTGCGCTGAACCGGCTTTGCGCCAATGCGGAAGCCGCCGTTTTGCGGGGCGAAAATATCATCATCCTGTCGGACCGCAAGGTGGATCAGGACAATATTCCGATCCCGGCCCTTCTGGCCTGCGCGGCAGTACATCATCATCTGATCCGCGCAGGGCTGCGTACCTCGGTCGGCATTGTAGTGGAATCGGGCGAACCGCGCGAAGTGCATCACTTCTGCACCCTGGCGGGCTATGGTGCGCAGGCCATCAATCCCTATCTGGCCTTGCAGACTATTTCGGAAATGCAGGGTATCGGATTTGACGGCGAGGCAGAAAAGAAAGCCCATAGCTATTATATCAAGGCAATCTGCAAGGGCATTCTCAAAGTCATGTCCAAGATGGGCATTTCGACCTATCAGTCCTATTGCGGCGCGCAGATATTTGATGCGGTCGGCCTTTCCACCGCATTTGTGGAAAAATATTTCACGCGCACCAACACCGCCATTGAAGGCGTCGGCATCAATGTCATCGCCAAGGAAACCGTGGCGCGCCACACGCTGGCCTATAGTGATGCCCCGCTTTACCGCAATGCGCTGGATGTGGGGGGCGATTATGCCTACCGGATCAGGGGCGAACATCACGCCTGGACCCCGGAAACCGTCAGCCATTTACAGCATGCCGTACGGGCCGGCGTGCAGGCCGATTATGATTCCTTTGCAAGGCTGATCAACGATCAGAACGAGCAATTACTGACCCCGCGCGGGATGTTTGAAATTCAGCTAGCGGCGCAACCTGTGCCGATAGAGGAAGTCGAACCGGCGGCGGCAATCGTTAAACGCTTTGCCACCGGCGCCATGTCTTATGGCTCGATCAGCCGTGAGGCGCATACCAATCTGGCTATCGCCATGAACCGTATCGGCGGGCGCTCCAACACCGGCGAAGGCGGCGAAGAGCCGGACCGCTATGTGCCGCTGCCCAATGGCGACAGCATGCGCTCGGCGATCAAGCAGGTAGCCAGCGGCCGCTTTGGCGTGACCACTGAATATCTGGTCAATTCCGACATGATGCAGATCAAGATGGCGCAGGGCGCAAAGCCCGGCGAAGGCGGGCAATTGCCCGGCCATAAGGTCGATAAAATCATCGGCAAGGTGCGCCATTCCACGCCGGGCGTGGGTCTGATTTCACCGCCGCCGCATCATGACATCTATTCCATCGAAGATCTGGCGCAGCTTATTTACGATCTGAAAAACGTTAATCCGGATGCGCTGGTCAGCGTCAAGCTGGTGTCGGAAGTAGGCGTCGGCACGGTTGCAGCGGGCGTCTCCAAGGCGCGCGCAGATCATGTGACGATTTCCGGTTTCGAGGGCGGCACCGGCGCCAGCCCGCTGACCTCGCTCAAACATGCGGGCAGCCCGTGGGAAATCGGCCTTGCGGAAACCCATCAGACACTGGTGCTGAACCGTTTGCGCGGGCGCATTGCCGTGCAGGTCGATGGCGGCATCCGCACCGGGCGCGATGTGGTGATCGGTGCGCTTTTGGGCGCCGATGAATTTGGCTTTGCGACCGCGCCGCTGATCGCCAGCGGCTGTATCATGATGCGCAAATGCCATCTGAACACCTGTCCCGTCGGCGTAGCGACGCAGGACCCGGAGCTGCGCAAGCGGTTCACCGGCCAGCCGGAGCATGTGATCAATTATTTCTTCTTTGTCGCGGAAGAAGTCCGTACCCTGATGGCGAGCCTCGGTTTCCGCACCTTCAATGAAATGATCGGGCGCAGCGATCTGCTGCGCAAGGATAAGGCAATCACGCACTGGAAGGCGCAGGGGCTGGATTTTTCCAAGCTATTTCACCACCCGCCAGCCGTGCCGGGCGTAGCCATTCATCATTGCGAGCGGCAAAATCACAATCTGGAAAATGTGATGGACCGCAAGCTGATCGAGATGTGCGCGCCCGCGCTGGTTGAAGGCGCGCCCGTCACGATTACACTGCCCATTAACAATACGAACCGCACCACCGGCGCGATGCTGTCCGGCCGGATTGCCGGTCTGCACGGCCATGCCGGTTTGCCCGATGACACTATTACGATCAACCTGAAGGGCACTGCGGGACAAAGCTTTGGCGCATTTGCGGCAAAGGGCGTGACGCTGTTGCTTGAGGGCCAGGCCAATGACTATGTCGGCAAGGGCCTGTCGGGCGGGCGTTTGATCGTCTACCCCGCACGCGAAAGCGCAATCGTGCCGGAGCGCAGCATCATTGTCGGCAATACGGTTCTGTATGGCGCGATCAGCGGTGAATGCTATTTCCGCGGCGTGGCGGGCGAACGCTTTGCCGTGCGCAATTCCGGCGCGCATGCCGTGGTCGAAGGCGCGGGCGATCATTGCTGTGAATATATGACCGGCGGCGTGGTGCTGGTTATCGGGCAGACCGGGCGCAATTTTGCGGCCGGCATGAGCGGCGGCATCGCCTATGTGCTGGATGAAGACGGGTTGTTCGATCAGCGTTGCAACACGCAGCTGGTGGAACTGTCCGGCATTGATGACCCTGCCGGTGAGACAGTGGATAAAGCCGCGATCCTGGCCGACCCGCTGCGCCATGACACGGCGCGCATTCAGATGATGCTGCAAGCCCATGCCAGCGCCACCGGGAGCAGCGTGGCGCAGAATATTCTGGCCAACTGGGCGGCCTATCGCGGCAAATTTGTCAAGATCGTGCCATATGATTACCGCCGCGCCTTGCTGGACCTGCAAAAGGAAGCGATGGGGGAAAAGCCCAATCTGCGGCTTGTGGGTTAGTTGAATTTGAAATGATGGATATTTCGCATGGGTAAAGTCACCGGCTTCAAGGAATTCGAACGGCAGGAGCGCCCCTACAAGGCGGTTGAGGAACGGCTGAAAGATTTCAGGGAATTTGTCATTCCGCTTGATGAGCCCGAACTGGTGCGCCAGGGGGCGCGCTGTATGGATTGCGGCATTCCTTATTGTCACAATGGCTGCCCGGTGAACAATATCATTCCGGACTGGAATGATCTGGTCTATCGCCAGCGCTGGCGCGAGGCGCTGGAAGTGTTGCATTCCACCAATAATTTTCCGGAATTTACCGGCCGCATCTGCCCCGCGCCCTGCGAGGCGTCGTGCACGCTGAACATTGACGACGCGCCGGTTGCAATCAAAAGCATTGAATGCGCCATTATCGACAAGGGCTGGGAAGAAGGCTGGATCGTGCCGGAAATTCCAGAACGGCGCACGGGCAAGCGCGTGGCGGTGGTCGGTTCCGGCCCCGCCGGCATGGCGTGTGCGCAGCAACTGGCGCGCGCAGGACATGATGTGACCCTGTTCGAGAAGAATGCCCGTATTGGCGGATTGCTGCGCTATGGCATTCCCGATTTCAAGATGGAAAAACATCTGATCGACCGGCGTATTTCGCAGATGCAGGCCGAGGGCGTAACCTTCCGTCATAATACCGAAGTGGGCGTCGATGTGCCCGCCCGGCAATTGCTGAAAGACTATGACGCCGTGGTGCTGACCGGCGGATCGGAATTTGCGCGCAATCTGGAAGTGCCGGGACGTGAACTGGACGGCGTGCATTACGCCATGCATTTCCTGCCGCAGCAAAACCGCCGCGTGGGGCGTGAGGCGGTATGGCCGCTGCCGGAAATCAGCGCCAAAGGCAAACATGTCATCGTGATTGGCGGCGGCGATACCGGATCCGACTGTATCGGCACGTCGCTGCGTCAGGGCGCTGCATCCGTTACCCAGCTCGAAATCATGCCGAAGCCGCCCGTAAAGGAAAACAAGCCGGTGACATGGCCCAACTGGCCCAACAAGATGCGCACCTCAAGCAGTCAGGCCGAAGGCTGCACGCGCGACTGGAGTGTCGCAACCAAAAAAATCACCGGCAAGGACGGCAAGGTGACGCAGATTGATTGCATCCGGCTGGATGAAAAGCTGAAAGAAATTCCGGGTACGGAGTTTTCACTGCCCGCCGATCTGGTTTTGCTGGCCATGGGCTTCATGCATCCGGTGCATGACGGCATGCTGAAGGAACTTGGCGTGGCGCTGGACCCGCGCGGCAATGTGAAAGCCAGCATGATCAATTACAAGACTTCCATTGACAAATTATTTTCCGCAGGCGACATGCGCCGCGGCCAGTCGCTGGTCGTGTGGGCGATCCGCGAAGGCCGCCAGGCGGCGCGCGCCGTGGACGAATATCTGATGGGTGAAAGCCTGTTGCCGCGATAGACACTATTCCGGTCAGATGGAATCGCCTCCGGCTAATCCATCTGATCCGTAAAATAGAGTCTAGCGCGATTCATTGTTTATCCGAATCGGAAGGGGATTCCCAAATCGTTTGATTTGTGATTCAAGATGCCTGCTGGGGACAGGAGGCCAGCAGGCATGACACGACCCTATTCCAATGATCTTCGGGAACGCGCTGTTGGCGCGGTTCAGGCTGGCGGCAGTTGCCGTGCGGTTGCGGCGCGGTTTGGCGTGGCGGTTTCCTCGGTGGTGAAGTGGTCTCAGCGGCACCGGGAGACAGGCAGCGTTGCGCCCGGCAAGATGGGCGGCCATCGCAGGCGCGTTCTGGAACCGCATCGTGACTTTATCAAAGAACGCATCAGCCAGACGTCGCATCTGACGCTGCATCGCCTGAAGGATGAACTGGCGGCGCGCGGCGTTGCGGTTTCGCATAATGCGATCTGGCAGTTTCTGCGCCGCGAAGGCCTCAGCTTCAAAAAAAACGCTGTTGGCGGTTGAGCAAAACCGGCCGGACGTTGCGCGCCGCCGGGCGCGCTGGAAGGCATTACAGGGCCGGCTCGATCCGCACCGGCTGGTATTTATCGATGAGACCTGGATCAAGACCAACATGGCTCCGCTTCGCGGCTGGGGGCCGAAGGGCAAGCGATTGCGCAGCTTTGCCCCTCACGGTCACTGGCGGACAATGACTTTCCTCGCAGCCCTGCGCTGCGGCGCGCTCACCGCGCCATGCGTCTTTGATGGCCCCATCAACGGCGAATGCTTCCGCGCCTATGTGGATCAACAACTGGTTGCAACTCTCAAGCCGGGCGATATCGTCATCATGGACAATCTTGGCAGCCATAAATCCAGCGCTGTGCGCGAAGCAATCAGGGCGGCTGGCGCGCGGCTTTGGTTCTTGCCGCCATACTCGCCGGACCTCAACCCCATCGAGCAGACATTCTCAAAAATCAAACACTGGATGCGAGAGGCGCAAAAGAGGACGATTGAAGACACCTGGCGCCATGTCGGAAGCCTCGTCAGCACTATCAGCAAAGACGAATGCGAAAACTATTTCCAAAACGCTGGATACGCTTCCGTCAAATAATGAAACGCTCTAACCTGTCACCCCGGATTTATTCCGGGGTCCAGGGCTGTAGAAGTCAGATAATTCGCTGACAAGATTGTGGCGTTAATGGACTTAAAAAACGCTGTCACCCCGCACTTGTTGCGGGGTCCAGGGTTACAAACTCAGGCCTTCATTTGAGACTCC
>Ga0073920_1000195_pt1 | contig 12299 bp, 14 predicted proteins | sample GWRWT4_2Sept14_2_FD_70953 | JGI IMG/M metagenome (GOLD analysis project Ga0073920, IMG submission 70953) | Sand microcosm microbial communities from a hyporheic zone in Columbia River, Washington, USA - GW-RW T4_23-Sept-14 | ecosystem: Engineered > Artificial ecosystem > Sand microcosm >...
GGCATCATCAAGCATCGCCTGGCTGGCCGAAGGATTGGCATAGAGCTCGCCAGAGGGCGGCACGATCTCGTTGAACTTCGACGTGGTGGTTTCGGGCCGCGCGCCAGTTTCGCTGACCCAGCCCGAACCGGCGGTGCTGTTGGTGATCAGCTTGCGATAGCCCGCGGTGCCGGTCTGGACCACCTGGGCGATGGCGCGGAACGGACTGACGGTCTTGAGCTGGGCGGCGATCATCTCGTCGATCTCGCGCGGCACGGCAAAACCGCCGTCGGCCGCAATGCCGCCGGTCACCGACTTGAGTTCGCTGGTGCGGCCCATCCGCAAATAGCCATCGACGAAGCCCTTGAGCTCGGGGCTGGCCGCAGCCCCGCCGCCGAGTGCCGGACGCGGCGAACGGCCGATCCGCTCGATCCGCGATTTCACTTCCTCAACGTCCGAGCGCAGCGCGCCCAGCGCCTGTTCGGCCGCATCCTGGCGGGCGACAATATCGAACGAGGCGTCGAGCGCCTCTTCGGGCAGTTCATTATCCATGGGGCAGGTACCTTTCGTGTTGGTATCGGTAGTGGGTCTTCAAGAAACCAGATGCACCCGCGCGCCGTGCTGCATCGGGTGCGAAACCAGGCTGACCTCAAACAGATCGACCTCGGTCAGCTCGCGGCCTTGGGGGCCATGCGAGGACTGGCGGGCGCGGAAACCGAACGAGAGCCCGGTCACTTGCCCGCGCCTCAGCGCAGCGGCGGCCCCGCCATCGGGATTGTCGAGGCTGGCGACAATGCGCAGGCCTCGCTCGTCCTCCTTGACCTCCTCGATCCAGCCGATCCGCTGGTCGGCGCGGTGCTGCCAGAACAGCGGCAGCGGTTCGCGCCGCTCGGCCAGCGTGCGCTGGAACGCACCGCGGCGGATCGTGTCACGCCCGGCGTCGCGTTTGTCGAACAGGGCGGCATAGCCCGCAAAGCGCAGGCTCACTTGAGCAGGCCCACCGTGCCGGTGCGGTAAGCGATGCCGACCAGCAGCAGCGCGAGCACTCCGCGCACAACCCAGGCGACTCCGGCTTTCCACGCAGAGGCCTTGGCATCGCGCCAGGCCTGCAGCAGCTGGCGCAGCTCGGACAGGTCAGCATGGGCGGTGGGATCGTCGAGGCCCATGCGGGTCAGCACCCGCTCGGCCCCCAGCTCGCTCGCTTCCTCGATCATCGCGCGCAGCGTGACCAGATCGGCGCCTTCGTCTTCGGCCTGGGCGACCAGCCGCGCGACCATTTCGTCTCTGTTCATGAAATGTTCCCTCAAACAGCAGGAGCGAGGCCCAGCAGGGCGCGCTTTTCGTCATCGGTCAGGAATGTCGCCGCGCCGACTTGCGCCCACAGCTTCTCGCGGTCGTCGGCCAGCGCCGGAACCTTGTCGAGGTCGATGGCGAGGCGCTCTTCGGGGAACCAGGTGACCAGCCCCTCGGCCAGTGCGCCCAGCACTTTGGAGGCGAGCGGCAGCAGGGTCAGCCGCCACAGCGCGCGGTTGGCTTCGCGGTAGTTGGCATAGGTACTGTCGCCCGGCAGGCCCAGCAGCATCGGCGGCACGCCAAAGGCCAGCGCAATGTCACGCGCGGCGGCGGCCTTCAATTCGGCAAAGTCCATGTCGGCGGGTGACAGGCTGAGCGCCTGCCACTTGAGCCCGCCTTCCAGCAGCATCGGCCGACCGGCATTGGCATGCCCGGCATAGGCCTCGGCCAGTTCGGACTTGAGCCGCTCGAACTGGTCGGGGGCAAGGCTCCCGCCATCGGGGGTGTCATAGACCAGCGCGCCCGATGGCCGCGCGGCGTTCTCCAGCAGCATCCGGTTCCACAGCGATGCGGCATTGTGGGTCGCAATCGCCTCGTCGGCGGCGGCCAGGCAGCCCGCGCCATAGTGGTCATCGGCGGGGTGGAAATGGCGGATGTGGATCACATTGGGCGCGGCGCTTTCGTCGAGCAGCGGGATCGACAGCGAGCGTTCGCCGACCTTGTAGGCCAAGGCCTCGGGCCAGCCATCGCTGCCTGCCACCACCGAAACCCGCTCGGGCCGCAGCGCATAGAGCTCGACCGGACGGCCCGCGCCGTCCTTGACCAGCTGGACATAGGCATTGCCGTGGAGCAGCAGCTGGCTGGCCAGCGTCTCAAGCAGCGATTGCCCGGCACTTGTCGCGCCGACCAGCGCAGCCAGCTCCGGATCGCACGGGCCCAGCGGCGCCCCACCAATCCCCTCGGCCACCAGCCGAACCGCGCGCTGCGCCACCGGGTTCTCCAGGTAAGCGCGCCGCACCGATCGGGCATAGTCGAACGGTGCCTTGGGATTGCCCAGGTCGCCATAGAGCCAGGGCGAAACAAATGTGCGCGCCAAAGGCACGCGCGGCCCGCCGCCCTTGAAGGCGGCAGCCAGCGATTGGAGGAAGGACATGGGGGGCCTTTCGGAAAGCTGAAGCCAGCGAGTTGCAAAGAAAAGCCCCGGTTCTGGCGATCAGAACCGGGGGGAAATCGATGGGCTGGCCAAAGTGAATGCTTAGCTACGGCTCGCCATCGGGCGGAGCGAAGATGATCTTATCCGCCTTCATTCGAACTGCGTCATTGAAGTCATCGACAAAGAGAAATTTTTCCCCAGTCTTTGATACTATCTGAGGATCGTCGCCATAGGCTCGTTCATAGACGGTAAAGTCGTTATTTTCTCGTGCTTTATACCAGCCGAAAAACTCAAGCTCATCGTCCGTCAGATGGCCAATGCCGACATACCATCGGCTCATGCGCAGGCATATTCGCTAGACAGGTCAACGTGACGTTGCGGCAAGAAATTGACCACTTGCTTTGATGCGAGCGGTTTGCGTTGCGTGACTGTGCCTTTGTGATTGAAGAAGAAATCCAGAGCAGCATTGGCCTTCCCAACTGCCGTCTCTTCCGAATCCTCTACAAAACAAAAATATGGTGCACTTGTCGAGGCGGCAACAAAGCGACCGTCCTCGATCTGGCCGACATAGAAGCCGACAGCTCTGGGTTCGTTCATATTGAGCCTCCAAAAAACCGAACCGTTATGATACCTCGACGAGGTTAACGGTGAATGAGCAACAAAATTTCGGCACTCCGAATTTTGACTAGCAAGTTAGAAATGTAACGTTAGGGTACCTTGACTTCAACCACTCAGTGCGGCTAACCTCGCCAATGTTGGCGAGGTTAGCCGCACTGAGTGGTTGCAAACTTAGGTGAGTATCACCCTAGGCACCCCGCGCCGCCCCAGCACCAGCTCCGTAACCGCCCAGACCAGCGCATCGGCCCGGTCCGGCGACCTGCCTGGCCCCTGATAGGCCCCGCCCGCCATCAGCCCGCAGAGCTGATCTTCCAGCTTGGGGAAGGTCCCCAGATGCTTGACCCGGCCGACTTCGTAGAGCGCCGCCACAGGCTCGGCGCGGGCGCTTTTGCCCTTGCTGGCGTGGACCAGCTTGAGCGGCAGCGCGACATCGGCGGCGCGCAGGACGCTGGCGACCATGTCACCCCCTTGATTGGCCTCGGCGATCACCCGGTCGGCGGACCAGGCCTGGGCGACCGCCGCAACCTTGCGGGCCCAGCGTTCGGGGCTGGGCTTTTCCAGGCTGCAATCGGCCAGCACGCGGGCCACGCCGTCTTCATAAAGCGCGGCGACCACGATCCCGCAGGCATCGCCCCGGCCCGAAATGGGCGGATCGACTGCGACCACGGTGCGGACCGGGCTGCCGGAACAGGAGGCCTCGCGGCACTGTTCCAGCAGAGCGCGGGTCCACAGCGCGCCTTCGATATCTTCGAGCAGCTCGCCATCGAGTTCCTGCCGGCCCAGCGCGGTCTGGCCGAATTCGCGCTTCATCGCGTTGATAAAGCGCGGCGGCAGGTTGCGGCCGTTGTCTTCGGTCCGCCCGCGCGTGATTGCAATGTCCTGGTGAGCGACCAGCCGGGTCAGCAAGGGCACCGCGCGCGGCGTGGTGGTGGCCACTACTTGCGGGCTGTCGCCCAGCCGCAGGCCGAGCAGCAAATTGTCCCAGGTGCTTTCGGCCTTGCCGCCGGCATTGTCCCACTTGGCAAGCTCGTCACACCAGGCATGGCTGTGTTGCGGCCCGCGCAAACTTTCGGGCTCACCAGCCGAATAGAGCGTGGCCTGTGCGCCGTTGGGCCATTGCAACTGCCGCTTCGACGGCTCGTACTTCGGTCGCTTGCCGTGCGGAGCAACGGCCATCAGCCCGCTACCCCCTTCGACCATCACACTGCGCGCCTCGCCCAGCGAAGCGCCGACCAGCGCAATCCGCGCCTTGCCATCGGCTTCGGCCACCGCGCGGACCCATTCGGCCCCGGCACGGGTCTTGCCAAAGCCGCGCCCGGCCAGGATCAGCCAGCCCAGCCAGTCGCTTTCGGGTGCCAGCTGGCCTTCGTGCGCCCACAGCTGCCAATGGCTGCGCAGCGCATGGCACTGACGCTCGCTCATCTTCGCCAGCAGCGCACGGCGTTCATCGGGCGGCAGGCTTAGCAGAAAGGCCGCGCGGCTGTCGCTACGCTTGCTCATCGCTTTCGTCCGGTTCGTCCGCCAGCGCGGCATTGGCTGCGGCGCGGTTGCGCATTTCGTCGATCATTGCGTCGATTGAATCGAGCACTTCCTGTTCGCTGCGGTCATCGCCCTGTGCGCGGCTCTGGGCCACGCTCTGGCGGTGCAGGGTCAGCAGGCGGATCGCGCTGGCAACGTCCATTTTGCGATCAGGATTTGGGTTCCTGAGGTAGGCCAGCAGGTCCATCTCTAGGTTCTTGTAGCCTTCGGCCAGCGCGGCATCCCACTGCGCCGCGAACAACGGGTCTTGCTTGCGGGTGCGATAGACCCGGCTCGGCACGGTCTTGGCATAGGCTGCCGAAGCGGAGACGTTCGAGGTTTCGATCAGGTGCTCCAGAAAATAGACCCGCCAATGGCCGGTCCCCGGATTGTCGCCTTCGGCGCGGGTCCGTTTGGGCAGCCGCACTTTCGGCTTCTGCTCGATAATGGCGGCCTTGCGGGCACGCGTGGTTTTCTTCGGCGCCTGAGGGGCCGTCGTCATGGGCATGCTCCTGATGAATGGGGGCGGGCCGAGTGCCTGGCGGCGAATCGGTCTATCGCGATGTTCCCTATTTGTGCCATAACAGCGTGACGATGTCAAGGATAAAGAACCGAAATGGTTAGTTGAAGCTGCACAGATTGCCCACTTGCCGCCATTGGGGCCGCTCTCTAAGCAGTCCGCAACCAGAATCCGGGGGCAAAGGGACGCGAATGCTGCGCAAGTTGTACGATTGGACCATGGCCAAGGCGGTCCACCCGCATGCCGAATGGTGGCTGGCGCTGTTTGCCTTTGTCGAAGCAAGCTTCTTTCCGATCCCGCCGCACCCCTTGCTGGGGATCATGTGCCTGGCCGAACCCAAAAAGGCGATCCGCTTTGCGATGATCGCTACGTTCGCTTCGGTGGCCGGCGGCCTGCTGGGCTATGCAATCGGCTGGGGGCTTTACGATACCTTGGGCACGCAAATCCTGGCATGGCTGGGACTGACCGAGAGCTTCCCCAAGGCGGCCTGTTACCTCAACGAATATGGCTTCTGGCTGTTCGTCGCCAAGGGCGCGACCCCGATCCCGTTCAAGCTGCTGACGATTACCGCCGGGTTCATCGGCATGGATCTGCTGCGCTTCATCGCCGGGTCGATCGTCAGCCGCTCGATCAGTTTCCTGATTGTGGGCATCCTGTTCCGCCTGTTCGGGGCACCGATCAAGGCCTTCATCGACAAGTATCTGGGGCTGGCCACGGCGGGCTTCGTTGCGGTGGTGCTGGCCGGGTTCGCCGCGATCACGCTGCTGGGCGGCGGCCCGGAAGAGGGCGGACACAAGTGCGATGCGGTCTCCAGCGTGGAACAGGTGGCGTGAGCGCTGCTATCAAGCTCTACCACTGCCGCGACGCCCGCTCGTTCCGGGTGCTCTGGGCGCTGGAAGAGCTGGCATTGCCGTACGAGCTGGAAGTGATGCCCTTCCCGCCGCGCTTCACCGTCGAAGGCTACCGCGCAATCAACCCGCTCGGCACGGTCCCGGCCTGCATCGTGGACGGCGTGCTGATGACCGAAAGCAGCGCGATCCCGCATGTCCTGGCCACCCGCTTCGGCCCGTCGGACCTGGCAGTCGCACCGGACGAGCCGGGCTACATGGCCTATATGAACTTCCTGCTGATGGGCGAGGCGACGCTGACTTTCCCGCAGACGATCCATTTGCGTTACACCCGGCTCGAACCGCCCGAGCGGCGCGTCGCGCAAGCGGCCGTGGACTATGCCCAGTGGTTCGGGTCGCGGCTGAAGAATGCCGAACTGCTGCTGGAAGGCGAGCATGCCTGCGCCGGACGCTTCACCATGGCCGACATCTCGCTGGGCTATGCGGTGATGCTGGCGCTGAGCATCGGGCTCGAAGAGCAAGTCACGCCGGGTATGGCGGCCTATTTCGACCGCCTGAGCCAGCGCGACGGATTCAAGCGCGCCAAGGCGGCACAAGGCGCAGGAGCAATGCTCTAGGGCATATTCGTGGCTAGCGGCCATACCTGTGTAATAGCGGTCAGCGATGCTTCGAGCGCCGCCGATCCGGCAAAAAACCGTCTGACACGGGCCCGGCTGAGGGTCAGGCTAACCGTGGGTTCAAGCGAACGCGCATTGCGCAGATGGGCCACGGCACTTTCAGTCCGGCCTTCGCGCTGCTCGATGCAGGTCAGAACCAGCAAGGCGATGAAATTGCCCGGGTAGAGGCTGAAGTTGTCATCGAAGGCGGCGCGGGCGGCGTCGAACTCGCCCAGGCGGGCCCGCGCAATTCCGCGCCAGGCGTGAGTGATGTAGTGCAAGTGGCTTTCCGGCTCGACGCTGAGGAACTGGTCGAGGTGGTCGATTGCCTCTTGCTCTTGCCCTAGCAGCAGCGCGTTCACCCCGGCGGCGTAGTAGCCCATTCCGTGCCCCGGCCTCAGCCGGATCGCGCGCAGGGCACGCGGCAGCCCTTCGGCCGGGCGGCCGATATAGGCACTGGCGGTGGCGATCGCGGCCAGCACCCCGGCGTGATCGGGATCGAGTGAAAAGGCCCGGTCAATTCCTTGCTGGATCTCGCGCTCGCGCTCAGGATCGGGCAGCTCGATCGAAAGGTAAGCGCCCGCAATGGTCTGGGCATGGATCGCGTGGGCCAGGCCATAGTCGGGCGCAATGGCGATCGCCTTGGACGATTCCTCGATCGAACGGAACAGCGCCTCGGCCCCGTACTCGCGGATCGCCGCGATCGCCCTGGCGGTGCATTCCCAGGCGGTCAGATTGGCCGGCTTGCGCAGCGCGCGGTCCATCTCAAGTTTGTAAATCGTCGCGCCAAGCGCGGCGGCCACTTCGGTCACCAGGTCGCCCTGAAGCTCAGCGAATTCGCTCAGCGGCCGTTCGAAGCGCTGGGTCCAGACCAGCGCGCTGCTCGCCGCTTCGATCAGCCGGGCGGTAACTCGCAGCTTGTCGTCGGCCTGGCGGATATGGCCTTCGAGGAAATAACGCACCCCCAGCCGTTGTCCGGCTGCGGGAAAGTCAGTGACGGGCTTATCGCGAAAGCGTGCGGTGGCGGAGCTGGCGATCACTCGCACGTTGACACCCATCGCCAGGGCATCGACCAGGTCTTCGGCCATGCCCAGCGCGAAGCCTTCATCGGCGGCCAAACCCGAGCGGTTGCGGAACGGCAAGACCGCCACGCTGGGGGCATCGCCGCGCCCGCCATCACCCTGGCTCAAGATATCGACCAGGCGGTATCCGGCCTTACTGATGGTTTCGATCTGGAACAGGCCGGAACGCGCGGCAACCTTGCGCAGACGCTGGATCACCCGCTGGATCGCATCTTCGCCAACCACAGTGCCGCGCCAGCAGGCGGCCATCAGATCGTCGCGGCTGAGCACTTCGCCGCCCACGCGGTGCAGCGCGACCAGCGTTTCCATCACCCGCGGTTCAAGCCGTTCCTGGGTGCCGTCCGGATAGCCAATCTGGCGAATGGCCGGATCGACCCTGAGCCCCCCCAGCTCAAACGCCGAGGTGGTCGCCAGATCGACCGGTTGGAGCCGGGTAACGCCATCCCCATTTTCAAATTCGCCCGATGGCACCGCGCTTTGCTCCCTGGTCTGCCCGGACTATCGGGTGGCGCGCCCCGACTTGCAACGAGAAATCTGCACTTTTCTGCCTGTGACTCAGCGATTTCCTTCTAACCCAAGCAAGGATCATCGGAAAATCATCGGGTTGAGGCCCTGTCGGCTTCAGAACAGCCATGACATATGCTTACCAACCTCCAGTCAGCAATAGCCGACGGCAGGCGGTGGCCGCCCGTTATGCGACCCAATGGGCGGCCACCAACTTTCCCTTCGCCCCAACAAGCCGCCGCACAGCCAAATTGGCACAAGACTGGGTTATCATACTGTCATTTAGGTTAGCGGAAAAATCATTCCGCACTGCCACTCGCGATGGGCCGTCCGTCCTCTGCGAAAGCGCCAAACTCCCAGCCATCGTCTGACTTGCGCATCGCCAGGTGCAGCGCCTCGCCGCCGATCGCGGGCGACAGGCCCCTGAAAGCAAAGGACTTCAGGGCATTATCGCCCAGCTCGCGCCGGGCCAGATCCAGCAGCAGCGTCGCGGTCAGCGGGCCGTGGACCACCAGACCGCGATAGCGTTCGATATCGCGCGCGTATGGCAGGTCATAGTGGATCCGGTGCGAATTGAAGGTCAGCGCCGAATAGCGGAACAGCAAAGCCTCGTTCGGCACGATCGTGCGGTGTGCGTGCCATTCCGCAGGACTGAACTGCCCGGCTCCCGGCGGCGGGCTCGGCGGCGCATCGCTGGCGGCGGCGGCGCGGTAAACCAGCGACTGCTCCTCGCGCACCACCAGCGCGCCATCGGCCTTAGTCTCGTGCCGCAGGGTCACGAAAACCAGCTCGCCGCTGGAACCCTGCTTGGCCTCGATCGCCAGCACGGTGGATCGCCGTTCGATCGCAGCGCCAAGGCGCAGCGGGCCAAGGAACTCCAACTTGCTCGACGCCCACATCCGCCGCGGCAGATGCGGCAAGGGCGGCAGCAGGCTGGCGGGACCGGCATCGCGCTGCGGGTGGCCATCCGCGCCCAGGCCGGCGCTCGGCGCATCGGGCAGGCACAGGCACCAATGGAAGCCCTGCGGCATGGTTCCATCCGCCGGAGCCGCGCGGTCAAGCGTGGCCAGCCAGCGTGCGGCATGACCGGGATCGATGCGGTCGGTGCGGAGCTCGCTGCGGCCGATCCAGGCCTTCATTGCTGCGGTCCGTAGAAAGCCGGGGCATAGCGCAGCGTGCCCTGCGGGGTCTCGCCCGCCAGCACTTGCGCGCGAAAATAGGGCAGATCGTGCTCGCTTTCCGGGGTCAGGCCATCCTGTACGGCAAAGCCGAAGCGTTCGTAGTAGACCGGGTTGCCAACCACCGCGACGCCGCCGGCACCGGCAGTGCTAAGCTGCTCAATCCCGGCGCGGATCAGCGCGCTGCCGATGCCTTGGTGCTGCAGTTCGGGAGTTACCGAGACCGGGGCCATCTGGAACCAACTGCAGGCCTTGTGGTCGATCGTTACCGGGCTGAAGCCGACGTGGCCGATCACCGTGCCCTCCGCCGATACAGCAACCAAGGACAGCGCCAGATCGCCCGCATCGCGCAGCGCATCGACCAGGTCCTGCTCGTCGCCATCCGAAAAGGGCATCGGCGCAAAGGCGCGTTCCACCAGATCGTGGATCGCGGCCTGATCGCCCGCAGCTTCGGGGCGGATCGAATAGGAGGGGCTCACAGCAAGTGCCCGGTGCGGTCGCGCTTGGTATCAAGGTAGCGCGCGTTGTGCGGGTTGGGGGGAAGCCGGTGCGGCACCCGCTCAGTCACTTCCGCCCCGGCGCCGCGCAGCGCCTCGACCTTGGCGGGGTTGTTGGTCATCAGCCGGATCGGTCCAACCCCCAGCAGCGCGAGCATCCGCGCTGCGACCGGAAAATCGCGCGCTTCGCTGGGCAGGCCCAGCCGGTTGTTGGCATCGACCGTGTCGAAGCCCTGATCCTGCAGCTGGTAGGCGCGCAGCTTGTTGATCAGCCCGATTCCACGCCCTTCCTGGCGCAGATAGAGCAGCACCCCCCAGCCGCCCGCGCTGGCCTCGTCGGCCATCGCCCGCAGTGCGGCATCGAGCTGCGGCCCGCAATCGCATTTGAGGCTGCCGAGGATATCGCCAGTCAGGCATTCGGAGTGCAGACGCACCAGCGGGGCGCGGTCGCTGCGCTGCTGGCCGATCACCAGCGCGACATGTTCGCGCAAGTCATTGGCCGAGCGGAAGGCGACGATCTCGGCGCTCTCACAAGCTGCCACCGGCAGGTGCGCGCGGCTGGCGATGGTTAGGTGGATGACATCGGACCAGGCGGCCAGATCGCTCGAGCGGGCTTCCTGCGCTTCGCCCGCGGGCTCAGGATCGACCAGAAAGGCCGGCAGGATCCCGGCCAGCCGCGCCAGGGTCATCGCCGCGACAGCCGCCTCGCCGTGGGCCAGTGGCTCGGCCAGGAATGGGCCCTTGAGCGGTGTGGCCAGGTCCAGCGCCGGATCGGCCAGCGCCCGCGCGGAAGCAAGATCGAAAGGATCGGCGCCGCGGATCAGCACCGGGGCTTCGGGCACCGCAGCCTCGCGCTGGTTGGCCAGCTTGAGTGTCACTGCCCGCGCGCAGGAGATCAGCATCTGGCCCGCAGCAACCCCGTCGCCCAGCCCGGTTTCGGCGGGCAGCAGGGTCAGGCAATCGTCGAGCCGGATCGGCCAGCCGTGGCGCAAGGCGTCGATCGCCAGGGCAACACGGCGTTCGGGTGTCACAGGGCAAATTCCGTGATCAGCGGCACATGGTCGCTGCACTGTTCCCAGCGGCGGGTTTCCTCGACGATCCGGTGGCTGACCGACTGCGCGGCGAGCTGAGGCGAGGCCCACATATGGTCGAGCCTGCGCCCGCGATCCTTTTCCTGCCAGAAGGTGCGATAGGACCACCAGGTCCAGTTCCGCTCAGGCGCAGGGATATGCTTGCGGCCGAGGTCCACCCAGCCGTGGGCATCGGCCAGGCCTTGCAGGGTCTCGACTTCAATCGGCGTATGGCTGACGACCTTGAGCAAGGCCTTATGATCGTAAACGTCTGACGGGAGCGGGGCCACGTTGAAATCGCCGACCAGCAGTGTCGGGTGTTCGAGTGTCTCCGCCCAGCGCGTCATCCGCTCGAGGAAATCGAGCTTCTGACCGAACTTGGGATTGGCTTCGCGGTCAGGAATGTCGCCGCCGGCCGGGATATAGACGTTCTCCAGCACCATGCCCTGTCCGGGTCCAAGCAGCTCCACGCCCACATGCCGCGCCTCGCCATTGGCCTGCCAGTCATTGCGCGAAAGCTCTTTCAGCGGAATCCGGCTGACCGTGGCCACGCCGTGATACCCCTTCTGCCCATGCACCGCGCGATAGGTGTAACCGGCGTCCTCGAACGCCTGATGCGGGAAAGTCGCCTCGACCGTCTTGATCTCTTGCAGGCAGAGAACGTCCGGCTGCTGCTCAGCCAAAAACCGCACGACCTGATCGACCCGCAGGCGGACCGAATTGATGTTCCATGTAGCGATAGAGACCATGCTCGCGGCTTTAGGTGGCAGGACGCGGTGCGGCAAGGGCTGGTGGTGCCAAGCAGCGTGGAACCCCCACCCCAACCCCTCCCCATCGGGGAGGGGCTATGTTCGCGGCGCATTGGATGGGGTTGGGGTGGTCCAGGCCGGAGCGAGAATGGTGAGCTTCGAGAACCGGAGCGCAGCGGCCTTTCTGGCCGTGAGCACCGGAAGCGCAGAAGATTGCCGTTCGCAGCCCGGCATGGGCCGCCACAGCCCCATCCAAAGAAAACCCTCGGTCCGGGGGCATTGGACCGAGGGTTCCTTTGTGCGTTCGTCACGCTCGACATCGCGCCCTGTTAAGGAGGCTCGGGCAACAGGGGGGAAACCCGCCTCAGGCCGCGCTGTCAGTTACGGTTTTAGGCGCATTTGCCTTTCGCCGCCATGAACAATCGCGAAAGCCTCGTCGCAAATTGTCGCAACTTTCGCACAGTCCGCGACAGGCCGTTGCCCGCTATCGACGAGTGGGGTTGCGTGGGTCGTTGTAGCGGAACGTGTTGTCCGAAACCGCCACGCCGTACTGCTGATTCGTCAGACTCACCACGGTGCGGGTGTTCTGCGAGTCGAGCGTGGCCCAGCTCGAAAGCTCCAGTCCGCCCGGTGC
>Ga0073920_1000196_pt1 | contig 12299 bp, 12 predicted proteins | sample GWRWT4_2Sept14_2_FD_70953 | JGI IMG/M metagenome (GOLD analysis project Ga0073920, IMG submission 70953) | Sand microcosm microbial communities from a hyporheic zone in Columbia River, Washington, USA - GW-RW T4_23-Sept-14 | ecosystem: Engineered > Artificial ecosystem > Sand microcosm >...
CGCTGCTGGTCTATGTGGTCGGCGTGTCCTCGCCCCACGCCGCGATCGGCACGGCGGCCGTGGCGGTGGCGCTCAATGCCGCCAGCAGTCTTGCGGGCCATGCCCGCAACGGCAATGTGAAGTGGCCCTGCGCCGTGACATTCGCTCTCGCTGGCGTAGTCGGCGCAGCGTTGGGCGCTGAAGCCGGCAAGGCGATGGATGGGCAGAAGCTGCTCGCGCTGTTTGGCGCGCTGATGGTGCTGGTCGGCCTCTCGATGCTGCGCCCGCGCAAGACTGCTGACAATCCCGACGTGCGGCTGGAGCGCAGCACCGCTTCGGTCCTCCTCCCCCGTCTGATCCCGACCGGCTTTGGTGTCGGCCTGCTCGCCGGGTTCTTCGGGATCGGCGGCGGCTTCCTGATTGTGCCGGGCCTGATCATGGCGACGCGGATGCCGCTGCGGATCGCGGTCGGCACTTCGCTGGTCGTGGTCACAGCGCTCGGCCTCACCACCGCAACCTCCTATGCCCTGTCCGGATATGTCGACTGGCTCTTGGTCGGCTTGATGGTCGTCGGCGGCATCATCGGTGCCGTCATCGGCATTCCGCTGGGCAAGCGACTGGCCTCGCGCAAGCGAGCGATGGAACTGGGGTTCGCCGTGTTGGTCATCACGATCGGCGGCTACGTGATCCTGCGCGGCCTGACCTAGGCGACCGTATCCCGGTAGCGCCGCACCGCAATCGTGCCGAGCACCAGCAGCATCAGCACCAGCTTGCCGCTTTCGGGCAGGACCAGCGGCCATTCCCAGCCCTTCAGCATGATCCCGCGCACCAGCCGGATGTAATGCGTTGGCGGCAGCAGTTCGGCCAGCCACTGCGCCCAGACCGGCATCCCGCGATAGGGAAAGGCAAAGCCCGAGAGCAGGATCGAAGGCATCAGGTAAAGCATCGAGGCCATCATCGACTGGACCTGGCTTTCCACCAGCGTCGAGATCGTGAAGCCCAGTGCCAGGCTGACCAGCGTGAACAACAACGTCACTGCCAGCAGCAGCCCAAGCGAGCCGACGAACGGCACCTCAAACACCACGATCGCAAAGCCCAGCACCACGCAGACCTGCACGAAGCCGAGCAGGAAATAGGGCACGATCTTGCCGACCATCACCTCGACCGGGCGCAGCGGGGTCGCCAGCAGGTTCTCCATCGTTCCCTGCTCGGTCTCGCGCGTCACCGACATCGAGGTCAGCGCCACCATGGTCATCGACAAGATGATCGCCAGCAGCCCCGGCACGGTGTTCTGGCTGGTGATGCCTTCGGGGTTGTAAGAGCGGTGCAGCACCAGATCGATCGGCGGCGGCCCCTGTTGCCGCCCCGCCAGCGGCCCGATCAGATCACGCGCCAGCGCCTGAGCGACCGCCTCGTTCACTGCAGCAACGGCTGGTCCGGTCGAAGCCGGATCGGTCGCATCGGCGGTCAGCAGCAATTGCGGGCGCTCGCCGCGCACCAGCCGGCGGGCGAAGTCGGTCGGAATGGTGAGCGCGAACTGGGCCTTGCCCTCGGATATCAGGCGGTCGGCCTCGCCATAGCTGCCGGCCACTTCGGTAATGTCGAAATAGCCGGTGGTGCGCAGCGCGCTGACGATGGAGCGCGAGAAGGCCGAATTGTCATTCGCCTCCACTACCAGCGGCAAGTGGCGCGGATCGTTGTTGATCGCGTAGCCGAAGATCACCAGCTGCAGAATCGGGAAGAAGAACATCATCGCGATGGTCGAAGGATCGCGCGCCATCTGGCGCACTTCCTTGAAGATCATCGCGCCGATCCGCTCCCACATCTCAGCGCGCCTCCACCGAATTGTCGGTCGCGCCGCGCATCAGGTGGATGAACACGTCCTCCAGGCTCGGTTCGGCGGGGGTGAAGTTGATCCGGTCAGCCCACGGCTCGACCGCCGCGCGCAATGCCACCGGATCGGGCCCGCAGACGTGGAGCGAGGTGCCGAACGGTGCGGCCATGGCGACGCCGGGTCGTTGCTCGATTTCGGCGGCCAGGCGGTCCGCCCCCGGACCTTCGCCCTGCAAGGCTGAGAGGCCCGAGCCTGCGATCACTTCGCCAATCGTGCCGCGCGCCAGCATCACGCCATAGGCGATATAGGCGATCTCGTGGCAGCGCTCGGCCTCGTCCATGTAGTGTGTGGAGACCAGCACGGTCATGCCTTCGGCTGCCAGCGCGTGGATCTGATCCCAGAACTCGCGCCGTGCCTGCGGATCGACCCCGGCGGTCGGCTCGTCTAGCAACAGGATCTTGGGCTCGTGCATCACTGCCGCGGCCAGCGCGAGGCGCTGTTTCCACCCGCCTGAGAGCTTGCCTGCCAGCTGGTCGGCCCGGCTGGTGAGGCCGAGCTTTTCGAGCGTCTCGGCTACCCGTTCCCTCCGCCGGTCAAGCCGGTAAACACGGGCGATGAATTCGAGGTTCTCGGCAATCGAGAGATCGGAAAACAGCCCGAACTTCTGCGTCATGTAGCCGATCTGGTGCTTGATCGCGCGGCGCTTGGTGGACAGGTCCAGCCCCAGCACTTCCCCCTCGCCGGCATCGGGGATCAGCAGGCCGCAGATCATCCGCAAGGTGGTGGTCTTGCCCGAGCCATTGGGCCCAAGAAAGCCGCAGATCCGCCCGGGCATGACGGTCAGATCGACATGATCGACCACGGTGCGCTGGCCAAACCGCTTGGTCAGCCCGCGCACCGCAATGGCGGGGGCATCACTCACTGCGGAGTCACCTCAACCGGCAGGCCCGGGGGCAGCGGCTTACCGCTGACCGGCAGCAGCGCCTCAACCAGGAAAACCAGCTTGGCGCGGGCGCGGTCGGAATAGATCACTGGCGGGCTGAATTCGGCGCGCGGGGCGATAAAGCTGATCCGCGCAGTCGCCGATTCGCCGCAGCCATCGCAGCCATAGCGGACCATGCCGCCAACCTTTAGCGTGGCAATTCGGTCCTGCGGCACGAAAAAGCGCAGCTTGCGACGCGCATCGGGCAGCACGGCGACGACCGGCGCATTGGCCGGAACCCACTCGCCGGGATTGTAATAGGTCTGCTCGATCACCCCGGCTTCGGGAGCGACCGGCGCGATCTCGCGCTGGCGCTGGCGCTGGGCACGCAGGCTGGCGGTAGCGCCAGCGATCTGCGCGCGGGCGGCCTGCTGCTGCGCGGCGCGGCCGGCCTCCATTTGGCCGGCCGCAATCTGCGCCCACGCGACAGCGAGATCGGCGCCGGCGGAATCATAGGCGGCCCGCGCCGCATCAAGCTGGCTCTTGCTGGCGAAGCCCTTGCGGGCGAGCGCCGCGATGCGGTCAAAATCCTTTGAAGCGCGCGCCAGGCGGGCCTCGGCGCCAGCCTGGGCAGCGCGCGCTGCGGCCATCTCGGGCGCGCGCTGAATCGGCGCCGACAGGTCAGCCGCCTGCGCCGAAGCGGCAGCCACTTGCGCGGCGGCGCCGGCAGCCTCGGCATTGGTGGTTTCGGGATCGAGCGCGAACAATGGCGCACCTGCCGCCACACTGGCCCCGCGCTCGACCGGTCGCGCAGCCAGCCGGCCCGAAACGGGTGCAGCGACATAGATCGTCTCTGCCTCGACATAGCCGAGCCAGTTCTCACCCTCGGCCACGGGCCAGTAATACCAGCCGGCTGCCCCGAGCAGGACCAGCGCAAGCGCGCCGATGGCGGGTTTCGGAATGGCGTTCATTGTGCTTGCTCCCCGCGCACCAGCAGTCCGGCCAGGATCGTATCCGCATGGGCCTGGGCCAACTGGACCGGATCGATCGGCGCGGCCCCGACCGGTTCGAACACCACGGGCCACAGCGCTGCAAAGATCGCACCGCCGGCGATGGTCCGGCAGGCCAGGTCCGGATCGGCGCAGGCAAATTCCCCGCGCGCGACCCCGTGGCGGATCAGCCCGGTCATCAGCTCAAGCACGCGCAGGATCACCTCGTCATGATAGAACCGGGCGAGCGCAGGGAAGTTGGCACCCTCGCCGATAATGACGCGCGGCACGAAAGCGAATTCGGGTTCGGTCAGCCGCAGAAAGGCTAGCGGCAGGAACTGGCGCAGCAGCGTTTCAGCCGAGTTGTCACCGAATTCCGAGGGCAGCAGCTCCGGCAAGGTCCGCGCAATCAGATCGCGCACAGCCTCCTCGAAGATCGCCTCCTTGGAGGGAAAGCGCAGATAGAGCGCCGCCTTGGAGATGCCCCCGGCGCGGGCAATGTCCTCCATCCGCGCCGCCGCAAAGCCGCGCGCATTGAACTCCGCGCGGGCCAGGGCCAGCAGCTGGTCACGATCGATCGGGGCAGAAGGTCGGGCCACGAATCGTTTATAACTGACCAGTCAGTTATTTTCAACCCGGGCAAGAAAAAGGGGCGGAGGACCGTGGTCCCCCGCCCCGTTAGTCAGGGAGGATTTGTGAAAGCTTAGAACTTCACGGTCGCTTCGATCCCGAAGGTCCGCGGCGGGTTGAAGTTGGCGTAGTCGCCCAGCACCGTGCTCTGGGTGTTGCTGTTAAGCACGGTCACCAGCGAGCCGTTGGCGTTGGAGCGGCGGTAGATGTGCGATTCATTGAGCAGGTTGCGCGCCCACAGTGCCACGGTCAGGGCCTGCCCGGCATCGCTCATCCGGATATCAGCAAGGCTGATCCGGCCATTGACGATGAAGCTCTTCTCGTTGCGGGTCGACTCATTGTCGAAGGTATAAGCCGAGCCCGAATAGTTGGCATCGAGGTGGAACTTCAGCGCCATGTCGCCGCTGCCCAGCGGCAGGTCATAGTCGAGCGAACCCGACCAGGCATGCTTCGGCGTGTAGACGATGAACACGTCCTGGAAGACCTGGGTGGTAACAGCCGGGACCAGTGTGGCGTTCAGCGCTTCCTGCACCGTGTTCCGGGCCGGCGGGATCTTGGAATAGGTGTAGGCATAGGACAGACCCATCGACAGGCCGGTAACCGGGCGAACGGTCAGGTCAGCCTCGATCCCGCGGATCTTGGTGGTGCCTTGGGCATTGACCGTTTCCAGCGTGTTGCGGACCGTCCCGTTAAGCTGCGGGATGAAGAAGTTGAAGTCCACTTGGCTGTCCTTGCGGTCCATCATGTAACCGGCCAGGTTGAAGCGGACCGTGCGATCGAAGAATTCGGACTTGATCCCCACTTCGTAGGACTTGACCGATTCCGGACCAAACGCACGGTAAGTCAGTGAGCGCGAGCTGGCCCCCCCGGCACGATACCCGGTAGCGTACTTCGCATAGACATTGATGTCCGGCGTCGGCTGGAAGTTGATCACGGCGAGCGGATCGAACCGCTTGTTGTTCTGCACGAAAGTCAGGCCGCTGGCCGCGCCGTTAAGCGTGGTCAGCGCGCCGTTCTTCTTGTCGTGCGTATAGCGTCCGCCGAGCGTCAGATTGAGTGTTTCGGTTGCGCTCCAGGTTGCCTGGCCATAGGCAGCATAGCTCTTGGCATAGGCCGTGCTGGCGCGAGCAACGGTGGCGCTGAGATAAGCCGCCGGATCGTTGATCGTATAGGCCGTGCCGGTGGCGTTCCAGCGGTTGGTGTTCGGCGTGCGGGCCGAATCGCTGGCCTTTTCGTTGAAGTAGTACAGCCCGAACACGTAATCGATGTTGCCAATCCCGCCGACAGCCTGGAGCTCCTGGCTGAACTGGCGCTGGTTCAAGGTAGCGAGCGAATAGCGGCTGAAGTTGCCGTTGGGCAGGAATACCGGGGTGCGGTGAGCGCCGCCCGAATTGTCCCATTGCTCATCGCTGACGGTCCGCCAGGCGGTGATCGAACGCAGTTCCAGCTCCGGGGCAACCTTCCACTTCACCGTGCTGGTAAAGCCCTGGGTCTTGCCGATGCTGGGCAGCTGCGGCACGCCGATATCAGCCACGGAAACCCGGTCGGCATTCACCTGCACTAGCGGCGGCAGCGGTGCGATCGTGCCGGCAGGCAGGCGGTTACCAGCTGCAGCGATCTCGGCCAGGGTGGCAACCCGGAAGTTGTTGGGATTGTAGTTGATCAGCTGGCTGTAGAACGGAGTGTTCTCATCGCGGTTGATGTCATAGGCCAGATCGACGGTCAGGCCGTCAACCGGGCGCCAACGCGCGGCAATGCGGCCGCCATAGCGGTGATACTGGTTCCACCCAGCTTCACCCGACTGCGGGTTGCGAGTTGTCGGGCCTTGATGTTGGATGCCGCCATCGACCTTGATGGCAAAGCCGGCGAACTCCGGCAGATCGAGGTGCAGCGCGCCATTGTATGCGCCGAAGTTGCCGACACCAGCCGAAACCCGGCCGCCGAACTCACCACTCGGAGCCTTGGAAACAATGCTGATTGCGCCGCCTTCAGTGTTGCGGCCGAACAGGGTGCCCTGCGGTCCCTTGAGCACTTCGATCCGCTCGACATCAAGCAGACCGGTGTTGAGACCGTGCTGGCGGCCCAGATAGACGCCATCGACGTAGACGCCCACACCCTGTTCGCGAGCCGGCTGGTTGGCATCGCCCGGGACGATGCCGCGCAGACCAACTGTGACGGCTGACTGGCGGGCTTCAAAGGTGGCAACGCGCAGGGACGGAATCGCCCCGTCGGCCAGATCGATCAGGCTTTGCACGTGACGCTTCTTGATGTCTTCGTTGCCCATCACGGCAATCGCGATTGGCGTTTCTTGGAGGTTGGTTTCGCGCTTCGTGGCGGTAACGACGATATCGGTCAGGCCATCGGTCTGCCCGTCTGCGGGGGCCATTTCCGAAATCGCGCTGTCAGCAGCGGCTTCGGCGGCGCTGCCTTCGGGGGCTGCGGCATCGACGAAGATGGCATCGGCAGTCACGGTGACGGCAGCATTGGCGGTGCCGGCCAGGCCCAGTGCGGTCGCCAGAGCCAGGAGCGATGCAGCGGGGCGTGCATTCAAGCGGTTCATTGGGTGTCTTCCCTGAGAGTTTATTTCAGCGTTCGTTGCGACGCCGGGACCAGGGATGCGCGAATCGCCCCCGGCCGACCTCAAGGCCGCCACTAGGGTTCGCATGTGTCGCTTGTGCGTAGGTTGACTGACGCTAATGCGACAGGGCTATGACACGGTCTGGCAGAAGCGCGGAACTGCGCGGCTTCCAGTGCGGATCAGTCGATCGCGGCCGAAGCCAGGACCGCCTGCCATTGCTGCTCGACCTGCGCTGATGGCTGCTGTTTGTGCAGGAAGCCCAGCAGAAAGAGTGACTGCTTGCCCGCCACGACCCGGTAGAGCGCCACCGGCGGATAGCCCGCCGCGCAGCCGGTCGAACGGCGTTCAAAGGTGATCGAGCTCGCGTCCTCGGTCAGGGTGCGGAAGGTGCTGGCACAGCGCCGCTGCCCTTCCGTCTGCAATTCGGCGACCCACGCTGCGACCGTGCGGACCTTCTTGTCGGGCGTACGCGCAACGATCAGCAGAGCTTCGGTCCAATCCTTGGCCGACTTGCCCTGGATCGCGATCAGGTCGGTCACATAGCGAGGATTCTTGTCATTGAAGTCGATCATGCCGGAATCGCCGCTATCGAACACGGCCTTGAGCTGCGGCGACAGACGGTGATCGAACTTCAAGCGCTCAGCCTGCAGCGGGCTGGCCAGCAGCAGGGCGCCAAGCAGGGCAGCAATACGAAGCTTCATGCGCGGCATTCCTCTCTCACGTGGAGTCTATGCGCGAAAAGCCGCAGATTCACGGCATTTTTTATGACAATTATGTGACAAACGCACTCCTGTGACGCTGACGAATTGCCGTCACGAATCCGTCATGTAGCTGCGCCATGCTTGTCGACAAGCAAGTCCGCCAAGAGCGCATCCCTATGTCACTGCCCGCAACCGTTCTGATTACCGCCCCACCCCCAACCCTGATCCAGGGGCTGAAGCGCCGTCGCCCAGATCTGGCGGTCGCCCCGCTGGAGGAAGGCTTGCCGCCTGTTGCCGAAGGACCGGTGTGGTGCTTTGTCGATTGGCTGCTGCCCGATCGCTCGGGCCTGGAAATGGTCCGCACCCTGCGCGAAGCGCGGGCGACGCGTGACAGCCACATCACCATGGTGCTCGAGAGCGCCGAGCCCGAGGACAAGCGCCGCGCACTCCGCGCCGGGGCTGACGATTACCTGGTCGGCCCGCTCAATGCCGAACGCCTACTGGAACGGCTTGCGACCTATCAGGCCGCGCCGGCCGCCCCGGCCACCCCGCGCCGCCGGCTGGCGCATGGCGAACTAGTGCTTGATCTTACCGCCCACCAGGTCCGCTACCAGGGTCGCCTCCTCACCCTGCGCCCCAACGAGCTGCGCCTGCTGGCCCACTTCGTCGAGCATCCCGACCAGGTCTTTTCGCGTGCCGCGCTGATCGAACGGATCGGCAAGGACGACGAGGTCAGCGACGAGCGCACCGTCGATGTCTGGGTCGGCCGTCTGCGCCGCGCGCTGGTCGCCCAAGGCGCGCCCGATCCGCTGCGCACCGTGCGTTCGGCGGGCTACGTACTCGATTCCCTCCCCGACAGCGACTGACAATCCGCGTCCCACGGCACTTGACTCTCCTACTTGGTTCGATATTTCGATACTTATCGAATCATCGGAGCAATTCCATGCAAGCCGACACAGTCATCCGCGCGCTCGGGGCGCTCGCCCAGGAGCACCGCCTCGCCACTTACCGCCTGCTGGTTCAAGCCGGTGCGGACGGCATGGCTGCTGGAGCCCTGGCCGAAGCGCTCGGCCTGCCCGCCTCCTCGATGAGCTTTCACCTCGCCCAACTCAGCCATGCCGGCCTGGTCACCCAGCGCCGCCAGAGCCGCTCGATCATCTATGCGGCCGACTACGCTGCGATGGGCAGCTTGATGGGCTACCTCACCGAGAACTGCTGCGGCGGGGCGTCTTGTGCGCCAGCCGCCACTCCAGCCGATGAAAGGAATGTCGCATGAAGCGTTTCCATGTCCATGTCGGGGTCGATAACCTCGACGCCTCAATCGCCTTCTATTCCGGCCTGTTCGGCGCGGCGCCCAGCGTGGTGAAGCCCGATTACGCCAAGTGGATGCTGGACGATCCGCGCGTCAACTTCGCGATTTCGCACAACCAGACCGCCGCCAAGGGGATCGAGCATCTGGGCCTGCAGGTTGAGGATGAAGGCGAACTGGCCGAGGTCTATGGCCGCCTCGAAGCCGCCGGTCGCCCGGTACTGGAAGAAGGCGCGACGACTTGCTGCTATGCCAAGAGCGAAAAGAGCTGGATCACCGATCCCGATGGCGTGGTCTGGGAAGCCTTCCTGACGCACGGTGATTCCACGGTCTATGGTACCGGGCCGGACCTCGCCGCCGTCGCCTCGGGCAATGCGGCCGAGAACGCCTGCTGCGCCCCGGCCATGGCTGCGCCGAAGCCGGCCTGCTGCTGATGGTTCAGGTGCGTTCGGTGCTGGTGCTGTGCACCGGCAATTCCGCTCGCTCGATCCTGGGCGAAGCACTTCTCCAGCGCCGCGGCGCGGGCCAGCTGGCGGCTTACTCCGCCGGGAGCAAGCCCAAGGGCCTGCCCCACCCCGGCGCGCTGCGGCTGCTGACACGCGAAGGCTTCGATCCCGCCAGCTTCCGCTCGAAAAGCTGGAACGAGTTCACCGGGCCCGATGCGCCGGAGATCGATCTTGCCATTACCGTCTGCGGCAATGCCGCTGGTGAGGCCTGCCCGGTCTTCCCCGGCAGCCCCTTGCGCGCGCACTGGGGTCTGCCCGATCCGGCCGATGTCGAAGGTGATGATGCCGCGGTCGACGCGGCCTTTGCCGAAACCTGGCGACTGCTGACCATGCGGGTCGCGGCCTTCTTCGCGCTCGATCTGGCCGCGCTCGATGCCAAGGCCGCGCAGGCCGAACTGGCCCGCATCGGAGCCATGGAGGGCGCAGCGTGAGCCCCTTTGCGCACAAGCTGCTGGGCGAAGGCGTCGGCAGCGCAATCCTGTTCGCCACGGTAGTCGGCTCGGGGATCATGGCGGAAGGCCTCTCGGGCGGGAACGTCGCAGTGGCCCTGCTCGGCAATACGCTGGCGACCGGGGCGATCCTCTATGTGCTGATCACCATGCTCGGGCCGGTCTCCGGCGCGCAGTTCAACCCGGCGGTGACGCTGGTGATGCGGCTGCGCGGCGATGGGAGCTGGCGCGGCGCGACGGCCATCATCGCGGTGCAAGTGGCCGCCGGGATCCTGGGCGTCTGGCTGGCCCATGCGATGTTCGATCTGCCGATCCTGCAAGTTTCCGCCAAGGCTCGCACCGGCCCCGGCCAATGGTTGGGCGAATTCGTCGCGACTTTCGGTCTGGTCCTGACCATCCTCGGCACTCTGCGCCACAGGCCAGAGGCGGTGCCGACCGCCGTCGCGCTGTTCATCGTCGCGGGCTATTGGTTCACCTCGTCGACCAGCTTCGCCAATCCGGCGATCACCATTGCCCGCAGCCTGAGCGACTCCTTCGCCGGGATTGCGCCTGCTGACGCACCCGGCTTCATCGCCGCGCAGTTGGCCGGGGCCATTACGGCTCACGGATTGGCGAGACTCCTGTTTGCGGATGACAAAAAGACTGGCGGCACACGGAACTGATCCGGGCCGCCAGTGAGTGGGCTAGGTTGTTTGGCCTGGGCTAAAGTGCTTGCAGGAAGCCTGGAACGTCGAGTTCGCGAACCATGCGCTCACCGCGCAAGAGCCAGACCTCGCGCCAGTCGAGGCCAAAGTCATCGCACTCGCGCTGTAAGACCGCGACATCGGTCTGGTCGAGTGCGACAAAATTGATCATCTGGGTCATCATCACTCCCAGCTTGAAATCGGTGATGAAGTCTTCCCAGCCGTAATCACGCACCCCGCAACCCGCCAGGACTGTTAGGTAATGGGCGAACAAGTCTGCCTGGCTGGAAATGCATGCGTCGGTTGACGGGGCCATGTGCAGCAAACGGGCGACATCCCACGCACCAGGCCCGGCTTTCGAGAACTGGAAGTCGATGATCGCAAATCGACCCTGCCCTGCTGCATCGGCGAAAAACAGCTGCTTGGGGTGATAATCGGCATGTTGGAGCGTGAAAGGGCGCGAACGCATGAAGCGCATGATCGCTTCAAAGTTGGCGGAAAAGGCTTCGGCGACCGCAATGCTGTGCGAGCAACCATCCCCGAACAACGTTTTGACCTTTGTGATCGCTGCCCTGGTGGCCTTGGCTGAATTGAGCCAGTATTCGGGATCGGTCATCTGGATCAGACCCGGATGTTCCAACACGAACGGATCGTTCCAGTAGCGCGCGTGCAACCGGGCGGCTTCACCGACCGCGAGATGAACTTGTTCGGGCGATATGCCGAACGAGGGGCAATAAGCGGGGGCGAGATGCTCCAGCAGCAGTACCGCGTCATAGCTGGCCGGATCGAAATCGGCGTGAAAGCACCGCGCGATCGGCAGGTCATCGCCGCTGACCGAGCCGTAGAAGGCTGTCTCGCGTTCGTAGAGCCGGAATGTCCGGGCCAGCTCGCGAGTGGTCGGATCGGCCGCGCCCAGCTTGGCGATCATCCGGGCGGGCAGCGGGCACTGCGCCCGATCATAGTGCAACCAGAGCTCGACGATGTCGGCCGTCTGCCCTGGCACGTCATGCGGCTTGGCCTGGCAGCCGATCACCGCGTAACCTTCAAGATGCGGCGCCAGCGCCTGGTTGAGCCAGGCGGTCGTGATGTGGGCGCCACAGAGCGGGATGGCCGGTTTGGCCGGCTTTTTCATAGTGGCAAATGACGGGTCCCAGGCAGGGCCTGTCGCAGCGTGGTTTGTGATCGGGTTGTCGAACATCATGATCCGTACTCCGTAGACCGGCGTCTGCTGCCGGCATGCGGAACGGATCGACCAGACCGAGCGACAAGTCCTGTGGCCGGCTTGAGGAATGCCTTAGGTTTTTCTTAGGGGGTGGAATTCGCCGTTTTTGCTGTATGGTCCGGACGCGGATACTCGCGATCGAAACAGGGCGATTGCAACGCATGGACCAAGTTCGGATCGGCACGGCGACGGTCAACTTCTCGCGGCTGACAATCGAAGGCGAAGCCGGGAGCTTTTCCGTCGAGCCAATGGTGCTGCAAGTGCTGCGCGCACTGATGGAACGACCGGGCGAAGTCGTCTCGCGGGAAACGCTGATCGATCAGGTTTGGGGGGTGTCCTATGGCGGCGATGAGCGCCTCTCGCGGGCGATCTCGTTGCTCCGCAAGGCGCTTGGTGAAGACGCCCGCCAAAATCGCTGCATCGAAACCATACCAAAGCGTGGCTATCGACTGCTCGTTACGCCAGGCGATCCGATCGCTGCCGACGAAAAGGATAGT
>Ga0073920_1000203_pt1 | contig 12112 bp, 10 predicted proteins | sample GWRWT4_2Sept14_2_FD_70953 | JGI IMG/M metagenome (GOLD analysis project Ga0073920, IMG submission 70953) | Sand microcosm microbial communities from a hyporheic zone in Columbia River, Washington, USA - GW-RW T4_23-Sept-14 | ecosystem: Engineered > Artificial ecosystem > Sand microcosm >...
ACCATCGAACATCGCCGCTTGCAACACCGCAAGCTCGCCGCCTAACATCAACCCCCAGACGAGGTCCGCACTCCGCTAATCTAAGCCGCGAGTTGAGCCAAATGTTCTGACGACGGACACGCCGGGGACCTCGGAAAAGGCCGGTTCGCGCACCACCTCGATCCCATAGGCCGGCAGCATGCCGAAATAGCCGGGCAGCAGCGTGCGGGTCTTGGCGACGAACTCGTTCGCGTTCTTGAGGTATTCGGCGCGGGTCTCGTCAGTGAAGGGCTGCGGCGGGTAGAGCCGCTTGCGCTCGGCATAGAAGGCGCTGCGATCGGCGAACCCGGCCTGGCGGGCAAGGGCATCCTGCTCCGCCTCGATCCGGGCGACTTCCTTGAGGCCGATCGCATGGATCTGCTCAGCGGTCAGGTCGGTCGTGGTGACCAGCTTCAATTCGTTGGCGTAATAGGCGAGGCCGCCCGGCAGGGTCAGCGCGCCGACCTTGCCGCTCGGCGCGGTCGGCAGGCTGGCCTTGGCCCAGGCAATGATCCGGCCATAGGCGGGCTTCAGGTTCAGGATCGCGGTGCGGGCCTGGGCGAGCAGGGCGTCAGCCTCGGCCTGGGGCAGCTTGCCAGTGGTGACGAGCGCTGCGGTCTTGGCCTTGACGTCGGCCCACAGCGCGGCGTCTGGCCCCGCGCCATAGGGCGCGCCGCTGGTCAGCTTTTCGCTGCTCGAGATGATCGTTTCGATCTGGAACTTCGGCGCGCGGATCCCGGCCTTCGCGCTCGCCTTGGTCCGCGCCAGCGCCAGATCGAGCACGGCCGGCATGCCTTGCAGGCGGGCGATGTAGTTCTTGAGGTCCGTGACGTCAGCCACAGTGTGCGTGTTGATCAGGAAGTCCGGCAGCTGGCTGTGCGCCGAATAGAGCCGCGAATAGAACGGTGGGCGATATTTGCGATTGCTGTTGGACAGGACCGCGCGCTCAGCCTCCAGCGCCCAGATGTCGTAATTGACCTGGCCTTCGGGGGAGAGCTTGGCCCGGCCGAACTGCGCCTTCATCCGTGCGGCGCTGGCTTTGCGCCAGGCGACCTGGGCATCGGCGGCCTTGTCGCTGATGTCGTTCCACTTGGCCCCGCCGGCCTTGCTGCCCAGCCGGGTCGCCAGCTGCGGCTGGGTCTTCACATATTCGGCAAATTCGGCGTCGAGGAACTGGGTCAGGCGTGCGTCCTCGCTCTCGGCCGTCGCGGCAACCGGCGCGGCGGTCTGGGCCGAGAGCCCGGTCGAGGAAAGCAGCGCGAGTGTGGCGGCGGCGAGGCCGGCGGAAAGCTTGGTCATGTCGGTTCAGTCCCCTTCGTGCAGGCTCAGTGTGGAGCGCCACTCCATTCCAGTGAAGCCGGTATTGAGGCTAGCCTGCACCCGCGATCCTGCCAATCGCCCTTTCGCTTCGACCAATGGCGCACTAAGCCCGCAGGCGATGACGCTGATCGCCTTCAATAAGCCGATGAACGTGCTCTCGCAGTTCACCGATGCCGGCACCGAAGGGAGCCCGCGCGCGACGCTGTCGGACTATATCGACTGCCCCGGTGTCTATCCGGCTGGGCGGCTTGACCGGGATAGCGAGGGCCTGCTGCTGCTGACCGATGATGGGCGCCTGCAGGCACGGATCGCCGATCCGCAATTCAAGCTGCCCAAGACCTATCTGGTCCAGGTTGAGGGCGAGGTGAGCGCGGAGGCACTGGCCGCGCTGCGCCGGGGGTTAAAGCTGAACGACGGCCTGACGCGCCCCGCCCAGGCCGAAGCGATCGCACCGCCGCAGCTCTGGCCGCGCGATCCGCCGGTGCGCTTTCGCAAGACCGTGCCCGACGCATGGCTGCGCCTGACGATCAGCGAAGGCCGCAACCGTCAGGTCCGGCGAATGACCGCCGCAGTCGGCTTGCCCACGCTGCGGCTGGTGCGCTGGGCGGTAGGGGACTGGACGCTGGACGGACTGGCGCCGGGGGAATGGCGCCAGGTCGATTGATCCGCCGCGCGGGGCAATTCCTTCACACCTTGGCCCTAGGAGGGATGGACCGCCCGGCGACCGGCCCTATTTCCTTCGCCCGATCAAAGGAATGCCGTGCCCCAGGCCCGTTTCGCGCAGCAATGCGACCGTCTCTCCCAAGCCGTTGACAAGACTACGCACGAACGCCTCGTCTGGGAACGGACCGAAGCGCCGATCCTGGCCGGGTTGGTTGCGCTGGCGCACGGCGCGCTGGAAGACCGCGAGGAGTTCGAGCTGACCGAGGAAGGCGCGACCAGCGCGGTCAAGCGCTTCGTGCTCAAGGTTCACGGCAGCCGCGTTGCGGCACTGACGCTGCAATTGGGCGATGGCCAGGCCAAGCTGGCGATTCAGGCGATTGAACGCAGCGCCTTTCAGGTGGCGCCCGGCTCAGTCTTGTCGATCCCTTATGAGGGCATCGATGCGGGCTGGATGGCCGGCAGCCTCGACGCGCTGTTCGCCCGTATTTCGCGCTAGGGCTGCACGCCCGTCACGATCTTGAAACACGGGCATGAGAACTTGCGCTCATGGACCAGAAAGACACCCGCTTCGACTGGATCAGCTGGCTTGCCAGCATCCCCGGCATCCCCGCCGATTGGGGTAACACCGCTTCGCAGGCAACCGTGCCGGAAGAAGCAGAGCCGCTACCGCTGGCCGCCTAACTGGCGGTAAAGCGCAGCGGCAGGGTCTTCAGCCCGCCGACGAAGGTGCTCTTGGCGCGGCGGGGTTCGCCGGCTAGTTCGACCGTCTCGATCCGGTCGAGCAGGGCTTCGAACAGCAGCCGCATTTCCAGCCGGGCGAGGTGCAGCCCCAGGCACTGGTGCGCGCCGGCACCGAAGGCCAGGTGGCGGTTGGCCTCACGCGTTGCATCGAACCGGCGCGGCTCGGGGAACTGGGCCGGATCGTGGTTGGCGGCAACATAATTGATCATCAGCCAGTCGCCGGCCTTGACCGTCACGTCACCAAACTGGGCGTCTTCAGTCGCGGTGCGCATGAAGTGCTGGACCGGGCTGGTCCAGCGGATCGCTTCCTCGACGATGCCGGGCACCAGGCTGCGGTCGGCCTTGACCCGGGCGAACTGCTCGGGATCGCGGGCCAGGGCGAGCATCGCCCCGGCGGTGCTGGCGCTGGTTGTGTCGTGCCCGGCCGCGGCGACGATGATGTAATAGCCCGCCCGGTCGCGCGCCGAGATTGGCTCGCCGTCGATCAGCGCCGTGGCGAGGATCGTGGCGACATCGCTGGTCGGGTTGGCGCGGCGCTGGTCGGCCAGGCCCTCGAAATAGGCCTCGAAATCCTTCACCGCGCCCGAGACGATCTGCAGGATCTGCTCGGGCGAGAGGTTGGCGAGGCCGCTCTTGTTGAGGTCCTCGTCCTGCCCGCCAAACATCTGCTGGGTCAGGAACAACATCCGCGGCTCGTCCTCCTCGGGCACGCCGAGGATCTGCATGACGACGTGGAGCGGATAGGGCGCCGCGACGTGAGTGACGAAATCAACAAGCTTGTCGTCCCCAGGCCCACCCTGCCCGGCCGCCACGAACCTGTCGGCGGTCTTGGCCGCCAGTTCGCGGATCTGCGCCTCGATCGTGCGCAGGTTCTTGGGCATGAACCAGTCCTGGGTCAGCCGCCGCAGCTTGGTGTGCTTGGGCGCATCGAGCTGGACCAGCGAGGAAACCAGGTTGGGGCTTTCCTCACCCTGGGCAGCGGTGATCTGGCGGGCAAAGGCTTCGCCGGTCTTGTTGGTGAAGACCGTCGCGCGCGGGGCGTTGAGGAAATGCTGGTTGTCCTTCGACACCCGCATCGCGTCCTCATAACGGGTCAGCAGCCAGAACGGATCGAAGTCCCCATCTGGGCTTTCGATCCGCACAACCGGGCTCTCGCTGCGCAGCCGGTCGAACACGTCCAGCACCGCATTCCAGTCGGCATAGGAAGCGGGATCGATTACCGCGATCGCATCGGCGGGGCTGGCGACGGGTCCGGTCATGTCAGGCCCCGGCCTGCGCGGCTTCGTAAGCCGCCTTGTACTCATCGCGCAGCAGCCGCTTGTAGAGCTTGCCGGTCAGTTCGCGTGGCAGCTGCTCGCGGAAATCGATCTGGCGCGGCATCTTCACGCGGCTCAATTGGCCCGAGAGGTACTCGCGGATCTCGTCCGCCAGCTCCGGCCCGGCCTGGCTCATCTCGAGCGGCTGGATCACGGCGACGACCTTTTCGCCCATTTCCGGATCGGGCGCGCCGATCACGGCGGCGTCGGCCACCTTGGGGTGGGTGACCAGCAGGTTCTCGATCTCTTGCGGGTAGATGTTGACCCCGCCCGAGATGATCATGAAGCTCTTGCGGTCGGTCAGGAACAGGTAGCCGTCCTCATCCTGATAGCCGACATCGCCCAGGCTCGACCAGCCGTGCTTGTTGCGGGCGTCGGCGGTCTTGGCCGGATCGTTGTGATACTCGAACGGGACCATGCCCTCGGTCGGCTCGAAGAAGATCTGGCCTTCGCTGCCACGCGGCAGTTCATTGCCGTCCTCGTCGCAGACACGGATGATCCCGGTCAGCGCCTTGCCGACCGTACCTGGCTTGGTCAGCCAGTCTGGGCTGGCGACAAAGGTAAAGCCGTTGCCTTCCGTGCCGGCGTAATATTCGAAGATCACCGGCCCCCACCATTCGATCATCGCCTGCTTGACCGGCACCGGGCAGGGCGCGGCGGCATGGATTGCGCACTTCATGGTCGAGGTATCGTATTTCTTGCGGACTTCCTCGGGCAGCTTGAGCATGCGTACGAAATGCGTCGGCACGAACTGGCTGTCGGTGATCTTGTACTTCTCGATCGCGGCCAGCGCGGCTTCGGGATCGAACTTTTCCATCACGACGACGGTGCCGCCGATCTTCTGCACCGTCATCGACCAGCGCAGCGGGGCGGCGTGATAGAGCGGGGCCGGGGTCAGGTAGACCGAGTCCGGTTTGATCCCGAAGGCCATCACGGTCATGTTGACCAAGGCGTTGACCTGATCGATCGCCGGATCGACGGGCAGCGGGATCTTCACCCCCTTGGGACGGCCGGTGGTGCCGGAGGAATAGAGCATGTCGACCCCGGCGCGCTCGTCCGCGATCGGGGTGTCGGGCATGGCGGCCAGCGCATCTTCGGCCGACATCGGGCCCGGCGTGTCGAAGCGCAGCTGCTCGACCGGGGCCAGCTTGGCCACTTCATCCAGCGTCGGCGCCAGATAGGCTGAACCGAACAGGATCTTCGCGCCGCTGTCTTCCAGGATATAGGCAATCTCGGGAGGGGTCAGGCGGCTGGAGATGCCGACGTAGTGTACGCCCGAACGCTGGAAACCCCAGGTCAGGCAGAAGAACCACGGGTGGTTCTCCATGCAGATCGCCACCGTATCGCCGATCTTGATCCCGCGTGCGCGCAGCAGCTGGGCAACCTGATTGGAACGGCGGTCAAGCTCGGCAAAGCTGACCGTCTCGCCGCTGCCGGCCATGATGATCGCGGGGCGGTCGGGATTGGTCTTGGCGTGGATCGACGGGTGCATCGGGAATCACTCTCCAGTGGTGGCAGTTACCATCCGGGCGTGACTTTTAACCGGTCGATTAAACCCGGCAAGCGCAAAAGGACGCGACAGGGCCTTCAGGCAAAGAAAAAGGGCGGCGGTTGCCCGTCGCCCTGAATTCTTACAGCTCGAAGCGGCTGCTTACTTGCTGCCGCCCTTGGCGGTTTCACCGTCATCGTCATTGGCGGCGAGGGTGCCGGTCCAGGCATCGCCCTGCATGTAGGGGACCGGATTGACCGCAGTGCCGGCGATGCGGACTTCATAATGCAGGTGCGGGCCGGTCGAACGGCCGGTCGACCCGACGTAGCCGATCAGGTCACCCTTCTTGACGACCTGACCTTCGGCGACATTGAGACGCGAGAGGTGGCCATAGCGGGTTTCGAGCGCAGCGCCGTGATCGAGCGAGATGAACAGGCCGTAGCTGGAGAACCAGTCAGCGCGGGTCACCACGGCGTCGGCGGTGGCATAGATCGGGGTGCCGATCGGGCTCGACAGGTCGATGCCCTTGTGGCCGCGGCGGCCGCCGAGCACAGGGTGCGTGCGCATGCCGAAGCCGCTGGTGAGTGCGGCGCCTTCGAGCGGCATCCGCGACGGGATCGAAACGGTGCGGGGACGGGCGATCGGGGCCGAAGCGACCGAGGTGCCATTCCACGAAGCGAACAGGCGGCGGAATTCCTCATCACCACCGCGCACGCCCGACTTGGCGGCCTGGGCTTCACGCAGCGGGGCGGCGATATCGGCCGCGGTGGCGCTGGCATTGGCCAGGGCAGGGGTGGCAAGACCAAGGCTGGCAAGCGCGGCGAGAGCGCCGATCATGCTGCGTACCTTGGTATAAAGCGAAGAAGCGACCACTTATAAACCTTACAGTTAAGCGGGCTAACCGTTGCCGATCAGTCCACTTGGACCCCTGTATGCATTGCGTGCCACAGCGGCTTGCAACCCGTTATTTGAGATGGTCGGAACCCCCCGCCGTCTCGTTGATTTGGTTAAAGCTGCGTCACGGCGATGTCGCAACCCCTGCATAGTAAGAGCGCGATAAACCGGCAGCGAGACGCGCTGAGTCGTTGAACGGCGGCTTAACGGACCCCCTAAAGTGAGTCGAAACGAGGTGTTTCCATAGGATTTCCGCAGATTCGCCGCGAGATTCGCACACTGCGGTGAAATGCTTTGTGCCGAATCGAACGTGGGCGATTTCATCGTCAAGGATTCGTTCGAGAATCCGCGCGCCGGTTTCATCGCCGTAGCTGCGGATCCGCTCGAGCGTGGCGGGTGTCACATCCAGCCCGCGGGCCTCGAGCACCATTGGCACCACGGCGAGCCGCGCGGCAACATCGTGACGCGTTTCAAAGGCCGCATCCCACAGCCCGTCGTGCGCGGGCAGGGCGCCGTAATGCGAGCCCAGGCTGCGCAGCCGCCGGGCCAGCAGGGCGAAATGCATCGCCTCATCCGCCGCGACCGAGAGGAAGTCTGATACGAAGTCCGGCCCCATCTCTGCCCCGAACCGCCCGGCCATGTCGAGCGCCAGATCGATCGCGACGAACTCGATATGGGCCAGCGAATGCCACAGCGCGATCCGCCCGCGCTCGGACCCGGCCTTGTTGCGCTTGGGCATCTGGCTGGGTGGCCGCAGCTCGGGCCGGGCGGGCCGCGCCGGGCGATCCGGCATCGTGCAATCGAAGGCGAAGGTGAGCCAGCCCGCCGCCCAATCGCGCGCCACGGCGCGGGCGGCAAAGGCCTTGGCGGATGAATCGGCGGTCAGCAGCGCGGCGCGGATCGCGGCGGAGACGGAGGTCAAGTTCCTCTCCATTTTCACGCAGTGCAAATGGGGAGGTGGGCCGCCCGCAGGGCGGGTCGGAGGGGTGTTCGGCCTTGCGTCATTACCCCTCCGTCAGTGCTTCGCACTGCCACCTCCCCAAATGTGCTCCGCAAATTTGGAGAGGATCTGCTACCCGTCATCACAGCTTCTGCGCGGCTTCCAGCACCTCGGCGGCGTGGCCCTTGACCTTCACCGGGCTCCAGACCTGCGCCACCTTGCCGTCGGCGCCGACCAGCACGGTCGAGCGGACCATGCCCATGTAGGACCGGCCATACATCGACTTTTCGGTCCAGAAACCGAGCGCGTCGGACAGGCCGCCTTCTTCGGGATCGCTCGCCAGCGGGGCGGTCAGGCCGTGCTTGGCGATGAACTTCTCATGCTTCTTGGGCGGGTCCTTGCTGATCCCCAGCAGCGCGGTGCCGGCCTTGACGAAATCGACCGAGAGCGCCGAAAAATCGAGGTTTTCGGTGGTGCAGCCGGGGGTGTCGTCCTTGGGATAGAAGAACAGCACCAGCTTCTGCCCGGCATAGTCGGCCGGGTGCACTGTGCTGCCGTCGGGGCGGGTCAGGGCAAGGTCGGGCAGGCTGTCACCGGGGGCAATGGCCATCATTCGATCTCCAGCGTTTCGCCGAACGTCGCCGCCCAGGCAGCAGCCAGGGTGCGACGCGATTCGGTCAGTTTCTCGGTCAGGCAGCGCCAATCGGCGCATTCGCAGGCGCTGGCAAGTACGGCCCTTGCGCCGGGGTCGGGCTCGGTCCCGGCGGGCGCGAGCAGTCGCGCTGCGATCAGGAAGCGCGCGAGGGTGCGGTGCGCCGGCAGGATCGCCGGATCGAGCTTGCCCGCCTCGACCAGCGCCGCCAGCGCCGCCGGGATCGACGGCTCCAGCGCCACATGGTCGCGCAGCTGCAGGTAGTGGACGATGAACTCCGCATCGACCAGTCCACCGCGCGCCAGCTTCACATCGAGCGGGCCTTTCGCCGGCTTGTGGGACGCCATCGTGGTGCGCATTTCCAGCACCTCGGCGCGCAGCTTGGCGGGGTCGCGCTCCAGTTCGAGCACGCCGCGAATGATCCCGTCCAGTTCGGTCCGCGCGCCGTCCGAGCCATAAAGCACCCGCGCCCGGGCCAGCGCCATATGCTCCCAGGTCCAGGCTGACTCGCGCTGGTAGCGTTCGAACGCCTCCAGGCTGACCGAGATAGGCCCCTGTGCGCCCGAGGGCCGCAACCGGGTATCGACCTCATAGAGCGCGCCCTCGGCCGTCGGCACTGACAGCGCAACGATCACCCGCTGGGCCAGCCGGTTGAAATAGAGCGTCGCGCCCAGCGGCCGCCCGCCATCGCTCTCCGCCGCGTGATCGCCAGTGAACAGGAAGACCACGTCGAGGTCAGAGGCATGGGTCAGCACTCCGCCGCCCAGCCGACCATAGCCCACGATCAACAGCTCGCCGCCCGGAACCGTGCCGTGAACCCGCTCGAACTCGGCAGTTGCCGCGCGGGTCAGGACCTGGATCGCGGCCTGGGCAACCCGGCTCAGCGCCTGGCCGATTTCCATCGGATCGCGCGTACCCTCGATCAATTGGACGCCGAGGGCAAAGCGGATTTCGCCGACCATGCGGCGGACCCGGCCGAGCAGGGCTTCATAATCGTCACCCACTTCGCTGCGCGCCATCACCTCGGCCAGCTCCTCGACCGAACCGGGCAGGTCAAAGGCGCTGGCATCGATCAGCGCATCGAGCAGGTCGGCCCGCCGCGCCAGGGCATCGGCCAACGGCGGGGCCAGGCACAGCACCCGCGCGACCAGATCGGCGAGGCCCGGCCGCGCTTCAAGCAGGCGGAACAGGTTGACCGCGCTCGGCAGATTGGTGAGCAATTGCTCCCACCGCAGCAGCGCGTGGAGTGGCTCCGGCGCGGCCGCGAAGGCAGCGAGCAGGCGCGGCTGGACCGCATCGAAGGCCGCCCGCGCCGCCTCGCTGCGCAGGACCCGCAATTTGCCGCCGCGCCAGCCTTCGATCCGGGTGGCCAGTGCATCGGGCTCGGGAAAGCCCAGCCGTTCGATCTCGGCTGCCAGCGCCGCGCCGCTGCGCGGGGCAGAGACGGCGACGCTGGTCTGCTCGCCGGCGTGCTCAGCCACCAGCCGGTCATAGCGCTGGCCGACCGCTTCGGTAATCTCGGCCAGTTCGGCGACCAGCGCGCCGCCGTCGGTCAGGCCATCGAGCTGCGCGACTTTGTCGAGCGCGGCCTGGTCCAGCGGCAGGCTATGGGTCTGCTGATCGGCCACCATCTGCAGCCGGTGCTCTACCACCCGCAGCCGGTCATAGCTCTGCCCCAGCAGCGCGGCATCGCTGGCCTCGATAATCCCCGCTTCGGCCAGGGCATCGAGGCTAGCGCGGGTGCCGCGCAGGCGCAGCGACGGATTGCGCCCGCCATGGATCAGCTGATGGATCTGGGCGAAGAATTCGACCTCGCGAATGCCGCCGCGCCCTTTCTTGAGGTCAAACCCGGGGCCGGGCACCTTGGCTCCGTGATGGTTGGCGCGGATGCGCCCGGTCAGTCGCCCAACTTCAGCAATCGCGCCGAAATCCAGGCTTTTCCGCCACACGAACGGCCGGATCGCGGCGAGGAAGGCTTCGCCCGCCGCAATATCCCCGGCGCAGGCCCGGGCCCGAATAGAGGCTGCGCGCTCCCAGGCGAGGGCAGAACTTTCATAATGGGTCAGTGCCGCGCCGATCGGGATCGCCAGCGGGCTTACCTCGCTGGCGGGCCGGAGGCGCAGGTCGACGCGGAAGACATAGCCCTCGGCATCGACATGGCTCATCAACTCCATCAGGCTGCGCGCCACCCGCTGCGCCGCCTCGCCGGGTTCATCGCGCTCGCGGCGGGGCAGCAGGGCGGGATCGTAAAGCAGGATCGGATCGATGTCCGAGCTGTAGTTCAGCTCCTGCGCACCGTGCTTGCCGAGCGCGAGGGCGAGGAACCCGGCCGGCTCGGCAGCGGGCACGCGTTGGCGGATCGCCTCAGCAATCGCAGCATCGAGCGCGCGATCGGCAAAGGCGGAGAGCTCACCCGTCACCCGCAGCAGCGGGAAAGCCCCGGCCAGATCGCCCACGGCCAGCGCCACTGCCAGTGCCAGCTTCTCGCGCCGCAGCGCCGATCCGACCGAAGGGGCACCTTCGCCCGCCGTTTTCGCCCAGGCCAGCGCGGCTTCGCCATTGCCCGCAGCCAGCAGCGCCGCCAGATCGGGCAGCCGCGCCAGCCCGCGCTCCAGAAAGGGCGCGTGCGCTTGGGCGCGGGCCAGGGCATGAGTCCAGTCGCCGTTCATCATACCCGTGCTTGCGAAGGGGGCGGCGCTCTGTCAATCGGCGGAGCATCGAGCAGCCCCGAAAGGTTACCCCGCAGATGAAGCTCCGTGCACTCCTGCTTAGCGCCCTTGCCATCCCGACAGCCGCCCAAGCGAAGCCCGCGCCGGTCCCGGTGGTCCAGCCGGTGGCGCTCAACCAGCCGGCGCTGGTGGAGATGGTGAAGACGCTGTCCTCGGACGAATTCGAGGGCCGCTCCCCAGGCACGGCGGGTGAGGACAAGACCGTCGCCTACCTGATCGAGCGGTTCAAGGCGGCGGGGCTGCAACCCGGCAACAAGGGTTCGTGGACCCAGGACGTGCCGACCGTGGAGATCACCGCCAGCAACATGGCGGGCCTGGCCATCACCGGCGGGCCGAGCACCATGCTGTTCGCGCCGGGCAAGGATTTCGTCGCCGGATCCTATCGCGCGGTCGACCGCACCGCGATTGCCGACGCCGAGCTGGTCTTCGTGGGTTACGGGATCAACGCCCCGGAACTGGGCTGGAACGACTATGCCGGCGTTGACATGAAGGGCAAGGTCGCGGTGATCCTGGTCAACGATCCGGACTATGAAACTGCCACCGAAGACGGCCCGTTCAAGGGCCGCCGGATGACCTATTACGGCCGCTGGACCTACAAGTTCGAGGAAGCCGCAAGGCAGGGCGCTCGCGCCGCGCTGATCGTCCACGATACCTTCCCGGCGGCCTATGGCTGGAACGTGGTCGAAAGCTCGTGGACTGGGGCGCAGTACTTCGTACAGAAGGCCAACAAGGGCATGGACCAGACCGAAGCCAATGGCTGGATCCAGAAGGGCGTGGCCGAGGCCGTGCTCAAGGCGGCGGGCCAGGACCTGACCCAGCTGACCGCCGCGGCCAAGCAGAAGGGGTTCAAGCCCGTGCCACTGGGCCTGAAGGCCAGCATGAACTTCGATAACACTCAGCGCACCGCCATGTCCAAGAACGTGATCGGCCTGCTGCCGGGCAAGAAGCGGCCCGACGAATATGTGCTCTACACCGGTCACTGGGATCACCTCGGCCGCTGCAAGGCCAACGCGCAGGGCGACGATATCTGCAACGGCGCGGTCGACAATGCCACCGGCACGGCCATGCTCGCCGCTATCGCCGAAGCTAACGTCAAGGCTGGCCCAGCCGACCGCAGCCAGGTCTTTCTGGCGGTCACGCTGGAGGAATCGGGCCTGCTGGGCAGCGAATACTACGCCGCGAACCCGGTCTATCCGCTGGCCAGGACCGTCGGCGGGGTGAATATGGATGCGCTCTCACCCGGTTCCGTTTCGCGCGATTACCAGGTGGTCGGCGGGGACAAGAGCGAGCTGGCCCGTTACGTCGCCGCTGCGACCAAGGCGATGGGTCTGGCCCAGTCGCCCGAAAGCG
>Ga0073920_1000205_pt1 | contig 12081 bp, 15 predicted proteins | sample GWRWT4_2Sept14_2_FD_70953 | JGI IMG/M metagenome (GOLD analysis project Ga0073920, IMG submission 70953) | Sand microcosm microbial communities from a hyporheic zone in Columbia River, Washington, USA - GW-RW T4_23-Sept-14 | ecosystem: Engineered > Artificial ecosystem > Sand microcosm >...
GCCCTCGATGTAGACCTGGCTGCCCGTTTTCAGATGATCCCGCGCAATTTCAGCCAAACGACCGGTGAACATTACACGATGCCAGGTTGTTACGGATTGCTTTTCGCCGGTTTTCTTCGACTTCCAGGTCGACGTGGTGGCGACGCTGAGAGCAGCGAGCGCCACGCCATCCGGAAAGTAGCGGACCTCGGGATCAAGCCCGAGATTCCCGAGAATTATCTGACGATTCAAGCTTGCAGCCATGGTCTTATCCTCTGTAGTTGCTTAGACTTCATGCCTAAGTGGTTATATTATTGGTTTACTTTCAATTAAAGTAAACTCTTTTTATTAACTCTTTTATGCCATTCGTCTAAGGCAACCCCGACTTTCGCGCGCGCGAAAGTCACAGCTCAATTTTGGTCAGCTCAGCCGCGACGAGTTGCTGAAATGTCATCGAGAATCCTTGAACCTGAATGCTGAACAAAGCGCCGGTGTTGTAATCAATGGCCCGAGGTCTGCTGATCTCTTTGAGATTTGATGGGAACCTTGCATAGAGCCGATCGAGCGCCTTCTCGATTAAGGCATCACTGTGCTGTCGCTCAGTGAAAAGGTAGCGAGTTCCGCCAAAGACCACGTTGAACGGCCCGACCTCCGTAGACGGCAAATCCTGCATGCTATCGAAGCGGCCGGTTTCATACCGGCCCAGCAAATCCTCAACTTTCTGTATCGTAGGGCCATCCTTCCAGGACACGTTGACAACTCCATAATGAGGACGCCTCACGCTAAACTTAGTGGCGGGAAACGCCCGCTTCAGTTCCAGTCGGATATTGACCGCAACAGTCTTTCCAGAGGTCGTATCATCACCTTGGGTCCGGACTAGGAAAGCCAAGTCATCCTTTTGCTTGAGTTCTTCGACTGTTTTCTCGAAGAATGCTTTTTCACGAGCTGCCTGCCCCTCTTTTTCCTGTCGGATGATTTCTGATCGCTGCGTCAGAAGCGAAACCTCGGCCGCAGTCGCAATACCTTCCTGCAGCAACCAGGAACCCTTGATCACTGAATCCAGTACCTTGACTGCCTCGCCTGATTGAAAAATCACTTTAACCCAACACCAAGCCCTTCCTTGAAGGCCTTGGATATCAGTGATTATCCCTGCCTGCCCCTTCAGCGGTGAATAAACGCGAGCGCCAACCGTAAGCTCAACCATAGATTCCATTTTGCCCATTTCACAATCTCCATCTTTCGCACGCGCGAAAGATTCAGCAAACATGTTCATTCCCTCAAACAGTCCTTGTATTTTAAGCGTTCCACCCCTTTAAGTAAACTCTTTTTATTAACTCTTTATGTCATTCGTCCCTGACCACTGAATCTTTCGCGCGTGCGAAAGTTTTGGCACCGCCCCTGACAAACCCGGCTTGTGGCGGCGGTAGCCGCCCAGGTGAAGGGGCCGGGGCAGCATGCCCTGTGGTGAGCAAAGCCGGCGGCGCCGCGAACCTGGGCGCAGGAGAACGCATCCCGCAGGGTGCGCCTGCAGGCTATTTAATGTGATGGAGGGGTTGGCTGGTTAGTGCCGTGAAACCGGCACTCGCCCACATACCCACAGCCTCGCTCCGGCCAGGTTGGGCCGCCTACGCGAGTCCATGGATATGTGGACGACTGCCTTGCTTAGTTTTCCGTGTCTGAGACTTCGCTCATGTAACGATCGAGCTGTTCTTTCAGAGCCTTCATTGCGTTATCGCCGAGCGTTTTAACCAAAACAGCAACCTCTGGGGGTAGAAAAACTGTCACTTCAACCCAATCAGCCGGAATCATTGTTGCCTGCATATGGTCTTCATAGGCCTTCCACAGACCATTAGCGATTCTGGCCAACTGTTGTGGGCTTTTCCCTGTAATTTTCGCAATCGCGGAAGGCTTCTCGTTATCCACCAGCAGGCGACGAGCTATTTCAATATTTTCATCTGCCCATCGTTTCGATAGGTGAGGTCTCAGGCTCTGAAAATCAGCCATGGTGATAGTGCGTTTCCGCCGCTCGCCCATAAGAAACTCTTTAACGGATACATGAATCGATGAGCGCATGATATGAGATTCACAGGTGGCAGGTCGATAACTTCCCTCTTGTTATTATCAGTTAGTTAACTCTTTTAGTAAACAAAAAGAGTTAACTAAGAAAGACCCCCCTCCCCCTCTTCTGATTAACCCCAGCGGCGGTTCGATTGAAAGTGTCCTTTCATGGACTGCGCGACCACGCGCCCGGTTGAGCGGTCGTCGGGCTTGCCCGGCGAGCGCGATTTATCCGGGTCTTGGTGGGCCGCGTAGCGGGCCGCCTAGACAGTCCAGCCTCTGATGCTTTTAAAGACCTGGACGGCGCTTGCGCCGCCATTTTTAGTGAGCCCGTAGGGCGAGCTGGGGATGCCGGGGGGGAGCGCCGTAGGCGCGGGCGTAGCGTAGCATAGCGGAGCGTAGGAGCCGGCGGGGCGAAGCCCCAAGAGGCGGCGACGGCTATTCGATTCGGCGACGGCGGTGTTTTCCACAGCGATCGCTTTCAATTACAGGCAAGCTATAGGCTTATAGGAGCTATAGGAGGACGCTCGAAAGCCTTGTGGCACTAGGCGTTGAGGCACTTTCGCGCGAGTAGATCACCCGATATGGGCGAGTAGATCACCCGTGGTCCGCGAGTAGATCACCCGATTGGCGCGAGTAGATCACCCTGCATAACTTCGGCCGCCCACAGGTTTATCAACAGCCGTAGGCGCGAGTAGATCACCCGCCCTCCTGATTTGATGCTGGATGATACGCCCGCGAGTAGATCACCCGGTCATCAGATGTACTTGTTAAAATCGAAGAGACACATATCGATAAATCGTTATGTGATATCTCAATTTTTGAGGATGGCCACGCGCCCTCAGAGCGCGAGTAGATCACCCGTGGTCCGCGAGTAGATCACCCGATTGGCGCGAGTAGATCACCCGGCAGGGCGCAGATTTGCGCTCCAGCCATGGGTAGCCCGTGCGAGTAGATCACCTGTCAAGGAATGATCAGTTTCTTGGGGATCGGTGTCGGAGATGCCTTGAGGATCAGACCTCTTTCGTCCTCCTCGATCCGAGCGGTCGGGTAAACCTGTTGCACATTCTTTACTGCATTCTTGAAGTCGCGCCGGAAATCGCGCTGACGTGCATGACCGGTGCCGAATTGACGCTGTAGCTGATCCCATGTGATGAGCGATTGGCCACGCAGCGTGAAATTTCGATATGCCAACCATTGATAGACATCGAGCTCCAGAGGAGCAGATTTGAGTGCGGCGACTGCGCGCACATCAAGCGGAATACTGTGCTCGGTGATTTCCTTGAAGAAGGCTTCGGTCAGCGTGATCTCACTCTTGAACAAGCCAAGCTCATCAGGTTTCTCGACGTCGAAGAACAGGTCGAAGCCTTCCGCAAAGGACAGAAAGTCACTTCGGACACGACCAGCATCAACCGAGCCGCGAACAAAGGCAGCTCGCGAACTGAGCAGCCTTTCCGCCTGCTCGACAAAACGCCTGCCAGATCCACGTTTGCCGCGCGAGGTATCAATCTGCACTTTTCGGCAAAAGTCCCAGAACGAGCCACCCGTTTCGATACGGCGGCTGCCGGTTCTGATGGCCTCGGCGGTCAGCCAGATCGTGAACACGCGTGGATAAGCGCCATAGGGCAGCCCTTGAGGCCCGCCCTGGACCCACAGCGTGTAATCCCCGTTGCGACGTATCCAGCAGCCATTCTCCAGCTGCTCGGGCTTCGGGTCGCGGTACGGCAGCGTGGCGGCGACAAGGCACTTGGCGCCAAAAGTCATGTCCTCCACGTCAGGGGGGTTCATGGTGATTTCAACCGACGTGTTGACCAGAGCATCGCCCCGGCGATCGAGGAGCGCCGGCATCGATGGGTCTTCTGGTAAAAGGCTTTCTTGGTGAGACGGCATCGCGTTCATCACCTCTGCCAGATTGTTGTTTCCCATTGAGTCCCCCTAGTTCTGTTCTTGTTATGTGTTGGGTCAGGTTGTGGCCAGGCCGATCAATGAGGCGGCTTTGGCACGAACCTCCCGCAATACCGCAGCGGGGACATCGCCTTTATGCGTTGCATTTCTGATCCGCCAGTCAAATGACTTGATCTGGTCGGCCAGAATTGCTGACTCGACACGGGAGGCGTCTGTAAACAGCACCTCGAAGGGATAGCCCTTCACTTGCGTTGTCAGCGGGCAGCACAACATCAGGCCGGTAGCGTTGTTGTAGGAGAAAGGGCTTAAGACCAGGGCAGGCCGATGACCGGCCTGCTCGCGGCCTGCTTGAGGATCGAAGTCGAGCCAAACGATATTTCCGGCGTCCGGCACAAAGCGCCGGACCATTACAGGAGCTCCTGGCCAACAGGGCGGCCGAAGTCAATTTCGCCATGCAGATTGTGAGCAGTGATGCCTGCGACCAGTTGCGCCAGGTCATACGAAAGGATATCCGCCTTGCGGGCCAGCGTGATCGTGATCGACTTCTCGCTGGCCTCGATTTCCACCGGATCACCCAACTGCATGCCGGTGGCCTTCATGATATTGGCCGGCAGGCGAAGGGCCGAACTGTTACCAGTGCGGATGATCTTGCCTTCATTACGAATGACCTTGCTGTTGTCGCTTATGCGCGCGTGCATGCGTCCTCCTGAGCCATAAGGCCGTGAATCAATGTAATTACTATGGCAGTACATTAGCTCAATCGCTGACCAGTCGCAAGACTTTTAGTGATCACGAAGTAACTACATTCAGTGCCGTGAAACCGGCACTCGTCCACATACCCACAGCCTCGCTCCGGCCAGGTTGGGCCGCCTACGCGAGTCCATGGATATATGGACGACTGTCGTCTGTAGCAAGGGCAGGGCAGAAGACTTTCGCGGGCGCGAAAGTCAGAGACGCAATTATCGTTGCAGGCTCGCTATGGCCTCATCAATGCGCTGATCAAGAGGCTTCACAGCAATAACGGATGCGATGCAGCTGATCGAATAGGCCGCTTCGCTGGCCTGTCGCTCTATTGCGCCTTGCCTGTGATCGGGATGAAAGAACATCTCCGGCTTTAGACCATCCTTCTTGAGATGGCCAAGCACGCCGGCGCGCACCGCGTTCATCAGCTCCTGGCGCACGGAAAAGGGAATGCGACCGCGTACAACGCGTGTGGCCTGGCTCAGGATACCCTCGACGTTTGGGCCGTAATCGCTCGTGTAGCGGCTGCCATTGGTCATGGCAGCACCTTTACAATCCAGACGCCGTTAATACGCACGACGCCAGTTCGACGGTAGGTCGCGCTGAAGAAGGCGGTACGCGCCGCCTGATGCAAATGGGGAGTCCGAATCATGATTTACTCCTTGCTGGCGACGGCGACGGGATTGTCAAACCGCTTCATGACCTCGGGATCACGGGCTCCCCAGACGATCAAGCTCCGACGATCCTTCGGCGGCGTTTTGAGCGCATTCTCATCCACTCGACTCCAGCTGCTGTACATGTCTCCAGCCTGCGGCTCGGCCAGCAGGTAAACGTGGCCGCGTTCGGTAATCTCTACCAGTGCTCTGCGGGTGCGTTCGAGCCTGGCCGACTTGATCGTGACGCAATGCGTCTGGCCTTCGGCCAAACCCAATGCTTTGAAAACCTTCTCCCAACTGTGATCTGCCTTTTGGTGAGCCTCGGAGGGTGCGGGAGGAACACCCGCGACGTTGCTGTGGTTCTGCTGGGTGTGGGTGGTTGCGCTCATGATGACCCTCGCTGTGTTGGTGATGTATCTGCCTTTCGGAGCCGCCTCGACGCATAACCAGTGAGCGGGAGACGGCCAGCAAGGGGCTTGAGGGGAGCCTGGCGCGGCCCGCAGCGTAGCGAGGACACGGGGCGACCCGTCCCCTTGTTGGCTGTTGAGCGTGATCTATGCGTCGAAAAGAGGCGGACCGAAGGCAGATAGCCAACGCTGGGGTGGAGCGCTACCACGGCTCTCCACACCCAGGAGACCCACAAGGAAAGCGCGCCGCCGGCGCACCTTAGAGGTCGAGGCCTGCCTCGGCCGGTTCCAACTTTCGCACGCGCGAAAGTTGCCTAGCGCCAGGAGGGCGCCATCGAAAGCGCTGGAAGCCCGAAGGGGAGAGACTGGCATGCCAGGCTCGATGCGAAGCACGACATAGCGGCCCTGCCTAAGAGGGCAGGGTAAGTAAAAAGGGTTTATATTTCGGATTTACTCGGTAACTGCGTAGCAGTATAATTTCTAGACAGGAAACATCATCACAAAGGTAACTGCGATGCTGGAGATCACTATGGAAAAAGACCTCGCACAAGAGAGCCGTACCGCTGCCGTGGCTCACGCTAACGGTACCTTGGCGCTTGAAGGCCTGTATGTGACGAAAGAGGCTCGCGAAGATCAGCTGAGCTACATTCGTGGCGAAATTTCGGCTGAGGAGGGTCTGGCCAGGGCAGGGAAGCGGCACAACAAGAATATCTAAGCATAGAGAAGTCAAGGAATAGCGAATCGTGGCCGACGACAGCAAGTACCTTCAGTCCGACCCCTACGAGCAGGAAAACGGTGTGCTCAAGAACAACTTGGCTATCACCACCACCCGCGAGCTCAACGTGGCCGAAAGCGACCATGCTTCCTGGCGCGTCATCCAGCTGCAAGCAAGGCCTATCCGCGGACAGTTCGACTTGAAGCATTTGCAGCAAATCCACAAGTATGTTTTTCAGGACGTGTACCCATGGGCCGGCGAGATCCGGCGAGTGAATATCGGGAAGGGCGATACGAATTTCTGCAGAACAGATCGAATCGAGCCCGAATTCGACAAGCTCCATAAGCAGCTGTCCGGGGAGAACCGCTTGCGCGGGCTCCCGGCGGATGAGTTCGCCAAACAAGCAACACAATACTTGGTTGAGATCAACGCGATTCACCCGTTCCGCGAAGGCAACGGGCGAACGCAGCGCGAGTTCATAGGGCAGATCGCCAAGGAAGCCGGCTACAAGATCGAGTGGAATAAGATGGGGCGAGAGGCCGTTACACAGGCCCACATAGATGCTCACTCCGGGGAAGATCGAAAGCTACAGCGTCTCATCGAGCTCAACCTGAAAGTTATGACGCCAGCCGAACGGATGGCGCATGCGTTCAGGGCCCATGAGGAGCCGGAGGCGCGACGGGAGTATCCCGCGCTCGCCGGCGCCTACAACGCGGTTCGCGCGGTAGACCGGAACCTTGAATTTCAAGGTATCGGGGCTGCAGCTCGTGAAAGAGCTTGTTCGGCGATGAGCGAGCGCATCGCACTGAACATCGAGGCCGTGGGGGCATTCATAAAGCCATCGCCGGCGAAGGAACCAGGGCCGCCACAAGACCCCAGTCAAGAGCCAGTCCGCTAATCTTTCGCGCGCGCGAAAGTCTCTCCAGAGCACCAATATCTATATTTTCAATTTATCGAATTGATATATATTGATTGTGCAATTCCTGCACAACGAGAGAGGTCTGGCCATGAGCGATGCACAAGAACAGGCTGGCGCGAGCGCCAAGCTGGAACATTCCACCTACCTGAAAGTCCCCTTTGAAGAGAAGGATGTCGTCAAGGCGTTAGGGGCGCGTTACGACGACAATGCGAAATCCTGGACGGTTCCCAAGACTGTTGATCCGGCTCCTTTCGAGAAATGGGAGCCCGAGCAGCGCGCCTATATCAATGTGCCCATCGAGCAGAAAGATCAGGCAAAAGCCCTGGGCGCGAAGTTCGATGGCAAAGCCGAGTCATGGTATGTGCCCGGCGACCTGGCCACCGAAAAGTTCGAGAAGTGGGCCGGTGATAAGCCGACACCAGAGCTCGACATGAAGACCTACCTCAAGGTGCCGTTCACCGAGAAGGACGAGGCGAAAGAGCTGGGCGCCAAGTGGGATGCCAAGCTCAATACCTGGTACGCGCCGGAAGGTGCCGATCGGGCCAGTTTCGAAAAGTTCAAGCCCGAGCAGCGCGCTTACCTCGATGTCCCTTTCAAGGAAAAGGATCAGGCGAAGGAGTTGGGTGCGAAGTTCGACGGTTACGCGGAAGCCTGGTACGCGCCGGGCGGCGCGGATCTCAAGAACTTCGAGAAGTGGGCGCCGGCGCACGACTTCGACCCCGCATCGAAGGCAGCCGAGCGGCGTGAATTCGTGCAGAACAAGGAAATGGCCACGGCCTTCCGCGAGCTGCCGCAAGAGCAGGCGCTGGAGAAGTTTCCGGCCCTGGCCGGCACCTACGGTGCGGTCAAGCAGCTGGAGTCGTCTGTGCAGGCCGTAACAACGGCTGAAGGCAAGGATAAGGTCATGGGCGAAGCCCGTGAACGCCTAGCCGCTCAGATCGAGCGCTCAGGTCCGCTCCCGCTGAAGGAGCTGGCACTGGAGCGCGTCGCCTCCGAGGCGCCGGCACAGCCGGCCGCAGAGCGGCGTCAGCCGGAGCGGGCCGCAGAGCCCGCACTGGAGCGCTGATATGAACGACAAAGGGGCCGCATGGCCCCTTTGTTTTTCGGGCTCATAAGAGCCCGAGTTCGGCGAAGGAGGCGTACCTCCCTCCGCCGATCACCAGGTGATCCAAGATCCGGATATCAATCAGAGCAAGCGCCTCCTGCAGGCGTTTGGTGATGGCGCGATCAGCGTTTGAAGGTGAGGTCTGGCCGCTTGGATGATTGTGGCTGAGAACCAAAGCACCAGCGTTGAGCAACAACGCCTCTTTAACAACCTCACGTGGATGGACTGAGCAACTGTCCAAAGTTCCACGAAACATTTCACGGTATTCGATCAGCTGATGCTGATTATCCAGAAACAGTACCGCGAAAACTTCGTGAGTCAAGCTGCCAAGCTTGGCCACCAGAAACTGGCCCGTACACGCTGGCGTGTTGAATTTCATGTCGCGTGTCACAATATCGTCGGCGACGATACGTGCGATTTCCAGAATGCGCATGGCACTGGCCGGCAGGTACTGTCCGCTCTCATCGCGGGTGAAAAGTTCATACGACATAGGAACCTCCAGGTTCAAGTAGGGCGAATTTGCCTCTGAAGGGAAGCTCCACGTCGCAGCGGAGCGGTCAGGGGTGGGCACCACGGCCGGCGGCCGCAAGCCTGAAAGGCGCAGCCCTTGACTGCGAGAACGACGTGATAGAGTGACCGGAAAGGCAAGGCAGCCCATTGGTACGAATTACCACTACCCTCGAACGAAGCGAGCGCCGGAGGCAGGAAAGGCAGGCGCTGCCTGCACCCTTATCCCACGGCCGCTCCCCGCTAGGGGAGCCGCGACGGCATGAAAAGCCCGCTCACGGCGGGCTGCTTTGCTTGAGCGCCGGGAGGGCGCAACCGAAAGCGCTGGAAGCCCGAAGGGGAGAGACTGGCATGCCAAGCTCGATGCGTAGCACGACATAGCGGCCGCCCGAATGGGCAGGGTGAGACCTGGCGGTATTACCCTGAATCTTTACAACTCGTCGGAGTGGGCAGAATATGGCGCAAATTACGTCATTGCATGAACATTCAGATGAAATTACCGCCCCAATTCGGACATATGTACAAAACCGATATCCGAGATAGATTGCTGTGTATTATAGAGCACGAGAAAGAATTGCACGGGTATGGATACCTCGGACGCCTCAGTCATCTGTCAGGCATCACGACATGGCAAAACGTCTATCGAAGGCGCCAACGGCCAACACAGGAACAGCTTCAGTTTATCGGCCGTCTCTATCCCCACTATGCTTTCTGGCTCATTACCGGTTTGGTTAATGAAGAGGCCGGTCACACCTGGCCAAAGGCTGAGGATCTGACAGGAACCGAAGCTAACGTACGGGATCAAGATAAGAAGCGAGCCTAGACTAGGCCGCCATAAGGACAGAAGGAGTTCGCAAGGTGAGCGACGTTGAACTAAGGATATTGAAGCTACTCAAACAGAAAAAAGAAGAAGTCGGAAGGGGGTTCTGGCAGGAGATGGAACGCTACTCCGACATCCCGTCAAGCCGTTGGCGAGCGGCGTACCAGTTCCGGCAGCGCGTGACTTTTGAAATGCTGGACGTTGTGTGCTAGCGATATCCGCATTTCGCCCTCTGGATCGCGACCGGTCGGGTACAGCCCGACAACAACCATCATTCCCCCGAGGGGCTGTCAAGCACGCCCTACCCGCAAAAGGTGCCCAGCAGCTGGCACTAATCAAAATAGTATATTTTGATAATCGAGAATGGTACATTTTAGACACACCCCTCACGGATCTGGGCTCCCACCATGAAAAATTACACTCGTAACACCCTCGCTGGCACTTTCATCTCTGCGTTTCTGGTTGCCTGTGGCGGCGGCTCTAGCGGGGAAAGTGGCGGAAGCAGCTCAGGCACACCCGGCACCACCCTCCCGCCGACCACAACGGCGACAATTACGCGCACGGGGCTGTCAGGCTGTGTAGCGAAGCAGCTTGAGGGCACGGCCACAGACCAAGGGCTGGCTATCGCGCGGGTCTCACTGCTTCAAGTTGTCGAACAGTTGCCGGAGGCGACTGAAACCGTTCTCGCCGGCGGGAAGGGTGTTGTTGTGAGGCTCGACATTACCGCGCCGAAAAGCGGGGTAGTCATGCCCAAAGCCAAGCTCCTGATAGGCCACGACGGGGAAGTGGCCTGCACCGAGATTGCCTTCAGCTCGGCGTCCGGTACGGCGCCTGTCGCTGTCGATCGCCAGACGATGGCGAGCAGCCTGAAGGCGGTCATTCCGGCAGCAGAGATTCGCGAAGGCCTGACCTACATGATCCTGGTCGATGGTGAAACGCCGTCGACCAAAACAGCGGCCGACCGGCTCTTTCGGGTGGGCAAGCTGAATGTGACCGATGCCCTTGAGGAAGAGGTCATCATCATGCCTCTGACCTTCCAGGGTGAAACTGGCTCAGCTGCAAGTGAGGCCGACATCAAATCTTTGATGTCCCGCACGCTGCCGGTTTCCGATATCACGGTCACGAAAAACGCTGACATATCGCTCGCGGCCCTGAAGGTCAGCGATGCGACATTGACGGACGGTGTGTACTACTTTCCGGAAAGCAAGCTAAATGATGCGTTGGTGGAGTTAAACAACCAGTGCCTCAGTCTTATCGGCACCGGCTTGCCTACGCAATCCGCACCGCATTGTGTCGGTGTCTGGCCGAGCAATATCGTGTTTGGCACACCGTCCAATCGGACGCTGGGCAAGGCTTTCACCGGGGGTTATTCGATGATGGTGGCCAGCTTCACTACCACCGATGATCCAGGCGCGACCGGCCCGTATGGCAGTCACTGGCTGACTCAGGGCGCGCTCAACTTCTTGCATGAGTACGGTCATGTGCTCGGGCTCCACCACGCTGCTTGCGGGGTGACGGGAATTGTCGATGCGGGTCTATACGCGGACGGCCGCCTTGGCGATCGCGCAGGCTACGACGCTGGCCGTGAGTTCTATTTTCTGGGCAGCGCTTCGAACGGCTTTGCCGACATCATGAGCTATTGCGGGAAAGGGTGGCACTCCGACAAGGGCTATCGGAAGATCATCGATTACAAGCTTAATGGCATCCCGGTTACGGACGGCCCGACAGGCTGATTGACGTGTTCGACTGGTTAGCGCTCCTGGATTCTTGTGCGCCGGGTGTTCACCCTCAAACGATGACCTTGCTTGTCAGGCACGAGAGCAGGGCCAGGCCCTGGGCGATAGGCGTGAATAACGGCTATCGTCTAAAGTGGCAGCCACGTACGAAGCAGGAAGCTGTGGCGACTGCGAATGCGCTGGCCAACGCCGGCTTCTCCTTTGATATCGGCCTGGCTCAAATTAACTCAGCCAACGTGCGCAAGCTGGGCCTCAATTACAATCAGGCCTTTGATCCTTGCACAAATCTCCGAATTGGCAGCTACCTGCTCAGTGAGAACTACGCCCGAGCAATCAAGCGCTATCCTGAGCCGAATACCGCGCTCCACCACGCCCTCAGCGCCTACAACACCGGCAATATGACCTCTGGCCTGAAAAACGGCTATGTCGCTAAGGTGTTAGGCAACTATGCTTTGCCGATGGCCATCCCCGCTTCCAAACGCTCGATAAATCCCACGAAAAATTAAAATGTAGTATTTTGATATATTGAAATA
>Ga0073920_1000206_pt1 | contig 12076 bp, 12 predicted proteins | sample GWRWT4_2Sept14_2_FD_70953 | JGI IMG/M metagenome (GOLD analysis project Ga0073920, IMG submission 70953) | Sand microcosm microbial communities from a hyporheic zone in Columbia River, Washington, USA - GW-RW T4_23-Sept-14 | ecosystem: Engineered > Artificial ecosystem > Sand microcosm >...
GAGCGCCCAGAAATGCGGCGGGGTCCAGAAGAAGATAATCGCGAAGAGCAGGATTGGCATCAGCGTGATGTCGCCCGTGGCGGCAACCCAGCCGATCATCGGCGGAAAGGCCCCGGCCCCGCCGCCGATCACAATGTTCTGCGGCGTGCGCGGCTTCAGCCAGATCGTATAGATCACCGCGTAGTAGAAGATCGAGAAAGCCAGGATCGCGGCGGCCAGATAGCCGACGCCGACCACCATCATCAGGACCGAGAAGAACGAAAGGACCAGCCCGAAATCGCGCGCCGATTCTGGGGCCATCCGCCCGGCCGGCAGCGGCCGCGAGGCGGTACGCTTCATTTTCGCGTCAAGGTCCGCTTCCCACCACATGTTGAGCGCGGCCGAGCCGCCCGCGCCCACCGCGATGCAGAGAATGGCGGTAAAGCCCAGCACCGGGTTCACCGGGACGGGTGCAGCGAGCAATCCACACAGCCCGGTGAAGATCACCAGCGTCATCACGCGCGGCTTGGTCAGGGCGAAAAAGTCGCGCCAGTCGGTCGGCAGTGCCTGGGCGGTTTGGGTTGCAGCGGTCATGGTTAGGTGGGCCTATAGTCGCGCCTTAGAGTCGCTTCAACCAATCGATGAGCAGCGCGTTCACTTCTTCAGGGCGCTCCTGCTGGGTCCAGTGGCCGACACCTTCCAGAACGTGCCCTTCGACCTTCGGCGCGAACATCCGCATCATCGCGACGGGGTCGGCCACAGCACCGAACAGGCTGGTCGCAGGATCGCGGGAGCCGCCGATGAACAGGCAGGGCTGTTCCAGTTGCTTGCCTTGCCAGGGCTTCAGCCATTCGTAATCGCGTTCGTGGTTGCGATAGCGATTGAGCGGGCCGCGGAAGCCGGAATTGCGGAACTCGCCCTCGTAATAGTCAAGGTCGGCTTCGGTCAGCCACGGCACCGGCTGCGGGTCGGGCAGACCTTCGAGGAAAGTCGCACCGAGCGGCTTTGACCAGTAATCCCCCACCGGCACGTCGCCCGAGATCGAATACATCATCCGCGCCACGAAATCGCGTGGATCGGCTTCCGCCTCTGCCTCGGCCACGCCGGGCTCCTGGAAGAACTCCTGATAGAAGAACCGGCCCTGGCTGGTGAAGTGTTCGCGGAACACTTCGGTGAACGGGCGCAGCGGCGCTCCGGCAAAGGGCACGGAGAGACCGGCGACAGCGCTGATCCGCTGGGGATTGGTGAAAGCCGTGTTCCAGACGATCGGCGCGCCCCAGTCATGCCCGATCAGGACCACGCGGCTATCAGGCGCCAAGGCGTCGGCCAGGCCGATCAGATCGGCGGCGATGTCCTGCAGGGCATAGGCCTCAACCGGCTGCGGTTTGTCCGAGCCGCCATAGCCGCGCACGTCGATCGCGCAGGCGGTGTAGCCGGCGGCGGCGATCGGCCCCAGCTGATGCCGCCACGAATACCAGCTTTCCGGAAAGCCGTGGACCATGATCGCCAGCGGCGCCGTACCCGGCGCCGGGCCCTCGATGGCGCAGCGCAGGGTCACTTTACCGCAATCGACCATCCGGAATTCAGGCATCGGTATCGCTCCAAGGAAAACGCCCCGGACCTTGCGGGCCGGGGCGCATTCTGTCCAGTCGGTTCGGACGGAGCGGGTCTTAGTGGTGACCCTTGTCCTCGATTACCGGCAGGGTTTCGAACTGGTGGAACGGCGGCGGGCTGGACAGGGTCCATTCCAGCGTCGTGGCACCTTCGCCCCAGTAGTTGTCTTCTGCCTTCTTGCCCATGGTGTAGGCGTAGATCATGTTGATCACGAAGATGACCATCGAGCTGGCCATGATCACGTAACCGATCGAGGAGACGTAGTTCCAGTAGGCGTAGGCTTCGGTGTAGTCCGGATAGCGGCGCGGCATCCCCTGCAGACCCAGGAAGTGCTGCGGGAAGAAGATCGTGTTCACGCCGATGAAGAACACCCAGAAGTGCAGGTGGCTGAGGAACTCGGAGTGCATCCGGCCGCTCATCTTCGGGAACCAGTAGTAGAACCCGGCGAAGAGCGCGGTAACCGCCCCCAGCGACAGCACGTAGTGGAAGTGCGCCACCACATAGTAGGTATCGTGCAGCACGTCGTCCACGCCGCCATTGGCCAGGACCACGCCGGTCACGCCGCCGACGGTGAACAGGAAGATGAAGCCCATCGCCCAGACCAGCGGTGACTTGAACTCGATGCTGCCGCCCCACATCGTGGCGATCCAGCTGAAGATCTTAATGCCGGTCGGCACCGCGATCACCATGGTCGCCAGGGTGAAGTAGAGCTTCGTGTTCACGCTCATCCCGGTGGTGTACATGTGGTGCGCCCAGACGACGAACCCGACCACACCGATCGCGACCATGGCGTAGGCCATGCCGAGGTAGCCGAACACCGGCTTCTTCGAGAAGGTCGAGACGATCTGGCTGATGATGCCGAAGCCCGGCAGGATCATGATATACACTTCGGGGTGGCCGAAGAACCAGAACAGGTGCTGGTAAAGCACCGGGTCACCGCCGCCGGCCGGATCGAAGAAGGTCGTGCCAAAGTTGCGGTCGGTGATCAGCATGGTGATCGCCGCGGCGAGCACCGGCAGCGCCAGCAGCAGCAGGAAGGCGGTCACCAGCACCGACCACACGAACAGCGGCATCTTGTGCAGGGTCATGCCCGGTGCGCGCATGTTGAAGATGGTGGTGATGAAGTTGATCGCGCCCATGATCGAGGCCGCACCGGCAAGGTGGAGCGAGAAGATCGCGAAGTCCACCGACGGCCCGGTCGAACCATAGGTCGAGAGCGGGGCATAGGCGGTCCAGCCGATCCCGGCACCGATCCCCGTGCCGCCGGGCACGAAGGCCGAGAGCAGCAGCGAGCAGAAGCCGGCCACGGTCAGCCAGAACGAGATGTTGTTCATCCGCGGGAAGGCCATGTCCGGCGCGCCGATCATCAGCGGCACGAACCAGTTACCAAAACCGCCGATCATCGCCGGCATGACCATGAAGAACACCATGATCAGGCCGTGGGCGGTGATCAGCACGTTCCACATGTGGAGCGCCTGGTCAAAGCTGGGGTTGGCCTCGCCGAACCAGCGGGCAAAGGTATCAAGATACTGGATGCCCGGGTGGGCCAGCTCAAGGCGCATCATGCCCGAGAAGGCGCCACCGATGACCCCCGCGAAGATCGCGAAGATCAGGTACAGCGTCCCAATGTCCTTGTGGTTGGTCGACATGAACCAGCGGGCGAAGAAGCCCGGCTTGTGGTCATGATCGTGATGGGCCGCATCGTCGTGGGCCTGGAAGTGGTCGGCGGTGGTAGCCATGATGGAACCCTTGTCCTTCTTATTCTGGCTTAAGCGGCCGGGGCCGGCGCAGCGGCCGGGGTGGCAGCGGGCGCGGCAGCGGCGGCGGGATCAGCAGCGGGGGCGGCGGCCGGAGCGGCAGCAGCCGGGGCTTCAGGCAGACCATCGACCTTGCCGCCAGCCTGCGTCATGACCCAGGCGTTATACTTCGGACGCGGCAAGGCCTCGACGACGATCGGCATGTAGCCGTGGCGCGCACCGCACAGTTCCGAGCACTGGCCGTAGTAAACGCCCGGCTCCTTGATGAAGAGCACCTTTTCGTTGATCCGGCCCGGCACGGCATCGAGCTTCGACCACAGCGACGGCACGGCGAAGGCGTGGATCACGTCAGCCGCAGTCACCTGCAGGCGGATCGGCTCACCCGCGGGAACGACCATGCGGAAGTCAGCCGCCAGGTGGCCCGGCTCACCGCGCTTCTTGGCTTCTTCTTCCGGCAGCATGTTCGAGATTACCTCGAACCCGCCGTTGTCCGGATAGGTATAGGTCCAGAACCACTGGTTGCCGGTGGCCTTGATCGTAACGGCCTTTGCCGGGGCCGGCTTGTACTGCTTGGCAATCAGGGTGACCGAAGGCACGGCGATGGCGACCAGGATCAGGATCGGCAGGCCGGTCCAGATCACTTCGAGCAGCGTGTTGTGGCTGGTCTTCGAGGCAACCGGGCTGGCGCGCTTGTTGAAGCGGGCGACCACCCAGAGCAGCAGGCCGAGGACGAACAGCGAGATGACCGTGATGATCGGCATCAGGAAGGCATCGTGCATCCAGCGGGCATATTCACCGGTCGGCGAATACTGGTCCTGCAGGTGGATGCCGCCAGCAACCGGCATGCCCTTGCCCGGGGTCGGCGCCATTGGCGTGTAACCGCCCGGCGCGATCTGAAAACGCGGATCGTTGGGATCGACCGCCGGAGCGGCCGGTGCCGGCGCGGCGGCCGCCGAAGCAACTGGCGCGGCTGGGGCAGGCGCAGCAGCGACGGGAGCGGCAGCAGCCGGCGTTACAGCAGCAGCAGCAGCCTTTGGCGCAGCAGCGGCAGCCGGGGCTGCCAGCGCTGCTTGCGGCAGCGCGGTCAGAGCCAGGGCCAGACCGATTGCCTTGATCGCATGTCCCGCGTTGCGGGCTGTTCGAACCAGTATCATCGTAGCGCTACTTTCGCTTTCTGTTTGCCGGCAAGAGCAGGGCCAAGCCCGTCTCCCGCCCCCATGGGAGTCCAGATTTGCTGGGGCCTATACGCGCGCTTGCGAGGCACCTCAAGCGCCTCTAGGGGATATTTTTGAACACGCCCGCAGCCAACACGGCACTTCGGGCAATGCCGTAAGGGCAGCACCGGATAAGGATACTATTTCCCATGCAGGATGAAGAGGTTCTGGCAGAATTTCGCGCCAGCAAGGCACTACTCGAAGGGCACTTCCTGCTCTCTTCGGGCCGCCACAGCGCGCATTACCTGCAATGTGCACGGGTCCTGATGGACCCGGCGCGAGCGGCGCGCCTGGCGTTTGCCCTGGCCCAGCGAATCCCGCGCGAGCTGAGGAAAGAGATCACCAAGGTCGTTTCCCCAGCAATGGGTGGTCTGATTATCGGCCATGAAATGGGTCGCGCTTTGGGAGTAGAGGCGATGTTCGTCGAGCGCCCCACCGGCACCTTTGAACTGCGCCGCGGATTCGAGTTTGAACCCGGTGACAAGGTATTGATGGTAGAGGATATTGTCACCACCGGGCTGTCCAGCCGTGAGGCCATCGCCGCTATCGAGGCCGCTGGTGGCAATGTCATCGCCGAGGCGGCGCTGGTCGACCGCTCTGCCGGGTCGGTCGATCTGGGCGTGCCGTTTTTCCCGTTGATTGCCATTAACTTCCCCACTTATGCGCCGGATGAGCTGCCGCCCGAACTGGCGGCGACGCCGGCGATCAAGCCCGGGAGCCGCGCCAAGCCGTGAAGTCATCCATAGTCTCGGGCATCCTCGGTGTTTGGTGCGGCGCGTGTCTGGCCGTGCCTGCGCAGGCTATGACAGATGACGAAGGCAAGATCGCGGCCTACACGATGGGTGCGACGTTCGAGGCGATGCCCGCACTGCGTCAGCGTCATGACTTCCAGGGTGATGTATACGTAATCGCCTATGATGGCGAAATCACCTCGCGCGGCCCCGCCGCCCAACCGGGTGAGCCGCTCCCAAAAATCTGGCGCTGGGCGTCTGTGACCAAGCAGATCGTCGCAGTCCTGATCATGCAGGAAGTCGCTGCCGGCAGGATCGATCTCGACGCCCCGCTGGCCCGCTATCTGCCCAAGTTCAAATCGGCCAATGCCCCGACGCTTTCGGTGCGGCAGCTGCTGCGCCATCAAAGCGGCCTGCCCAATCCCGATGCCACTGCACCCGCCATCGGTGAGCCGCCGGCCTACCACCTGAAGGGTTATTCCGGCAGCCGTGACCCGTTGTCGGGATATTGCGCCGGTCAGGTGACCGGTCCGCCGGGCGGTGCCTGGTCTTACAATAATTGTGATTACATCATTGCTGGCGCGCTGCTGGCAGCTGTGACCGGAAAACCTTGGGCGCGGCTGGTGCAAGAACGGATTGCCAATCCACTGCGGCTCAAAACCCTGACCGTCGCAAAAATGGGACAGCACGACCGACGCGGCGCGCCCGATGCTGGGCCGGAACCTGATTACGAACTCGCCTCTTACAATGCAGCTGGCGCGCTGATGGGCTCGATTTATGACCTGGGTGAGTTCGATCGCGCACTGATGGCAGGCAAGTTGCTGCCAGCCGCGCAACTGCGCGAATTGTGGGCCGGCAGCCCAGAGCTTGGCTTCATTGCGCTCGGCCAGTGGGCCTTCGAGGTCTCGGTCAAAGGCTGTTCGAAGCCAGTCCGGCTAGTCGAGCGGCGCGGGGAGATCGGCAATGCGCAGGTCCGCAATTTCCTGTTGCCCGATCGCAAAGTGGCACTCGTTGCCGTCAATGATCGCGGACCGCAGGACTTTGGCGAAGTCTGGCAAGGCAGCGGCCTGAGTTACGATCTTGTGGCCATGGTCGCATGTCCGGAGGAGAAGCGGTGACTATTCCTGGCCAGCTTGCCCGTGGTCTACGCCTCGGCGTGAACATCGATCACGTCGCGACGATCCGTAACGCGCGCGGCGGGGATCATCCCGATCCGGTGCGTGCGGCGCAAATCGTCGCGGCTTGCGGGGGAGACGGGATCACCGTCCACTTGCGTGAAGACCGCCGCCACATCCGCGACGAGGACCTGGCCCGCATCCAGGCCGCGACCGGCCTGCCGCTCAACCTGGAAATGGCCGCGACCGACGAGATGCTGGAGATCGCGCTGCGCCATAAGCCGCACGCCGCCTGCATCGTGCCGGAGCGGCGCGAGGAGCGCACGACCGAGGGCGGGCTCGATGCCGCAGGGCAGCACAACCGCCTAGCGCCAATTATCAGCCGTCTGCGCGAGGCCGGGATCCGCGTCAGCCTGTTCATCGGCCCGGACGAGCGCCAAATCGCTGCCGCGATCCAGCTTGGCGCGCCGGTGGTGGAGCTCCATACCGGCGACTATGCGCACGCCGAGGGTGAAGCGCGCGCGGTCGAACTGAAGAAGCTGGCCGACATGGCCGCGCTGGCGGCCAAGAACGGGATCGAGCCCCACGCGGGGCATGGCCTGACTTACGAGAACGTCCAGCCAGTCGCCGCAATCCCCCAGATTGCCGAGCTCAACATCGGGCACTACCTGATCGGCGAGGCGATCTTCTGCGGGCTGGAACCGGCCGTGCTGCGGATGCGCGAACTTATGGATGCGGCGCGGTGAGGACGAGAGCGTGATTATCGCCATCGGCTCTGACCTCTGCAACATCGAGCGGATCCAGAATTCGCTCAACCGCTTTGGCGAGAAGTTCGAGCGGCGCGTGTTCACCGCGATCGAGCAGGCCAAGGGCAATTCGCGCCCCTTCACCAAGGCCGGCACCTTGGCCAAGCGCTTTGCCGCCAAGGAGGCTTTTTCCAAGGCGGTCGGCACCGGGTTCAAGCGCGGGGTGTTCATGAAGGACATCGGCGTGGTCAACGCCCGCTCGGGCGCGCCAACCCTGGCGCTGACCGGCGGAGCGGCGGCACGGCTTGCCGAGATCACTCCATCCGGCCATGAAGCATTGGTGCATCTGACGCTTACTGACGACCATCCCTGGGCCCAGGCCTTTGTAATTATCGAGGCCCGCCCCAAATGACGGTACCCATGACTGACGCAAACAACCCCGCCCCCGCCGACGCAGACAAGCCTGAAAAGGTCAACTGGCTGGCCGAGGTGAAGAGCCTGTCGCTGATGCTGCTGGCCGTGCTGGCCTTTCACAGCTTCGTGGCCAAGCCCTTCTACATCCCATCGATCTCAATGATGCCCAACCTGCTGGTGGGCGACCGGCTGGTCGTCTCGAAGTTCCCCTATGGCTTCAACTGGTCCTCGGTCAGCTTCCACCTGCTGCCGCGCGAGACCTGGCGGGTGCTGGGCGGCACGCCTGACTATGGCGATATTGTCATCGTCGTTCCCGCCAACCGCGAGGAAGACCTGATCAAGCGCGTCGTCGCCCGCCCGGGTGACCGGATCGCGGTGAAGGATGGGATCATCATCCTCAACGGCAAGGCAGTGCCGCGCGCGATCGAGCCTTCGGTCCAACTGCCCGAGGATCCGGAACTGACCTGCGATGGCGGTTCCTGCTACAGCTATTTCCAGAACTACCGCGTCCGCCTGCCCTCGGGCCGGCTGGTTTATGAAATCCCCGCCTTCCGCGAAACGCTGCCCAATGGCGCAAGCTACATCGTGATCGACCACATGCAGCAGAGCCTCGACAACATGGACGAGATCACCGTGCCCGAAGGCCAGGTCTTCCTGATGGGTGACAACCGCGACCATTCGGCCGACAGCCGCGCTGCGCTGTGGGAAAATGGCCTCGGCGGGCCGGTGCCGCTCTATGACGTGGGCGGCCGGGCCGAGTTCACCACGTTCAGCCTTAACGGCAGCGAGACCTGGAACCCGCTGAGCTGGTGGGGAGCCTTGCGCGGCGACCGCGCCTGGCGCAGCCTGCGCCCGGTCCACGTGCCGCAAGGCAAGTAAGGGGGAGCCCCCGCCATGACAAAAGCTGCCAGTGAAGCCCCGGTGAAGAGCCGCCGCAGCCGCAAGGCTGCGCCCAAGGACGTGGGCGAGGCTGCGGTCGGGCCGACCGACATTTCAGATCCAATGCTGCGGCACGAGGCGAAGCGCGCCTTCGTCTGGATCGGCATGGTCGGGCTGGTGGCGCTGGCGGTGGTGCTGGCTCAGCCGCTGCTGGTGATCTTTGGCGGGATGGTCTTTGCCGCAATGATCGACGGCGGCGCGCGGTTGCTGGGTCGAGTCTTGCCGGTCCCGCGCAGCATTCGCGTCACTCTGGTTCTGCTCGGCGCTGTCGCGTTCCTGACCTGGACGGCGATGTTTGCCGGCAGCCAGATCGCCGCCCAGGCCTCTGAACTGCCGGCGATTGTCCAGGCCCAGACGCTCAAGGCCGCCGCCTGGCTGGAAGGTCACGGCTTCCGGATCAACATGGGCAACGTCCAGGGCCTGATCGAACAGGCGATTGGCGGTGTGCGTCAGGTTACCTCGGCGGTCGGCGGGGTGATCGGCGGGCTGACCACAGCTTTCCTGATCGTGGTGCTGGGTATCTACTTCGCCGCCGAGCCGCAGCTTTACCGCCGCGGCTTTTCTTGGATGCTGCCGCGCGAAGAGCGCGATTCGTTCGACGTCACCGCTGCTCAGATGGGCCGGACGCTGCGGATGCTGATGTTCGGCCGACTGGTTGGAATGGCGGTCGAGGGTGTTGGCACCTGGATCATGCTGGCGCTCTATGGCGTGCCGATGGCCGGCCTCCTCGGCCTGTTGACCGGCTTGCTGGCCTTCCTCCCCAATATCGGCGCGCCGATTTCCGGCCTGCTGATGGTGCTGGTCGGCTTCTCGGGCGGCTGGGAAATGGGGCTTTACTGCGTATTCGTCTATGTCGTGGTGCAGACGGTTGACGGCAACATCATCGTCCCGATGATTGCCAAGAAGACCGCCGATCTTGCCCCTGCACTTGTGCTGGGGGCGCAGCTGATCATGGGTGCGCTGTTCGGGATCATCGGCCTGCTGCTGGCCGATCCGCTGGTCGCCATGCTCAAAGTCGCGCTGGAGCGGCAGTCAGCGCGCAATGATCGCCACGAAGCGGAGGCGCGGGAATAGCCGATGGCGCGCAAGTTCCTGTATGTCATTGCTGTCCTGATCGTCCTGTTCATCGCCGGACGGCTGGCACTGGCCTTTTACCCTGAGCAACTGACCCGGCTGGCCTTCACCCCCGGCGCCGCCTTTGAGGCGCTGCCTGCCGCGCCGGCCAATGCCTATGCCGATCCTGCACGCTGGATCGCGCGGCCCGACCTGAAGCAGCCCGGCCCGGCGCAGTGGCGGCCGCAGGGCATGGCGCCGGACAAAGCCAACCTCGACGTCCCGGTCTTCTTCATCCACCCGACCAGCTACCTCAAGCGCGCGAGCTGGAATGCTCCGCTGGATGACCCGGACGCCAACCGCATCGTCGGGATGATGGTCCGCGCGTCGGCAACGCCGTTCAACGTTTCCAGCCAGCTCTATATCCCGCGCTATCGTCAGGCGACCTTCGGCGCCTTCGTGACCGACAAGCCGGAAGCCCGCCAGGCGCTCGACCTGGCCTATGGCGACGTCTCGGCCGCGTTCGATCAGTTCATCGCCAGCATCCCGGCGGGCAGCCCCTTCGTGATCGCCGGGCATAGCCAGGGCGGCTATCACCTCAAGCGGCTGCTGGCCGACAAGGTAAAGGGCATGCCGCTCGCTGCGCGGCTGGTCGCGGCCTATCCGATCGGCTGGCTGGTCGATCAGACAGCTGACCTGCCCGCGATGGGCGCGCCGGCCTGCACCGCTCCGGACCAGACCGGCTGCGTAATCTCGTGGCTAAGCTATACCGACGAAGGCAAGGCCACGATGATGGTTGAGGCCTATCAGCGGTTCGCCGGCAAGCGCACCGCCGGGGCGCCTGCGCCAAGCTATCTCTGCACAAATCCGCTGACCGGTGTTGTCGGCGGACAGGCCCCGGCCGAGGCCAACCTTGGCGCGATGGTGCCAGACAGCAAACTGGAGAACGGCGCGATAAAGCAGGCGCTGGTCGGAGCCCGCTGCGATGGGCAGGGCATCCTGCGGATCGGCTCGGGCCCGGATATGGGTCCCTTCGCGCTGCCTGAGGGCAATTACCACGTCTATGACGTGCCGCTATTTTGGGCCAACCTGCGCGCTGATTTCGTCCGCCGGGCCGCGGCATGGCGGCCGCGCTGATCACGACCTTCGCGCCGGACTTCCGCGCCGCGCTGCCAGCTGGCGGCGCGCTGCTTGGGCTTGATCTCGGCACCCAGACCATCGGCACGGCCTTTTGCGATGCCGGCTGGCGCTTTGCCTCGCCCGGCAAGACGCTGAAGCGGGGCAAGTTTGGCGCCGACCGGCAAGCTCTCGCTGCGTTGATCGCAGAGCGCAGCGTCAAGGGCATGGTGATCGGCCTACCCATCAACATGGATGGCAGCGAAGGACCGCGCAGCCAGTCAAGCCGCGCCTATGCCCGCAATGTCGCCGAAGCGCTGGGCCTGCCGGTGCTGCTATGGGACGAGCGCTGGTCCACTGCCAGCGCCGAAAGCGCGCTGATCGCCCAGGATATGAGCCGAGCCAAACGCGCCGACCGGATTGACGCAGCCGCCGCGGCGGTGATCCTGCAAGCGGCGATCGATGCCCTGGCCGGCGGGATGGCCTAACCAGCCAGCTCCGCGCGCCGCGCGGCCGCTTCCATCGCGACCAGGCGGCTTCCCGCCAATTCCGCATCGCGCCACACAGCATCGCGCGATGCAGTATCCGTCGCCATCCCCGCCATCGCATCCCAGCAGGCCAGCCGCATCCGGTCGCTTGGGTGATGGTAGGCAAAACGCTCGGCCAGATCGAGCGCCTCCGCCCCGCCCAGTCCGACCGCGATTCGCATGAAGGCTTCGCTCGGCCCGCCCGAGACGATCGTGCCGATCGTCCGCTGATCGAGATCGAAGCGATACTGATCGAGCCAGCCTTGCGCTCCGGTGGTGTGCATCACGTTGAGCGAGACCGACAGTGCATCGGCCGGATGCTGGGCGTGGACATCGCGGTGGGCTCGGTAGAGCATCAGCTTGCCCTCCTCTAGCCGCGAGCGCTCGACGAAGCGCAAGCTCGGCACAGCCTCACCGTCGCCGCCAACGACCTCGCCGTAGTCGTACTCGTAGTAATCGCTCCAATAGCCCGGACCAAAGTAGCCCAGCGTCAGGAAGCTGAAATTGTGATCGTGCGGCAGGCCATAGACGAACGAGGTGCAGCCCGAGGCGCGCAGCATGTGCTCGTCAGTTGAGGGCCAGAGGTTGGCGCGAATGAAGAAGTTGCCGTTGGGCGGCGCCAGCATCACCACCTGCGGGCCATAGGCGCTGTCGAGCACGTCCTCGCGGTGGCGCTGGGCCAGTTCGGCGATCAGCACATCGCCCAGGAACTGCTTGTCGTTGCCAAGCCGCCGCAGCCAGAGCGCAGCATTATCAAGCCGCGCCGGATCGTCGAAATCGACGCCCATGGCGGCCAGCCCGTCGCAAGCTTCGGCCAGGCTGGCGGCGCTTTCATCAACAAGATCGATCACGCAGGGCATGCAGGCACCTC
>Ga0073920_1000207_pt1 | contig 12062 bp, 12 predicted proteins | sample GWRWT4_2Sept14_2_FD_70953 | JGI IMG/M metagenome (GOLD analysis project Ga0073920, IMG submission 70953) | Sand microcosm microbial communities from a hyporheic zone in Columbia River, Washington, USA - GW-RW T4_23-Sept-14 | ecosystem: Engineered > Artificial ecosystem > Sand microcosm >...
AGACCACCGCCACCCAGGCGCTTCGCGGGCGGATGGCCGATATCGACAATTACAACATCAAGGGCACGACCAATGTGTTCTTTGATACCGGCAAGTGGCAGCTTTCGCCGCAGGCCAGGATGGAGCTGTGCAGCGCCGCGCAGCAAGCCGAGGCAACCAACAACGCGCTGCTGCTGGTGGTCGGCTACACCGACTCGGTAGGCAGCGAGGAATACAACCAGACGCTCAGCGAAAAGCGCGCCAGCAGCGTGATCAATTACCTGCAGCAGGCCTGCCGGTGGAAGCCCTATCGCGTCCTGACCCCGACCGGCATGGCCGAGGCCGATCCGCTGGCCGACAACATGACCGAGGAAGGCAAGGCCCAGAACCGCCGCGTCGCGGTCAATATCCTCGTCAGCAAGAGCGTCGACGGGCTCGAATAAGCGCGGGGGTGAGCGGCGCTCACCCCTTGCCATCCCGGCCAGTGACCCCTAGCGGCTCCCCGAGCAGCCGCTAGGAGTCGAACATGGTCCCCCGCTACGCCCGCCCCGCGATGGTCGCGATCTGGGAGCCGGAAGCCCGCTTCCGCATCTGGTTCGAGATCGAGGCCCACGCCACGCAGAAGCTGGGCGAACTGGGCGTGGTTCCGCCCAGCGGCGCCAAGGCGCTGTGGGACTGGTGGGCGAAGGGTCCCAAGATCGACGTCGCCGCGATCGACGCGATTGAAGCGGTCACCAAGCATGACGTGATCGCCTTCCTCGATTGGGTCGCCCAGCAGGTCGGCCCCGAAGCGCGCTTCATGCACCAGGGCATGACCAGCTCCGACGTGCTCGACACCACGCTGGCGGTCCAGCTGGCCCGCGCCAGCGACCTGCTGCTGGCTGACCTCGATGAGCTGCTCGTCGCGATCAAGCGCCGCGCGCTGGAGCACAAGTACACCCCGACCATCGGCCGCAGCCACGGCATCCATGCCGAGCCGACCACGTTTGGCAAGAAGCTGGCAGAAGCCTATGCCGAGTTCAGCCGCTGCAAAGCCCGCCTGCTGGCTGCCCGGGCTGAAGTGGCGACCTGCGCGATTTCCGGCGCAGTCGGCACCTTTGCCAATATCGATCCCGCGGTTGAGGAATATGTCGCCGAGAAGCTGGGCCTGGCGGTCGAGCCGGTCAGCACCCAGGTGATCCCGCGCGATCGCCATGCGATGTTCTTCGCCACGCTCGGCGTGATCGCCAGCTCGATCGAGCGCCTGGCGACCGAGATCCGCCACCTGCAGCGCACCGAAGTGCTGGAGGCCGAGGAATACTTCTCGCCCGGGCAAAAGGGCTCGTCGGCCATGCCGCACAAGCGCAACCCGGTGCTGACCGAGAACTTGACCGGCCTCGCCCGCATGGTCCGCTCGGCCGTCACCCCGGCGCTGGAGAACGTGGCGCTGTGGCACGAGCGCGACATCTCGCACTCCTCGGTTGAGCGTTTCATTGGCCCGGACGCCACGATCACGCTCGACTTCGCGCTGGCGCGGCTGACCTCGGTGGTCGACAAGCTGCTGGTCTACCCGGAGCGGATGCAGAAGAACCTCGATAAGATGGGCGGCCTGGTCCATTCGCAGCGCGTGCTGCTGGCGCTGACGCAGGCCGGGCTTGAGCGCGACGCGAGCTACCGCCTGGTCCAACGCAATGCGATGAAGGTGTGGGAGAGCGACGGCCAGCTCAGCCTGCTTGAGCTGCTGAAGGCCGATCCCGAAGTGGCCGCCGTGATGAGCGCGGGTGAGCTCGAGGAGAAGTTCAACCTCGATTATCACTTCAAGGCGATCGACACGATCTTCGCGCGGGTCTTCGGCGAGTAACTTGCCCTCATCCGGCATCCCGCCTAGCATCGCGGGATAAGCCGCGGGCGGGTATGGAGACTTGGGCAAATGCAGATAATCCGGACCATTCTGATGATCCTGCTCACGATTGTCGTCGTGGCGTTCATTGCGATCAACTGGCAGTCGGTGCCGCTCAACCTCTGGCCGCTGCAGAACGGCGATTACCTTTACGTCGAATGGCCAGTCGGACTGATCTTCATCGTCGGCATTCTGGTGGGCTTCCTGCCGATGTGGCTGCTGCACAAGGGCGTGCGCTGGCGGCTTAACCGCCGGATCGGGCTGATGGAGAATACCGTCAAAGCCAGCTCGATGGGCCAGCCCTCTGCCGTTGGCACTACCACGCAGCTTGACGCCGAAGCCAGCAAGGACCCCATCTGAACATGTCGAACCCGATCTACCTCGCGCTCGACGTTCCCCGGCTCGATGCCGCCGAAGCCCTGGCCCGGAAGGTCAAGAGCCACGTCGGCGGGCTCAAGCTTGGCCTCGAATTCTTCTGCGCCCACGGCCATCACGGGGTGCATGAGATTGCCAAGATCGGGCTGCCGATTTTCCTCGACCTCAAGCTGCATGACATCCCCAACACCGTTGCCGCAGCCATGCAGGCGATCCACGTGCTGGAACCGGCGATCGTCACGATCCATGCCAGCGGCGGCCGCGCCATGATGGAAGATGCCAAGGCCGCAGCGGGCGAGCGAACCAAGGTGGTTGCCGTCACCCTGCTTACCAGTCTGGACGAGGACGACATGGCCGCGACCGGTGTCGGCGGATCGGCGCACGATCAGGTCATGCGGCTGGCGGACCTGGCGCACGCGGCCGGGCTCGACGGGATCGTCTGCTCGGGCCAGGAAGTCGGCGCGGTCCACCGCCAGTGGAAGGACGGGTTCTTCGTCGTCCCCGGCCTACGCCCGGCCGGCGGCGCGCTGGGCGATCAGAAGCGCGCCGTTACCCCGCGCGAAGCCCGCAATGCCGGGGCTTCGGTGCTGGTGATCGGCCGCCCGATCAGCCGCGCCGAGGATCCGGTGGCTGCGGCCCGCGCGATCGAGGCGACGCTCTAGCGCTTTCTCCGGTTCAGCGGCGCGAAAGCTCGCTGCGCGCATGGCTGCAGGCCAAGGAGAAGACCATGAAATCGCTTCGCTTCGCGCTCGTTCCGCTTGCCCTTGCCCTGTCCTTGCCGGGAACCATTGCCATGGCCCAGACCGTGCCTGCCGTCGCTATTGCGCCCACTTCGACCCTGCTGTCGGTCAATGCCGAGGCGCGCTCGTTCCGCAAGCCGGACCTTGCCGTGTTCAGCGCCGGGGTGACCAGCCAGGGCAAGACCGCCGCAGAGGCGCTGGCCGCCAATTCGGCCGACATGAACCGCGTGCTGGCCGCGCTCAAGAAGGCCGGCATTGCCGACCGCGATGTGCAGACCAGCAACCTCAGCCTCAACCCGCTCTATGCCCCGCAGGTGGTCGGGCCGGATGGCCGGATCGAAAACCCGGAGCCGCGGATCATCGGCTATCAGGTCAACAACCAGGTCTCGGTCAAGCAGCGCAAGCTGGCCGATTTCGGCAAGGTGCTCGACACCCTGGTCAGCGTTGGCGCCAACCAGATCAACGGGCCCAGCTTCGAGCTGGATGACAGCGACGCCGCCATGGACGAGGCGCGCACCGCCGCCATGGCCAAGGCCCGCCAGCGTGCCGAGCTCTATGCCAAGGCCGCCGGCCTCAAGGTCAAGCGGATCGTCTCGATCAGCGAAAGCGGTGGCTACAGCCCGCCGATGCCGGTGATCTACGCCAAGGCCATGGCCGACGCCGCGCCCACCCCGATCGCGGCAGGCGAAGTCGGCATGACCGCCTCGGTCGCGGTGCAGTTCGAACTGGCACAGTAAGGGTCCACGCGTTAGGGGGCGGCTATGCCCGCCCCCCGGATCAAGCTCTGCGGATTGACTGATAGCGCTGCGCTGAGCGCGGCGATTGCCGCGCAGGCGGACTATGCCGGGTTCAACTTCTATCCCCCCTCGCCGCGCTATCTGACGACTGCCAAGGCGGCGGAACTCGGCGCACGGGCCGAAGGGCGGATTGGCCGGGTCGGCGTATTCGTCGATGCCAATGATGCGGCCTTGGGCGATGCGGTGACCGCCGCCCAGCTCGACGCAATCCAACTCCACGGCAGCGAAACCCCGCAGCGCGCGGCTGAATTGCGCGCCGCCTTTGGCCTGCCGGTCTGGCGCGTGATCGGTGTCGCCAAGGCTGACGACATTGCCAAGGCCGCCGCCTATGCCGGGGCGGCCGATTTCATCCTGTTCGATGCCAAGACGCCCAAGGGCACCCTGCCCGGCGGGATGGGTCTGGCCTTCGACTGGTCCTTGCTGGCGGGGCTGAAGATCGCCCTGCCCTGGGGCCTTGCGGGCGGGCTCAGCGCCGCCAATGTCGCCGAAGCGGTGCGGATCACCGGTGCGCCGCTGGTCGATGCAGCATCAGGGATCGAAAGCGCGCCCGGCGTCAAAGATCCCGCCCTGATCGCCGCCTTCTGCGCTGCCGCGCGCGGCTGACACGAAAAAGGGGCGGCCCGTTGCGGACCGCCCCTCCCTCGGTGGACTGAAAAGTCTTTAGAACTTGATGCCGAGACCCACGGTCACGGCGTCGCTGTCGCTGATGCCGTTGCCGGTGAAGTAGTGGCGATAGGCCACCTTGCCGTAGAGGTTGCTGCCGAAGCCCTGCTCATAGCCGCCGCCGGCGTGCATCGAGCCTTCGCACAGGTCGCACGGTTCGGTGGTGTAGCCGCCGTCAACGAACAGCTTGCCCTTTTCCGAAACCTTGGCGCCGAGGCGGCCGGTCACGCCGAAGGCCACCTTGGTGCCCGAAGTGCCGATCTTGTCGCCCGAAACTTCGAGGCCAGCAAAGGCCTTCTCACCCAGGTCGAAATCATAACCGGCGGCCATGCCCCAGAAATCCTGGCTGTCGCCGTCGCTCCAGATAACGCCGCCGCGGGCTTCGACGCGGGCTTCGTTAGCGAGAGCCGGCGAGGCAGCGGCCACAGTGGCGGTGGCGGCCAGGGCGATGAGAATCTTGCGCATTGTCTGTACTCCTTGATCTTGTCCCCGGGTCGCAGGGAACAGGCCGGAGCTAGGCAGCGCCACCTTGCACCCCAGTGAACGGGCCGTTCAGATAATACAAGGGCTTGTTCACCTGTGGCGATTGTGCAACATATTGTTTCGTTCATCTGGCAGAAAGTTTCTCATAGTCTGGCGCCAAAACCCGGCCTAGCGGACCGCTGGACAGCGCCCGCAATCCCTGCCAAGCGCGCCGCATGAGCACGGCCAATTCCTATCGCAACCAGCCCGACGAGCGCGGCCATTTCGGCCAGTTCGGTGGGCGCTATGTCGCCGAAACGCTGATGCCACTGGTGCTGGACCTGGAGCGCGAATACCGCGCCGCCAAGCAGGATCCGGCCTTCCATGCCGAGTTTGACGACTTGCTGGAGCACTATGTCGGCCGCCCCAGCCCGCTCTATTTCGCGCCGCGCCTGACCGAGGAGCTGGGCGGGGCGCAGGTCTGGTTCAAGCGCGACGAGCTCAACCACACCGGCGCGCACAAGATCAACAATTGCATCGGCCAGATCCTGCTGGCGATCCGCATGGGCAAGACCCGGATCATCGCCGAGACCGGCGCCGGCCAGCACGGGGTCGCCACGGCCACGGTCTGCGCGCGCTTCGGCTTGCCCTGCGTGGTCTACATGGGCGCGACCGACGTCGCCCGCCAGGCCCCCAACGTGTTCCGGATGAAGCTGCTCGGCGCGGAAGTCGTGCCGGTCACCTCTGGCGCAGCGACGCTGAAGGACGCGATGAACGAGGCGCTGCGCGACTGGGTCGCCAACGTGCACGACACCTTCTACATCATCGGCACCGCCGCCGGCCCGCACCCCTATCCGGAACTGGTCCGCGATTTCCAGAGCGTGATCGGCAAGGAAGCCCGCGCGCAGATGCTGGCGCGCACCGGCCGCCTGCCCGATGTGCTGGTCGCCGCGATCGGCGGAGGCAGCAATGCCATCGGCCTGTTCCATCCGTTCCTTGACGATCCGTCGGTCAAGATGCTCGGCGTCGAAGCGGCCGGCCATGGGCTGGACAAGGAACACGCCGCCTCGCTCGCGGGCGGGCGCCCCGGCATCCTCCACGGCAACAAGACCTACCTGCTGCAGGATGAGGACGGCCAGATCACCGAAGGCCACTCGATCAGCGCAGGCCTCGACTATCCGGGCATCGGGCCGGAGCATTCCTGGCTCAAGGAGATCGGCCGGGTCGATTACACCAGCGTCACCGATACCGAGGCGCTGGAAGGCTTCCAGCTGCTCTGCCGGACCGAAGGGATCATCCCCGCGCTCGAGCCGAGCCACGCCATCGCCGCCGTCACCAAGCTCGCCCCGACGATGGACAAGGACCAGATCATCCTGGTCAACCTCTGCGGCCGCGGCGACAAGGATATCTTCTCGGTCGCGGAGTACCTGGGGGTGAAACTTTAGTGGACCGCAAATGGGGTCTTGCCAGCGTGGTGCTCACGCTAGCGGCCTGGGGCTGCTTCCAGGGGATGGAAGCCGTGCCTGACTATTCGCCGACGTCGACGGCCCTGTTCTATGGCGGTTTTGTGCTGGTCGGCCTTGCCCTCTATGCCCTCTACCGCGCTTACCGGAGTCCGAAATCTTGACCCGCCTCTCAGCTGCGTTCGCCAAGGGCCGCCCGGCCCTCGTCACCTTCGTCACCGGGGGTGATCCGACGCCGGATGCGACGCCGGCGATCCTTGACGCGCTGGTGGCCGGCGGGGCGGACGTGATCGAGCTGGGCATGCCCTTTACCGATCCGATGGCCGATGGCCCGGCGATCCAGAAGGCCAACCTGCGCAGCCTGGGCGCCGGCACCCGCACCGCCGATATCCTGAAAATCGCGGCCAATTTCCGCGGGCGCCATCCCGACGTGCCGCTGGTGCTGATGGGTTATGCCAACCCGATGACGATCCGCGGGCCGGAATGGTTTGCGGACCAGTGCGCCGCAGCCGGCGTCGACGGCGTGATTTGCGTCGACATTCCGCCCGAGGAAGACCCGGAGCTGGGCCCTGCCCTGCGCGCCAAAGGCATTTCGCTGATCCGGCTTGCCACCCCCACCACCGATGCGGCGCGACTGCCGGCGGTGCTGGAGGGCTCGTCTGGCTTCCTCTATTACGTCTCTGTCGCCGGGATCACCGGCATGCAGCAGGCGGCCGTCGGCGGGGTTGCCGAGGCCGTGGCCCGGATCAAGGCCGCGTCCGACATTCCGGTTGCCGTCGGCTTTGGTGTGCGCACCCCTGAACAGGCCGCCGCCTTTGCCAAGGTGGCGGACGGGGTCGTGGTCGGTTCGGCGCTGGTCGATCTGGTGGGTGAGCATGGCGTGAATGCCGCCGGTCCGGTGCAGGAACTGACCCGCGCGCTGGCGAATGCGGTGCATTCGGCTCGCAACTAATCCGTCATCCCCGCGAAAGCGGGGACCCATCTCCCAACCTCGCGCCAAAAGCAGCCTCACGAGATGGGCCCCCGCTTTCGCGGGGGTGACGACCGGTGTAAAGGACGCTAGAGAACCTGAATGAGCTGGCTCGATCGCGTTCGCAAAGCGCTGCCCTTTCAGGACAAGCGCGACACTCCGGACAACCTCTGGATCAAGTGCCCTTCGTGCAACGAAATGCTGTTCACGAAGGAGTACGAGGAAAACCTAAGCGTCTGCCCGCGCTGCGAGCATCACGGCCGCATTGGCGCAGAGGCGCGCTTTGCCCAGTTGCTCGATCCGGTCTTCACCGTGCTGCCCGCGCCGAAGGTCAAGGAAGACCCGCTGAAGTTCAAGGATTCCAAGAAGTATCCTGACCGGCTGAAGGCCGCCCGCTTGGCCAACACCTATCCCGATGCGCTGACCAATGCGCTCGGCAAGATCGATGGCAACAAGGTCGTGCTGGGCGTGCAGGATTTTGCCTTCATGGGCGGGTCGATGGGCATGGCCGTGGGTGCGGCTTTTGTGGCCGGCGCAGACAAGGCGCTCAAGGAAAAGTGCGCTTACGTGATCTGCACCGCCGCTGGCGGGGCGCGGATGCAGGAAGGCATCCTCAGCCTGATGCAGATGCCCAAGTGCACCGTGGCGATCCGTCGCCTGCGCGCGGCCGGGCTGCCCTACATCGTCGTGCTGACCGATCCCACCACGGGCGGCGTCACCGCCTCTTATGCCATGCTGGGCGATGTCCACATTGCCGAGCCGGGCTGCCTGATCGGCTTTGCCGGCCAGCGCGTGATCCAGGATACGATCCGCGAAAAGCTTCCCGAAGGCTTCCAGCGCGCCGAATACCTGCTGGAGCACGGCATGGTCGACATGGTGGTTCACCGCCGCGACCTGAAAGCCCAGCTGGCGCTGCTGCTGGATTACCTGGGAGCGAGCAAGGCGGCCTGACCCCGGTGCGCGATTTCGCCACGTCAGACAGTCCGCGCGTTCAGGCGCAGCTTGATCGGCTGGGCGCGCTGTCCGTGCCCGATGGCCGGTTCGGCCTGGAAACGATTCGCGCACTGCTCGCGCGCCTCGGCGATCCGCATCTGCACTTGCCGCCAGTGTTCCATGTCGCCGGCACCAACGGTAAGGGTAGCACCTGCGCCTTCCTGCGCGCCATGCTGGAGGCCGAGGGCTACCGCGTCCACGCGACGATCAGCCCGCACCTGGTCCGCTATAACGAGCGCATCCGCCTCGCCGGCAAGCTGATTGAGGATGACCGGCTGGCCGACTTGCTGGCCGAGGTGCTGGACCTCGGCGCGGACCTTAACCCCAGTTTCTTCGAAGTGACCATCGCCGCCGCCTTTGCCGAATTTTCCCGCGTGCCGGGCGATGTCTGCGTGATCGAGGTGGGCCTGGGCGGGCGGTTCGATGCGACCAATGCGCTGGAGCAGCCCGCGGTCTGCGGGATCGCCGCGCTGGGGCTGGACCACGAACGCTTCCTGCTGGCGCCCGAGGATGGTGTGCCTTCCGACCCGCTGGAGCGCATCGCCTTCGAGAAGGCCGGGATCGCCAAGCCCGGCGTGCCGCTGGTGACGCAGCACTACGCGACCGGGATGACCAAGGCTGTGCTAGATCAGGCCATGCGCGCCGGGGCCCGCCCGGCGCTGCGCGAGCTGGACTGGTTTGCTGAGGTTTCCGAAGAAATCGCCTATCGCGACAAGCATGGCGCGCTGGTCCTGCCGCTGCCTGCCCTCGCCGGCCCGCATCAAACCGACAACGCCGCGCTGGCCGTGGCGATGATCCGGCATCAGAGCGCACTCACCGTTTCGGAAGACGCGATCCGTACCGGGCTGGCCGCAGCGAAGTGGCCGGCGCGCCTGCAACGGCTGAGCGCAGGTCCGCTGATTGGCACGCGCGAAGTCTGGCTGGACGGTGGGCACAATCCGTCCGCCGGGGCAGCGCTGGCGCAGCACTTCACTGGCAAGCGCTTCCATCTGATCATCGGTATGCTGGCAAACAAGGACCCGGCGGCGCTGACCGGACCGCTCGCCGTCAATGCCGCGTTAATTTCGGCCGTGCCGGTTCCGACGCACGAATGGCATCCAGCCGAGATCTTCAGCCCCACCGCTATCCCATTTCCGGATGTTCCAGCCGCCCTCGCCGCCCTGCCCGATGACGGCCTGCCCGTGCTGATCGCCGGGTCGCTCTATCTTGCCGGCGAAGTGCTGCGGCTTAACCGGGAAGTTCCGGATTAAGCCGCGCGGCGTGGGCGGTGCGGGCCCATTCGAGCGCGCATAGCACCACTGCCACCATGCCCAGCGCGGCCGTCAGGTAGAACACCGGGGCATAGCCATAGGCATCGATCCGCGCACCGATCGCCGCCCGGCCGAGCGATCCGACCAGGAAGGTGAGCGAGGCGAGCAAGGAGAACTGCACTGCGGCATGCGATTTCGACGTGATCGATGAGAGGTAAGCCGTAAAGGCTGCGCCAGCGAAACCACCGGCCAGGTTCTCTCCCGTGATCGCCAGCAGCAGTCGTGACAACCGATCATCCGAACCGAAGTTCGCGAACAGCCAATAGAGCCCGCTCCCGTGCCCAAAGCGGTCCAGCCAGAAACCGCCTTGCGCCAGATCGGCATAGAGCAGGTTGCTGGCGGCCGATATGACGGCGGCAAAGAACAGCGCCGCCATCCGGCCGATCAGGGCAAAGGCCAGCGCGCCGAGTGTAATCCCCGCCATCGTCATCCCGACGCCAAAGAACTTGCTGGCAAAGGCCACTTCATCATTGGTGTAGTTCAGTTCCTGGAGGTAGAACGGCAGGGCGAATGGTCCCCAGACGCTGTCGGTCAGGCGGTATGTCAGGATGATCCCGAAGACGAGGATCACCGCCCAGCGCAGCCGCCCGACCAGTTCGCCCAGCGGCTCGATCAGCGCGCGATACGCGTGATCGAGCGGGTTGGGCCTTGCTGTCACAGGCTGGCCATTGACCGACCACCGTCCGCTGCGCTGCCAATGGCCGATAACGGCAGCGATGATGGCCGGCAGGATCACCGTCGCGATCACGATCAGCGGGCCCTGGATCTTGATGAAATCGGTCGAGCTGGGCCGCTGCGCGGGCTCGGCTCCCAGCGAATGGACCATGAACGCAATCACCGTGAACAGCGCCCAGCCCCACAGCGCAGCTACCAGGCCCAGCGCCACGGCCCGCACCCTTGGCGGCAATCCGGCCAGGGCCACTTCATTGTCATCGCGATCGGGAAACGGCGTATCGGGAGCCAGCCAGCTGGCGAGCATCGCCACCAGCATGAAGCAACCCATCGCCAGATACACGGCCGGCCAGCCAATCCGCGCCGCCAGGACCAGCGCCAGCGCCCCGCCCATCAATGTCGCCAGCCTGAAGCCCAGCTGGTAGATCGCGGACAGGACATCCAGCGTGGCGACTTCATCGGCCACCTCAACCCGCCAGGCATCAATGGCAATATCCTGCGTTGCTGCAGCAAAGGCTGCCAGCCCGGCCAGCAGCGAAAACCAGCCAAGCGCCGCCTGCGGATCGAGCCGCGAAAGCACGATCAGGACCACGCCGACCAGCGCCTGAATCGGGATCAGCCAGCTGCGCCGCCGCCCCAGTCGCCACAGCCCCGGCAGACGCACCCGGTCCACCACGGGAGACCAGAGGAACTTGAAAGCATAGGCCAGACCGATCAGCGAAAAGACGCCCATCGTTTCCAGATTGACCCCGGCTTCACCAAGCCAGGCGTAAAGCGAGCCAAGCAGCAGCACATTGGGCAAGCCAGCCGCCATGCCCAGGACCAGCATGACGGCGGTCTTGCGATGGGTAAAAGCCGCTGCGACCAGCCTGAATCCCTTCGGAGGGACTTGTTCCGATGCTGCAGCTTGGCTGGCTTCGTTCACTGACACTTGCTCCCCGCTCCAATTCGCGCGAACCTAGCGCGGGAACGGAGGATTGGTAGCCCAGATGGCGTCAGCATCCACAATACCGGGCAGCAGCCCGACCCCCGGCCAGCTCGCCCTGGCGCAGGCGATTGCGGACGGCTGCACCCGGCCCAGCAGCGGCGTCAGCCACGTGCCCGCCAGCGTCTATATCGATCCCGCGCACTGGGCGCGGGAACAGGCCGCGCTGTTTGGTCGGCTGCCGCAGGTGCTCTGCCCCTCGGCGCTGATCCCCGACATCAACATGGCCGTGCCGCATGACGCCACAGGGCGCCCGCTGCTGATCACCCGCGATGGCGACGGTGCGGTCCATGTCTTCATGAACGTCTGCAAGCATCGCGGCACTCGGCTGGTCGAAGGACAGGACGTGCAGTGTGCCAAGCGGCTGACCTGCCCCTATCACGCCTGGACCTATGCCACTGACGGGCGGCTGCTGGCCCTGCCCCGGCCCGATACCTTCCCGGGGCTCGACAAGGCTGGCTATGGCCTGGCCGAACTACCGAGCTGCGAAGCGGGCGGGCTGATCTGGTTCTCGCCAGTGCCGGACGCTGATTTCAGCGAGGCGATCACGCTCGGCGCCGATTTCGATGCCTTTGCGATGCGCGACCTGCATCTGTTTGCACGGAAAACCCATGACGTCGCTGCCAACTGGAAGCTGATCATGGATGCCTTCCTTGAGAGCTATCACGTGCTGCGCTTGCACGCGGCAACCATCGCGCCGTTCTTCAAGGACGGGGTGACGAGTGGCGATCAGATCGGCCCGCACCAGCGCAGCTTCGTGGGCCGCGCCGCCGA
>Ga0073920_1000210_pt1 | contig 11870 bp, 7 predicted proteins | sample GWRWT4_2Sept14_2_FD_70953 | JGI IMG/M metagenome (GOLD analysis project Ga0073920, IMG submission 70953) | Sand microcosm microbial communities from a hyporheic zone in Columbia River, Washington, USA - GW-RW T4_23-Sept-14 | ecosystem: Engineered > Artificial ecosystem > Sand microcosm >...
CAACGGTGAAGAAGAACAGCGCCATCAGGCCGTCGTTGACCCAGTCGTGCAGGCTGGAGAGGTGGGCAATCGGGCTCCAGCGCAAGGGCTCGTGGAGCAGCGCGTGCCAGGCATGGCTGGCCGGCGAATTGGCCAGCACCAGGGCCATGGCCGCCGCCAGCATCAGCAGCACGCCCGCACCCGCCTCGCCGTGCAGCAAGCGCCTGGCCCGTGCGGCCACGACAGAGATCGGGTGGCGGATGAACTTCATCATGATGCCACGCCGAATTCCCGAAACGGCACGCAAAGGCAATCGCAATCGGTCGGCTGGTGTGCGAATTGGTATCGGCGGGCTTGGAAAGCAGTATCGGCCAGATCGAATTCGATCATTTCCGATTACAGGCAATGCGCAATCCCAACTATAAGGTTACTGTAAGACACTTGCAGGTTGCGCTGCGTTGCACGGGCACCGGATTGCCGATAACCTTGCAGTCTTTGGGGCAGCCTGAGCGAGCGATTCGGCAATGGGTGAAGCGGGGGGAATGGCCGTGGCGGCGTTGGACTGGCTCTTGCTGGCCGAACGCGAGCTGTTGGCCTTTGCCGCCTTCTGGTTTTGCATCGGCTTGTTTGATGAGTTCGCGATCGACATTGCCTACCTGTGGCTGCGGCTTAAGGGCAAGATCGCCACGCCGCGCCTGCCGGTTGGCTATGGGGCCGAGCCGCTGTCGGGTGCCTGCGCGGTGATGATCCCCGCCTTCCGCGAAAGCCAGGTGATCGGCACAACCATCGCGCACATGCTGGCCTCCTGGCCGCAGCGCGACCTGGCGATCTATGTCGGTTGCTATCGCAACGATCCCGCCACCGTGGCCGCGGCGATGGCGGCGGCCCAGGACGATCCGCGGCTGCGGCTGGTGCTGCTGGGCAACCAGGGGCCGACCACCAAGGCCGATTGCCTCAACCGGCTCTACTTTGCGCTGTGTGCCGATGAAGACCGACGCGGGCGCAGCTTTGCCAATGTCCTGCTCCACGATGCCGAAGACATGGTCCACCCTTGCGCGCTGCAGGCGATCGACGCGGCACTGGTGATGCGCGATTTCGTGCAGCTTCCGGTCCGCCCCGAACCGCAGGACGATTCGCGCTGGATCGCCGGGCATTACTCTGACGAATTTGCCGAGAACCACGCCAAGGGCATGGTCGTGCGCGCCGCGCTGGGGGCCTCGATCCCGGCGGCGGGGGTAGGCTGCGGCTTTTCGCGCGCGGCGCTGGGCAAGCTGGCCGATCGCCGCGCCGCCGAGGGCGAGAGCGGACCGTTTGCGCCCGAATGCCTTACCGAGGATTACGAGCTGGGCATGCTGCTGTCGCGCGAAGGGCGCGGCAGCGCCTTCCTGCGGCTGCGCGACGATGCCGGCGCGCTGGTCGCGACCCGCAGCTACTTCCCCAACCGGCTCGACACGGCGGTGCGCCAGAAGACCCGCTGGGTCCACGGGATCGCCTTCCAGGGCTGGGACCGGATGGGCTGGCGCTTTCACCCGATCGACATTTGGATGGCGCTGCGCGACCGGCGCGGGCCGCTGACCGCGCTGGTGCTGGCCGCGGCATACCTGCTGCTGCTGCTCGATGCCGTGCTGATCGTGTTGCATGCGCTGGGCAAGGTCGATGCCCTGGCGCTGTCGTTCCCGCTGAAAATGATGCTGCTGGCCAGCTTTGTCGGCTTCCTGTGGCGGGCGGTGTCGCGCGCGGTGTTCACGGGGCGCGAATATGGCTGGCGCGAAGGGCTGCGGTCGGTGCTGCGGATCCCGGTCGCCAATATCATCGCGATCATGGCCGGGCGCCGCGCGCTGAGCGCCTATTTCCGCTCGCTGCAAGACGGCCGGGTCACCTGGGACAAGACCGCGCACGAGCTGCACCCGGCCCTGATCCGCCCCCGCAAGGTCCGCGCATGAGCAGCCGGCCGCCCTCTCCGCCGCCCAAGCGGCGCCTGGTCAGGCCGCGCGGGCAGCCGCTGCTGGCGCTGGCGTTGCTGATGGTCAGCTGGGTCGGCGCGCGCGCTGCCTTGTGGGAAGCGCCGCAAGTGGTTCCGGCGGCGGAACCGGTGCAGCCGATCAAGCCACTGGCCAAGCCCGGCGTAGACAAATCGGCCCCCGCTTTGGCCCCGCGCCGGGCCAAGCCTGCCGAACCCGCCGCGATGCCCAAGATCGCGCCTGCGGGCGAGCCATTGCCCGCCCCGACGTTCGAGCCCGCGCCGCCGATGGATCCGGCCAAGGCCAAGCGCCAGCGCGAAGTCATGCTGCAATCCGAAGCGCATCATCAGATGCTGATGGTTGCCAGCCAGATGCCGCTGACCGAGCGCGAGGCCAACATGGCTACCGTGCCGCCGCCGCTGGCTGTTCCTGCGATGCTTGCCTCCGCTCCTGTCACCCCGCCAACCGATCTTCGGGAAGGTCAGGCCCCCGCACTGGCGCGCTGGTCAGGCGATGCCTGGTTGCTCTGGCGACAGGGCGGCAATGGCTTCAACGCGCCCGGTGCCGGCCTGCCCGGGGCGATTGTTCCAGCCGGTTTCTATGGTGGCAGCCAGGCCGGAGCGGTGCTGCGCTACCGGCTGGCCCCGGCCAGCGCCTGGCGCCCGACGCTATACTTACGCGCCGCCAGCGGGATCGAGCGGCCCCGCGGCGAAGAAGTTGCGCTGGGCTTTGCCTTCCGTCCGTTGAAACAATTGCCGGTCGCAGCAATGGTCGAAGGCCGCGCGACCCGGACCATGACTGGCACAGTGGTGCGTCCGGCCGCCGCGCTGGTCACCGAATTGCCCCCGGCGCAGCTGCCCGGCGGGCTGCGCGGACAGGCCTATCTCCAGGCCGGCTATGTCGGCGGGCGCGATGCGACGGGCTTTGTCGATGGCCAGGCCCGCATCGAAAAGCCACTGGCCAGCCTTGGCAAGTTTCGCCTGCGGGCGGGCGGCGGAGCCTGGGGCGGGGCGCAGCGCGGGGCCAGTCGGCTCGATCTTGGTCCCACGGCCACGCTGGAAATCCCGCTGGGCGGCGCGACCTCGCGGCTTGCGGCCGACTACCGTTTCCGCCTGGCCGGCGGGGCCGCGCCGGGTTCGGGCCCGGTAGTGACGGTTTCAGTGGGTTTTTAGGGGCAGCGCCTTCCTTTGGCCATGCTGGTGGGCTAGGCCCTTGGGCCAAGCATGGACGTCTATCTTCCCATCGCCAACCTTGCGGTCAACGGCCTGGTAATCGTCGCGCTGGGCGCGCTGACGGGGATTCTGTCGGGCATGTTCGGAGTAGGCGGCGGGTTCCTGACCACGCCCTTGATGATCTTCTATGGAATCCCCCCGACAGTCGCTGCGGCTTCGGCCGCCAGCCAGGTCACCGGGGCCAGCGTTTCGGGGGTTTTTGCCCATACCCGGCGCGGCGGGGTCGATTACCAGATGGGCGCGGTGATGGTCGCTGGCGGCCTGATTGGCACCCTGATCGGCGCGGCGCTGTTCAGCCTGCTCCAGGCGCTGGGTCAGATCGATGTGGTGATCAACCTGCTCTACGTGATCTTGCTGGGCTCGATCGGCTGGATCATGGCACGTGAAAGCTGGCAGGCGCTGCAGGCCCAGAAGACCGGCGTTGCACTCCCGGCCCGCAAGCGCCGCCACCACCCGATGGTCGCCAGCCTGCCGATGCGTTGGCGGTTCTACCGCTCGGGGCTCTACATCTCGCCCTTGGCCCCGCTCATCCTGGGAATCGCGACCGGGATCCTGACCATGCTGATGGGGATCGGCGGCGGTTTCGTGCTGGTCCCGGCGATGCTCTACATCCTGGGGATGAGCGCCAATGTGGTGGTTGGAACCTCGCTGTTCCAGATCCTGTTCGTGACCATGGCCACCACCATGATGCATGCCATGACCACCCGTGCGGTCGATATCGTGCTGGCCGCGCTGCTGTTGCTGGGCTCGGTTTCGGGCGCGCAGATCGGGGCGCAACTGGCGCAAAAGCTCCCGGCCGAGCGGCTGCGCTTCGTGCTGGCCGGGGTGGTGCTGTTCGTGGCGTTGTGGCTGGCACTGGGGCTGGCCTGGCGGCCCGACGAGATCTACACGGTGACGCCGTCATGAAGCGGCTGTTCCTGCTCCTTGCCCTGATTCTCCTCGGCGGCGCGCGCGATCCGATCCTGGTGCCCGAGATTTCGCAGCACGAAGTCCAGGTCCGCCAGGGCTTTCGCGGCACCGAACTGGTGCTGTTTGGCGCGATCCTCAGCCCCGATGGCACCCGCGCCGGGCCGGACTATGACATCGTCGTGGTGCTGAAAGGGCCGACCAAATCGATTGTCCTGCGTGAAAAGCAGCGGATCGCCGGGATCTGGGTCAACGCCGAAAGCGTCGAGTTTCGCTCCGCACCCACCTATTTCGCGGTCGCCTCGTCCAAGCCGATCGGCCGGATCGTCGATGACAAGACCGCCGCGATTTACGAGTTGGGGCTGCCCTGGCTGCAATTGTCGCCGATCGGGTCTTACGATCCCAAGGAACAGGCGCGGATGTCGGCCGGGCTGGTCGATCTGATGAGCCGTGAGGGACTCTACCGGCAGGACACCAGGGGCGTGCAGGTCAGCCAGCAAGTGCTTTACCAGGCGCGCATCGCGTTGCCGTCCAGCGTTCAGACCGGGGTTTATACCGCTGAAACCTTTGCCATCAGCCGCGGCCGGGTGGTCGCTTCGGCGATCAGCCGGGTTGAAGTGAAGAAGCTGGGGTTCGAAAAGGCGGTGGCTGATTTCTCGCAGGATTATGGCTTCGTCTATGGCCTCCTGGCGGTCCTGCTTTCGATTGGCATGGGGTTCCTGGCAGGCCGCTTGTTCGCGCTGGTCTGAGCCGCGGAAACTGGCCGATTTAGGCCAATATTAACATCTCTCGCATACCACAGCATTCGCCAGCATCGGGCTCGGCGAGAGGGAACCTCGTGACAATGAACGATATGAGCGGTCAGGGTTTTGGTGCAGCACGCGCCGCGCAGGCCGCCGAGATTCCGGCGGATGCGGCGCAGGCTGCTGCCAGCACTCAGGATTTTGACAATGCCCGCGAACCGATCGGTATCGTGCTTGAAATCGCCGGTTCCGGTTCGGCCATTGCGCTCGATCTGCAGCGTTTGCAGGAATGTTCGAACGACGTCGATCCCTCGATCGCGCTGGCCGGACAGGTCGGCAGCCAGATCAAGATCCGGGTCGGCAAGGGCTGGCTGCTCGCTTCGGTCCGCACCCAGCGCCAGGACGCCAAGACCCCCGGCGGGATCATGGCCCAGATCGACTTCCTGGGCGAAGGCGATGAGGAACGTCTGACGGGGCGCATCCACAGCTTCCGCCGCGGTGTCACCCGCTATCCGATCCCTGGCGCGCTGATTTTCCCCGCGACCAGCAACGACCTCAAGCAGATCTACGCCAGCGACGGCCGTTCGAGCATCCAGGTCGGCACTGTCTTCCCGACCCGCGATATTCGCGCCGGGCTCTATATCGACGCCATGCTGGGCAAGCACTTTGCGCTGCTCGGCTCGACCGGTACCGGCAAGTCGACCAGCGCCGCGCTGATCCTCCACCGGATCTGCGAAGCCGCGCCCGAAGGCCATATCGTGATGATTGACCCGCACGGCGAATATTCGGCGGCGTTCAAGACTACCGGCATGATCTTCGACGTTTCGAACCTGCAGATGCCCTACTGGCTGATGAATTTCGAGGAACACTGCGAAGTGTTCCTGACCTCCAGCGGCAACGACCGCCAGGAAGACATGGACATCCTGTCCAAGTGCCTGCTCGCCGCACGCAGCAAGAACCGCCTGGCCGAAAGCATGGGCAAGATCACCGTCGACAGCCCGATCCCCTACTTGCTGTCGGATCTGACCAACATGATCCAGACCGAAATGGGCAAGCTCGACAAGGCGACCAGCTCGGCCCCGTTCATGCGGATCAAGACCAAGATCGACGAGCTCAAGGCCGATCCGCGCTTCCAGTTCATGTTCTCCGGCATGCTGGTCGGCGATACGATGGCCGAATTCATCGCCAAGATCTTCCGCATGCCGAGCAAGGGCAAGCCGATCTCGATCATCGACGTGTCGGGCGTTCCTTCGGACATCACCAGCACCGTGGTTGCGGTGCTCAGCCGGATGGTGTTCGACTTTGCGATCTGGTCGCGCGACGAAAAGACGCGCCCGGTGCTGCTGATCTGCGAAGAAGCGCACCGCTATGTGCCGAACGAGAAGAACTCTGACGGGTCCTCGGTCGGCCGGATTCTCAGCCGGATCGCCAAGGAAGGCCGTAAGTATGGCGTGTCGCTGGGGCTGATTACCCAGCGTCCGTCGGACCTGGCCGAAGGCGTGCTCTCGCAGTGCGGCACGATCATCTCGATGCGCCTCAACAACGACCGCGACCAGGCCTTCGTGAAAGCCGCCATGCCCGAAGGCGCCCGCGGGTTCCTCGATTCGATTCCGGCGCTGCGTAACCGCGAATGCATCATCTGCGGCGAGGGCGTCTCGATCCCGATCCGCGTCGCTTTCGACGACCTTGAAGAGATGAAACGCCCGGCCTCGGCCGACCCCAGCATCACCGAGCTGTGGAGCCAGTCGGGCGGCGAAGAGGAAATGGTCCACCGCACCGTCCAACGCTGGCGCGCCCAGGGGCGGTAGGCTCGTTTGGGTTTCACCCAAAGCACCCAAGAAGTTGGCGCTTGCGGCGCAGCCGCGTTCGAATCGGGGTGGCTTTCCTAAGGAAAGATGCCGAGAGAGTCGCCTGCGGCGCACACAGACCTCTTCGGTCCTTCGGGTGAACTCTTTTCACGTCCCGCGCGTATCGCCGTAAAGATGGATATGCAGCCGGTCCGAGAGCCCGAAGCCATGCTCAAGGCATAGCGGTGCAAGCCAGCTTTCGCGGCTGCGCAGGGTCTCGCTGGAGGTGCCCTCAGGCATCAGCATCACCCGCTCGCGCGGCAGGGCGTGGGTGCTGACCAGCGCGGCGACTTCCTCGACATCTGCCGCGCTGGCGACCACGAATTTGAACCAGGCGCGCGGATCGGCGGCCCAGGCGGCGAGGCGTTCGGGGATCAGGGAGAGCTCGACCGGGTTGCCCGAATGGCTGAGCTTGGGGCTGACATTGTACTGCGCCACCAAAGGATCAAGCGCGGGATGCGGTTGGACGCTGCCGTTGGTCTCGATCTCGACCGCATGGCCCTCCAGCAGCGCCACCATCCGCGCCAGGCCCGCGCCTTGCAGCAAGGGCTCGCCCCCGGTGATCACCAGCCGGTTGCCCCCCAGCGCCATGATCCGCGCGGCGGTTTCTTCCTCGCTTAGGGTTATTTGGTTGGCGCTGCGTTCGAAACTTATGCCATCGCGGTGCGGTCGGTTGTCGCCTTCGAACCGCCAGGTGTAAGCAGTATCGCACCAGGTGCAGGCGAGGTTGCAGCGCGACAGGCGCACGAAAGTGCAGGGCAGGCCTGTCGAGCGTCCTTCGCCTTGGAGGGAGGCGAAGATTTCGGGTTCGCCAGGGGTGGTGGTGGCAAGGGTCAGCATGGCGAATTACCTTGGACCACTTGGACCACTGTCCAGACGGAAAAAAGATGACCTATTCCGCACTGCTTCTTGCGGGCGGAAAAAGTGGAGGTTCGCGGCGACATAGCCTGCGCTCCATCGCAGATTTGATCGATGTAGGACAGGCTCTAAGAGTCTCCCCCTCTGGGGGAGGTGCCGAGCGCAGCGAGGCGGAGGGGGGCTGGACAAGAAAAGCCGCAGCAGCGGCTTGCGCGCTGCCGCGCGCAATTCCATTCGCCCCCTTCCGTCTCGCTGCGCGAGCCACCTCCCCCAAGGGGGGAGACTCTTTATTGGTCTACCCCAACCGCGCCAGTGCCGCCGCCAGCCGCTCGGCCTCGGCCGCATGCATGGCGTGATCGGCGCGGGCCTTTTCGACGGCTTCGGGCTTGGCCTTTTCGACGAAAGCAGCGTTGGAGAGGCGGCCTTCGAGGCTCTTTGCTTCCTTGGTTGCGGCTTCGAGCGCTTTGGCGAGGCGGGCCTTTTCGGCTGCGATGTCGATCACGCCTTCGAGCGGCACCACCAAGTTGGCATCGCCCGCACCGATCTGCATCGCTGCACCTGCCGGTGCGCCTTCAAAGCGGATGCTGTTCAGTCGCGCCAGCCGCTCGATCGCGCCAGGGTTGCGCTCGATGATACCGCGCGTCGCGGCGCTGGGATCGGGCAGGAAGGCGTCAAGCTTGGCCCCCGGCGCGATGCCCAATTCGTTCTTGGCAGTGCGCAGGTTGCCGACCAGGGCAATCAGCCACTCAACCTCAGCCTTCGCCTCGGCATCAACCCCAACCCCCGGCTCCGGCCACTTTGCGGTGATCAGCGGATAGTCCGGCCGGTCGCCCAGCTTGGACCATAGCTCTTCGGTCACGAACGGCATGAAGGGGTGCAGCATGACCAGGATCTGGTCGAGCACCCAGCCGGCCACGGCCCTGGTTTCTTCGTCGAACGACCCCTTGATCAGCTCGATGTACCAGTCGCAGAACTGGTCCCAGACGAAGTGGTAGATCGCGTTTGCTGCGGCGTCGAAGCGCAGGTCGGCCATGGCCTGATCCAGCGCAGCAAGAGTCTCGACAGTTTCGCCGATAATCCAGCGGTTTACCGCACTCTTTGCTGCGGGTGCCGCGAGGCTGGTCGATGCAGCAATTCCGTTGCTTTGGCAGAAGCGTGCAGCGTTCCACAGCTTGGTCGCGAAGTTGCGGTAACCCTCGACCCGCTTCTCATCCATCTTGATGTCGCGGCCCTGGCTTTCCATCGCCGCCATGAAGAAGCGCAGTGCATCGGCGCCGAACTGGTCGATCAGGCCCAGCGGATCGACCACGTTGCCCTTGCTCTTGGACATCTTCTGCCCATCGGGCGCGCGGACCAGCCCGTGGAGGTACAGCCGTGGCCAGGGGTTCTGCCCGGTTATCGCCTGCCCCATCATCATCATCCGCGCATCCCAGAAGAACAGGATGTCGAAGCCGGAGATCAGCAGGTTATTGGGGTAGTGGCGCTTGAGCAAATCCTCCCCCCCTGGGGGAGGTGCCGAACGCAGTGAGGCGGTGGGGGCCTGTTCGTGTGCGTTGCCCCCACCGTCAGCGCTACGCGCTGCCACCTCCCCCAGAGGGGGAGGATTTTCGTTGGGCCAGCCCAGCGTCGCAAACGGCCACAGCGCGGAGGAGAACCAGGTGTCGAGGACGTCTTGGTCTCTCGCTACATACATGGTCTTGGTTGCAATATCGTAGGAAGGTTGATCTGCTTCCTCGACATACTCAACTACAGGGAAGCGCTTCTTGACGGCGGACCTTACCTCATCGAAGGACTCGCCAGCGAACGCAAATGACATGCCGCGTTCAACGTCCTCCCCGCTTAATCCCAGCTCAATTTTGAGATTCAGCGGGAGCCAAAAGCCCATCGGAATTGTGTGCCAAGCCGGAATCCGATGCCCCCACCACAGCTGGCGGCTGACACACCAAGGCTGGATATTCTCCATCCAGTTGAAGAAGGTCTTCTCCCAGCTCTTCGGCACAATCTCCACCGCGCCGCTGCGCACCGCCTCGATCGGCGCCTTCGCCAGCACTTCGGCATTCACATACCACTGGTCGGTCAGCCAGGGTTCGATCTCCACCCCGCCGCGATCGCCGAAGGGGGTCTGAATCGTGCGAGGTTCGGCATCGTGCTCATTGCCGTCCTTGTCGACATAAGGAACAAGGAAGCCCAGTTCCTTCATCCGCAGCACAATCAGCTTTCGAGCCTCAAATCGATCTAGGCCGACAAACTCGTCCGGCACCAGGCCATCTGATGTCTTGATCACTCTCGCATCAGCATCGAGCATATTGAGCATGCGTGCCGGCTTGATCCCGGCGCGCTTGCCCACTTCGAAGTCGTTGAAATCGTGCCCGGGGGTGATCTTGACCACGCCAGAGCCCAGTTCCGGGTCGGCGTGTTCATCGGCCACCACCTTGAACATGCGGCCAGTGATCGGCTGGAGGATCTCCTTGCCGATGACCGCCTTGTAACGTTCGTCCTCAGGGTTCACCGCCACGCACATGTCGGCCAGCATGGTTTCAGGGCGCGTGGTCGCCACTTCCATGTGGCCTGAACCGTCCGCAAAGGGATAGCGGAACCGCCAGAAGCTGCCCTTGACCTCGCGGGTCTCCACCTCAAGGTCGGAGATCGCGGTCTTGAGCTTGGGGTCCCAGTTGACCAGGCGCTTGTCGCGATAGATCAGCCCCTGGTTGTAGAGATCGACGAAGACCTTCACCACCGCCTTGGTAAAGTGCGGGTCCATGGTGAACTGCTCTCTGGACCAGTCCATCGAACAGCCCAGCCGCCGTAGCTGCTGGGTGATGGTCCCGCCGCTTTCGGCCTTCCACTGCCAAACCTTGTCGATGAAGGCCTCGCGCGAATAGTTGGTGCGCTTGTCCTGCTTGGCCTCAAGCTGGCGTTCGACCACCATCTGGGTCGCGATCCCGGCATGGTCGGTGCCGACCACCCACAGCGCATCCTTGCCGCGCAGGCGTTCATAGCGGATCACCACGTCCTGCAGCGTGTTGTCGAGCGCGTGGCCGATGTGCAAGGACCCGGTGACGTTGGGCGGCGGGTTGACGATGGTGAACGGTTCGCGGTCACTCCGTTCCGGGCGGAACAGGCCGTTGGTTTCCCAATGGTCGTACCACTTGGCCTCGATCGCGGCGGGGTCGAATGTCTTGTCGAGCGTGCTGTCAGTCATATCGCCCGGCCTTTGCCAGCGGGGCGGAGTGGGCGCAATGGTTTGGTTCACGCGGAGACGCGGAGACGCGGAGATTTCTTGGACGCGCCGCAGGCGCTATTGCTCATCGGGACTTCGCCTCCGCCGGCTCCGTTTGAGATTCATCGCGGCTTCGCCGCAAGCTTCTTCTCCGCGTCTCCGCGTCTCCGCGCGAACCCCTTCTTGCTCCCGCCACAAAATTCCCGCACACATCGCCGCGATGCGCGAATGGGCTGACTTTACGACCGAGACCGACGCCGACGGCGCGCTGCATCTGGCGCTGGCCGGGCCGATGGTGGTCAGCTCGGTGGGCGAGCTGGATGTGCGCCTGCGCGAACTGGGCGCGCCGGTGGCCAGGATCGACCTCTCGGCCGTGGGCGCGATCGACACGGTCGGGGCCTGGATCGTCTCGCGGCTGATCGACGAGCACGGCGCGGCGATTGCCGGGGCCAGCAAGGAAGCCCAGTTGTTGATCGCCGCAGTGCGCGAGAAGGACCTGACTGCACCCGCAGAGGGCACCGGCGCGCCGGGCAATGCGCTGACCCGGCTGCTGGAAAAGACCGGGGCGGCAGCAATCGCCTACAAGAATGGCGTGGTCGAACTGCTCGACTTCCTGGGCGCATTGCTGATTGCCTGGTTCCGTGTGCTGCGGCATCCTTCGCGGATCCGCTGGATTTCGCTGGTCCGCCAGATGGAGCTGGTCGGCGTCGGCGCGCTGCCGATCATGGGGCTGATGAGCTTTCTGATCGGGATCGTGATCGCCCAGCAAGGCGCGGTGCAGCTGCGCCAGTTCGGGGCGGAGATCTATACCGTTAACCTGACCGGGCGGCTCTCGTTCCGCGAACTCGGCATCCTGATGACCGCGATCATGTTCGCCGGCCGCTCTGGATCGAGCTTCGCCGCGCAGATCGGGACGATGAAGCTGACCGAGGAAGTCGATGCGATGCGCACTATCGGGGTCTCGCCGATGGAGGCGCTGGTGCTGCCGCGGGTCATGGCTTCGGTGATCATCATGCCCCTGCTGGGGTTCTATTCGGCGATTCTGGCGATCATCGGCGGGGCATTCATTTCGATGTTCAGCCTGGAGATCCCGTTCTTCACTTTCCTGACCCGGATCCAGGAAG
>Ga0073920_1000214_pt1 | contig 11614 bp, 11 predicted proteins | sample GWRWT4_2Sept14_2_FD_70953 | JGI IMG/M metagenome (GOLD analysis project Ga0073920, IMG submission 70953) | Sand microcosm microbial communities from a hyporheic zone in Columbia River, Washington, USA - GW-RW T4_23-Sept-14 | ecosystem: Engineered > Artificial ecosystem > Sand microcosm >...
CACCTTCGCCCAGATCGCCGCGATGACCGATGCGGACCTGGCCGAGCTCGACACCAAGCTCGGCGCCTTTGCCGGCCGTCCGGCCAAGGACAGCTGGTTCGAACAGGCCAAGTTCCTCGCCGCCGGGGATACCGCCGGGTTCGAGGGCAAGTTCGGCAAAGTCTGAGCCGGCGTTGACGGCGGTCAATGCATTAGCTGCCGCAACTGGCAGCATGCCCCCACGGTTGCACCGCAGCAGGAGGCATGAATGCTCAAGTTCGAATCCGATCAGGCCGGCTTTGCCGAGCTGACCCTTGATGGCGCGATGACCGGCGATGAATACGCCGCCGTGATCGCCGCGGTGGATGAAGCGCTGAAGAGCCATGACAAGCTCAACCTGGTCTGCGTGCTGAAGCAGTTCGGCCATGTCGACTGGTCGATCTGGCCCAAGGACCTGGTGTTCCACGCCACCCATCGCAACTGGATGAAGCGTGTCGCGATTGTCAGCGACATGGGCTGGGTCGAGCCGACCATGCGCCTCTTCGCGCCGCTCTATCCGGCCGAAAGCCGCTGCTTCCCGCTCGCCAAGCTCGACGAGGCCCGCACCTGGGCCCGCACCGGCAATGTCAGCCGCAGTGCGGACTAATTCCTCGACTTGCCATTCAATCGGCCAGGGAGTTCTTTTCCGTGACGTGGAACGCGCCAAGACTGCGGAGGAAGTCTAACTGGCCCGTGACAGTCTCCCCGCCAAGTTGGAAGCTCCGAGGAGGGCCGACGTCCGTTTCGTCGTCAAAACAGCAGTCAGTCAGGTCCGCGCCATCGAGATTCGACAAAACTAGGTTCGTCCCAAGTATCCTGGCACCGCGCAGGTAAGCGTCTTTCAAAGATGCGTTTCTGAGGTTGGCAGACGTGAGGTCAGCCTTGCTTAAGCGCGTGCGGTCCAGGGTGGCATCTTGAAAGCTGGCTTCGGTCAAGTCAGAGCCGCTTACATAGGCATCGGTCAGGTCCGCGCCATCGAACGATATTCGGCGCATATCATTGTAAGCCAAATCGGCATCTCGCAAGCTGGCTGCTGAAAATTCCGTCTCTAGCATCAGGGCTGAAATTTGCGCCTCATCCAACTTCGTGCCATTGAACTTAGTTACCGCAAGGCTCGCGCCACTAAAATTTGCGGCAAGTAGTTTGGCCCGTTTTAAACTGGCGCCATCAAGCAGGACCTCGGCCAGAAATACCTCAGGGGCTTCCACGTCATCAAGATTGGCCATGCGGAAACTTGAGCCGCTGAGGTCTAGTTTTGCCGGAAATACCCGGCCCGCCAGCTGGATGCCATCAAACACCCGGCCGCGCAGCGGGAAGCCGGAGTGGAAGATTGCCCGCCACTCATCGCTGATGATGGCCATCCGCACCTGGTCGACCGGGGTCAGCATGGCGCTGGTCTCTTGCCAGGCAAAGTCCAGATCGAACGCCAGCACCGATTTGCCATCGTGTTGCCGGAGCAGGGCCTCGACTTTGTCCCAGAAGCCGGTTCGCTGGATGGCCCCGGCATGCCCGGCCAGCAGGAGTTCGAAGGCTGGGCGGCGGAAGTCCGGGCCATAGTCGCCGCGCAGGAACCCGCGCAGCTGATGCAGCGCGGCAATCTGGAGCTGCTCTCGTGCGGCCTCGGGCAGCTTTTCATCCAGCGCCCCGGCAGCGCGTAGTTGGACTTCCTGAAATTCCTTGAGGTTGATGTCCTTGCGCGCGTTCTCGATCTGATAGCGGACATTCCGGTCGCGCCAGTGCCACAGCCAGAACGCCGCTGGCAGACCCAACAGCAGCACGGCCGCCTGGAACAGGTCCTTCCAGGCGATGGCATCGCAGGGCGTCTTGCTGCTCGGCGCACAGGCCTGAGGATAGAAGAAGCGCTCGAACAACTGGGCTCCAGAAACCCAGTCAAGCAGCGCCACCACGGCGACGGTCAGAATTGCCGTGCCCAACAGCACCAACGGGCGGTGCCGATCAATCCAGTTATCGGCCCTTAGCAGCCATGCTCGCATTACCGCCCCCACTTCTTCTGGTTCTTCCCAAACCGGGTCTTGCGCGTCCCCGGCTTGCCCTCGTTGCTGCGGCCCACAATGGGCGCCTTGCGCTCGCCTTCGGGCAGGCCAAGCTCGGTCGCTTCGAGGCGGCGGATTTCGTCGCGGAGGCGGCCGGCTTCCTCGAATTCCAGGTCGGCGGCGGCGGTGCGCATGCGGCCTTCGAGATCCTCGATATAGCCGCGCAGGTTGTGGCCGACGAGGTTGTTGCGGGCATCGTCCTCCATCTCCACCAGCACGCCGTCGCGGCTGGCCGTGTCGGCGACGATGTTGTGGATGTCGCGCTTGATGCTTTCGGGGGTGATCCCGTGTTCCAGGTTATAGGCCCGCTGCTTTTCGCGGCGGCGGTCGGTTTCGGCGATGGCGCGCTCCATGCTGCCGGTCATCCGGTCGGCATAGAGGATCACCCGCCCGTCCACATTGCGCGCCGCGCGGCCGATGGTCTGGATGAGGGACGTTTCCGAACGCAGGAAGCCTTCCTTGTCTGCATCGAGGATTGCCACCAGCCCGCATTCGGGAATGTCGAGGCCTTCGCGCAGCAGGTTGATCCCCACCAGCACGTCATAGACGCCGAGGCGCAGGTCGCGGATCAGCTCGATCCGTTCCAGCGTCTCGACGTCGGAATGCATGTAGCGCACCCTGAGGCCCGCCTCGTGCATGAACTCGGTCAGGTCCTCGGCCATGCGCTTGGTCAGGGTGGTGACGAGGGTGCGATAGCCCGCCAGCGCGACCTTGCGGCATTCCTCGATGCAGTCCTGCACCTGGTCCTCGACCGGGCGGATTTCCACCGGCGGGTCGATCAGCCCGGTCGGGCGGATCACCTGTTCGGCGAACACGCCACCCGATTGCTCCATTTCCCACGAGCCGGGCGTCGCGGAAACGGCCACGGTTTGCGGGCGCATCGCGTCCCACTCGTTGAAGCGCAGCGGGCGGTTGTCGATGCAGGACGGCAGGCGAAAGCCGTATTCGGCCAGGGTAATCTTGCGGCGGTGATCGCCTTTGGACATCGCGCCGATCTGCGGCACGGTCTGGTGGCTTTCATCGACGAACAGAAGGGCATTTTCCGGTAGGTATTCAAACAGCGTCGGCGGCGGTTCGCCCGGCAGGCGCCCGGTGAGGAAGCGGGAATAGTTCTCGATCCCGGCGCAGCTGCCGGTCGCCGCGATCATCTCCAGGTCAAAATTGGTGCGCTGCTCCAGCCGCTGGGCCTCCAGCAGCTTGCCCTCCGCCTCCAGCTCCTTCAGCCGCTCGGTCAGCTCGAACCGGATCGCGTCGGCCGCCTGCTTCATCGTCGGGCCGGGCGTCACATAGTGCGAATTGGCATAGACCCGGACCGAGGCCAGCTTTTCCCCCGCCTTGCCCGTCAGCGGATCGAACTCCACGATCTGCTCGATCTCGTCGCCGAAAAAGCTGATCCGCCAGGCGGTGTCTTCCAGGTGGCTGGGATAAAGCTCCAGATTATCGCCGCGCACGCGGAAGGTGCCGCGCTGGAACGCCGCGTCGTTGCGCTTGTACTGCAGCGCGACGAGCTTGCGGATGATCTCGCGCTGGTCCTCGCTCGCCCCCACCTTCAGGTCAAAGATCATGGCCGAGTAGGTCTCGACCGAGCCGATGCCATAGATGCATGAAACCGAGGCGACGATGATCACGTCATCGCGTTCCAGCAGCGATCGGGTGGCCGAATGGCGCATCCGGTCAATCGCCTCGTTAACGCTCGATTCCTTCTCGATATAGGTATCGCTGCGCGGGACATAGGCCTCGGGCTGGTAGTAGTCGTAGTACGAAACGAAGTACTCCACCGCGTTTTCGGGGAAGAAGCTCTTCATCTCGCCATAGAGCTGCGCGGCCAGGATCTTGTTGGGGGCCAGGATCAGCGCCGGGCGCTGCGTCGCCTCGATCACCTGGGCCATGGTAAAGGTCTTGCCGCTGCCGGTTACCCCCAGCAGCACCTGGGTCTGGTCGTCGGACCTGATCCCCGCCACCAGGTCCGCAATCGCGGTCGGCTGGTCCCCGGCAGGCTGGTATTCCGACACGATCTTGAACGGCCGCTGCCCCTCAGCCTTCTCGGGCCGCGCCGGCTTGTGCGGGACGAAGTTCCCCGAGGTATCGGGCTCTTCCAGGCCGCGGCGGATGATGAGCTGGGACATGCGGGGGAGTATGGGGAACAAAGCGGGGGCGCGCAAGAACGAGCGCCAGAGAGTGCGATGCAACAAACTGCTGCCTTGGCATCTCATCGATTTTAGCCTGCCATCTCGTGATGGCCATCGCGTGTTAACTCGACGAGTGATTCTCTCCAGAGCTGCTTGCACAGCATTTTATTGGTGTTACCAATTGCTTCTCCAGAAGGGAGAGCACCATGTTGATTGTTCCTGGAATTATCCCAATCATAATTATTGCTGTCTTGGCTGTCGCGGCGGGTGTTGTCGGCTATTATGCAGGCTATGCCGCAGGGCGTAAGCGCGCTCAGCGTGAAAATGGGGGCGATCAGTAATGATTATTTTTCCTGGTCTCGTTTGGTTTGCTGTTGGTCTGGTCGTAGTGCTGGCCGCAGGCATGCTTGGTGGTGCGGTTGGATATAGCGATGGATACCGCAAAAACCGAAAGAAGAACGGCGACACAGATTAACTACCGCAAGCGGTACTCGCTTGTTGTTGCGGCAATTCTAGCAGGACTCGTCGCGGCCCTGCTTAACGGTTTGCTGGGAAAAAGTCTTGCGGCCTGGTTTGGGCCGGTCGCGCTTCCTTCTGAGCTACGCTGGCAAAGTGACCTTGAGCTTCTAGGCCTTGGCTTGCTGTCGATTGTCCTTTCGCCGCTGGCCGAAACGGCTCTGTTTGCGGTCATTGCACTTGTTGCTGAGTTGCGGGTGAGGAGCAGCGCGGCTGCAATGATTGCTGGCGCGATCATGGTGTTGGCGCATGTTCCCCAAGATGCCCGCTGGGCGGTGCAAGTTTTCCCGCTTGAGTGCCTAACGGCGCTTGGCTGGGCTTTGCTTGGCAGCGAAAGCGTCTTGCGCCGTTTCGGCACATTGGCGCTAATTCATCTAGCCCACAACCTCATCGCCATGGTCAGCCTAGTCGTTGCAAGACTTTAGGCTTGCCTTTGGCTGATCTTCCTACACCGCCCAAACCCTCAAGGTTCGCCAGTTCCTGGCTACTCGACAGCACCCCACCAGCGCGCCACACTCTCCGCTGGATAGGCGGGAGGCTGGATAAATGGCTATTGAACTGAGCCGCTCGGTAGCCGGCAAGGCGGTGCTGGTAACCGGCTCGGACAGCGGGTTGACGCGGGCGACGGCCTGACAGCGCACCCTTGCGCTGCCCTGCGCACCGGCTAACCTTGGCGCATGGCTGGTACTTCCCCCTATCGACCGGAATTCGAAGCCGCGATGCGATTGCTGGCGCGGGTCAGTGCGGCGATGGATGCGGCCGGCTTCCGTCCACCGGTGCTGGTTGGCGGGGCAGCGGTGGAAATCTATACCCGCGGTGCAGTGAATACTGGGGATTTTGACCTGTCTTGCGGGCGGCAAGATGTGCTGGAAGGATTGATGCAGCAGCATGGCTTCGTCCGCCCGTCCGGTGCGGGGAAGGCCACGCGCGGCTGGGTGCATCCCGACCTCAAGCTGGGGTTCGAGGTGGTCTCTGACGTATTGCTGGACGGGCTGGCTGACCGCGAAATGGTACAGGTGGTCGAACTCGCACCGGACGGGGCCATTGCCGTGATCGCGCCGGAAGACATCATTGCCGACCGGATGGGGCAATATGCCTCTGCCAGCGCGCCCGAAATGCTGGGGCAGGCGCGAGCCTTGTTCGCGCTGTGCGAAGGGCTCGAAATGGATTATATGGAACGCCGCATCCGCGAAGAGACCGGTGGCAGTTATGGCGTTCAAGACCTTGACGACCAAGCGCGGCGCAGTGACGCTTGACGATTTGGGTGCGGCGATCGAACGCCGCCGCGCGGTCGTGGGCGAGGTGGAGGTGCCCCGCAACTCCGGCCAGCGCCGCACCGCGTCCAAGCGCGCCCTGCTGAAGGCGATCGAGGATGCCGGGGGCAAGTGGTAGCGCCGCTGCGCGAACCACTCGCTCGACAGCACCCTTCCAGCGCGCCACACTCCCCACCACACAAGCGGGAGCGTGAACAATGGCCATGGAACTCAGCCGCTCGGTAGCGGGCAAAGTCGTCCTGGTAACCGGCGCGGGCAGCGGGATGGGCCGCGCCACCGCCCAGGTCTTTGCGACCGAGGGGGCGCATGTCGCGCTGACCGATCTGCCGGGCTCGCCGATCGAGGACATTGCGGCAGAGCTGCGCGCCGCTGGCCATTCGGCGCGGGCCTGGGTGCTGGATGTGACCGACACGCAAGCGATCCGCGCCGTGGTGGGCGATGTCGCGGCGGCATTCGGGGGCCTGGACGTGCTGGTCAACAATGCCGGGGTCAGCTCGTTCTGCCCGATCGACGATGAGGACCATTACGATCTGGTCTGGGACCGGGCGGTCTCGGTATTGCTCACCGCGCACCAGCGGATGATCCGTGCCGCGCTGCCGCATCTGCGCCGGTCGTCGTCACCCCGGATCGTCAATATCGCCAGCACCGAGGCGCTGGGGGCGACATCGCGCAACAGCCCCTATGCCGCGGCCAAGGCGGGGGTGACCGGCCTGACCCGCGCGCTGGCGGTGGAGCTGGGCAAGGAGGGGATCACCGTCAACGCGATCTGCCCGGGGCCGATCCTGACCGGGATGACCGAGAAGGTCAGCGAGGCCGACCGCGAGGTCTATGCCAAGCGCCGCACCGCGCTGCGCCGCTATGGCCGGCCGGAAGAAGTGGCGCACATGACGCTGAGCCTGTGCCTGCCCGCCGCCAGCTATCTCACCGGGGTGACGATCCCGGTCGATGGCGGGCTGATGGCGCGGAATGCTTGAGGTAGCGGCAAGGAAAGCTGGCCGGGTTAGACGGCGGACAAACGAAATCCCGCTCATGCTGAGCTTGTCGAAGCATCGTACTCTTCTTCGCGAAAAGAAGGACGGTCCTTCGACAGGCTCAGGACAAGCGGGGTTGGGAAATGGGGGTCAGGGGCCTCAGGCCGGGTAGCTGAGGACCTCGAACCGGTCGAGGTGATGGTCGATCGAGCCGAATTGGCCTTCGATCATCGTCCCGCGCTTGAAGTAGTGGCCAATGCCCAGTTCCATGGTGATGCCGATGCCGCCATGGGTCTGGATCGCGTTCTGGCCGACGAACTTGAGGCTGCGGCCGACCTTGGCCTTGGCCATCGAGACGGCGGCCTTGCGGACGTCTGCGGCCTCGTCCAGCTTGAGCGTGCCCATCAGCGCCATCGAGGAGACCTGCTCGGCCTCGACGAACATGTCGCTCATGCGGTGGGCCAGGACCTGGAACTTGGCGATCGGCTGGCCGAACTGCTTGCGCTGCTTGGTGTACTCGACCGTCTGGTTGACCATGGTGCGGGCGATGCCAGAGGCTTCGGCGCAGACGGCAACGGTGGCTTCATCGACCACGCGCTCGATCAGGTCGATCCCGCCGGTCAGCAGGGCCTCGCCCGGAATGGCGACGTTCTCGAAGTAGACTTCGGAGGCCATGAAGCCGTCGACCGTCGGGTAATCGCGGCGGGTCACGCCGGGGCGGTTGGCCTCGATCAGGAACAGCTCAACCCCGGCGCGGTCACGGCGGCCGCCGCCGGTGCGGGCGGTGACGAGCAGGTGCGTCGCCCAGGGGGCGGCATAGACCACGCCCTTGTGGCCATTGAGGACATAGCCCGCGCCATCGGCCTTGGCCGTGGTGCCGATGTCCGCCAGGTTATAGCGGCCCTGCGGTTCGGCATAGGCGAAGGCGATGATGGCATCGCCGCTGATGATCGCGGGGATGGTCGCTTCGGCCAGCGCGCCGCCGGCATGCTTCAGCGCGCCGCCGCCGATCACGACGGTCTGCAGCCACGGCTCGATCGCGATGACCTTGCCGAACTCTTCCATCATGATCATGTTTTCAAGCGCACCGCCGCCCATGCCGCCATGCTCTTCGGCAAAGGGCGCGCAGGTTAGGCCGAGTTCGCTGGCAATCGCCTTCCAGATGCCGGGATCGCGTCCGGTCGGGCTGGCCAGCATCTTCTTGCGGCTTTCGAAATCATAGGTGTCAGCCAGGAACCGCGCGAGGGTCTCGCGCAGCATGCCCTGGGTTTCGTTGTAGCTCAGATCCATTGGCTTGTATTCCTCATCCCATGCTTGCCCTCCGCTGAGCAGCGGGGAGCGAGGCGGCGCTGCCGACCCTCGCTCCCCGCCGAAGCGGGACTGACAAGCCCCAGTTTACTGCGTGATCAGAGCCCCAGGACCATCTTGGCGATGATCTGGCGCTGCACTTCGTTCGAGCCGCCATAGATGGTGGTCTTGCGGACGTTGAAATAGCTCGGCGCGGTGCGGTGGGCCCAGTCGGGACCGATCGGGTGCTCGTTGTCGCCCTCGCCAAAGCCGCGGAAGTAGGGCGCGCCATAGTGGCCGGCCGCTTCGAGCGCGAGTTCGGTGATCCGCTGCTGAATTTCCGAACCCTTGATCTTGAGGACCGAGCTTTCCGGGCCTGGGCCCTTGCCGGCCGCTTCGCCCGCTAGGGTGCGCAGTTCGGTATATTCCAGTGCGGTCAGGTCCATTTCCAGCTCGGCCACCTTGCGGCGGAAGAACGGGTTGGAGAGCAGCGGCTTGTCTCCATCCATCTCGGTCGTAGCGATGGCCTTGATCTTCTCGATCCCGCGCTTGGAGCCAGCGACCCCGGCGATGCCGGTGCGTTCGTGGGCGAGCAGGAACTTGGCGCAGGTCCAGCCCTTGTCCTCTTCATAGACGCGGTTTTCGATCGGCACGCGCACGTTGTCGAGGAACACCTCGTTCACTTCGTGCTCGCCGCCCAGCGTGATGATCGGGCGGACTTCGATGCCCGGGGTCTTCATGTCGATCAGCAGGAAGCTGATGCCTTCCTGCTGCTTCACGTCTGGGTTGGTGCGGACCAGGAAGAAGCCCCAGTCAGCGTGCTGGGCCATGGTGGTCCAGGTCTTCTGGCCGTTGACGATGTAGTCGTCACCGTCACGCTCGGCCTTGGTGCGCAGGCTGGCAAGGTCCGAACCGGCGCCCGGTTCGGAATAGCCCTGGCACCACCAGTCATCGCCCGACAGGATGCGGGGCAGGAACTTGGCCTTCTGCTCGGGCGTGCCGAAGGTGTAGATCACCGGGCCGACCATCGAGAGGCCGAAGGGCATCAGCCGGATGCAATCGGCGCGCGAGGTCTCTTCCGACCAGATGAAGCGCTGCGTCGGGGTCCAGCCCGTGCCGCCGTATTCCACCGGCCAAGCGGGAGCGACCCAGCCCTGCTTGTGGAGGATGCGGTGCCAGGCAAGGAAGTCCTCCTTGGCCAGTTCGTCGCCCTCATCCTGCTTGCCGCGCAGGTCGGCCGGATAGTTCTCGGCAATGAAGGTGCGGACCTCGTCGCGGAAGGCAAGATCCTCGGGGCTGAAATCGATGTCCATGGGCCTCAATCCTCAATTATGCTGTTGCCGCCAAAATGGCCCGGATTTGCGCGCGTAGCAAGGATCGGTTGCAAGGCAGGACCAAAGACCTAGGCCGGGGCGAAGCTGTCGTTACGGCATGCTGGCCTTGAGGCGGTCCAGTCTGGTTGGCAGGTTTGGCGCAGAGCGCTAGCAAGGGCGGCAGGAGGGCTATCTTATGCGCCGAATCGCTCTGGCAATTGCCACTATCCTGCCGCTTGCGGCCTGCGGGCAAGAGCCCGCCCAGCAGTCACCTGACCAGGCCGCCGCCGAGGCTGTCACCAAGGCACCGCAGCCCGAGCCTGGACAATACCGGGTAACAATGACGGTCAGCAACATCGCCTTTCCCGGGATGGACGGTGCGATGAACAACAAGGCCAAGTCGATGTTCGGCGGCACCGGCCAGACCAGCGAGTTTTGCCTGACCCCGGCCGAAGCCCAGAAGGGGCAGGAAGAGTTCTACAAGCGCACCGCCGAGGGTGACTGCAAGTACGAGAAGTTCAGCGCTACGGGCGGATCGATCGACGCCGTGATGGTCTGCCAGACCGGCAAGGGCATGACCGCGCGGACCGAGATGAAGGGAACTTTCAGCGCGGTCCGCTCCGATCTTACCCTCAAGACGCAAAGCCAGGTGCCTGGCGCGCCCGGCGGGGGCATGTCGATGGATGCCCGGATCGTATCGGAACGGATTGGAGACTGTACTTGAGCCACCCCTACCAGTTCAATCGCGCGATTTCCCGCCGCCCCGGCGCCTCGGTGGTCAAAGGGCTGCGCGCCGGCGGCGGGCCCGATCCCTCGCTGGACGGCGTGCTGGCCGAACACGCGGCTTACGTGGCGGCGCTGGAGACGGCCGGGCTGGCGGTGACGCTGCTGGAACCGCTCGAGGACTTTCCCGACGCGATCTTTGTCGAGGATCCGGCGCTGGTCTTCCCGGACTGCGCGGTGCTGCTCAACCCCGGCACCGCGAGCCGCGCGGGCGAGGGCGTCTTCCTGCGTCCGACGCTGGAAGCGATGTTCGATTCCGTGCTCGACCTGCCCGCAGGCCACGCCGATGGCGGCGACGTTCTGGCAATGGACGGCGCGGTCTATATCGGCCTTTCCGCCCGCACTGACCGCACGGGCGCCGAGGCGCTGGCGCGGCTGCTCGAAGGCACCGGCCGCAAGGCCGTGGTGGCCGAAACCCCGCCGTCCGTCCTGCACCTCAAGACCGCCAGCTCGATCGTGGACGAGGAAACGATCCTCGCCACCCGCGAACTCGCCGCCAGCGGGGTCTATGCCGGCTACCGCGTGCTGGTGATCCCGGCAGGTGAGGAAGCCGGGGCGAACGTCCTGCGCGTCAACGACACGATCCTGGCGGGCAGCCGCTTCCCGCGCATCCTTGACCTGCTCGATGGGCATGGGGCGAAGGTGGTTTGCCTGGAGAACAGCGAGATCGAGAAGATCGACGCCGGGTTTACATGTATGTCGCTGCGGTGGTTTGGGGGGTAGCAACACCCAACACCGTCACCCCGGACTTGATCCGGGGTTTGGCTGTTTTTTTGAGGCGCGTGGGGTTGAGAGAATGTTCAGCGATGGAGATTTTCGAGAAATACTAGAGCCAATCAACGCGCCAGATATTTGGAAAGAAGAGGCCGTTGATACATTTGCGTTTTGCGCAGCGATCAATGAATTTATGATTTGCGTCGAGATTTCAAAATACGATAACTCATATTTTTCCGCATATTTGTATGATCGTGTCACAACCATTTCGAATAATTCTGCGGTTCGTATTCCTGTAATTTTGGCATCGGAGCTAGCCGGAGAGTACGCCTTTTCTGAATTGAGAGACGCAACTGAGGAAAAGATGAAAATTAAAATCCTCAGACACGCCGTAGAAATAATTATCGAAAATCTTAGAGCCGACCCAAATTATTTCGAGAAATTACGGCTGGTAAATTTGGGATACGCAATTGGGAGCATGCACGGATAGGTTGGTGATCAATGCGCAAGACTACAGGAAGCAAGCCCAGCCCCGGATCAAGTCCGGGGTGACGA